>PVBE011603293.1_pt1 | contig 15331 bp, 8 predicted proteins | sample 1631181 | NCBI WGS metagenome assembly PVBE01 (sample SAMN08397723, study PRJNA350692) | Marine metagenome, whole genome shotgun sequencing project. | isolation source: water | place: Pacific Ocean | collected 2012-04 | reverse complement strand
GGCGCGTTCGTGGTCGCCTTCTAGACTCCTAAGCATGCCTTGCCCGTCTCTATGGGCCTCCTCGGGTACTGGAGCCCGTCACCTTGGAATACCTATCCACCTGCGGAGGCGTCTTCTCCCTGGACATGAACGCCGCAGGGATCTGCTCCTCCATCGGTGTGGGCAGCCAGGGCTTCGTGCAGGCCTGGTTCCGCGACCCGCAGGATCCGTACGGGGTCGGGCTGAGCAACGCTCTCAGCTTCACCGTATGTAACTGAGCCGCAGCGATCTGCTCTTGATGCTTGTCCAGCGCGGGCTTTGCGTGAGCGAAGCCCGCGCTGCGTTCTGGACAGCGCGCGCGTTCAACGCGGAGTCGATGCGAAGCGCTCCGCGACGCGGCCGCCCTGCACGTCTCCGCGATGCACGAGCACGGTGACCTGGCCGTGCAGCACGTCGCCGCGCTGGAGCTTGAAACGCGTGCCGCTGAGCTCGTCAGGGCGGCGGGGACCGAAGGTGCCGTACTCGCGCGTCAGCCACTTGCGCGGGCGGCCGTCGTCCCGCGCGAGGACCGCGAGGCCCTCTGCGATGCCGTCGACGTCGTTCGAGTAGTCCACCCAGCGCGCGTACTTGCCGTTGGTGCTCTCCTGGCCCTCTCGACCTTGATCATCGCTGAGCGTGCCGCCGCTCTCGCCGCTGAAGGCGGGATCCATGCGCAGGTACGGCCAGGCGTAGTGGACCCAGTCGCTGAGAAATTCGACCTCGCCGTAGCTGGCGCGCAGCTCCCAGGAGAGATCCAGCGTGTACTCGCCCGCGCCGAGGTCCTCGAGCTCGAAGTGCATGCTCTGATCGAGCACGGGCTCGCCCTGCACGATCCAGCTGAGCTCCGCCGTCGCGCCGGCGCTGCCGTCGCCCGAGCGCACGTCCGAGATTCCCGTGTGGCGGATGAAGCTATGGTGGCCCAGCTCCGGACGCTCGGGATCGCGCAGGTTCTTCCACTCGTGGTAGAAGTCCGTGTCGACTCCGCCCGCCAGTCGCACGCGGTCGACGATCCACAGGGAGCGGTGGTGCGGAAAGGGCTCGGTCTGCTGCACCAGGAGGGAGCGCCCCGAGGGGCTGCGCAGGGGCCAGATGTGGGGAATGGCCCACTCATCCCCGTATTGATAGACGAAGGCCTCGCTGTCGCCGATGGCGAAGCGGAGCAGACCGGCGTCGTCGTCGCGGACTGCCGTGACCGACGGCTGGCTCGCGCAGCCGGCCGCGAGCGAGCAGGCGAGAGCGAGCTGTGCGAAGCCCGCACGCGCAGGCCAGATCACAGCTCCCAGCCCGGCCGGCGCTCGAAGTCGAGCAAGGCGTTGGCCTCGTCGTCACCGGGGAAGGTCTCGGTGACCGGGTCCCACTTCAGCTTGCGCTCGAGCTGCATCGCGATGTGCGTGATCACGCACACGCTGTTGGAGCGGTGCCCCACCTCGACCGGGCAGATCGGCTCGCGCCGACTGCGCACGCACTCGAGGAAGTTGCGGTAGTGGTCGTCGCTGACGTAGAGCTGCTCCTCGTCCGGTCCGATGGTCTCCTTCAGGATCGAGGAGGGCCCGGCTTCGATGCCGCCGCGCCGCACGAAGAGCCAGCCCTCGCTGCCGCTGAAGGTGACGCCGGCCTGCGGGTCGGTGCGCTGGATGAGCGGCACGCCGTCGGCCCACTTGCCGCGCGCGAAGTAGCTCGTGTGGACGTCGAACAGGCCGCGCTCGGGGAAGGACGCCTGGGCCTCGATCTCGGTGAGCCCCGAGTCGACGTCGGTGCCCCGACCCCACTGCGCGATGTCGTTCATGTGCGATCCCCAGCCCGTGATCATGCCGCGCGTGTAGCCATGGCGTTGCAGCCAGCCCGGGCGGCCGAAGCCCTTCTGCGGGTGCACGCCGAGCTCGGCGTAGGGCCGCTCGGCGGTCGGTCCCATCCACAGGTCGTGGTCGAAGTGCGACGGCAGCTTGGCGTCCGTGACCTTGGCGCTTCCGCGATCCGGCGGCAACCACACCTCGACCTGGCGCAGCTTGCCGATGCGTCCGTTGCGCACCAGCTCGCAGGCCTGACGGAAGCGCGCGTCCGAGCGCTGCTGCGAGCCCGTCTGCAGAATCACGCCGTTCTCGCGCACCGCCTTCACCAGCATCTTTCCCTCGCCGATCGTCAGCGTGATCGGCTTCTGGATGTAGATGTCCTTCTTCGCCCTGGCGGCGGCAACGCCGTGTCCAGCGTGCCAGAAGTCGGGCGTGGAGATGGTGACGGCGTCGATGTCCTCGCGCGCCAGGAGCTCGCGGAAGTCCGAGTAGACGTCGATCTCCGCCGCCGGTGCGTCGGGCGCCTTCTCGGCGTAGCGCTTCTCGACGTCCGCCTTGGCGAGGTTCGCGCGTTGCCCGTCCGGATCGCAGACCGCGACGATGCGCGCGTTCAGCGTCGGGTCCAGGCCGCGCCCGAGCAGGGCGAACATGTCCCCGCGCCCCATGCGGCCGGTGCCGATGCAGCCAATGCGGATGGTGTCGTTGGCGCTGGGAAGTGCGCCCAGGCGCGCCGACAGGAGGGCCGAAGCGCCGAGGGCGCCACCGACTTTCAGTGCTGTGCGACGGGAGATCTGGGGGGTCGTCATCGGTGGCTCCTGGGCTGGGAGGGGTTCGTGGTCAGCAGGTCAGTCACGCAGCTCTTGCCGGAGCCGCTCGGAGGTCCAGCGGCCGGGGTGAACGACGATCCGGTAGCGCAGCGTGAAGCCATCGCCCCGTCGCAGTTCGTGGGGTCCATAGCAGATCACCGCGGGAGAGAAGAAGCTCATGTTCCCGCTGCGGATCGCGTACCAGGGCGACGGCGCGTTGAGGTTCGTGCGACTTGCCACGACGGCAATGCCGGCGTCGGCTCCTCCGAGCTTGCCGTGGTAGTCGAAGGCAGCCGCGCGGCCGCGGAAGCGCTGCTCTTCGTTGTAGACCACGGGCCCTTCGGGCGTGACTGCCGCGCGGTCCTCGAGCTGGGTCAGACGCAACGAGAGGCCGGCGTAGCCGCCGAAGACCCGGCCATCGGGCTCGCCGGGCAGCGGCGTGCGGTCGAGCACGACCTCTTCCGCGAGCGCGGTGAAGTGACCGGTCCACTCCATGGCGTAGCTGCCGTCCGCCGCGGGCGAGGAGAGCTCGATCTCGCGCACTTCCGAGAGCACGCGCTCACCCTCGGGCGATGCGTAGGAGAGGCGCATGCGAATCCGCGCGGAGTGGTCGGGGCGCAGCTCGGTCCGCACGCGTTCCCAGGTGGTGCGCCCGGCCGGACGGTCGCTGCCCGCGGCGTTCTCCCAGTAGTTCACGCCGTTGATGTACTTCCACGAGAACCAGAACCCGTGGTGGTGCACGTGGTCGGAGGGTGCGTCGACCGTCAACGCATCCATTCCCGGCAAGGCCAGGGGATGGAAGTAGGCGTGGGGCTGCGAGGCGCCGTGGTGGAAGCGCCACAGATCCTGGCCGTCCGCGCGCAGGGCCACCGAGCCGGCGCCGTCCTCGTCCCAGTCGAGCTCTCCGGCGTAGCGCGCCGCCGACGCCACGACTGCAGCGCCCCGCGTCGTGCGCACCAGGTCGCGCAGTGCGTCCTCGTCGACCTCCACGCCGAACCCGGGTCCGTCCGGCGGAGTCATGGCGCCGTCGACGACCGCGAGCGGCTCGCGCAGCACGCTGGCGGTCACGAACTGGGGACCGTTCAAGGCGGCCGGGTGCTTCAAGCCGTACGCGCCGTAGAGCTGCAGCGTCGCTGCCAGCGACACGTCCGGGTCGGTCAGGCCGCTCCCGAGCCACATCAGGCCTTCGGTCTCGAGCAGCTCGATCTGGCGCCGCGCGGACTGCAGGCCGCCGCAGCGTGAGGGCTTCATGGCCACGCCGTCGATCATGCCGAGGCGAATGAACTCGCCCAGCTCGACGGGCGAGACCACACCCTCGTCCATCAGGATCGGCAGCGCGCCCTGCTTCTTCAGGGCCTGGTAGCCTGCGATTCGATTGGGCTGAAGCGGCGCCTCGAAGACATCGACACCCGCCTCGGCCAGCTTCGGCGCGACCTCCAGCGCGGCCTCCGGAGAATAGCCACCGTTGGCGTCGGCCCAGAGGAAGGCCTCCGGCGCGAGCTGCCTCACCTGGCGCGCCAGCTCCACGTCGAAGACCGGATCGGGTGCGACCTTGATGTTGAAGTCGCGGTAGCCACGCCGTTTCCCCTCGGCCACGAGACCTTCGACCTCGTCGAGATTGCGCGGGTTGAGGGTCCAGCTGAGACGCAACGGAGTGCGCGCCTCGCGCCCCCACAAGGCAGCCACCGAGGTCCCGGCGCGCTTGCCGGCCAGGTCGTGCAGCGCCAGGTCGATACCCGCGCGGGCGATCGGCATCCCGCTCGAGAAGCCGTTGGCCACGGCCTTGCCCATGACTCCGTGGGCACCCTCGATGTCGGCCGCGTCGTGCTCGAGTAGCGCCGGCGCGAAGTACTCGCGCAGCACCGTCTCGACGGTCTCGAGGGTCTCGTAGCTCCATCGCGCGATCGGCACGCTCTGCCCCCAACCGACCAGTCCGTCCGTGGTCGTGATCTTCACGAGCACGGAGGCGCGGCCCTTGGCTCCGTGGGGTCCGGTGAAGAACTTGAAGTGCCCGGTCATCGGATAGCGTAGCGCGAAGGCCTCGATGCGCTCGATGCGCTCCTCGCCTCCGAGCAGTGCGCGCCCCCGCGCCCAGGCGGCGAACAGGGGCACTGCGCCGCAGGTCTCGAGGAATCTGCGCCGGTTCAGCCTCGAGAAGTCGAGTCCTGTTGTCTCAGTCATCGCCAACCACGATGCAGTCTCGAGTCACGTCGCGCCACCCATTGCCACGCGATGAGCAGCCTGCCCCCCACATGTCGGCGTGCGTCATGGTGACCGCCGATTCACGACCACGACGTCCTCGCGTCGATGCGCCGGTGTAACGCGCAGCTTCTGGATGTCTCCGTCGCGGACCTCGCACTCGATGACCGTCCGGTAAGGGGCGTGGAGCTTGAACGAGACGTCCCAGTCCGTGGGCCATGCGGGCAGCAGGTAGATCTCCTTGCCACTCGTCTGCAGCAGCATGGCTTGCAGGGCTTTCAGCAGAATGCCGCCGTGGTCCTGGTCGGGGACCCAGTCGTAGTTCGGCCCCCAGAACGCGTCGAACCTGGAATCCGCATGCTTGTTTCGCGCGCGCTGCACGAGGTTGTCACGGGCTCGATCGGCGAGACCGAGGTAGGCCATGAAGATGTCGTCCTGACGCCAGCCGGAGCTGCCCCGATCACTGCGATGATCCAGCGCTCGAAGGCCGAGCTCGACGTCAGGCGTCTCGAACGCGACTCGTCGGAACGGGAAGACGGCGTACAGCTCGGGGTTCTCGATGTTGCGCTTGTCTGCGAAGCGCTCCGCCGGGGCCAGCACCTGTTCGCCGTCGACCGTATGCAGCGGCAGCGGTGGCAGCTTGGACTGGAACTCCGCCAGGAATCGATGATCCGTACCCGGCAGTGCGAGAAGCCTCTCGACGATGGCGTGCAAGCCCGCGACCTCGGGCATCGGATTCGTGCAGTCCCACCACGTCTCCAGCGCCTGCGACGGGTGCATCACGAGCTTGCCCGCGGCGTCGGTCTCGTAGTGCTGATCGAAGAAGGTCAGGATCGCATCGGCGGTCGGCAGCAGCGTTTGCCTCAGGAAGTCCCGATCTTCGGTGTGTTCGAAGTAGTCGAGCATCATGAAGACGAGCTCGGGACCCGAGACCCACTCCCACTTGTGCCAGCCACTCGTCTGCAGCTTGTCCGCGCGAGTCTCGAAGGGCTCGGGCCCGTAGGTCTTCGTGAAGACCTCACCCCAGAAGTAGATGCACTCGGGAATGAACGCGCCGTCGTGGCCGAAGTAGCGTTGCGTCCGGTGACGGAACAGCGGCATGAGTTCCTGGCCGTACATCCGGAACAGGGGGCGCATCATCTCGAAGTCACCCGACGTACACATGCTGATGTAGGGCAGGCGTGTGTTCTGCCACCAGTACCCCGGTCCCCAGCGGCGGTAGTCGGCATCGCCCGGTCGGCCCTCGTGCGGCACGGTCAGGATCGAGCCGTTGAACTTGATCGGGTATCGCCCGCGCCCTGCGCACGCGTTGACGAAGCGCTGCAGTGCATACGCGTTGCTGACGATCTGCGCGTCGCTGCGGGTGTCCTCGCTTCCCTCCGGCAGGCTCGCATCCAGGCGGGCCACGGGGGCGCCGTCGTGGTAGATGCGCATCCCGCCGGCGTCCGCGACCAGCGCGACGTGAGTCCACTCCCCCGGCTTCAGGACCCGGGTCGCAGTGGTCAGGGTCCGTCGCCCGACGATCGCCCGCAGGTGTCCGGCCGGGTGAACGTCGAACAGCACACCGTCGCTGCCGCCCGGTGTGATCTTGTCGAAGATCCGGCCCCCCCCTGCGCCCGGCTTGATCCACGCCTCGACGGTGAGTGCGTCGCGGATCGTCGCGCCCGCTGGGATCGGCGGCTGGTCTCCGGACGGCTCGAGCTGCCCGGCGAGCTCGCGCACCGCGGTCGGGTCCAGGGCCTCCCCGCGGATGCTCACCCGGCCGAGCTCGCCGCTGAACCGGTTGTGACCATGCTGGTCGACGCCGATCCGCCCCTCGTACGCGTTGACGGGAATGACCGGGGGTGGACGCAGTGGCCGCGATCGCGAGACGTGGATCCAGCTGCGGTCCCAGAACGCCTGCCACCAGGCCTCGTGAGCGTCGCGCCGTGTGGCGAAGCCGAGACGCTTCGTGCTGGCGGCGAGCGCGTCGATCCTCTCCAGCCACTCCCCGGGTGTGGCTGCCGGTTCGGTGTGCACGTGGATGCTGAAGCGATGCTGCTCGGCAGCACTGGAGCGTAGCCGGTAATCATCGATGCGCTCGCCGCGCTCCGCCGTGACCACGGCTCCGAAGGTGCGCTGCAGCAAGGGATCGACGCGGTCGAAGTCGTCGAGTCCCTGCACCGTCGCCGTCAGGGCGGGGCCGACCGACCTGGTGTTGTGGTGATACCAGCCGATGCGCCGATCCTCTCCGTGCAGGATGGTGTCCGGCTCGACCGTGATGGGCGTCTCGGATCCGAGCAGCACATCGCTCACCTCGGCGGATGGCAGCTCGTGCCTGCTGGTTCGCCACGGCTCGAGGGTGGCCGTCACACCGATGGGGCGCCGCCCCTCGACCTCGACCTGAACCACGGGGTGATTGGCGTCGACCCACACCCGGAAGTCAGCCGTGTGGTCGCCCTCTCCGAGCGTGATGTACACGCTGCCGTCCTGCAGACTCAGCCGTTGCGAGAAGCTCTCGCCCGGATCGAGCGGCGCCCCACCGGCGATCGAGAAGCGCACACGTCCCAGCTTGAGGAGGCGGCCGTTGTCCCCCCAGCTGTCCGTCTTGCCGATGTAGAACAGGACGTCGCCGCTCGGCTCGGTCCAGACGTTGAGGCTGATGTCGCCGTTGCCCAGCGGCATGGAGTCGAGGGGACCGTTCCCCGGGGAGTCCCACACGACGTCGAACTCGTTCGGCCGAGCCGTGGTCGTGGACTGAGGCGCCACGCACGCTCCGAGCAGGAGACCGAGCGCAGCGGCAGCGAGCGCGCACCTCACTGCCGCTCGATGAGCAGGTCCACCCACTCCGTGCGCAATGCGCGGAGCCGCAGCTCCTGCTCGTCGCTGAAGGCTCCGCCGCGCTGGGCGTAGGTGTCCATCCAGGTCGTCAGTCGTTCGAGCTCGGTGTCCTCGAGCTCGACACCGTGGTGTCCGCCCTCCGCGAGCAAGAGCTCCAGCAGCTTGCTGTTCGACGCCACGCAACCACCGGCCGTCGAGGCGCCCTCGTTGTAGCGGCGCATCACCTGGTCGCGCAGGCTCGGACTGCCGTAGTCGACGAGCTCGCCGTAGGCGGCGTCGGGCGAGGACAGATCGAGGGTGTCCGCGCCCGTGTCATGACACTCGACACAGTTACGCGTGAGCAGCGGCTGCACGAGTCGATCGAAGCGGATCGGCCAGGAGCCGTCGGGGCCGACGCGGATCCGCGAGGGTGCGCGGCGGGTAGCCAGCGGTGGGACGGCGGGCGGCGGCGAGCTGCGGTCCGCTTCGTGGCAACCGATGCACGACGCGGTCTGCCCCGGCTGGACGTGCGTGGCGGTGCGCATCGTCTGCACGGCGAACCCGCGCTCGTCGAGCGCCTGGAGGAAGAGCGTGACGCCCGACGGGGCGCGGAACCACGCAGATCCGTCCTCCTCGACCGGCACCGTGCCGAGCACGCACTTGCCCGGATCATCACGTGTGACCCCGAGCGCGGGCTGGTTCATCTCCGGCTGCGTCTTGACCGGGACACCGACGAGCCGCAGCTCTTTGATGCTCCCGCGCTCCACCGCATCCAGTCCGCGGTAGACGTCCTGCACCAGGAAGTTCCCCTCCTGTGGCCCGTCCCAGTCGACGGTGCTCGCGAGGGCCGGCGGCTGCGGTCGCGGCCGGACCGGGATCGGGTACATGCTCGAGATCGCAGGGTCGCGGTAGACGAGCTCGCGATGCCCGGTCGCATCGAACAGGTAGATCCCCATCGCGTTGACCGGGTTCATCCGGCCCTGGCTGGCCAGCGGCAGCTCGCTCCACGCGACCAGGTAGCTCTCCTCGGACAGCGGCCACGGGTTGGCGTAGTACGTGGTCGGCCAGCCTTCGGTCTCGGGGAAGCAGACCTCCGGGGTCAAGCGGGTCAGTGCACCCGGATCCTCGGAACCTCGACTCGGGTCGAGCAGGACGAGCGAACCGGCCGTGATCGAGTGATGCCCCGACGCAGTGAAGACGATCTTCTCCGAACCCGGGATCGCTCGCGCCTCGAACATCGCGTGCGGATTGCGCACGTGGTTACCGAAGACGATGCGCGCGTTCGTCCCGTCGGGGTTGGTGGACCAGAGCCCCATGTACGGCATGTTGTCACGGTCGACGTAGTCCCAACGTGAGTAGAGGATCGTCCCGTCGTGGGCGACGGTCGGCGTCCACTCGAACATCTCGAACGGTGAGATCTGCCGCATCTCCTCGCCGTGGCGGTCCATCACGTGCAGCGTGTAGATCGCGACGGGCCGGTAGGCGTCGCCGCCGCAGCGCACGTAGCTGTCGGGCAACGTCGCCGTTCGCGTCGCCTCGGCGCTCTCGCTGCCACACTGGAAGAACTGGCCTCGCCGCGTCGACAGGAAGACGATCTCGCCGTCCGGCAGGTAGCGGGCGTCGAAGTCGTCGTAGCGGCCGTGGGTCAGCTGGCGGAGGTCGCTTCCGTCGACGTTCATCTCGAAGATGTGATAGAAGCCGTCCTCGGGAAGCTGCTCCTTCGCTACCTTGTCGCGCTCGTCGCGCAGGCCCTCGTGGAAACGGGCGTAGGCGAACAGCACCTTCTTGCCGTCGAAGGACAGGTCCGGTCGCAGGAAGCTCCCCTCGGGCATCGCGGACGTCAGCTCGACGAGCTCGGGCGAGTCGCTCTTGAAGTCCCGCAGGATGCAGACGCCGCCGCCCGGCCGTGACCACCAGCCGTAGTACTGGTCGGACATGTGCGTGAAGGTCCCCGGCGCGCGCTTCGTGAACAGGAGGTCGTCGAAGTCGAGCACCGGATCGGACAGGCACAGCTCGCGGACGATCCCCCGGGCGCGCAGGTAGAGGTCGCGGCACTCGGCGTCGGAGGCGCGGTCCAGGCTCTCTGCGATGTGCTCGAGCTCGGCTCGCGAGTCGCCGCTAGCTGCCGAGGACAGCTCGAGGCGTGCGGCGATCTCCGCTCCGCGTGTGAGGGTGACATCGAGCGCCTGCCGCCACGACCCGCGCCCCGTCCGGCTGACCGTCGACCACTGGCTCACGCCGCTCTGGTCGGCCGGTTGCTCGAAGGCGATGTTCCGGTCCGGGTCGTCGACGGCGTAGACCTCGACCTCGTCGAGGTGGAGGAACCCGCCCCCGGGCAGCTGCACGCGAACGAAGCGGGCGACGCGTCCGCCGACGTCGATCGAGAGCGGCTTACCGTCGGTCTGCCCGTAGAACACGCTGCCGTCGTGGCGGTACGCCTCGGTCCAGCTGGAGCCGTCGGTCGAGACGAGCAGCGCGAGCTCTGCCGCGCGCTTGGCGACGCCCGGATCGCAGCGGTTGAAGACGAGCACGCGGGAGAGCTCGATCGAGCCTCCCAGGTCGACTTGCCACCATGCCTGCGGACCGCCGTCCGTGTGGCAACCGTAGCCGCCGTCCTTGATGCCGTCGCAGACACCGGCTGCGTCGCCTTGCGTGCGAAGCCCGTCCGCCTCGCCGAGCATTGACGTCAACGTGGCACCGCTCGTCCAGTCGGCCTCCAGCATGGCCTCATCGAGGGCGACATCTCCGGACATGTCCTGGGCCGCGAGACCGAGGGTGAGGAGCAGGGAGCCTGCTCCCAGGCAGAGAGTGCAGGTCATCAGGTGTTTCATCGGTCGTCCTCCAGCAGCCAGATCTCGCTGACCACAACGTTGGCTCCTGCTTCGCGCTCGAAGCTGATCTGCAGCCGACCGTCCGGGTAGAACCCCGCGGGCACGGCGAGCTCGTGCTGCGCCGGCTCCTCGTGCTCCGTCAGGTAGCTGGGCAACTGCACCGCGTCGAGCACGAGCTTCCGTTCTCCATCGGTCGTTCGCTCGAGAGAGACGGACTGGGCTCGTCGGCTGCTGTCGTAGTCCCACCAGCTGAAGCCGAGGCGGTAGCGCTTGTCCGGTTCCAGCCCTTCGGCGACGAAGGTGACCGTCTCTCCGTCGAACACGATCGAGCCGAAGTGTGCAGCCGCCGCCTGCGCGGAGTCTGACCAGTGGTACGCCGAGCCGCGGACCATGCGCAGTGAGGGAACACCCACTGCCTGTCCCGCCTCTGCCGGAACGCGGACCTCGGCGCCGCAGTCGAGATGGACGCAGAGGCGCTGCCCCTCCGGCGCCGCGGATTGCAGCTCCTTCCGTCGCGCCTCGGTGACCTCTGGCTCGTAGGGTGCGGGACTCAGCGGCTGCGGCGGCGGAGGAGTGATGTCGATCCGGTCGTAGCTTCCGAGGAAGGGCGCGTTGCAGTCGATCCAGGCCGCCAGCAAGCGCCACTCGTCGAGGCCCAGCTCGACGCCGTGGTGGCCGTCCGCCAGGATCCTCATCAGCGAGCTCTCGTGCGAGCCGGTGGCGTAGGCGGGAAGCGGCAGGTTGCCCCCGTCGTAGCCAGAGAGTCGCACGTAGCTGACGTGCTCCAGCAGGTTCAGGAACGACTTCGAGACGTTGTGCTGCGGCCCCTGGTCGTGGTCGCGCCACACCGGTGCCGGCACCATGACATCGCCGGTCAGATCGAAGGTATCCTCCGCCTTGGCGTCGTGACAGCGGATGCACTGATTGTCGAGCAGCGGCTGCACGAGCTCCGCGAAGTCCATCGGCCGAACGCCGAAGGGCGGTGGTGTGATCTCGACGGGCGGCCTGTCGAGTGCGCGCGGGCGACGACCGTGCGGTGCTTGCGCGCTCGACTCGTGGCAGCCGATGCAGGAGACGTGCTCGCCGGGCAGGACGTTCGTGTAGCTGCGCATGCGCCGGACCTCGAGGTAGTCCTCGTCCAGCGCCTCGAAGAAGATCAGCCGGTCGGCCGGCACGTTGAACCAGGCCGAGCCGTCCTCCTCGACGGGAACCGTGCCGAGCACCATGCGCGGATCCCACCCCGAAGCGACGCCGACGTCGCAACGCTGCGGACTGGTATGCTCGAGCTTCGGGAGCGTCTCCAGGACACGCAGGTGCTTGACCGTCCCACGTTCGACACCGGCGAGGCCCTCGTAGACGTCCGTCATGAGGATCGTCCCGGCCTCCCCTTCACCCGCCGGACCGGTGAGCTGCGGCACGTGCCCGGGGCGGCTGCGTGGACGCAGCGGAATGGGTGAATAGCAAGAGAGCTCCGCGTCCCGATAGATCAACTCCATGTTGCCCGCGGTGTCGAGCAAGTAGAGCGCGTATCCCTCGCTGCTGTTGTGCGCCGAGTCGAAACTGTGCGCGACGAGGAAGTAGTCCTCGGACAGCGGCCAGGGGCTCGAGTACCAGCCGGTGGGCGACTGCGCTCGGTCGTCGGTGGCCTCGGGGTAGCCGACCTCGGGCGTGATGCGCAGCATGCCGCCGCTGGCGTCGCGGTTGCGGGCGAGATCGACGATGCAGAGCGGGCCGACGCCACTGTTGTGGTGAGCGGCGCCGGTCGCGATGACCTTGTCGGTTCCGGGAATCTGGCGCGGCTCGATGAAGGTGAGCGGTCCGCGCGAGAACTGGAAGTGCTCCCCGAACGCCAGCTGCGCGCGCGACCCATCCGGGTACACGGTCCAGAGGTACTGGATCGTGTTGTATGCCTTCATCACGTACTCCCAGCGCATGTAGATGATGCGGCCGTCGTCGAGCACGCTCGGGTACCACTCGCCCTCCTTGGCGTGGGTGATCCGCCGCTTGTCCGAGCCGTCGGCAGCCATGCTGTAGAGGCTGAAGACGAGCGCCCAGTCACCGCACTGCACGAAGCGGTCGCCCCGCGAAGAGCTGAACGCCACGCGCCCGTTCGGCAGGAAGCAGGGCTCGGTGTCCTCGGCGTCGTCGGTGGTCAACTGCACGAGCCCCCCACCGTCGACGCCGACCTCGTAGATGTCGTAGTCGAGGCAGGCGCCTGAGCGGGCACCGGGCTGTCCGGTCACGTACGCCGTGGGCTCGGGACGCGGCGGCGCGTACGGGAAGACGATCCGCTCGCCGTCGTAGGAGAGGTCGGGACGACCGATGCCGCCCGGCGCGAGCTGCTCGCCGAGGATCGCGCGAACGCTGCCGCCGGGCGACAGGCCGGTGAGGACACAGAGCTCGGCCCCAGGCTCCTGTGACTCGCCGACGTGGTGTGCGCACTGATGGCCGACGCGAGGCCAGTGGCGCCGGACAAAGAGCAGCTCGTCGAAGTCGAGCAGCGGGTTCTGCAGTGCGAGCTCACGCAGGATCCAGCGCGCCTCCAGGTACAGCGCACTCCAATCGGCCTGCCCGGGCAAGTCGCGGCGCTGGTGGATGCCGGCCAGCTGCACTTGCGCAGCGTCGGCCACGTCACCGGCTCCGAGTGCGCGGATCGAATCGACGAGGGTTCGCCCGCGCGCGAGCACACCGTCGAGCGCCTCCCGAGTCGCGTGGTCCGACCCGCGCATCACGGTCTCCTGACGCTGCCAGTCGCTCTCGATGATCCGGCGCGTTGCGTCGACTTCGCCCTGAGCGCGAATCGGTTCAGCGCCGGCTCCGAGGAGCAGGATGAGCGCCGGGAGCGCGCGTCGTCGATGAAGTTCGGGGAGCATGGCGCCCGAGGTCAGAGTGATCGCAGGTAGGCGGCGAGGTCGTCGATCTCCTGCGGATTCAGATGTGCGCTGCGTCCGTGCCTGTCGTTCGGGTTCCGGTCGACGAGGACCTCTCGCAGCGTCGCCGCAGAGCCATCGTGCAGGTAGGGACCCGTGCGATAGATCTCGACCAGGCTCGGCGTGTCGAACTTGTCGGAGCGGTCGAGGCTCCCTCTCGTACGGACATCGTGCACCTGCATGTCGGTGAAGTAGGGGCCGGAGTGACACTGCGAACAACGCGCCTCCTCGCTGGTGAAGATCTCACGCCCGCGCTTCGCTGAAGCCGTGAGCTCGAGGTTCGCGTCGAGGTGCGGACTCGGCGACGGCTGCAGGGATCGGATGTAGGCCTGCACGGCTTCCTCCTCGCCCGGCTCGGGCTCGCGCATCAGGAAGTGGAAGCTCGTCAGGACGCCGAGCTCCATGCTCTCGCGGACCGCACGCCAGTCCATCGGTGGTGTGTGCTGTGCCTGAAGCAGCGACTTGTTGTTCTTCGGATTGCCGATCCCGTCCTGCGTCTGGTCCCAGTTGAGGCCGTCGACACGACCGTCGTTGGGATGACACGTGGCGCAGCTCAGCCAGTGCTGAAAGCACTTGGTCGCGTCATGGAAGATCATCTCTCCGAGGCGTGTCCGGTCCGGTGCGACGACCTCCCCGAGCTGGACGGAGCCTGCGGTCTCGCCGCTCTCCGCGTCGAGGAGCACGATCGCTCCAGTGAAGTAGGCAGCCGTCGCGAGCAGGCTGCCATCCGGAGAGAGCGCGAGCCCCCTTGGCCCCTGGCCGGGAATGGAGATGCGCTCGATCAGATCGGCTGCCGTCAGCGCAGCGAGGTCGTTCGCCAGTGCAGCGCGGTTCTTCGGGTCGCGCTTGATGCGCAGCCAGGTGCTCTCGGTGCCGGGGCTGTAGTCCTCCGCGCGGGCGAGACGATGCTCGTCGGGCAGTCCGCCGGCGAGGTAAGTGTGCAGGCGCTCGAGATCGAGTTTGGCGATCTGATGCACGCCGCTGAGCGAGATCCAGAGGCTCGTTCCGTCTGGCGCCAGAGCGACGCCCCAGGGATCCGCGGCGCCGCGCACGGGATTGTCGAGCAGAACGGTCGCGTAGCGCGTGCGCGCTTGCAGATCGAGGATGCTCAGGGCGTTGGTGTTGACCCAACCGCGCTCGAGCTGGGTCGAGGGGACGTTGTTGCGTCCGAGCACGTGGGCCACGTAGGCGTAGTGTCCGTCGCGGCTGATCGCGATCTGCCGCACCGCAGTGGAGCCCGGCGGCAAGCGCACATCTCCGAGGTGCACGCGTTCTTCGAGGTCGAGGAGGCTGACGACAGCGGCGGCAGTGGGATCGGTGCCCCGTCCGGCGGGCAGCAGGTTGCCGACGACCGCGATCTCCTCGTCGGGGGTCACGGCGATGTGGTGTGGCTCCCTGGGCACGGCGATGCTCGTCGTCTCGCCGCCCCCGGCCAGGTCCACGAGCGAGACGCTGTGCGTGGTGCTGTTCGCGACCAGCAGCAACTTGCGCCCGCCGGCGAGCGCCAGGCCCTCGGGGTGTCGATCGACCTCGTAGCGCTGCAGCACCTCGCCACGGATCGGATCCACCGCAGCCACCGTCGCCGCGCCGCACTCGCTCACGAAGACACGCTGACCGTCGGCCGACCACACGACACCGGTGGGCTGGCCACGCAGCGAGACACTGCGCTCCACCTGCTTCTCGCCCGTGTCGACGAGCCAGAGGGTGGCCGCGGTCCGGTCACTCGCAGCGATGCGAGCGCCATCGGGCGAGAAGGCGACGTCGTGCGGAGAGTGCCATCGGGCCGGCTGCCCCTGATCGGCTCGCGCGCCGAGTAGACACGCGCCAAGGAGCGCGATCGGACCGAGGATCCTTGCCGTGCCGAGTGTGACCATGAGCTTTCTCCAGGTGTCGTGCCCCAAGAGCCAGGCCCGGCGGGGGTCAGTCCCGCCGGCCGAACTTCAGGGGGCCAGTGCGGC
>PVBE012994014.1_pt1 | contig 15333 bp, 14 predicted proteins | sample 1631181 | NCBI WGS metagenome assembly PVBE01 (sample SAMN08397723, study PRJNA350692) | Marine metagenome, whole genome shotgun sequencing project. | isolation source: water | place: Pacific Ocean | collected 2012-04 | reverse complement strand
ATTGGATTTTCCCCAGCTATCAATGAGCAAGACCATATTGAAAGATTTGGATTTTCAACACAAGGATTCACAGAACTAATATATCTTCCAGAAGATTACAAGCATAGAGAGCTTAAGAAAGTATGTCTAAAGTACAGGAATGTTTCTTCAGTAGCAAATAGTGATTCTGCTCTAATAATCAGCGGAAGATGCGGAACACTTAATGAATTTACTATAGCCTATGATTTAGGAAAAAATATTGGGGTTCTCACTGGAACAGGAGGCATGACTAAGTTTCTAGAAACATTAGTTGAAGATTGGAATAAACCAAGTGAATCAAAGATTATTTATGAAACCGAGCCTGGAAAATTGATAGAGGATTTAGAGAAAGTAACTTAATTTTTCTTAAGAGAAAGCAAAACCAACCCAATAACTCCAATCATAATAGCAGAATCTGCAACATTAAACACAGGCCAAACTCTAAAATCAATGAAATCAATCACATAACCTACTCTAATTCTATCAACAAGATTCCCAACAGCCCCTCCAATCACAAGCGCTGTCATAACCAGCCCAGCTTTCGATTCTGTCAAATCCTCAAGATAAAAAAGAATAAACCCTATCACAATAAGCGAAACCCAAATCAAAATAACATTCTGTCCATGCATCATTCCAAACACAGCGCCAGTATTCTTCACAAGCGTCAAATGCAAAACATTCTTAATAACAGGAACAGAATCTATTCCAACCACCAACAACTTAGTCAATTGGTCAACTAACACAATAATCCCAGCAATCAAAAACACAACATATTTCTTCATAAACTCTTACTAAAAGGGCAATATTTATTTAGTTTTGCTTTTTAACCTACCATATGCTATTCACTCTCAAAGAACTATTTGACATAATCATGATGAGTCTCATAGTAGGCTACATCTTCAAAGACTTATTCAAAACACCTACAGAAAACTATGATCCCTTAAAACAATACCAATCAAACAGCATAATCACTGAAAACCTCAAATTTGCAATCATGGTAACAGCCCCTGCAATCATTCTCCATGAACTAGCCCATAAATTCGCAGCATTATATTATGGCCTGGAAGCAACCTTCCATGCAGCATACATGTGGTTAGGCCTAGGCTTAATCCTAAAGTTCATGAACTTTGGCTTCATCTTCTTTGTGCCAGGCTATGTCTCCATAAGCTGCAGAACCATCGCCTGCCAGATAACTCCTTTACAAAGCGCATTAATAGCAGGTGCAGGCCCTTTCATGAACTTATTACTCTGGCAAATCTCTTCATTCATCATAAAACACAAAAAAGTAAACCAGAAATATCTCCCTTTACTTCTAATCACTTCAAAGATTAACATGTTCCTCTTCATCTTCAACATGCTCCCCTTCTTCATGTTTGACGGCTATAAAGTTTTCAATGGCCTGATAAGAACATTCATATAATCATAAACCTTAAATATATTCACTATTAAGAATATAAAAAAGAGATGAATTTTTTCAAAAAGCTATCTGGAAAGAGAACTGGCAGGCTTGAACAAAAGTGGACATTTGATGCAAAAAGTCAAATACTCTCCACACCAACAGTCTCCAAAATAGGCAACAATGAAACTTCTATAGTATTTGGAACAAAAGATGGTAATATACATTCTTTAAAAGAAGATTCAACCCTAAACTGGACATATTCCATAAGTGAAAAAAAAATCAAAAGTTGAAATGCTCTTCCTGGAAAAAGAGTTCTATAAAGGCATATACTCCTCACCTGCAATAGCAGACATCAACAATGACCAAAAGCCTGAAACAATCATCGGCTCAGACATAGGCAAAATATACGCCTTAAACCACAAAGGAAAACTCTTATGGAACTTTGCAACGAACGATATAGTAAGGTCTTCACCTCTTATAGCGGACATCAACAATGACAACCAATTAGAAATAATCTTCGGCTCCAATGATACTTACCTATACTGCCTTGACAACAAAGGCAGGATCCTCTGGAATTTTAAGGCAGACTCAGGCATAGAATCTTCTCCTAATATACTTCAAGACAGAATCATTTTTGGTTCTAACAAAGGCATGATTTACTGTTTAAATAATACAGGAAAATTATTATGGAAGTTCAAAACAAAAGGAAAAATAGCCTGCCGGCCTGTAATAGGGGACATTTATGGTTCTGGCAGACCTTCAATTGTAATCGGTTCCTGCGACAATAACCTATATGTACTGAACCCAGAAGGAAAGCTTGAATGGAAATATCCCACAGAAGGAAGAATTTATGGAGACGCATGTTTAGTAGATGTTAACAATGATAAAAGATTAGAAATCATCTTCGGCTCCTGTGATAACAATATATATGTGCTTTCCTCTAACGGCACAAAAATCTGGAGCTATGCATCCAACTTTTTCATAGTTGACAAGCCAATAGTGGTTGATATGGATAATAACGGGAAGTTAGAAATTGGAATAGGCTCCTATGACCACTTCTTATATATTTTTGAAGGAGAAGGAGCATTCAAACTGAATTATATGCCTGGCCTTTCAGGTATAGTCCAGCAGACAGGCCATTACTCAGACGTAATGAGTTCAGAGCCTGGCAAGTACATTGGCAAAAAACTATGGCAGTTCAAAGCAGAAGATATAATAATAGGGACATCTTATTTTATAAATCATGAAGGTATCAATATAATAGTAGCTACCAAAAATGGTAAAATAAGCAATATTGTGCTAAAAAGGTGATGCAAAATGGTTGAAATCCTCAAAGATAAAAAAGAAATGAAAAGAGTAAAAACTTACATAAAAGGCTTAGATGAAAATATTGAAGGAGGCATACCAGCTGGCCATGTTGTTTTAGTCTCTGGAACAGCAGGTACAATGAAGAGTTCTGTAATATTCAATATACTCTATAATGAAGCATTAGCAGGAAAAACCAGCTTATATCTTTCCTTAGAGCAAAGCTACCAATCCTTATTAAACCATTTCATTAATATGGGCTATGACTTCTCAAAAATTAATCTCTATATGCTCTCTGACATATCCAAAATTGATGAAAGCATAGCTGAGGTTAAAGCATCTAAAAAAGGCACTCTTATAATCTCAGACGTTGGTACATTAAGAAAACAGATAAAAAACCTAAAAGTAGGTCCTGGCGGAGATTGGCTAAATGTTATCAAAAACATTGTACAAAAGATTAAGAAAGGCTGCAACTGCGAATTATTTACGCTTGACTCCTTATCAGCCATGTACATATTATCAAACTTTACTGGCACAGAAGTAAGGTCAAGATTGTTCTATGTCTTTGAGTTTTTAAGAGACCTTGGACTAACATCTTTCCTCATCTCAGAAATGCCATTAACAAAAACAAAATACAGTGAATATGAAATAGAAGACTTTCTCTCAGATGGCATAATAGTACTGCAGTTAACAGAAAGGTACAGAAAAGTCACAAGAGAAATTTCAATAGTAAAAATGAGAGCAACCAAGTGCAATACAGACATATTCAGCTTAGAATTCAAAGACGGGCAATTCCAGGCACTCTACGGAGGAAAAACTCCTTTAGTATAAAGAGTTCTTTATTTTTCTTTTTATACAGGCGTTCCAAAACCTTTAAATACCTAATTAAGTAAATTCAGATATATGCCTCAGCTTAAAGAAGAAGTAGAAAAGAGATTAGCAAACAAAGAAAATATTGAAGCAATCAGGCAAAGCCTGATAAACCATGGCTTCCTTGAATCAGACGTTGACGAAGCCGTAAGCTCAGTCTCAGACATTGTTTCCCAAAAAAATGACAAGAAAAATTCAGCTATTGTATCCAAAAGCTTCTTCAAAGAGTTATTTGACAGGTTTGGCTTTGGTTTTGGCTCCCAGCAATACATAAACATCCTATTCTTCCTCTCAGGAGCCTCTCTCTTCTTAATAGGAATCATCAATGGCTTAAGAGTACTATTGATTGCACTATTCACCCCTATTATAGAAGAATGGACAAAGGTAAAAAGAATCAGCAACTGGTTCATCGCTTTAACCGGATTTTTATTTGCCTTAAGCTTTGTTCTTGTAATACTAGCAAGACGTTTTAATCTTACCTACTTGTTCATAATTTCATTCATACTAAGCGCAGTCACACTTGTTACATTCGGCAACTCATACTCCAAACTAATAAAGCAAAACCTAAAGCCCGAGAACATGGGCATTCTCAACAAAATCTCAAAAATAGGCATACTAATCACAGCAATAAGCTTATTTGCAAGCGCTTACATCATGGACAACATAAAAAATGGTTACTTAATCTCTTTTGGAATAACAGCCGGCTGTTTCATTGCGTCAGCATTTATAATGTTCCTATTCAGATGTTCTATTAAACCGCAGGAAACAGCAACCATTGGCTTCTTCAAAGACCTAAAAACTCATGCAGCCTTATTCTTAAAAAACAAAATCATCCTCATCCTTCTCATAGCTTCAACAATAACTGCCTTTGTCCAAACAATCGGCAGCATCTATTATGGAATCTTTATCTACAATTTTCTAAACAACACAGGCTTTGGCGGCTTCCTTAATGTTGCCGTTGTATTCATAGTAGCAACCTTATCTTCTTTACTAGCGCCATATCTCACAAGAATCAATTCCAAAGCATATGGAAAATTCCCTATGCTTGTATTCGGCACTCTACTAATAGCCATCATGCCTTTAACCTATTTCTACAACCCAAACTTAGTAGCCATATCCATGGCAACAATGATAGGCATAATTGGAGCAGCAATAGTAGGAGTTGCAAACGGGCTGCTAATCTTGGACATACTCCATGAAAGAGACAGAAAATATTATTTTAGGGTCTCAAACTTGTTAATCACTATACCCTACATAATAACCATACCAATCGGCTCTTTCATTGCTCAGGCTTTTGGCCTAAAAACTTTATTCTTAGTGCTAGGTCTTACATTAGTCTGCGCAGTAATGCCCCTTTATCTAATAATAATACTTTATCATAGAAAATTTAAAGTTTAAAATAATCTAACATCCCTTAATCCTTTCCTTAAGAATAGAATTATCAAAGCACAATTGTTCTGCTCCACTGCTCCCTAAAATAGGTATAAACTCTATCTGCTTAATATCTCCATAAGTTCCAAAATCATAAGAAATCTCTTCACTTTTAGGATATCCTGGTTCAATCTCCTCTAATTCTGTAACATATACATCATTCCCTGTAACAAGCGCCCTAATCTTATCTATATTTGCATTCGCCTTATTAACAAGGGTAACCTTTATCCCGCCATTTTCATAACATATTTGGTCTATATTACTAACCTTATGCACTTCAAGATTTATGTTTTCACAAACATTCCCTTGAGATACAGTAGTTGTAACTCCTCCTGTTTCTCCATAATAAGAACTTCCATAACTCATCACCACTGCCCCTAATCCTACAGCAAACCCTATAAGAAGCACTGTTGCAACTAATGGTGAAACTCCTCTTTTTGATGAAAACATATTCATTTCTTTTTCCTTCTTACTTTACTTTTACTTCTCGCAGTTATATCAGCTCTTAATAATTTAACTTCTTCTAATTGTTCCTTAACAATCTTCTTAAGCAGCTTAATCTCATCCACTTGTTCCTTAATTATTATGCTTAACTCTTCTTTCACATCCACACTATTACTGGATATCACAAACAGAATAATCAAGATTAACCAGCCAAAAATAGCAAGAATCATTATCCAACTTAAGCCCGGTAAACTGGCATAAGTCCTATCAATAAGATAAAACCCTCCTAAAGTAACAGCCAAACCGACAATTAGTAGTATCTTTTCAAATGTGTTAATTTTCCTACCACAAAGCAATTTAATCACCCTTTTTATTATTATTAGAAATCTATTGTTTATAAAGTTTGTTTTTTCTATCCCTTGTTATAATACCTCACTGCTTATAGTGATTAGATTTCCTCCTGTAATTCCACCCATTTGATGAGGTATTATAACATTAAAAATACCCTGCCGCTTGCGGTAGTTGGGATTTTTATTTCCTCAGCCACTCAACCTCCTCCTTATCCAATTCCAGCTCTTCACTAATACTATCGCTAACCTCTTTATTATTCTGAAAAATAAACTTCATATAAGGAAAACTGTCCTTAAGCACTCTTTGAGATGAAGAATGAGTATGCTCAGCAATCTTAAAAGCAATAGCCTTCTTCTTCATATTCTTCTGGTTAATCCTCCAAATCTTAAGCAATCTTCCTGTAGGCATATACTTCACAAACTTTCTGCACTTCTCAGACTTGCATGAAGCAATCCCTGCAGTCAGCAAAGCATTAACATACACAAGAAACCTCCAATGCTGCCTTCTCTTAATCTTCCTTCTAAACATATCAGCCTTGCTCATCATATCATACGCTCTAGCCAAATCCTTAGGATTCTCATACTCTCTTGGCAGGTTCTCATCAAGCCATAGCATGCATTCATCAAGATTCTCTTCAACATTATCAAACGCTCCCATCGCAATGCCCAAATCACTATTCTTAAACACCTTAATCAACGCAGTAAACATCTTCTCAGTCCTATCCCTATCTCCCAATCCCTCAAGCTTGTTCTTATCAAGCATCTTATCACTCTGTGTAAGGCTCTGCAAATCATTAATAGCAGCCCTCAAATCTCCTCCATTCCTTCTCGCAAGCCCTTTAAGCGCAAACTCATCAAACTTAATATCTTCCTTTAAGCAAATATCCTTAAGAACATTAAACACAGAAAGATAATTCAAAGCCTTAAACTCAATCAAATTAGACTTACTCCTCAATGAGCTAAGCTTCCTATCCCATGGGTTAAAAGAAGTAAGAACAATAGGAAAACAAGACTCTTTAATCAAATTGGCAATAGCAGTAGCCCCTCCTCTATCTCCTGTTCCCGATAATCCATCAACCTCATCAATCAGAATAATCTTTCCTTTAGAAAACAAGCTTCTCTGCTTAACAGCTTCTCCTATTCTCTCAACAATCTGCTCCTTATTCCTAATATCAGAAGCATTCGTCTCCATAATCTCAAGCCCAAGCTCTTTTCCCACAGCATAAATAGCGCTTGTCTTCCCGCATCCCGAAGGTCCATGAACCAGGACAGCCTTCTTCTTCTTATTCTTAAAATCGTTAACAAACTCTATCAAGCTCTTCACAGCAGCATCCTGGCCCTTTATCTCCTTAACACTCTGTGGTTGATACTTCATAACAAACGATTGTGTCATAGAAAACTGGAATATTGGAGTATTTATTAAGTTTGTTGTAAAATTTTTTATAGTGTTAATGAGTTACAGAGGAAATGATAGGCCCTTTTGCAATACTTGATGAAGACTTTGGAAAATACCTTCTAAACTTTCATATAATTAGGGCTCACATTGAAAAAAGATTAGATCCTCCAGATGATATTTTAGAATTCTTATTTGAAAAAAGAACTGAACGATTACCACAAAGGGTCTATAAAGAGCAAGAGGAATATTCCTTAGAAAACCTTGAAGGAATAATAGGGCTTATTTATAGGCAGCATACAACTAGAAATCCTAAAATAAGTGAAGAAACTGGCAAAAAGATTTATTCCTTTGAGCATGATCCTATTTCACTCATATCTAAAATACAAACCAGGGTTAAAGTTATAGCCCAGTTCTGGCCTAAATCTATATATAACATTAAAACTCAAAGTGAAACAGGAGCTTATGATTTTATGGGCGCTAGAATCATAGTTGAAACTCCAAAAGCAGTTGACTATAGAACAAACAGAAAACCTGAAAATCTTTCTAGGATAGAAAGAAGAGAATTTGATAAGAAATTTAGTAAACATTATAAAGATCTAAATGAAAAAGAAAAAGAAAAATATGCTCAGTTATTTAAAAGAGAATATCCAGATTTAACAGAAAAAGAAAAAAATGAATATAATAACCTTTTTGGGGACATACATAGAAAAAAATGTTTAGAATTAGCGGTAGATATTGTTTCTTCTAGTAATTGGAATTCTATTCCGGTTAATCCGCATTATTTAATTTTGGATGATATTAGGCTTAGGAGCCAAACACAGCATATTTTAGACAAAAATGGTAAGATTTTACTGGAATTTGATTATCATTTCCTGGAAAATCCAGAAAATACTGACAGATTTATAGAGAAGGTTCTTGATACTGCTGCATATGAGTCTTTGTCTTTTGTAGAATTAACTGGAGTAACACTATATAAAGATTATAAAAGTAGGGACTGTTGTATGATAAAGATAAGTCCTGATCTAATATTGAACTTTTATTCTCCTTTTGAATTAGACATTGAATTAATTGAGAATTTATCTAATGGTATTGTCAGAAAATATGGTAATTCGGTTGAAGAGCTTTTAGAAACACTTGAAGAAAAATCAAAAGAAGAAGGATTAGAAAGTCATATAGATAATATTACAGAAAGAGCAGTTTCTTTAATAGCCAATAAACTGGAAGAGATAGAAAAAGAAGCAAGCGAAAAGAAAGAGAAAGCAAAGAGAGTTAATGAATTTCTCCAAAATATTAAACTTAACCTAGAAAATTTAGAGCCTAGACAGTTTATTTACTCAGAAACCACAACAAGAGATTTAATGGATAAGTATGAAGGCATTATAACAGACCCTAAAAAGATAGCAGAAATATTTATTAAAAATTATCTAGGAAAGAACAAGAAACCAGAGACTGGTTATGAATCAGTACATTTTGATATAAGTTATGGAGAATCAAAACAATTTGTTGTGGAGTTTCAAGTAAGAGACCCTGCAATGGATGAGGAAGCTGAAAGAGGAAGAGCAAAGCATGAAAAACATAAAAAAATAAGATATGGAAAGATTGCCAGCAAAAAAGTTATAGAATTAGGAAAAGCTTTATTTGGAACTTCAGAAGAAGATGAAAAAATATATTTTAAGCTTTATAATGATTTTTTGGTCAAAAAGCTCAACACTATCAAAGGGCAAATATTTTCTCTTGATTCATTAATTACTCAGGAGGATGAGTTCAGAATATTTCTTGATGATATGCTTGACCTGTATGACACATCCAAATGTGCATTGCCAGAAGATTATTCACAGGATATCAAAGAGAATATAGAATCGCTTACTATGGATTATGTAAGGGAGAAAGGATTGGGCTGTATTAAATGTTATAATAGCATTAAAGAAATGAATACAGCCTTAAAATTGACAAGCAGAAAGTCTGACTTTGATATGATATATCATAGAAAAGACAGAGATTTGCATAATATGGTTTATTCGTATCATATAAACCTTCTGTATCAAGCCTTTGAAGAGGCTGCTAAATCAAATTCCAAATCAGGATTAGTTACTTCATTTTGTATAGCTGAGCTTATAAAGAATTATACAAATTACTATGGAAAGCGTATCTCTGGGAAAATAATAGAAGGATATGCTCAGAGGATAGACACTTTATTCAAGCAGACTATAGAGCAACAGGAATGGAGAACATCTGATTTATCGCCTATAGGATATTTACCTTCTTATTTCAGAAGATCTAAAACAGGTCTTGAACATGATTTTCAAAAGAAGATAAACCATAGAACCATACAGCAATTCCTTAATTATTCTTCAAGAAAGGTCTCATTTGGTTCTGATAGTATTAGTTATGTTAAAAAAGCTTGCGAATCTTTAAGTAGGAATTTAACTCAATAACACTGGCTCTTATTCCTGAATCATACAGAAAGTCTTGTCTCTACATTATCCTTAATATTCTTAGTCTTCTCCTCTAAACCACTTCCAAGTATTTTTATATCTCTAATCTTACTCTCCTTATAACCCAAAACCCAATAATACTGAACTAATAAATCTCTATACATTTCTTTATGTCTTTCTTTAGGGTCAGAACTATAAACACCCTTTTTATTTGTTAATAGTTGATAAAATCTTATCATTGCTGTTGCAACAACAGCTGGTAGGTCAATGTCTTCTTCTATTTTTTTAATGCTATCATATTCAGAATGATAAAACCTTGACCTTTTTCGCATATCAATAAGCGATCCAATAACCCTCAATTGGTTATCAACATATTTATCATATATTTTCTTAACTTCAGGATTTTTTATAACATATCCCTCTTCTTCAGGATCATATTCCCCAAAATCTCTTCTTCTCTGACCAATTATTTTAATTGCCTTATAACCTGTTTTTAATATATCCCAATCATCTAACATCTTTAGTTTCCTTAAGAGATTTCCAGCTTCATTAGCAGCTAAATATCCTATATATTTAAGGGAATCACTGTTAAACCCTGTTTTCCTGCTTTTAGCAGCTTTGTATAATTCTGTCATCTTACTAGGAGAACTGGAAAGCCTTTCTCCTAGCTTTACTTTTAATCTTCTTAGTATTAGTTCAAGCCCAGTATAATTTTCTTCGTTTACATCTTTAACCAATGTAGATTGATTATGATAACTATCACCTGTCTTATCAATCGTCCATTCAATAAGATATTCCGTTAGCTCTTCAAATTCTTCCTCTTCTTCACCAGTAAATTCTCTTTCTTTTGATAATTCTTTTAATTGGTTTAACCTATCTGATATCTCTTTCAAATGACCATACTGCTTAGTTTTAATTGTGGAATCTACTGTTATGTTTATATCATTCTCTATAAGTTCACTATCTATTTGGCATTCTGATTCACGATATATTATAATTATTTCATTTCTATAAGAATCAGCCACTTTTTTTATATAATCATAATCGGATAGTCTCCTTTCTTTTTCTTCCTTATCTCTACTTATTAGTTTTTCTAAATTATCATGACCATAAGCCTTGAACACAGGTTTCATGTCATTATACAACTCTCCTAGAAATTCACCTATTTCAATTAAGTGTATAGCATAATAATCCTTTCGATCCACTTTTCTTCTTTCATTTCCATAAATCAAAATTGAGTGCAATAACTTAATCTCTAACCTTCTTTTATCATCTTCTGAGAACCCTTGAGAATATATTAACTCACTAATACAATCACCTACAATAGGATTATGATATAATTCCTTAAAATTCTTAACTCTATCAAAATCCTTAATCCTCTTACTCTCTCTTAATATCCTTCTGATACGCTTATTCTTTTCTGGTAATGATAATTTTTCACTCATATAACCTGCAAATCAAACATCTTTTATAAACCTTTTTGGCTTAAAAACAAAAACTCTTATTTCCTCTTAAAACTAAAATAAACAATTGTAGAAATCCCTCCAATTATCAATCCTATAACCACTCCAAAAAGCCATCTTCTTCTCTTTACAACACTTGGCTTAAACACCTTAGTTGAAAACACTCTCTCCTCATTTTCATCATAAATATTAATCTCCTTAGTCTCTTCAAAATAAGGCACAAGCAAAGCAAAATCAGTCTCATTAAGAACAATAACATTCCCAGACACTTTATTATTATCTATAACATCCGTATTAATCTTAAGAGGAACATTAAACCTAAAAGAATACAGCACTTCCTCTCCAAATGAAATTATCTCTGTCCTAAACCCTTCATCAGGCTGCAGCTTCCTATCAGGCGCATACCCTATCTTAGTAATCATCTCGTTCAGCTTGATTATCCCATTATCATACTTAAGCCCAAGCAAAAACACTTTTTCATTACCAATACCTGTACTTTCATCATCAACCTCAGCAGCTTTAGCATCAAATCTACTAAAAACTATCAAAACAGCCAACAACATAAAACACCACAATCTCCAGTTAATCTTCATATTCTCCTATCTTCTCCTCAATAACTTTAGTATTACACACCATAAACTCTTTTGACTTATAATAATCTCTCATAATAGAATCTTTACTGCTTCTATAAAGCTTACCTACTGAGCAACCCTCTTCACACTCTATCCCATCAACACCATCAAATCCTCCGCATGATGCTTTACAATTAATAGAATCACTAAAATCCTCTCCACCATAATATCCTTCATCAACATACTCATCATCCAAATCAGAGAAAGTATGCCCAAACTCATGAACCAGCACAAACTTTTCATCAGCAGTATTAATCTTTGCTATATTTGAGAATGCGCTTGACCTCACAGGCTCCACGAAATCCTCTATCTTACCTCTATCAGTTAAAATAAAAATATAATCATTAGGGCATTCAGATGCAGCATTCTTAACGCTAAATGAATCACAAGAAATAAAATACTGAAGAATGCCTGCCTTTTTAATAGTACATCCTAACGAACCTTCTCTATAAACTCTAAAAAAATTAAAATTATTTCCTTTTGCCTTAAACGGTTCAATATTCAAAAAAAAACTGTTAACATAATCATTAACATCCTTCGCAAACTCCTCTTCTTTTGTATATCCATAATTCAGAAACACCACATCAATCTTCTCTTCTGGTTCTCCATTATACACCACAGAAACACAATCAACATCCTTATCAAAAGCATCCTTAGCCTCAACCAAAGCATTCTTTCCTTTATTTGTCAGCTTTAATGAAATCTTCCCCTGTCTCGTCTTAACGCAAAGTGGATTAATCTCTCCAACTTCAATATTATTCAGCCTAAAAGAAGGATTATCTTCAATTGGAGACAAAAACAAATTTTGAGTCTTGTCAACCATCACTCTACTCGCCAATCCTCTCTTTGCAAACCTATCAATCTCCTTAGAGCCATCAGCAAAACACACAGAACTTATATCCTCTGGCAGTGAAAGCGTTACAAGATCAGCATTATCATAGCTCTCAGCGCTCTGTTTCTTTAACACATTATTAAGGCTGGTAACAAAATTCCCTAACTCCTTCTCCTTCACTAATAAATTTATATCAGCTAACCTGCCCATAACAAAGAAAATAAGAGCGCCAGAAAAAACAACAACCAAAATAATAACCACCGGCAATCCTAAGGAAAGCTGAGCTTTTTTTGATTTCTTCCTACTCAATCCTAACCTCAACCTGCAAAACCTTTGAAATCCTGTCTTTAATCCCATCTTTTATTCCTTTAATATCAATTTTATCCTCTTCCTCTTTAATCTGTTCAATCTCCTTTTTAACTTTATCTAATTTTAATACAATTTCTTTCTGCTCCTTATCCAACCTATCCTGTTCTCTATAAGCCTTGTTCACTCTTATTTCCTGCTCAGCATTATCCAACCTTTCTATCAATCTCTCCTTATTCAACAAATAATCATCAAAATAACCCTTGTCCATCCTATTCAAAATAGACAATACCTTTTCCTTTTTCTTCTCATCAAGGCTAATTTGATTATTTCTTATACTCTCTTTCATATTCTCCAAAACCTCTGCAATCTTAAGCTCTTTATCATTAGAAACCGCTTCAATAGGCTTATCACTATACTTATACAACAAGTCTGCATCCCCTAAAGTAATCCTTGTATACTTTGAAATAGGCTTTCTTAGGAATGAAAAGTTAAAAAGAAACTCTCTCTCATGCTCCTTTTTCTCACTAATAATCTTCTTTTTATTATCAAACAGCTCTGCAAGTTCCTTCTTCTCATCACTCTCTTCTAACTCTCTGATACTTTCTTCTAACAACTTTAATTTTTTCTCTATACTCTCTTTTATATCCTCTTTTTCATTTAACATCTCCAAAAGGCTCTTTTTTCTCATATTTTGATTCTTAAATTCATCTATTGACTTCCTAATAGCATCCAGCAACCCAACATTTCCTTTGCTTATTATCTCCTTTAACTTATTAACCAGCTTACTTATATCATTTATATTTTCAGCAACCGTTCTTGACTCTGTGCTCAGAAACTCCTGTAAAATATAATAAGACCTTCCTGTACTTTTAGCAAAAGAGTTAAGCTTATCATCAAACTCATTATAATACTTATGTAACATCCTTATATCATTAACCAGCAAAACTCCTCCTAAAAAGTTCCTGACAGCCTTCATATACGCTTCTCTATTGCCTTCCATGAAATGTCTCTCTTTATTTGAAATATTAGGGTTTGGCAGCTCAGCATTCTTCAGTTTCTCAATGTTATTCTCAATTTCCTTAACTTTCTCCTTCAACTGTTCCAGAACCAGCTCTACCTTCTTACCTGTATGCTCTATAATCTTCTTAGATTCAACATCAAACCATTCAGGCAGCTCATCAAACCCTATATTAATCTCTTCAGAAGCCTTATCCTTATTAAACAAATTCTTTAAAAACTCAAACATTTTCATTTATAGCTATTTTTACTATCCAAAAATTAAAACACATATTTAAAATATACCATTACTCACTATCTATTAATGCAAAAAAGGGGAAATGGTGTAAATAGAGATAAGAATAGTCTATTAACATTAGTTGACAAACTCTTATATTGGTTAGGCTTTATAATCGCATTAATTGGTGCATTTAATAACTATATTCTAATGACGGTTGGTTTGTTTATTATGTTTCTGTCTTTAGTATTTTATAGATTATTGTGTAAATCATCAATCAAGTTCAAAAAACAGAAAAAATCTGAAAAGAATAAAATCAAGATATATCATATAACTAAAATTGTTTATAAACTGCTCTGTCGGACAACTCCTAAGCAAATTTGACTGTTTCTCTAAAAAATACGATTATTTTGTGAATTTTTTAAAATAATCAAAATACAAGAGAGTTTACTCTCTTATTGGCGTATTCTTTCATACGCTCATAGTCAAGAAATTTTCTTCTTGACTCATCAAGACACTGTTGTTGTTTCTGACTTCGCACACATTCACCAAACACACGTTTGATAGATGAGAAATATCCTTCGATATTCCACCTATGACCATATTTGAATTTGTCCCGCCAAGGTTTATATCCACCAAGTTTTTTCATTTCATGAACAGCTTTGTGCATTACATCAAACCCTTTGTTAGATGCGTTTTTTGGCATCTTCATAACTGGCAGAATACCTTTTTTGTTGAGTATCTCATAAAGTTCTTGTCGGTAGTATGCACCATCTCCAGCGAAATCTTCAATTTTTACATCTTGCAAATTTGCAAGATGTTTCTTAGCTAGTTCTTCGTCAGTACAATCTTCCAATGCAAGTTCAATGTCCAGAAGTTCTTTTGTAAACCTATCTATGATTACACTAACTTTAATCCATCCTCTCTTTACTTTCCATTTATGGCGAATATATTCGCCACGATTAGACAATTTGTTTCCAGTTGCATCTACCGCAACACGATACGTTTTTGACTTGTCAACTTTAACAGAAAGTTCTAACTTGTTTAAACGTTCTACAATAGTACTATGGTCACATGCCTTCATTCGTGGAATATATTCAGATAATTTGCACATAAATCCTTCCACTTTTCTCGAGTCGAGAAAAGTGTATATTGGAGAAATCCAAACAAATAAGCTATCTGGATACTCATAAGGTTTTCCAACCTTACCTTTAT
>PVBE011353752.1_pt1 | contig 15333 bp, 16 predicted proteins | sample 1631181 | NCBI WGS metagenome assembly PVBE01 (sample SAMN08397723, study PRJNA350692) | Marine metagenome, whole genome shotgun sequencing project. | isolation source: water | place: Pacific Ocean | collected 2012-04 | reverse complement strand
GCTGGCGGCAGCCGTCATCGTGACCGTCGTGGTCATGCTGCTCCACCCCTCGGCCCTCTCGACGGCCAGCCGTGCGACGGGTGTCCAGGCCTTCGTCGGCGCACGCATCATCGACGGTACCGGTGCCGATCCGACCGAAGACGGTGTCGTCGTGGTTCGAGACGGCCGCATCGAGGCCGTGGGACCGAGGGCGTCGACCACCGTGCCGGATGGCGCCGAGGTCGTCGACGTCACCGGCCTGACCCTCACACCCGGGCTCCTGAACGCGCACGGACACGTCGCCGAGACGGTGGGCCTGGAGTCGAAGCCCGAGTACTACACCGAGGCCAACCTGCTGGCCCAGCTTGGACGCTACGCCCGCTACGGCGTCACGACCGTGTTCAGCCTCGGAGGAGATCGCGAGCCGGGCTTCAGGCTGAGGGACGCGCAGGACACACCCGACCTCGACCGAGCGCGGCTGTTTGTCGGCGGGCCGGTCATCACGTCGGGGAACCCCGCGGCGGCCCGACTCATGACCAGTGCGGTGGCCGACATGAAGGCCGACTACGCCAAGATCCGCGTGGATGACAACTTGGGTACGACGGTGAAGATGCCGCCGCAGGCCTACAATGTGGTACTCGACATCGCCCACCGCCGCAATCTGCGCGTCGCCTCGCACGTCTTCTACCTCGAGGACGCCAAGGCTCTGCTGCAGGCGGGTACCGACTTCATCGCGCACAGCATCCGCGACACCGACGTCGACGACGAGGTCATCGAAATGCTGAAGGCGCGTGACATCTGTGTATCGCCCACCCTGACACGCGAGGTGTCAACGTTCGTCTACGAGAGCCGCCCCGACTTCTTCGACGACCCATTCTTCCTCCGCGAGGCGGACAAGGACGTGCTGGACCAGCTCCTGGACCCCGAGCGCCAGCAAAAGGTCAGGGAGAGTAAGACCGCACAGGCTTACAAGGCCGCTCTGCAGGTGGCCAGCCGCAACCTCAAGGCGCTGTCGGAAGCCGGCGTGCGGATCGCTTTCGGCACCGACACCGGCCCCCCCGCCCGCTTCCAGGGCTATTTCGAGCACATGGAGATGGAGCTCATGGCAGAGGCTGGCCTCACGCCGATGCAGATTCTGGTGTCGGCGACGGGCGATGCCGCCCGCTGCTGGGAGAAGGCCGGAGAGATCGGGACGATCGTACCCGGAGCCTGGGCGGACCTGATCGTCCTGGAGAAGAACCCGCTGGACGACATCAGGAACATGCGCACCATCCAGTCCGTCTGGATCGCCGGCAACCGTGTGCCCGAGAAGGATGCCCCTAGACACCCATGAGGTCGTAGCGGATCCAGCATGCTTTGCCTGGGGAGGCACTGGAATCCCTTGACCTACCGGTACGAGGACACCCGGTCCGACTACGATGGGCGGCCGGCGCCGCCGATGCCGAGCGATCTCGCCGAACTCGCCGAACGAATCGCCGTAGAGGTCGGGCACCCCTTTGCGCCCGACGTCTGCATCCTCAACTTCTATCCCCACGAAGGCCGACTCGGGCTGCACCAGGACAGAGACGAGAGGCCCGAGACCCTGAGGGCCGGGGTTGGACGGCCGATTCAATCTGACGTTCCGACAGTACTGACAGCAGCGCCGCGGGTCTGCGCCGAAAGGACCTCAGAAGCCTCTCTTGCGGCCCCGGATGCCTCGACGACTCCCTTTGGGTTTGGCTCTCGGTCCCCGAGGCGCGTCCCACCCTCCTGGCGAGTCGAACCCGCCGGGCGCACGCGGGGGGCGGGCCCGTGCCTCGCTGACGCGTAGGGTACGTCCGCGAAGCTCGTGGCCGTCGAGCTTCTCGATGGCCGCCGACACGCCTTCCGTATCGGCGAACTCCACGAACGCGAACCCTCTGGGCCGGTCGGTGACACGGTCAGTTGGCAGGAAGACCTCGACGACTTGGCCGACCTCTGAGAACAGAGCCTCAAGATCCTGCGACTGCGTGTCATAGCTGAGATTTCCGACGAAGACTTTCGAAGAGATGACGCCCTCCTGTGTCGCACAACGGCGCGACTGGACCAGGTGCCCGACGAGAGCACCTCTGGCCGGTTAACCAGACGACCCTGGCATCGAGTCGCCTCGACGAGGAATGAGACGCACTATGTTATCAGCACAGCGGCGACCGCGACCAGGAGAACCGCACCATCCCACCGTCCCCCTCCAGAGGAACACCATTCGGTGTCCCGACCGTCCACAGGCCAGCGGGAACCCACCACCAGGCCGTCGTCAGCAGGCGGACGAGGAAACCCGAGCGCATCCCTCAGAGAAGGCGGACTTACTTCATCGCGGTCGCTTCGATCTCGACCAACAGCTCGGGGAATGCCAGCCGTGCCACCCCAAGCAGGGTCTGGGCAGCCCGGCACTCCGCCTGCGCCAACCGCGTGGCCATGGGGCCGTACGCCTCGAGCAACGCGTCGACGTCCGTCGTATAGACCGTGAGCCGGACGACGTCAGCCAGCGAGAAGCCGGCCTGCCCGAGCACGGCCTCCAGATTATCGAACGACGTCTGCACCTGCGCGGCCATGTTCCCGGCGTGAACCGCGTGGCCGTTCGCGTCGATCGCCGTCTGACCCGAGCAGATCAGCGTCCGGCTCACACCGCTCACCTCGTTGGCCTGTACGAACCCGTACTGATCCTGCCACGTCCAGGGATTAATGATCCGCCTCTCCATTCGGTCGTCCCCCCGCGCGCCAGCCGTCCGCGGCGCGCTCCCCCGGCCGAGAAACCACCCGGCGACCGGCCCCCGGGGTCCGCGTCAGCTTGTGTCGCTCAGCGGCGGATACCAGTGTAGTGCGTCCGAAATACGGGGCGTCAATTCGTGGCGCGGCGCCCGGGTGGCCAGGCGCGACGAGGGAGCACATTGGGGATTTGTGACCGAGGAGCAACGCCGCCAGGCGGGATGCCCCGCCGCGTAGTCATGCCCCGTATTTCGGACGCACTGCACTAGCCCTCGCCCGTCGAGGTCCTGCCTCGGGCACGAGTCCGCGCTTGAAGGTCCTCACCCCGGGCGTACCCTTAGCGGCGAGACGGATCAGCCGCTCGACGCGGTCCGCCGAATCCTGGAGCGCGACGGTGAGGACGCGCCGACCCGGCTCGTCGTGGGTCTCGAAGGTCTGGGCACCTCGAGCCAGGGCCTTCGCGCGGCGAACCAGATGCCAGATCCGGTTGTTGTGGAGGTGGGCGAACTGGCGGGCGACGTTGCGACCACCGCGCGTGGAGAGGGTGCAACCCATGCCCGCGTCGCCGATGTGCTCGATGAGGCGGATGTTGACCCGATTGTTGATCCGCCACGCCTCAACGATCTCGTCGACCCCGTTGCCTGTGTCGGTCACGCAACTCTGAGCAGCGAGGGGCTCGAAACCGTCGCTCGCGCGGGGTCAGCCCCTCCGGAGGGAAGCGTGTGCGGGTCTCAGCCCGCCGGCCGTGGCACAACCACGATCTCGAAGAGCTTGGGCCACAGCTTACCGGTCACGAAGAGGCGGTCTCCCTCGGCGTCGTACGCGATGCCGTTCAGAACATCGATGGGAGTGCCCGGCTTCACCGGCGGTCGCAGGCCGCCGAGATCGATCCAGCCGACGACCTGTCCGGAACCGGGCGCGATCTTGACGATGACCTCCGTCTGCCACACGTTCGCGTAGATTTCACCCCGGACGAACTCCAGCTCGTTCAGATTGAGGACCGGCTGCCGGCCGTCCCTGACCGCCAGACGGCCGGTTTCTCTGAGGGTGGCAGGGTCCAAGAATCGCAGGCTCGAGCTCCCGTCGCTCATGATCAACCGCTGCCGATCGTGCGTGAGTCCCCAGCCCTCTCCCGGATACTGGAACGTCCCCTGGCCCTCGAGGCTGACCAGGTCGTACAGGAACCCCCGGTTGGCCTTCCAGGTGAGCTGGACCAGGGTGCCGCTCCAATCGGTGAGTCCCTCGCCGAAGTACTGTGGTGCCAGGGGGCGTTGTCGGATCACCTCTCCGGTCTCCAGGCGTACCTGGCGGAGGGTCGATCGCCCGTTCAGACCGGTACTCTCGAACAGAAAACCATCGCGGTAGATCAGCCCCTGGGTGAATGCCTCGGGGTCGTGCGGATATTCACGGACGACGCGATACGTGTAGGACGTCGGGCTGCTGGCCATACTCGGCGGCGCCGGCTGGCCGGAAGCGCCGAACACTTGAAGGAATGCGAGCGCAACCCCTGCGCTGCCGATCGACCGGAGGCCCGGCCAGCGCGTGTTTCGAGTCATCGGGTCGGCCTAGCTTAGCACGACGATCGGCCCTGGGTTCGCAGGGGGCTGGCGGTGCCGCCGGCGCCGGGGCGCGCGGATCCGTGCAGCCGTGTGCGCCCACTCGGCCGGTAATCGGGATCGGCCAACGCGCGCACCCTGTGGCGACCCCCGGAGGGCGATCACGCGGCCGGCACGGGACTCCAAGACAGGAACGACCACGGTATACTTGAGCCAGTGGGGCGTTTCCGGGATTCTGGCAACCGCCCGGCGGGGTGACCGCGGGCGGCACGGCTGGACCGGTTGCCCGAGACGGTCGAGAACTCGGAGGAGGCCACCCCACGACGATGGCCGACGCGGAACGTAGGACTGACGGCGAGATCCTCGAGCGGAGCAAGCCGGTCACCAAGGAGCCGGAACGCTACCGGGTCCTGCTGCTGAACGACGATTACACGACGATGGAGTTCGTCGTCCAGGTCCTGGAGACGATCTTCGAGAAGCCGTCGGCGGAGGCCTTCCGCATCATGCTGCAGGTGCACACGCAGGGCCGGGGGGTGTGTGGCGTCTTCACCCACGAGATTGCCGAGACGAAGGTCTCGGCGGTTCACGCGTTGGCGCGTGAGCACAGCTTCCCGTTGCGCGCGAGCCTAGAGGGAGCCTGAGCGCATTCCCAGGAGCCGATCGACACCATGTTCAGCGCTTCACTCGAGATTGTCCTGACGGTGGCCTACCGCGAGGCCACCACTCGACGGCACACGCACCTGACGCTGGAGCACCTGCTCTACGCCATGGCCCACGACCCCGAGGGCGAGAAGATCCTGGCGGCCTGTGGGGGCGACCTCCCGAAGATCCGTCAGGCACTCGACAGATTCCTCCAGCAGTCGCTCGAGCAGTATCGACGAGGTGGGCAGAAGGAACCGGAGCAGACGCTGGCGTTCCGACGGGTCCTCCAGACGGCCGTCCTCCACGTTCAGAGCGCGGGCCGTAACGAGGTTCAGGCGGGCGACATCCTGGCCGCCGTCCTCCAGCAGCCGAAGTCCTACGCGGCTCAGCTCCTGGAATCCCAGGGGATCTCGCGGCTCGACGTCTTGAACTACATCTCGCACGGCATCTCGAAGGTGTCGTTGCCCACCGACGACGGCGACAACGCCGGGACGGAAACCGGTGCCGCCTCGGGTGTGGGCGAGGAAGGATCGGCCACCGCGCGGAACCCGCTGGGCGCCTACACGCTCAACCTGACCGAACGGGCCAAGGCTGGGAAGCTCGACCCGCTCATCGGTCGTACCCTAGAGCTGAAGCGCACGCTCGAGATCCTCTGCCGCCGACGGAAGAACAATCCCGTCTTCGTCGGTGATGCGGGCGTCGGCAAGACGGCCTTGGCGGAGGGCCTGGCCGCTCGGCTGCTCGACGACGACGTACCAGCGGCTCTCGAAGGCGCCGAGGTGTTTGCGCTCGACACCGCGGCGCTCCTGGCCGGAACGCGTTTCCGGGGTGACTTCGAGGAACGCTTCAAAGCGGTCCTGGGCCTTCTGGGGAAACGCCGCCGACCGATCCTGTTCATCGACGAGATCCACGCGACCGTCGGTGCGGGGGCGACGACGGGCGGGACGCTGGATCTCGCGACCTTGATCAAGCCGGTACTCGCAGCGGGCGAGCTCAACATCGTCGGGTCCACGACGTTCGAGGAATTCAAGCAGATCGAGAAGGATCGCGCGCTGGCGCGCCGGCTCCAGAAAGTCGTCGTGGAGGAACCCAGCATCCAGGAGACCGTCAAGATTCTCGAAGGGCTGAGACCGCGATACGCCGAGCACCATGACCTCCAGTACACCGACGCGGCTCTCGAGACCGCGGCGAAGCTGGCGAGCCGCCACCTCCGCGACTACCGGCTGCCGGACAGCGCCATCGACATCCTGGACGAGGCTGGCGCCATGCTCCGCCTGCGCGCCGCCAGTGAGCAGGCGGCCGAGACGGACGACTCGAGCGGCACGGCCACGATCGCGCTGCCCCAGATCCTGGCGGTGGGATCCGAGGAGGTCGAGCTGGTCGTGGCCCGGATGGCTCGGATCCCCGAGAAGCAAGCCTCCGCCTCCGACAGAGAACGCTTGCGGAGCCTGGCCGAGTCCTTGCGTCGCGTGGTGTTCGGCCAGGACGAAGCCGTGCACACGGTCGCGACGGCGATCAAGCGATCCCGCGCGGGCCTGGGCCAGCCCGACCGCCCGGCGGGCTGCTTCCTGTTCACGGGTCCCACCGGCGTCGGCAAGACCGAGCTGGCCAAACAGCTGGCGCTCCACCTGGGTAACGAGTTCGTCCGCTATGACATGAGCGAGTACATGGAGAAGCATGCCGTGGCTCGCCTGATTGGTGCTCCCCCGGGCTACGTCGGCTTCGAGCAGGGCGGCTTGCTCGTCGACGCCGTCCGCACCCACCCCTACAGCGTCGTCCTCCTGGACGAAATCGAGAAGGCCCACCCCGACGTGTTCAACATCCTGCTCCAGGTGATGGACCACGCGACGCTGACCGACAACACGGGCCGCAAGGCCGACTTCCGGCACGTCGTCCTGATCATGACGTCTAACGCGGGCTCTCGGGAGATGAGCGCCGGCAACATCGGATTCGCCGATGATCGCTCCCAGACGGCCAAGAATCGATCCAAGTCGGCGATCGAGCGCCTCTTCAGCCCGGAGTTTCGTAATCGCCTCGACGCCATCGTCGGCTTCGACGCACTGACGCCAGGCGTCATGGAGACGATCGTCGAGAAGTTCACCCTGCAGCTGGAGTCCCAGCTGGCCGAGCGACGGATCGCCATCGTGCTCGAGCCAGAAGCCCGCGTGTGGTTGGCCCGCAAGGGCTACGACCCCGTGTTCGGAGCACGTCCCATGGCGCGGGTCATCCAGACCGAGATCCGGGACCCGTTGACCGACGAGATCTTGTTCGGGCAGCTCGAGCACGGTGGCACGGTGCGGATCGCGTTGGAGGACGATGGCCTGCGCTTCGCGTTCGAGTCCACCACTTGGGCGAGCGAGCCGGCGCCAGCCGGCGAGGACCCGGTCCCCGCGGACCCCCCGCCGGCGGTCCCGGCCGACGGCGGGGAGCTCATGGCCTCGCCCAGCTCGGGGGAGGAGGAGCCGTGAGCGACCAACCAGAGGGGGAGCGGCCCGCCTCGGGCGACAGCGAGACCGATCGACTGATCGGCACACCCGACACGGAGCAGCCTGACGAGCCCGACATCAAAGTCGTCGACCGACGGTGGTGGGTACGGGAGGCTGCCGGCGAAGGAAGCGCCACCGAGGCTACGTCGCGCAAGCCGACGTACGTCGAGGAGCTCGAGCGCCAGCTCGCCGAGCGTGACGAGCTGCTCGCGAACACGCGGGCCCAATATCGTGAGGCCGCGGACGAGTTCGACCAGGCGCGGGTTCGACTCCGCAAGGAGATCATGAAGGACCTCGAGCGCAGCAAGCGATCGATGCTGACCGACTTCCTCGAGATCATCGACAACCTCGAGCGGGCTCTCGACTCCGCGCGCGAGTCCCCGAACCCGGAAGCGCTCCTCACGGGCGTTCAGATGGTGCGGGACCAGTTCCTCGCAAAGCTGGAAGGGGCCGGCATCAGCCGGATGGCCTCCTTGGGGCGACCGTTCGACCCCTCGCGTCACGAAGCGGTCTCGACCGTCCCCACGACGGACCCCGCTCAAGACGAGGTGGTGGTAGGTGTGGTCACCGAGGGCTACCTTGTCGGAGACGAGGTGCTGCGCGCCGCGACGGTCGCGGTCGCGAAGCGGACCGACGCCTGAGCCGCCCTGCGCACTGTCGTCGACTATCGGTATCCTCCCCATCGGCACGCCCCGTCCCGATCGCCGTGTCGCCCAGCGCTTCTTCGAGGAAGTCCGCGTCCTCGCGGCGCCAGGTACGTGGCTGGCCGCCCAGCTGGAACGTCTGGGGTTTGGCGCACGGCTGGGACGCTACAACGTCTCGATCGTTCCGCTCGACCCCAGTCTGCCGCTCGAACGTCTCCTGACGGCCAGTCGCTGGTTCACGCTCGCCGGAGACTTCGACGTGGTGTGAGTAAGGGACGGTCAGCGATCACGCTCGTGCGACCACGACCGACCACGCACCGTGTCGTACACCCGCACGGTCTCCTCGGCCGTACGCGCCCAGGAGAACTCTGCGGCCCGGACCCGTCCCCGCTCGGCCAGCTCGGAACGCAGCGTGGGGTCTTCGAGCACGCGCAGCAGACCCGCCGCCAGCGCGTCGGCATCCGTTGGATCGACGAGCACCGCGGCATCCCCGGACAACTCGGTCATCGAGGCACAGTCCGAGGTGAGAACCGGCACCCCGCACGCCATGCCCTCCAAGATCGGCAGTCCGAATCCCTCGTAGAGCGACGGGAACGCCACGAGCCGCGCGAGGTTGTAGAGCGCCGGAAGGTCGTCGTCTGGAACGTAGCCCAACAGACGTACCACGGAACCCAGACCGCACGCCTCGATTTCACGGAGCAGGCGGCGGTACTTCCACCCCAGTTGGCCGACCAAGATGAGCTGCTCCAGGCGTCCGGCTCGGCGCACCCGGCCGAACGCCTCCAGCAGCCGCCGCAGGTTCTTCCGGGGTTCGAGCGTTCCGACGAAGAGCACGTAGGGATCGGTCAGGCCATATCGGCGCCGCGCCCGATCGAGGACAGCCCGGTCGCCGATCACACCGTAGCGGGGCGCCGCCGCCTCGTAGATCGCATGGACCTTGCTCGACGGTACCTTCAGGACGCTGACGACGTCGCGCTTGGCGCTCTCGGAGGGCGTGATGATCGCGGACGCCTTCCGTGCCAGCGCCGGCATGATCGTGCGGACCAGCAGAAGACTCTTCTTCGGCTGGGTCTTGGCGAGGAGAAACAACAACATGTCGTGGAACTGCACGACAAACGGGCTGGGGACCGCCAAGGGCGCCAGGGAGTTCGTGAAGTGACACAGCTCGGGCTGTAGACGCCTCACGATCAGGGGCACGACGAGCTGCATCCAGAGCCAGCGATTCGGAAACCTCGGGCCGATCTCACCTAGCGTCCCGGCTGGAACCTGTCCGGTCAACCCACGACTCGCGAGCAAGGCATACCGTATGTCGTCGTCTCGCTCCACCAGGGCTCCGAGCAGGTGCGCCACCGAGTGGCTCACGCCCGCCCGATGGCGAACCTCGAGCGGTGTGGCGTCGAAGGCGATGAGAGGGAGATCCTTCGCCGGGCGACCGAGCATAAAATGGTTCTCGCCGGGCGTCACCCTTCCGGGCCGGCCTGTCATCCAACCGGGCAAGGCGTCACCGGAGGAGGCGCCCCATCGCACCCTTGACCGGGCGATCCTCGAAGCCGTCGCGTACGGTGATGTCTTTGATTACCCGCTCACGACGGCGGCGGAGCTTGTTCACGGCCCACGAGTTCGTCCAGATGGTACCGCTCGCCGGCATTGACGTCTACGACCAGATGCGCCGGCTGAACGCATGGACGACGACGTTCCTGCCCAACGCCGAACTCCTCCTCCTCCTCCTGACGGGGCGACCGCCATGGACATCCTCCTGACCCACGGCTACTACCTGTCGGCCGACGCGGCCGAACGCCGGGTCATGAAGCCTTACCCGCCATTGGGCATCCTGTACCTCTCTGCGCACCTCAAATCCTCCGGGTTCCAGGTCGGAGTCTTCGACTCCACGTTTGCCTCCATCGCTGCGTTCGCGGACCGCCTTGCCAGAGATCAGCCGGCCGTGGTGGGGATCTACGGGACGCTCATGACACGCGGCGGCGTGGTCGAGATGACCCGATTGGCCAAGCAGGCGGGTGCAACCGTCGTCCTCGGTGGCCCGGAACCCATCAACCACGCACAGCAGTATTTCGAGCGTGGTGCCGACGTGATCGTCGCGGGTGAGGGTGAGCTCGTCGTCGAGCGTCTCCTGCGTCACCTGCCGGAGTGCGGACTGGACGGACTCGACGAGATTCCCGGGCTGGCCTTTCGGGGCCCCGAGGGGAGCGTGACCCGAACCCAAGCGGCCACCACCGTCCAGGACCTCGACAGCCTGCCCCATCCGGACCGGGCGGCGATCGACCTCCGCGCCTATGTCGACTGCTGGAGAATGCACCATGGTCGAGGCTCCCTGTCACTCGTCACGGCGCGTGGCTGTCCCTATACCTGTACCTGGTGCAGCCACAGCGTATACGGATTCACCCACCGTCGTCGCTCACCCGAGAACGTCGCCGACGAGCTCGAAGCCCTCATGGCTGACTACCAACCAGACATGGTCTGGTACGCGGACGATGTGTTCACCATCAACCACCGGTGGCTCTTCAGCTACGCGGCCGAACTCGAGCGACGCGGACTGCGCGTGCCGTTCGAAACGATATCTCGAGAGGATCGTCTCGACGAGCCGGTGATCCGCACGCTCGCGTCGATGGGCTGCTACCGGTTATGGGTGGGTGCCGAGAGCGGCTCGCAGCGGGTGCTGGACGCCATGAAGCGGGGCACCAACGCCGGCCGAACTCGCGAGATGATTCGCCTGCTCCAACGTCACGGCATCGAGGCCGGGACCTTCATCATGCTGGGCTACGAGGGCGAGACGCTACTCGACATCGAGGCCACGCTCGAACACCTCAAGGCCGCACCGCCCGACAGCCTCCTGACGACCACGGCCTACCCGATCGAGGGCACGGAGTACGCGCGCCAGGTCGCCGACCGGGCAATCGTCCAGGAACCGTGGGAGGCGCGGACCGACAGGGACGTGACGGTGGCGGGTCGGCGCTCGCGGCAGTTCTACCAGTTCGCCAGCCGGTGGATCGTCAACGAGGTGGCGCTGCACAAGCAGCGACAGGAGGCCGCGCCCGGTTACCTCCAGATGGTCCGAACCCTCACGAACGCCAAGCTGGGTCGGCTGGGCATGCTCCTGACCCAGCACGCCGTGGACACGCGTAGATCATGACGACGGTCTCGCGACTGAAGGCCAACCTCCTCTGCCGGCTGAGCGAGATCACGCATCGTACCTACGTCCTGCCGCTGGTCTTCTTCTCTCCCACGAGTCGCTGCAACAGCAGGTGCGTGTCCAGCGCACCTTGGTGAACGGCCGCGCCCGCGACCCAGCCGAGGCGCCCGGCAGCGCCGCCGGAGCAACGTGTCAGAATGGATCAGCGGGGAGGAAACATCATGGGCGGAACCGTCGTCGAGTCCAAGCCAGTGAAGGACCCCGGCCTCGCGGCCGTGCTCAGCGTGGTCGTGCCCGGCATCGGGCAATTCTACAATGGGGAGTTCCTGCGGGGCATCTTCTGGCTGATCATCACACCAGGCTTCTGGATCGGAAGCGGTGGGCTCCTGGGCTGGATCTGTCACGTGTTCGCGGCAGTCACGGCCTATAGACGCGCCGAGCTGAAGAACACCGCGGCGTGAGGACCTGATTCGCGGTCGCAGGAAAGGGAGCGTCGTTCCCATGCCGGTCACAGACGCACACTGTCATTTCTTCTCTGCTCGCTTCTTCGAGACCCTGGCTCGCCAGCGCGATGGATCGCTCGGCGACGACCCTGTCGGCGGGGTCACGGGAGCGCTCGGCTGGGAGCCACCGGGCCCTCCCGAGGCGCTCGCTGATCGCTGGTGTGCCGAGCTCGACCAGCATGGGGTCGCACGGGCCGCCCTGATGGCCAGCGTGCCGGGCGACGAGGAGTCGGTGGCGGCCGCGGTCGCACGGCATCCGGCTCGATTCGTCGGCTTCTTCATGTTCGACCCGACCACGCCGGATGCCTCCGACCGGGCCCGACGCGCCTTCTCGGAGCAGGGGCTGCGCTGCGTCTGCCTCTTCCCCGCCATGCAACACTATCGGCTGGACGGTGAGGCCGCGCTGCGGTTGTTCGAGATTGCGGCCTCGTTCGACCACGTGGCCGTGTTCGTTCATTGCGGTGTATTGTCCGTCGGGGTCCGCAAGAAACTCGGGCTCCCGAGCCCCTTCGACGTCCGGCTCGGCAACCCGCTCGATCTGCAGACGGCCGCCGCGCGCCATCCCGATCTCCCGATCATCATCCCGCACTTCGGCGCAGGCTTCCTGCACGAAGCGCTGATGACCGCGGACCTTTGCCCGAGTATCCATTTCGACACGTCGAGCTCCAATGGATGGATCAAGTACCACCCGGGACTGACGCTGGCGGACGTGTTCACGCACACCTTGGCGGTCGTGGGACCGGACAGGCTGCTGTTCGGCACGGACTCCTCCTTCTTCCCGCGCGGCTGGCAGCGTGCGGTCCACGACGCCCAGCGAACGATTCTGACGGACCTGGGGTTGGATCCCCAGTCGGTCGACAAGGTGTTCCAGGGCAACTTCGCCCGGCTCTTCCCCACACGACAGGGGTGATGCGATGAGCCGACTCGGCTCGACCGTCGCCGCCGCGCTCGCCCTGACGGCCACGGTGGGCGTGATGGACAGCACCATGGCCGATGACATCCTGCACCGGTTCGTGGACCAGTACGATTATTCATGACCGCCCCTCAGGCTGCGGCGCCGGCGCGTGACTCCTTCAAGGCTTCTTCGATCGCCGTGAGCAGGACGTCGGGATCGATCGGTTTCTCGAGATAGGCTGCCGCACCAAGGCCCGTCGCCCGCCGACGGAACCCCGGCTCCGTTCTCCCCGACAGGAAGATGATCGGCACCTCGACCTCGGATCGTCTTCGAACCCGCTCGGCCACCGAGAAGCCTCCGCCCGCCGGCATGGCGACGTCGAGCACGAGCAGGTCTGGCTTGTGTCTAAGGGCCATGCTCACGCCGTACAAACCGTCAAACGCGGTCAGCACACGATAGCCGGATTGCCGGAGAAGCGTCGCGAGGGCGTTCGTGAGCCGCTCGTTGTCTTCGACGAGCAGGATCGTCTTCATGTGCAATCTCCCGCGGGGTCGGTCACCCTCGGGGGCGCGGACACGCAGCCCGGGTCGTGGACTCCCGCCGGAGGCATCGGAGCAATACCCGTGCCGAGTGCAGGATGGCAGCTACCCGCCAACCGGTGCGCTCGATTCCACTGTCGGAGGATGGCGGGATGTCGCCGCACCGACGCGATCCGTCGGAGAGCCGACAGTCGACCGCGGCACGTCCGCGGTTCACTCGATCTCCGCGACGAGACCCTCATCAGCCGAACTCGCCCGGCTCAGGAGCGTTTCACGGAAGACAGCCCGGTACTCGTGGTGACGGCCCAGGGCCGGTATACTGATCCGCGTGTCTAGCTTCCAGGTCGAGGGCGCGCGCCGCCAGCGCCGGGCCGTCGCCGGGGCGGTGGCTATTATCGTCGTGTTCGGCCTCGCGCGGGGCGCGGACGCCCAGGCCGTACCCCCCTCGGGTGGGACCGCGGAGATACAAGTCTCCCACCGGGCGCGTGCCGTGCAGCAGGGCGAAGTCGTGCTGCTCACGGTGCGGTCCCAGGTCCCCGCACACGCGGTCACCGCACGCGGCTTCGAGAGGACGACCGCGCTGTTCGCGCGTGGTCCGCGTCTCTGGCGAGGCCTCATCGGGATCGACCTCGAAACACCACCCGGCGACTATCCCATCGAGATCACCCTCCGGACCGCGGGAGACTCCGTTGTCCATGCTACCCACACGCTGTCGGTCACGCCCAAGGACTTCCCCACCCGCCATCTCAAGGTCGCGCCGAATTTCGTCGATCCGCCCGAGTCGGTCCTCGACCGCATCCAGCGAGAGTCGAAACGGATCGCCGCGATCTTCGGGACCGTCGACCCTTTCCGCCGGTGGGACGGTCCCTTCGAGGCCCCGGTCCCCGGCACGGCGACCAGCAGCTTCGGGCGTCGAAGCGTGTTCAACGGCCAGCCGCGGAGCCCCCACACCGGAACCGACTTCCGGGCCGACGAGGGCACACCCGTCAAGTCCCCGAATGCCGGTACGGTCGTGCTGAGGGCGGACCTCTACTTCGCGGGCAACACGGTGATCCTCGACCACGGCCTCGGCCTCTTCTCCTATTTCGCGCACTTGTCCCGAGCGGCGGTCGAGGAGGGAATGGAGGTCGCCACCGGCGACGTGATCGGCTACGTGGGTGCGACCGGCCGGGTGACCGGTCCACACCTACACTGGACGGTCAGGTTGCAGGAGGCGCGGGTAGATCCGCTCTCCCTCATGGCCGCGCTGTCACCCGAGTCGAACGACTAGGGATTGACGAGGTCGTCGATCAGCACGACGATCCGCTGGCGGGCCAGGGCGAGCCGCTCCTTGAGCTCATCGAAGACGAAGGCGTGCCCCGCCTCCACGGCCTGCCGAAGGGGCACCTCGGCCTGCCGGTAGGCTTCCTCGTATTCTGGTCGCCTCCCGTCGCTCTGGACCGTTTCGATGAGCCGCCGGGCGGCATCCAGAGAGGCGCGCATGTCCCCGACCGCCTCGAGCATCAGGCGACCATCGTGCGGATAGCTCAGCCGCGGTGCCACACCGCTCGGCCCGTGGCACTGCGCGCACTGCGCCTCGAGACCCTGCGGCGACAACAGGTGCGCGGCGACCTCTCCGTGGCAGGTGAGACAGGAGGGAACGTCCGGATCTCCCGAGCGGAGCAGCTCGAGGTGTCGGCTCGTCTGAAACGCGGCCAGTGGGCCCGCGTGGCACCGGCCACACGTCTCCGCCACCCGCGTCCGGTGCACGGGACTGGCCGGGTTGCGACTGCCCAGGATCCCCACGTGGGCACCACGCCTGTCCATGGTCGTTGGATCCCCTCCATGGCATTGCTCGCAGCTGACCAGCTCCCCGCCGTGTACCGAGCGGTCCCATTCGTAGAGGTGGCGCTGCGCCGACGCGGAGGGGTTCGCCAGATGGCAATCGGCGCACCGGCTCTGCTGGGCCCAGGCCGACCCCGCCAGCGCAACCACGCACCCCGCCAACAGGAGCTGCCGGCGCGCTGCCCACCAGGGTGGGACCACCCGCACGTTCCGGGCTCGGATTCGCTTGACACGGCCCACGCGATGACCTCCACCCAACGCTCGGACTGCCGATCGACGCCTGATCTAGCCCGCATTATTCATGAAGGGGCAGATTCGGTCCCCGGTGCAGTGTTAATCGCATCGTAGCCGGACCATCGGACGCGGCAGCATTCGGTGTAGCCATGCGCAGCG
>PVBE011353477.1_pt1 | contig 15333 bp, 7 predicted proteins | sample 1631181 | NCBI WGS metagenome assembly PVBE01 (sample SAMN08397723, study PRJNA350692) | Marine metagenome, whole genome shotgun sequencing project. | isolation source: water | place: Pacific Ocean | collected 2012-04 | reverse complement strand
GAAGGAGGCGACCACCCTCGAGGTCAAGCGCCTTGTCGCCCTGTTCTTCAAGATGCGCGAGAGCGGCCGGCTCGAGGGCAGCAAGCTCGAGACGATGTCCCGGAAGATCCGGGAGATGCTGCGCGAGCTGTCGACCACCTGGCACCGTGAGGCCCAGGTCACGAAGAACGACAGCTACCTGGCCAACGCCCACCAGCTGTACTCGCTGTACGTCGAGACCTTCCCGGAGGCGGACGACGTCTACGTCATGACATTCTACCTGGCCGAGCTGCTCTTCCGCACCGGCGAATGGGAGAAGTCCGCCAAGGCCTACGACCGGGTCATCAAGCTCAACCCCAAGGGCAAGTACGCCCGGGACGCGGCCCACGCAGCGGTGCTCGCCTACCAGAAGCTCCTCGACCTGTCCGAGCGCGAGGGCGGCAAGAAGGCAAGCCGGGCCGGTGCACCCGGCGCCAAGGAGCGCGACAAGAAGCCCGAGAAGTGCCCCCCGGAGCCCAAGGAGATCGCCGGCGCAGCCAAGGACTTCCTGCGCGCCTGCGACAACTACATCCGCATGGTGCCCGGCGGCGAGCGGATCACCGACGTGCAGTACTTCGCCGCCCTCATCTACTACGACCACGATCACTTCGATGAGGCGATCACCCGATTCAAGGAGATCATCAGCAAGCACCCCAAGCACCGCCTGGCGTACTACTCGGCGAGCCTGGAGATGGACTGCTACGCGCTGAAGTGCGACATGGAAGGGCTCAATCGCCGGGTCGAGGAGCTGGTGAAGATCCCCGAGGTCGCCCGGGGCAAGCTGCTCGAGGATCTGCAGGGGCTGCGCGAGGGCGCCAAGTTCAAGGCGTGCCTCAGCAAGGAGGCCGAAAAGGAGCACGAGGACGCCGCCGCATGCTTCGTGCACTTCACGGCGGAGTTCCCCACGTCCGAGTTCTTCGACAAGGCGCTGTACAACGCTGCCCTGAACTTCGAGAAGTTCGACGCCATCGAAAAGGCCATCGCCTCGCGCATGAAGCTGCTGCGCGAGCGCCCGGACTCCGAGCTCGCCAACAAGGCGCTGTTCGCCATCGCCGGCAACCTGCACGCCTCCGCGGTCTACTCGCAGGCGGCCAAGTACTACGTGCTGTACGCCAAGCAGTTCCCGGACGAAAAGGACGCCGAGGTCGCCTTGGCCAACGCGGCGGTCTTCTATCGCGGCCTCGGTCAGTACGAAAAGGCCATCTCCGTCAGCGAGCAGTGGGTCAAGAGGTACTCCCGCAAGAAGCCCAAGGCCGCCTCCGAGGTCGTGTTCTCCATCGGCGAGGTCTACGAAAAGGAGAGCCGCTGGCGCGACGCAATCAAGCAGTACAGCGACTTCGTGCGCCGGTGGGCCAAGAAGGCCACCGACGATCGCGTCCTGCAGGCCCACACCAAGATCGGCATGGCGCAGCTGCAGCTCGGCCGTCGCAAGGACGCCGCCAAGGCCTTCGAGCGGTCGGTCAAGGTGTACAAGGGCCTCAACGAGGCCAAGCGCAAGAAGCTGGTGGATGGTCGCGAGGCGGCCGCCCACGCCCGGTTCATGCAGGGCCAGACCCTGTTCGACGACTACCGGAAGTTCAAGATCACCAACGCCAAGAAGATCGTGAAGCAGGTGCAGGAGAAGCTGAAGAAGCTGGTCGCCGCCAAGGCCGTCTTCGACTCCGTCGTGCAGTACGGCCATCCCAACTGGGCCATCGCCGCCATCGGCCGCAACGGCCAGGGCTTCGAGGAGCTGGCCAAGGCCGTGCGCGACGCCCCGGCGCCTCCGGGCCTCGACGACGAAGAGGAGATGATCTACCGGGACGAGCTGGACCAGCAGGCGGAGCAGTTCGACGCCAAGGCCGCCGAGAACTACGTGCAGGTCCTTGCGCTCGCCTCGAAGTTCCAGTGGTTCAACGAGTTCAGCAAGCTCGCCGAGGAGCGCCTGCAGATCCTGCGGCCCGAGGAGTACACCCTCGCTGGTGAGCAGGTCGCCGACCCGGAGTTCCGCTCCGAAGGCTTCCGCTCGGCCAAGTTCAAGACCAAGAGGCTCAAGCCATGAGCCGCCTGATCACCAACCTCACGCTCATCGGGCTCGTCGCCACGATGGGGCTCGTCGGCCCGGGCTGCGCTCAGCAGAAGGGCGCCGGCAAGCAGAAGGTCCAGACGGTCACCGTCGGCGGCGTGAAGCTGCGCCAAGGCGGCAAGGCCCGGGCGGTCAAGGTGCGGCCGGTCAAGGAGTACAACGAGGCCGTCGAGGTCTACGAGACCGGCAAGACCGGCGGCCTGGTCGACCACCGTCGCGTGGAGCTCAAGCTCCAGGCGGTGCTCAAGAAGGAGCCGGCGTTCGCGGACGCCTGGTTCAACATGGGCGTGAACTACCAGGAGCAGGGCGACGACCCGAAGGCACGCCAGGCCTACAGCAAGGCGCTGGAGCTCGACCCCAACTACATGGACGCCCTGGCCAACCTCGGCAAGATGCAGATGGAGCAGGGCGACCGCGCCGGGGCCATCGCGTCGTTCGAAAAGGCCATCGAGATCGACACGGTCAACCCGGCCGCCCGGAACAACCTGGCGGTCGTCTACCGGCAGAACGCCGTGAAGATCCGCGAAAACGGCGACATCGCGAAGGCCAACAAGATGTTCGCCAAGGCCGTCGGCCACGTCCGCAAGGTGCTGGCTGGCGATCCGCAGAACGTGCAGGCCTACAACAACCTCGCGCTCATCTACTACGACCTGCGCAAGTACGAGTTGGCGCAGCTGGTCTGCCTGAACGCCCTGAAGTTCGACAAGCCCGACGCGGGCCTGCACAGCAACCTCGGGCTCATCCTGCTCAAGCTCAACAAGGTCACCCAGGCGCTGAAGTCGTTCAACCAGTCCCTTGAGGTGAGCCCCCAGCACGTGCCCGCGCACATGAACATCGGGCTCATCACCCTGTCGTATCGCGACTACGCCACCGCCGAGGGCCACTTCACCTCGGCGCTCAAGGTGCAGCCCAAGAACGTGCGGGCGATGGTGGGCAGGGGCGTCGCGATGCGCGGCCTCGGCAAGTACGAAGAAGCGCTGGCGCTGTTCGACAAGGCCGCCGGGATCGACGGCAAGAACCCCCGGCCCCACTGGAACAAGGGCATCCTGTTCCAGCAGTACCTGCAGAAGCCCAAGGCGGCCATCAAGGCCTACGGCCGGTACCTGCAGCTCGCGCCGACCTCGGACAAGAAGGACCGGCAGCAGGCCGAGACCCGCATCAAGAACCTCGAGATCGTGCTGAAGTATGCGGCGGAGGAGGAGGCGGAGAGCTCGGCCAACCCCAAGGGCGCGCCCGAGGACGACGAGGGCGGGGCGGACGAGGGCGGGGCGGACGAGGGCGGCGCGGACGAGGGCGGGGCGGACGAGGGCGGGGCCGACGAAGGGGCCGCGCCGCCTGCCGACAAGAAGGAAGAGCCTGCCGATGAGGCGGCGCCAGAGGCCACGGAGGCGCCGAGCGCACCCGAGGCCAAGGCCAGCGGAGGAGCGACCGAATGAAGCGATTTGTGATGAGCTTGTTGGTCGCCGGGGCCCTGGCCCTGACCGCCGCGCCCGCGTTCGCGCAGGACGTGGTCGACCCAGAAACCGGTGAGGTTTACAAGAAGAGGACCGTCTATGACTTTGAGGACGATGTCGTCGAGGGAACCTTGGTGAAACCGGAAGGGGACTACTTGCAGTCGCGTCAGCGCGGGAAGCAGTCCAGCCTCATCAAGATCCGCGACAACTTCGTTCCTGAGATGCTAAAGTCCGCGGAAGATCTCTAGTCCCCAGGCATACTTAAGGCACCTTTGAGCGCCACGATCCCGCTCCGATTCGATGTGTACCAGGGCGGCCAGCTCACCGGATCCGAGCACCTAGACCAAGAGATCATCAAGGTCGGCAAGCTGTCGTCTTCGCATCTGCGGATCGACGACGCTGCGGTCAGCCGCATGCATGCGGTGGTCGAGGTCAACAGCCCGACCGAGGCCTTCATCATCGACCTCGGCAGCGCTCGGGGGACCATCGTCAACGGCGAGCGGGTCAACAAGCACCTGCTGGTCACCGGCGACCGCATCCAGCTCGGCCAGACGACCCTGGTGGTGTGGGTGGGCGCCGATGACATCGAGCGGGCAGAGCGCGGCGAGCCCGCGGTGCCGCCGGCCGCCGCCGAGCCTGCCGCCGCCGCTGCGCCGGCCGCCGCCGGGGTGACCGGCCACGACATGACCATGGCGGCGGGCCAAGCCGCGTCAGCCGATCCGGTGCCCACGCCGCAGCCGACCAAGCCCCGCTTCGAGGTGGGGGCGGTCCAGTACTACTACGAGCAGCAGGACCGGGCGCAGCGAGCCCGCTGGGCGGCCGAGGGCGCCGCGCTCGAGATCGACGACCCCAAGGGCGGCTACGTCCTCGAGGTGGTCGAGATGACGGGCGACACCGTGCACAGCGTCAAGCTGTTCTCGCCCGGCACCGGCGTCCTGCTCGGCGATCGGCCCAAGGGCGCCAGCCGCTTTTCGAAAGCCGGGGCGGACTACGTGGTCGACACGGGCCAGCTCGGCGCCGAGGAGTACGAGCTGGTCAAGGCCATCGGCGACCAGTACGCCTTGCAGTTCACCGACGTGATGAGCGGGCAGGTGCAGTCCAAGGGCGACCCGCCGCGCAGCCTGGCCTCCACCGTGGACGCCGGCGACGCCATCTCGGCCGCGGCCGGTCACCAGCTCATGCTCGGCGCCGGCACCACCGCACGCGTCAACGTGGGCGGTGGCACCTTCCTGATGCGGGTCGTGCCTGCACCCAAGACGGTGGTGGCGGGTGGCGGCACCGGCGTGAGCAAGGCCGAGGCCGGCTACATGACGCTGTCGTTCATGGCGCACCTGCTGTTCATGTTCCTCGCCTTCATCGTCCCGCCGGACATCGCCGGCTTCCGGCTGGACTCCTTCGACGCCAACAACCGGTTCGTGAAGTTCATCGTCCAGCCGCCCAAGACGGAAGAGCCGGACATGCCAGACTGGTTCAAGAACCTACAGAAGAAGAAGAAGAAGAAGGCCAAGGCGAAGGGCAAGTCCGGAAAGGCGGGCAAGAAGGACGCCAAGGACAAGAACAAGAAGATGGCGATCAAGGGGCCCAAGGACAACAAGGAGCTCCAGATCCGCCGCGCCAAGATCCTCGAAAAGGTGCGTGATGTCGGTGCCTTGCGGGCGCTGTCCGCCGGCGGGCTGTCCAGCACGCTGTTCGGGAGCGACCGGACGGTCGGCAGCGACGCCATCCACGCCATGGGCGGCTGGAGCGGCAAGACGGTCGGCGTGTCCCAGGGCTTCGGCGGCTTCGGCGCCGTCGGCATGGGCCGGGGCGGCGGCGGGTTCAGCGAGAACTCGCTGGGCGTCGGCGGCATCGGGCTCAAGGGCCGGGCCGGCGGCGACAAGAAGTTCGGCCGTGGCGCCGGCAACCTCGGCGAGCGCACCGGCCGGGTACCCAAGGTCATCCCGGGCAAAGCGAGCGTCACCGGCGCCCTCGACAAGGCCATCATCCGGCGGGTCATCAACAAGAACCGCCAGGCCATCAAGTACTGCTACGACAAGGAGCTTCAGAAGAAGAAGGACCTGCACGGCAAGATCGTCGTGACCTTCGTCATCTCGCCCACCGGGCGGGTCGTGAAGTCCAGCGTCAAGCAGTCCACGATGAAGAACAAGGCGGTCGAGAACTGCATCGCCAGCCGTGTGAAGCGCTTCAAGTTCCCGGCGCCCAAGGGCGGAGGCATCGTAGAGGTGTCCTATCCGTTCATCTTCAAGGCCTCCTGATCCCCCGGGGGTCCGACCCATGAGATCCCCCCAGACCCCCCGATCGCCGCAGGCCAAGGGTTGGCTTCGCCTGATCGTCCCGCTGCTCGCGCTGGCCGTCGCCGCGCCCACCTGCGACACCCGCCGCACGGATAGCCTGCGGGCGCTGGCCGATGGGATGGACCACTACAGGCAGGGCCGCCAGACCCAGGCGCTCAAGAGCTTCCGCGAGGCCGTGGTGATCGACGAGGGCAACGACCTCGCGCACTACTACGCGGGCCTGCTGGCGTTCCATCAGTTCCAGGACAGGACCACGGCCCGCAAGCACCTCAAGAAGGCGCTCGACATCGACCCCGCGCAGGCCGAGTACCAGTACCAGTACGCGGCGGTGCTTCAGGCCGACGGCCAGCCCCAGGACGCGATCCCCTTCCTGCAGGCCGCGCTGGAGCGCAACCCCGAGCACGGCCAGGCCCACTACCGCATGGGCATCGCCCAGCGGGCCAAGGACCAGCTGCGTGCGTCGGCCCAGTCCTTCGTCCGGGCCATCGAGCTGTCGCCCCGCTTCGACAAGGCCTACGTGGAGCTGGGCGACCTGTACCTGACGGCCGGGCACGCCAAGGAGGCCGCCCAGGTGCTGGAGAACTGCACCCAGAACGCCCCCCACGGCCCCGAGTGCTTCAACGAGTACGGCCGCGCCCTCATCGGCCTCGGCGATCGCAAGGCCGCCATCTCCGCATTCAACGACGCCCTGGCCCGCCGCCCCGACTTCACCGGCGCCCTGTTCAACGTGGGCATGGCCTACCGGGACGAGGGCAACGCCCGAAAGGCCAAGTTCTACCTGGAGCGCTACCTCAAGGGGGCAGACCGCCGGGCAGAGGTCGACCGCGTGACCGCCGCCGAGCAGATCATCAGCGGGATGTGATCGGGCTGGGCAGCCTTCGCGCTACCGCGTGAAGACTAGGTACAGATCCGGCGTCACGGCGCCGACCATTCCCACATCCAGGATGCTCACTCGCAGGTTGACGCGCTCGCCGTCGGCGGGGAGCAGGTCGGTCAGGGCGACCGCGCCGTCGGGCAAGGTGCGGGCGCCGCCGCCGGTGGCGTCTGTGACGGCCAGGGCGGGGATGTCGCGCGCGCCCGGATCCCGGCGCAAGGACGCCGTGCAGCCCCCGCGGCACATCAGGCGCTCGGCCTCGGGGCACCAGAAGGTGTCTGCGCCCGGGTGGGACTGGGTGGTGACGGCGTCGGCGAGGACCTCGCCGGTGTCGGGGTCGAGGACCTCGAACAGGGCGAAGTCGTCTACGGACCAGGCGCCGCCTGCGTCGAGATCGGCGGTGCCGGCCAGGACGGTCTGGGTGGCGGGGTCTGGATCGGCGATGAGGCAGACCTCCGTGGCGTAGGCCACTGCGGGCGGGCCCGGGCAGTAGATGAAGTCGTCGGCCCACAGGTCTTCACGCTCGCCGTTGGCGGCGCGGTACGCGTCCGTGCCCCGCTCGTTGAGCAGCGCGCTCAGCTGGAGCGAGGCCATCTCCGTGACGTCGATGCACGCCTCGCCCTTGGTGCGGTCGGCTGCGAGGGGCTGCAGGATCGCCCCGGACCCGGCGCCCGGCTCCGCGCATGCGCCCTGCTGGCGCTCGAGCACGGCGAGGACCGTGACGGGGCCGGGGTCGCCGATGAACTCGGCGGTGTAGCTCAGGGAGGCGCCGGCGACGGCGGCCAGCGGAACCCGCACGACCTGGCCGCCCGCGATCAGGTCGTCCACCGGGGCGTCGTCGAGGCGGAAGGACGCGGGGTCGGGGCGGACGTTGGCGTGGGCGATGCGGATCCACGCGGCGTCTGGGTGGGGGGACGCGGTCAGCTGCAGCGACACGAGCACGCCGTCGCCCGGCTGCAAGGCGTCGCCGCCGGCGTAGCGGACCTGCACGGCCAGGCGGGCGTCGCCGATCTGGGGCGGGCAGTCGGCGGGCTCGTGCACGGGGTCCGGCGAGGGCTCGGGCGCGCCGCCGGGCGCGGGATCGGCCTCCGCCGGCGCGGGGTCGTCGCCGCCGGTCGCCGAAGCGCCGGGATCGGGCTGCGCGTCCGGTGGGGCCAGGGCAGGCTCGCCGGGGGTCGCCGGCGGCGCGGTGGTCCACGGCGCGGGTGTGTGGATCTCGCGCTCCGTCGACGGGCCGAACCCCGGATCGACGTGGGCGCCGGGCGGGGCCTTGTCGCTGCAGCCGAACAGGACGAAGGACGCGAGCACGGGTACGGCGATTCGCATGCTCACAAGCTAACATTTGACCAGTAACTCATCAAAGAGTTACGTGTTCCGGCATGAGGTTGGTCATGAGCATGTCTGCCCGGGTCGGCGCCTATGTCCTGGTCACGGTCCTGGCCGGGTGCGGCGGCACGGCCCCGGACGTGCCCGATCCTGCAGCGCCGGCGGGGGACGCAGCGCCCGGCGGGCCGGCCTGGGAGGTCGATTCGCCCGACCCGACCGCCGAACCCGACGCCTCCGCCGACTCCGGCTTCGGCGACCCGGCCGAGCCCGACGCCGACCCTGCGGTCGACCCCGATCCGGCGCTTGACCCGGACTCAGGTGAGGCGCCCGACGGGGATCCCGACCCCGCCCCGGATCCTGAGGACGATCCGGCGCCGGACGACACCCCGGACCCCGACGAGCCCCCCTGCGCCCTTCAGGAGTTCACCTACGATCCGGGCGACCGCCTGCTCGCCTCGGTGCACGTCGCCGGCTCGTTCAACGACTGGGACCCCGCATCCTGGCCCCTGCAGTGGGACGCCGACCGCGGCCTCTGGGCCACCGAGCGCGAGCTTGACGACGGCCGTCACACCTACAAGTTCGTGCTCGACGGCGACGCCTGGGTGGCCGACCCGACGGCGGCCGAGACGGAGGACGACGGCTTCGACGGTCTGAACTCCGTGCGGACGGTCGACTGCGCCCCCGACGAGGGCGGCCTGTGCGGCGACGTCACGGTCTTCGATTGGCGCGACGCGGTGATGTACTTCGCGCTCGTCGACCGCTTCCACGACAGCGACGGTCTGGTGCAGCCCGTCGACGGCGCCACCGAGGGCGACCCGGCGACGGGACCCAGCGGACAGTTCGCTGGCGGCGATCTGGCGGGCGTCGTCGACAAGATCCCCTACCTGACCGACCTCGGCGTGACCGCCCTGTGGCTGTCCGCGCCCTACGCCAACCGCCAAGCGTCCGGCGGCGCCGTCGACCCGGCCGCGGACCACCGCCGCTACTCCACCTATCACGGCTACTGGCCGTCCCCGGCGGACGTCGACTGGACCGATCCTTCTTCGCCTGACCCCCGCCCGCAGGTGGACCCCCGCATCGGAGACGATGCGGGGCTGCGGGCGGTGGTCGAGGCGGCTCACGGGCAGGACATGAAGGTCCTGCTCGACTACGTGATGAACCACGTCGACGTGGACAGTGGCCTGTACCGCGCCCACCCGGACTGGTTCGCACGCCGGGAGGGCGGCTTCGCCCTCTGCGCCCCCGAAAACCTCTGGGACGATCCCTGGTGGGGCACCCGCTGCGCCTTCACGGACTACCTCCCTCCGTTCGACTTCGAGGTCGACGCCGCGCGGCGCTGGTCGGTCAACGACGCCGTGTGGTGGGCCTCGGAGATGGGCATCGACGGGTACCGGCTGGACGCGATCAAGCACGTGTCCACCGCCTGGCTCACCGACCTGCGGCAGGCCATCGATCAGGCCGTCGCCGAGCCCGAAGGCGGCCGGTTCTACCTGGTCGGCGAGACGTTCGCCTACGATGACCCCGAGCTCATCCGCTCGTTCGTCGAGCCCGGGCGGATGTTGGACGGGCAGTTCGACTTTCCCCAGCGCGCCCGGCTGTGCGAGGCGACGCTCACCCGCCAGCAGGGCTTCGACGAGTACGCCCGCTGGGCCGACGCCCAGGCCGGCTTCTATGGACCGGACGCCGTGATGACGACCTGGATCGGCAACCACGACGTGCCGCGGGCCATCCACCTGGCCACCGGCGAGCTGCAGTCCTGCCGCGAGGGCAGCCACGCAGGGAACTCCTGGACGGATCGCTTCCAGCAGCCCGCCGACCCGGCGGCATACGAGCAGCTCGGCGTGGCCTTCGCGGCGATGCTCACGGCGCCCGGGATCCCGCTGCTGTACTACGGCGACGAGATCGGCCTTGCCGGGGGCGGCGACCCGGACAACCGCAGGCTGATGCCTTGGGACGGCCTGTCGCAAGCGCAACTGGCGCTGCGCGAGGAGGTGAAGAACCTCACCCGGCTGCGGGCCGCCAACCCGGTGCTGTCCCGCGGGCGGCGCACCACCCTGCACGCCGACGCCGACACCTGGGCCTTCCGGATGGACGGCTGTGGCCAGGCGTCGCCGCCGATGATCGTGGCCCTGAACCGCGGCGATCAGCCCGTCACCCTCGAGCTCGGGGACCACGGCTCCATCCAGGTGGCCGCCCGCTCGTACGAGGTCCGTCGGGCCGCTCCGGCGAGGTAGCCTCGCCTGCCATGCAAGCGGAACAGCGCATCGTCGACAGCATGAAGGCGCTCGGCTTCACGGCCAGCGACGCGAAGGCGTACGTCGCGCTGATCCGCAGCAGCCCCGCCACCGGCTATGAGGTCGCTGCGCGGTCGGGCGTGCCCCGCTCGGCGATCTACGGCGTACTCAAGGGGCTGGAGGCCCGCGGCGTGGTCGCCCTGGTCGAGGAGACCCCGGCCCGCTACGCACCGCTGGATCCGGAGCGGCTTGCCGGAATCGTGCGAGGCCGGGTCGAGCGCGAGGTGCAGTCGCTCACCACGGCGCTGTCGGAGCTGCCCCGGCCCGCGGAGGCCGGCAGCCTGTGGCGGGTGCGCGGCTACGATCGCATCCTCGAGCGCGCCGAGGAGCTCATCGACGCCGCGGCGGATGGCGTCTTCCTGTCCGCATGGGGTCGCGAGGTGGATCGCCTTGCGCCCGCCCTGCGCCGCGCGGGCGAGCGAGGGGTCTACACGCTCCTGTTCTCGTTCTCTTCGACGGCCAAGGACGTGGGCGACGCCTACACCTACGGCCTGTCGGAGGCGGATCTCGAGGAGTTCTGGGACCACAGGATCGTGCTGGTCGTCGACGGCCGCGAGGTGCTCATGGGTGGCGCGGAGCAGACTCCCGGGTGCACCGCCGTCGTGACCACCGAACCCGACATCGTCGGCATCGCCGAAGGGCAGATCGCCCTCGACCTGACGCTGATGGGACAACGCCAGGGCGTCGAGGTCTCCACAGCCATCGTCAGAATGCTCGGCGACCGGGTCGGACGCCTCGACACCCTGTTGTCCTGAGGCGTAGCAACGGCGGGCTTCGCCGTGGTACAAGCGCAGGCCCGGTCAGCGTGTATTTTTCCCAGGGATGACGGCGGTTTGAGCCACTCGCTCGGAGGGGCGGTCCCATGCGTTTCAACAAGAAGCTCCAACCCCATATCAAGGCTCTGTCCGCGAACCCGCGGGACGCCGAAGCGCAGCAGGCAGTTGAGCGCTTCTACTCCAAGAAGGGGCGTTGGCCGGATCTGGCCAAGACATGGGAACACCTCGCCAAGGAGGAGGAGGCCGCCAACGGCGCCGGCGAGGCCGCGCTGTTCTATGCGCTGGCCGGCCGAGTCTGGGACGAGCAGGTCCATGACGAGGAGCGCGCGCGGCACTGCCTGTCGCGGGCCCTCGAGCACGATTCGGGCGACGTGGAGACCCGCGCGCGGCTGCGCCGGCTCCTGTCGGATGCGGAGGACTGGGAAGGGCTGACCAACCTGTTCGAGCGGGAGGTCGCCGGCGCAGAGGCGCCGACGGAGAAGGCCGCGCTGCTGTTCCAGCTGGGCCGGGTCTGGGAGGACCGCCGCAAGCGGCCCGACAACGCGATGCTCCAGTACCGCGAGGCGTTCCGCACGGATCCCGCCTGCGTGAAGGCGCTGCACGCCGCCCGCGCCTTGTACGAGGCGATGGAGAACTTCGAGATGGTGGCCACCATGGTCCGACTCGAGGTCGAGCAGACCCCCGACGGTCCGGAGCGGCTGGATCTCCTGACGGAGTTCGGCTTCCTGCTGGCGACCGAGGTGGGCGACGTGGCCCAGGCCATCGAATGCTTCCAGCAGGTGCTGGACGCCGACCCCGAAAACGAAGAGGCCGCCAGGGCCCTCGAGGAGATCGAGACCTTCCTGGAGGAGAACGCGGGCGTGCTGGAGGATGGCGGCCCGGGCGATCCCGACGACATGGCCACCGCCGAGGTCCAGATGCCTTCGCCTCCGTCGGCGGGCCCGTACGAGGACCCGGAGGGCGAGGAGGAGCAGGAGGCCGCAGCCGAGGCCGTCGACGAGGACGACGTGGAGACGGCGGTCGGCGAGGTGGAGCCTCCCGACGAGCAGGAGGGGGAGGCCGAGGCCGAGGCCGAGGCCCCGCCCGAGGCTGATGCAGAAGCTGAACCTGAAGCTGAAGCTGAAGCAGAAGCTGACCCTGAAGCTGAACCTGAAGCAGAAGCTGACCCTGAACCTGAACCTGAACCTGAAGCCGATGCTGAAGCTGATGCTGATGCTGATGCTGAAGCTGAAGCTGATGCTGGAGCTGATGCCGAAGCTGAGGCCGAAGCTCACATTGAAGCTGAAGCCGACGTGCAGGCGGCGGGGGACGAAGCCGCCGAGCCCGAGCCCGAGGGTGAGGCGGAAGCGGCCGAGGCCGAAGAGGCCCCCGCTTCGACGGAAGACGACGGCATCCTCATCGACTTCGACGAAGAGGAGACTGGGCAGGACTCCGTCGAGCCGCCTTCCGAGGACGACCAGATCGAGGCCGAGAGCCCCGCAGAAGACGAGGCCATCGCAGAAGACGAACCGCCAGCGGAGGCCGAGGCGGACGAAGCGGCTGCGGACGCAGAGGCGGAGGCAGAGGCGGAGGCAGGGGAAGAGGTCGCGGCAGAGGGCGAGGACGAGGAGGCCGCTCCGGCTGAGGACGCCGAGGAAGCCGAGGCTGCCGCAGCCAGCGAGCCCGACGAGCCCGACGAGCCCGCCGAGGCCGCCGAGGCCGACGAGACCGTCGCCGAGGCGGCGGACGAGCCCGTAGACGAGGGACCGCAGACCGCCGAGCCCGAGCTGCCGGTGCCGTTTGTCGGCGAGGAGCTGCAGAGCTGGGAGGAGTATCTGGAGGGAGTCGGCGGCGACGACGCCGACGACGCCGAGCTGGCGGCCAAGGACGACTGGCGCGGGCTGCAGAAGGCCCTGCTGGGCCGCTTCGGCGGCGACAAGGCCCAGGCGTTCTCACGCCTCGGCCACCTCGCTCAGCTGCGTGGTGTTGCTGACCGCGCGGTCGACGCCTGGCGCCAGGTCGCGCAGGCGACGAAGGGCGAAGGCTGCGAGGTCGAGATCGAGGCCCGCAAGCGGCTGATGGGCCTGTACCACGACGCCGAGAAGTGGAACGCCTTCATCGAGGTCGTGAAGCAGGAGATGGAGGCGGCGACCGGCGTCGGCGACAAGGTCGAGCTCCTCAAGCGGATGATCGCTGTGTACCGGGACAAGCTGGGCCTGGATCACATGGTCTCGCAGACCTGGCAGCAGGTGCTGTCGATCCACCCGGACTCCTCGGAGGCGCTCGACGCCCTCGAGGTGCAGTACGAGCGCCTCAACCGGTGGCCCGATCTCATCGGGATCCTCCAGAAGAAGGCCGAGCGCGCGGCGGAGTCCGCCCAGCGGATCTCGCTCAACAAGCGGATCGCGCGGCTGTTCGTCGACCGGTTCTCCAACCAGGCCGAGGCCATCAAGGCCTTCGAGGCCGTCCTCGAGGTGGCGCCCGACGATCGCGACGCACTCGACTACCTCAAGCAGATGTACGAGCGGCGACGCGACTGGGAGAAGCTGGTCGGCGTCCTCAAGCGCGAGGCGGACCTGGTCGACAGCGACGCCGAGCGGGCTGAGGCCCTCAAGGAGGTCGCACGGGTCGCCAGCGAGCGGATGAAGCGCTCACCGATCCCGGCGGAGACGTGGCAGGCGGTCCTGGAACTTCAGCCCGAGGACCACGAGGCCCTCGACGCGCTGCACGCCCTGTACGAAAAGGACAAGCGCTGGGAGCCCCTCGCGGACATCCTCGAGCGCAAGACGCAGGTCATCGACGACGACGAAGAGCGCGTCAAGGTGCTGCAGCTGCTGGGTCACATCCGCGGCGACCGGCTCAAGGACGCCACCGCGGCCATCGAGATCTGGCGGCGGGTGCTGGCGCTGTCGCCGGATCACCCCAAGGCTCAGGAGGCCCTGAAGCGGGCCTACATCGAGGCTCGCGACTGGGACGCGCTCACCGAGCAGTACGCCGCGCGGGACGCCTACAAGGACCTCGTGCGCGTGCTCGAGAGCCAGGTCGGGGTCGTCGGCGACGACGCGGTCAAGGTCAACCTGCTTCAGCGCGCCGCCACGGCGTGGTCCGAGCAGCTCGACGACGATGAGCGCGCAGTGCGGGCCATCGAGCGGATCCTGCAGTTCGACGAGGAGAACCTGTTCGCCGCCGAGCGGCTGATCCCGGTCTACGACTCGAAGAAGAACTGGAAGCGCCTGGTCGCCTGCCACGAGATCCGGGAGAAGCACGCGGAAGGGGCTGAGCAGCGTCAGGAGGTCCTGGAGACCCTGGCCAAGCTCGAGGAGAACAAGCTCCTCCACCCCGAGAAGGCGTTCCGGTGGCTCCTGCAGGCCATCGCCGTGAACCCCGGGGACCTCGACGTGCGCGAGGAGGCGGTCCGGCTGGCCGGCGAGGTCGACGGCTGGGAGCGGCTGGCCGACGCCCTGCACGACGCCCAGGACCTGGTGGACGACCCGGCGGCCGTACGGTCGCTGGACCTGGCCCGTGGCCGGGTGCTGGCCGAGGAGCTCGGTCGCCTCGACGAGGCCATGAAGGTCTTCGATCGGGTGGTCGCCGAGGACCCGGAGTCCATCGAGTCGCTGTCTGCGCTCGAGTCGCTGTACAAGCGGACCGGTCGTTTCACCGACCTGCTCGACACCCTCCAGAAGGCCCTGCCGCTCGTCGGCGAGGACGATGAACGCAGGCGGATCCTGCGCGACATCGCCAACGTGCAGGAGGAGCACCTCGATCTCGCGCAAGACGCGATCGAGACGTATCGGCGCCTGTGCGACGAGTTCCCGAACGCGCCCGAGCCCCTGGCGGACCTCCGTCGACTGCACCGCGGTCGGGAGGACTGGGCCGCCGTCGCTGACACATTGCGGCGTGAGATCGCCGTCCGCGTGGCCGCCATCGAGGCCCTCCGTCCCGCGCCCATCGCCGAGCCCGTCGGGCCGCCGCCCATCGAGGAGCTGGAGGCCGACGAGCTGATCGACGAGGACGTCGGCGCCGAGGATGGCGAGCTCGACGCCGCCGTGGACCCGGAGACTGGCGAAGCGGACGAGGAGTTCGCAGCGGCCGACGACGACGAGGCCTACGCCGACGACCACGCGCCGGATCTCGATCTCGACCTCGACGCAGAGGCCGAGCCCGAGGCGGCGCCCGAAGCCGAGCCGGCACCCGAGCCCGAGCCCGAGCCCGAGCCCGAGCCCGAGCCCGAGCCCGAGCCCGAGCCCGAG
>PVBE010622071.1_pt1 | contig 15333 bp, 17 predicted proteins | sample 1631181 | NCBI WGS metagenome assembly PVBE01 (sample SAMN08397723, study PRJNA350692) | Marine metagenome, whole genome shotgun sequencing project. | isolation source: water | place: Pacific Ocean | collected 2012-04 | reverse complement strand
TTTCGCGCCGCGAGCGTGCGTCAGATTCGTTCGCGGCGACCGAGCTCAACCGCAGGCGTACCAGAGGTACGTCGAGGATTGGGCGACCGAGGCGCGGGCGAAGATGGCGTGCGCTCGTGGATGCGAAACCGGAAGTTGTTGTTGCGCGGGCCCTAAGCCGGACGCACGACAAGTGTCTCCATCCCGTGCCCGCGCTCGGCATCCGTAACGAGCCAGCCACTCACCGCTCGCGTGCGGGCACGGGATGAGTTTTTCCCCCACCACCTGCCGTCGGCCCTGCCGAAGGCTGGAGGCGTGTCATGCAGAAGACCGCTTTCGCATCCCTCCTCTTCCTCGCCAGCTGCGTCCCTCCAGGAGGGGGCGGTGGTCAGCGCTGCGCCAACGCAGGCGAGTGTCCGCAAGGCGCCGCTTGTAGTGACGGGCGGTGCACATGTGTCGCAGGCGCCTCCCGCGGCTGCGGGTGCCCGGGCGGTGGGCAGGGTCTCCAGGTGTGCGGCGCAGACCACGCCTTCGGCGCGTGCATGTGCGAGTCCGTCGGCGATGGCGGCGGCCTGCCCACAGACGACGCGAGCATGTCGACTGACGACGCGAGCATGCCGAACGGCGACGGTGGTCCGCAGCCGGACGGCGGCGCGGACGAATGCGCCGACGGCGAGACCGACGAGGAGGCGTGCGGCATCAACGGCAACGGCACTCGCTTGCGCTCCTGCGTCGGCGGGGCCTGGTCGGCCTTCGGCCCGTGCAGCGACCCCGACGAGATGTGCGCCGACGGTGACACCGAGGAGGTCGCCTGCGGGCTCAACGGCCGCGGCCTGACACGGCGCGAATGCGACGGCGCGCGCTGGGGTCCGTTCGACGAATGCGACGACCCCGACGACTGCGTCGACGACGCCGAGGAGGACGACGGCTGCGGGCTCAACGGTCGCGGCGTCAGCACCCGCCAGTGCATCGATGGCGAGTGGTTCCAGCCCGGCGGCTGCGACGATCCCGACGAGTGTACCGACGGAGACGCGGACTTCGGCGAGTGCGGGCCGAACGGGCGCGGCCGGGAGGAGCGACGGTGCGACGAGGGCCAATGGAGCGACTGGGTCTGCGACGACGGCGACGTCTGCGAGGACGGCGAGATGGAGCTCGCCGACGCCTGCGGCATCAACGGCCGCGGAGAAGCGACCCGACAGTGCGACGACGGCCGCTGGGGCCCGCTGGAGTGCGACGACCCAGACAGGTGTGAGGACGGCGACGTCGAGCTGAACCCCTGCCCCGACGGCACCGAGCAAGACCGGGAGTGTGCCCGCGGGCAGTGGGGCCTGTGGTCCGGATGCGACGGAGAACAACGCGAAGGCGTCGTGATGCAGTGCGGCCGCTCGACCCGCAACGTCAACGACTTCCTGGTGGGGCCGCTCGCCGGCGGCGAGGTGGAGGTGCGGCAGGGGTGTGTCCCGGTCGAGGGCACGCTCGCCGTGCTCGTGACACGCGCCGCGGGCGCCGACTTCCGCGCCGCGCTCGACCCCATCCGCCGCTTCGTGCAGGCCGGCGGCAACGTCGTCACCGAGTTCACCGCGACCGAGACCGTCTACAACGCGATCTTCGACCAGAACGTGCCGGCCGGCGACTTCAACGGGGGCTGCGGTGACAACATCCAGCCGGCCCACCAGTACAACGCCAACGATGCGTTCTGGCGCGTGAACCGATTCGAGCCCCTGGCCGAAGGGCGGACCGGGTGTGGCCACGACATGAGCGCCTGGCGCGACGTGGTCTTCCTCGGCGGCTGGGACGCGGAAACCGTCTCCCTGGCCTACGCCACCCTGGGCAACGGCCGCGTCTGGCTCGTCAACGTCGACTGGCAGGACAACGACGAGCAGATCACCGCCGAGAGCCGCGCGCTGATGGCCTCGATGATCGCCTGGGGCGACGGCGGCGGCGTCGTTCCGGACGACCCCGACGACCCCCCGCCCGCCGACTGCGAAGGCGACGTCTTCGGCGGCGTGTGCGTCAACCACGTGAGCGAAAATTGCGTACGCGATGGCAGCGCCCGGGCCTACTGCCGAGAGCGCGGCGAGCGGCTCATCACCTTCGCCGAGCTCCGCGCCATCGTGGCCGCGGGGTGGCGCACGCCGCAGCCGGACCAGTTCCACACGCTCGCCGTCGACGAGTACGAGGACTGCCCCGACGACGGCGTCGGAAACGTGGCGGCCCCCGGCTGGCGAGCCGACTTCGACTTCTTCCGCTGCGGCGACTCGCCCGGCTACTGTCGGCGGGCGATGGTCTGCGTCGCGGACGCCGAATGAGGTGAGGCTCGAGGTGACCGAGCAGGTCGACGGCGCGCACGTCCGAATGGTCGCCGACAGCCACAGGACCGTCTGGGACACCACCTTCACCGTGGCTGCGAGGCCTGACTACACCACCTCGATGAACAGCACCTTGAGATAGTCGGTCTCGGGGGCGGTCAGCAGCGAGGGATGGTCCGGTGCCGCGCTGCGGCGCTCGATGACGCGGGCCCAGCGGCGGGCGTCGGCGGCGGCCTCGGCGACGACCTGCTCGAAGTCCGGGCGGGTCAGGTGGGCGCTGCAGGAGCACGTGATGAGGCGGCCGCCGGGGCAGAGCAGCTTCATCGCGCGCAGGTTGATCTCTTTGTAGGCACGCCGACCCGCGTCGCCGGCTTTTCGGGCGCGGACGAAGGCGGGCGGGTCGAGCACGATGGTGTCGAAGCGGCGGCCCTGGCGGTCGTTCTCGCGCAGCAGGTCGAAGACATTGGCGCAGATGCTCGGGATGCGCAGGCGGTTGACCCGCGCGTTGGCCTCGAGGCGCGCGAGCGCGGGGATGCTCGAGTCGACGGCCGTTACCTGGACCCCGGCCTTGGCCAGGTGCAGCGAGAAGCCGCCGTCGTAGGAGAAGCAATCGAGGGCGTCGCCGCGAGCGAAGAGGGCCGCGGCCATGCGGTTGTCGTTCTGGTCGAGGAAGCCCCCCGTCTTCTGGCCCTCGAGCAGGTCGTACGCCATCACGATCTGGCCGACGCGCGCGTTGACCTGCGCGGTGTCGCCGACGACCAGCCGCTTCTCGCGCGGGAGCGCCTCGAAGTCGCGCACCCGGCCGTCGTTTCGCAGGACGATGATCTCCGAGCGGAGCACGCGTCGCAGCCAGTTGACCGTCGTGTCGACGCGCCGGTCGGCGGCTTGGGTCGTGGTCTGAATCGAGATGCCGGGTCCGTACCGGTCGATCACCAGGCCCGGGAGCCCGTCGGCGTCGGAGTTGACCAGCCGACACGCCTCGGGCCGGTAATGCCGCCGGCGCACGGCGGTGGCGATGAGCGACTGCCAGCCAGCCTCGCGGTGCGCGTCCAGAGGAATCGGGGTGGCGCGCAGGGCGATATTCGAGCGGTCGGAGTAGGCCGCGATGCCGAGGGAACGGCCGTCGGGCGCGAAGACCTCGACGAGGTCACCGGGCTCGGCGTCAACGGAGTCGACGTCGCCTCGGAAGATCCACGGATGGCCACGACGCCAACGGCGCGCGCCATGTCGACTGATACGGACGGTCACGGCGCGGGATCGTATAGTCGCCGGCCGCGCTTGCCAATCAAGGTGCACGCCATGACGTCATTCGCCGACCTCTACGCACGCGCGGTGGTCCGGAAAGGCGAGGTCGAACTCGAGGAGCGCATCCCCGTCTCCCCGTCCCGCGAGGCCCTCGCGGACACGCCCGACGACCGCTTCCTCTCGATGATGACCCGCCGCGTCTTCCAGGCCGGCTTCGTCTACCGCGTGATCGAGGCGAAGTGGCCCGGCTTCGAAGAGGCCTTCGAGGGTTTCGACCCGCCGCGCGTCGCGACCATGTCGGGCGCCGAAGTCAGCGCGCTGAAGCAAGACACGCGGATCGTCCGCAACGGCCAGAAGATCGAGGCCACAATCGAAAACGCCCGCTTCGTCTGCGACATCGCCGAGGAGCACGGCTCCTTAGGACGCTTCGTCGCCGACTGGCCCGACACCGACCTCGTCGGCCTGTGGGCCCTCCTGAAGAAGCGGGGCGCGCGGCTCGGCGGCGACACCGGCCCACGCTTCCTGCGCGCGATGGGCAAACCCACCTTCGTGCTCACCCAGGACGTGGTGCGCGCCCTCGTCGAGCACGGCGTGGTCGAGAAGAAGCCGACCTCCAAGAAGGCGCTGCAGGCCGCGCAGGAGGCCTTCGACAACTGGTCCGCCGAGAGCGGCCGCGACCACTCCGCCATCAGCATCGTGCTCGCGTGCACCATCGACAGCGGCGAGCACTGACAGCGGTAACCACGCAGGTTGAATACGGATCGCGCCGGCCAGCGCGGCGAGGCCAAGGCGCGCTGGCGAAGGCGTGCCAGAGGCACGTCGAGGAGGCGCAACGCCGGCATCGTCGTGCTGGGCAAGCGAGGCGTGATCAACCTGTGTGGGCACCGCTGTGACGCTCGATACCCGGGCTGACTTCATCGACCATCTGGTCGTAGCGGGCCAGGGGCGGTAAGAGCAGACATCGAACGCCACCCAGGAGAGACCCTTGGCCGACATCAAGGCGCACATCACGGGCACGATCTGGAAGATCCAGGTCAACGTCGGCGACGAGGTCGAGGAAGACGACGTCCTCATCATCCTCGAGTCGATGAAGATGGAGATGCCGATCGAGGCCGAGAACGACGGCACCATCACCAAGATCCTCGCCAAAGAGGGGGAGGCCGTCCAAGAGGGACAGGTCCTCGCCCAGATGGACGAAGACTGAACGTGTCGCCGGCGTGAGCCTCCACGGCGCGCGCGTCCTGCTCGCGGACGATGATCCGACCACCCGCTTCGTGATGGCCGAATTCGTTCGCCGTGGCGGCGGCTTCCCGACGACGACCGAGGACGGGGAGCAGGCCCTCGCACGCCTCGCAGCCGAGGAATTCGACGTCGTCATCACGGACCTCTCGATGCCGGGCGCGTCCGGACTGGTGGTCGCCGAGCGCGCGCGGGCTCGGCTGCCACACGCCGGGGTCGTGATTCTGACCGGCTACGCGGATCCGGGCCTCGACGCCGACGTGACGGCGCTGGGCGTCATCCTGCTGCGCAAACCGGCGCGGCCAGCGGCGCTGCTCGACGCGGTCACGCGGGCGCTCGCGGCAGCCGCAGAGTGAACATCGCGCCGCCGTCCGGGCGGTTGTCGAGCTCGAGCCCACCGTCGTGGTCGCGGGCGATGCCGTAGGCGACGCTCAAGCCGAGGCCGGTCCCGACTCCTTTGTCGTGAAGAATGGCTCGAAGATGCGCTCGGCCAACTCAGCCGGGACGCCCGGCCCGCGGTCCCGGACCACGAGCAGCACCTCGTCCACATCCAGCGACCCCTCGACCTCGACGAGCCCACCACCTGGCATCGCCTGCGCCGCGTTCAGCAGCAGGTTGAGGACGACCTGTGAGAGCGCCACCGAGTCGCCGAGTACCGGCAGCGGACGGTCGCCCATGCGCACGACGCGGGTCCCGTCCTTCTCGAGACGCGCTCCGACCAGGCCGAGCGCTGCGCCCACCACCGCGTCGAGGTCGACCGCCTGCCGCTCCCCATCCCCGCGGCGCCCGAAGTGGAGCAGTCCCTCCACGATTCTCTCGCACCGCTGCGCAGCATCCAGGATCCGCGCCACCATCTCGGGCGGCGCGCCGTGCTCGTCCTTGAAGTCCTCCGCCAGGAACTCGGCGCACATCGTGATGCCCATCAATGGTGTGTTGATTTCGTGGGCGACCGACGCGGAGAGCTCACCGAGCGCCGCCAGCTTCCCCGCCTGAACGAGGCGCGCCTGAGTCTCGCGCAGGCGCGCATTCACCGCCTCCAGCTCCGCCGACCTCACCCGTTCGACCTCCGCGACGGCGGCTTCGGCCAAGGCGCGCTCGTTGCGCCGGCGGATGGCGGCCCACACCAGGACGAGCACCGAAGCGAGCGCACAGTAGAGGAGGACGAGGCCCGCCCCCGACGTCGGGATGCCGGGGTTTTGCAGCATCAGCCCGAAGCTCGCGGCGAGGTGCAGGGCGAGGATCGCGACGAGCGGCCGCAGCGAGAGGCACAGGCCGGCGACCACCGGCACCATCAACATCAGTGACAACTCGGTGACCATGCTGGTCGTCGCCGCTTCGCTGCCGACCCCAAAGTACGGGAACACCATCGCGGCGACGGACGCGAGCACGCCTGCCACGACCGCGTGACCCGAACGCCCGGCGCCGTACGCCAACGCTGCGAGCACGACGACGCTCGCCGCCACCAGCCGCGGGGTGCCCTCGCTGAGGGTGGCACCGACCAACGCAGTCAGACCGACGAGTGGTGTGAGCGCCGCCACGAAGCGGAGGCGTTGCCGGTCACCCAGGTCGCGAACATCCGCACCAGGCTCGATGAATCGGGCCCACCCCACGTGTCCACGGTAGCGCACGACTGGCGTAGACCATGCAGAAGATAAGGGGGCGCCGACCGAAGAAGGAGGACGCATGGACGTCGCAACGACCTGCCGCAGACATGTGGTGACCGCAGCGCCCACCGACACCTTGCCGACCCTGGCGCAGAAGATGCGCGAGTACCACGTCGGATGCCTCGTGGTAGTGGAGGAGGAAGCGGGTGTCGCGCGCCCGTTGGGCATCGTGACCGACCGCGACCTCGTGGTGCTGGTGCTGGCCCGCGAGCTCGACTCGAAGACCAGCAGCGTGACCGCGGCGGACCTCATGGCCCAGCCCATCGTGACCGTCAACGCGAGCGCCTCGATGCTGGATGCCCTGAACCTCATGCACGACGCAGGGGTTCGGCGCCTCCCGGTGGTCGACGACTCCGGCGGCCTGGTCGGCATGCTGGCGCTCGACGACGCCGTCGCGGCCCTCGCCGGTCACCTCCGGCTATTGGCTCAGGTCGCGGGCGCGGAGCAGCGCCACGAGTGGATCCGCCGCCGCTGAGCACGTTCGAGGTCACGTTCCGGTAGCGCCCCGCAAGACTGGCCGTTACCAAACGGAGCCAGTGCGCACGACTCACCGCGTCTCAGCGACTGGCGCGCTTGTTGCCCATTCCCATGGCACCCACAACGGTTGCCCATTCCCATGGCACCCACAACGAGGCGGGCTCCATGAGCGAAGACGTCGACGAGGCCACACGCGTCAGCCGGGAGGCTATCCCTCATCACGATGGCCGGCTCGGCCATTTTCGTCGCCCTCACCCTGATCATGCCCAACATCGGGTGACCCCATGAAACGCCCAATCGTCCTGGCCACGAACCTGTCCGACCACACGGGTCACGCCGCGCGTTGGGCCCGAGACGCCGCGGCCGCGCTCGAAACGACGGTCGTGCTCGCGCATGCCGTCGACCTCGATATGGGCCAGCCTCTGGTCGCTGCGCTCGACCTGACCCTCGCGCCCCAGGCGCTCGAGGAGATCAAGGAAGCTGCGCATCTCTGGTACGTGGCGGAGACCGGCGTCGAACCGGACCAGGTCGACGCGCGCATCGGGCACGCCGCCGGCACGGTGTCGACCATCGCCACCTTTCACGACGCCGAGATGCTCGTCATGGCCCGCAGCGACAAAGGGCGGATTGCCCGCATTGTCGCAGGCTCGCGGGTTCAGCAGCTCGCCAGCCGGCCTCCCTGCCCCCTCGTCGTCGTGCACGAGGACTACGAGACCCTCGAGAATGGTGTGGTCGCGGTCGCGACCGACTACTCCGAAGCGAACCGCGCCGCGCTCGACTTCGCGTGTCGTTTCGCCCACATCCTCGAGCGCCGCGTCGAGCTCCTGCACAGCGTCGATCTGCCGATGTTGCCCATCCTCGGCAGCATCGACGAGGCCACCACCGAGCGGGTCGTCGTCTGGACGTCGAGCGCCAACGACCACCTGGCCGAGAACATGCGCACCGACCACCCCGGCGTGGACGTGCACGCCCGTCTGCTCAACGGCGACGCCGCGACGCAGCTCAGCGACTACGCGGAGCGCGAGCATCCTGCGGTCATCGTGTTGGGGCAGACCGGGCACGGCCTGAAGATCGCGGACTTGCTTGGCAGCGTCCCGCGCAAGCTGCTCAACCACGGCCGGGCGACGGTCGTCGTGGTGCCGCCGGCCCGCTGAGCGCGTCGCCGACTACTCCGGAATCGGGTTGTCGCGCAGCTTCTCCCAGAGGTTCTTCCGCGAGATGCCGAGCAGCTCGGCCGCGCGCGTCTTCTTCCCGCCCGCCACCCGCAACGCGCGCTGGATGTAGTCGCGCTCGAAGGCCTTCACGGCGAGGGTCAGCGGCGTCACGTCGTCGCCGTCGCCCTCGGGGACCGCGACGGTGCCGACGACATCCTCGGGCAGATGCTCGAGGCCGACCTCGCCGCCGCGCGCAAGCACCACGCCGTGGTGAATCGCGTGCTCCAGCTCGCGCACATTTCCGGGAAAGTCGTGGGACTTCAGCGATGCCCACGCGCGTGGTGTCAGGCCGGGGCTGTCGGGGTCGAAGCGGCGCAGGAAGTGCTCTACCAGCAGCGGGAGGTCTGCGCGGCGGTCGCGTAGCGGAGGGACGCGCACGTCCAGCACCTTCAGCCGGTAGTAGAGGTCCTCGCGGAATGTCCCGGCGCGCACGCATGCCTTCAGGTCGCGGTGGGTGGCCGAGACGATGCGCACATCGACCCGCACCGGCTCGCTCGTCCCGAGCGGCTCGATCGTCCCCTCCTGGAGCGAGCGCAGGAGCTTCGCCTGCGCCGGCAGCGGGATCTCCGCCACCTCGTCGAGGAAGAGCGTGCCGCCCGATGCGACCTTGAAACGTCCTTCTCGGCGCCGCACGGCGCCGGTGAAGGCGCCTCGCTCGTGACCGAAGAGCTCGGCCTCGATGAGCGTCTCCGGGAACGCAGCGCAGTGGACCGGAACGAAGGGGCCATCGGGGCGCTCGCTCAGGGCGTGCAGGCGGCGGGCAACCAGCTCCTTGCCAGTGCCGCTCTCGCCTTGGATGAACACCGGCGCGTTGCTCGGCGCGAGGGTGTCGATCCGGTCGATGAGCCGCACCATCGGCGGGCAGCGACCGATGAGCTCGCGCTCGGTCTCTTGCCGGGCCAGCTGGCCGCGGGCCCGGTCGAGCTCGGCGCGCAGCGCGTGGCGTTCGGCGATGCGACCCACACGGACCAGGAGCTCACCCACCTCGAAGGGCTTGGTGAGGTAGTCGTACGCGCCTTCGCGAAGCGCGCCGACGGCGTCGTCGACCGCCCCGTACGCCGTCATGAGGATCACCGACGTGTCGGGCGAGCTCTCACGGACCTCCCGGAACAGGCTGAGCCCGTCGAGCCCAGGCATGCGGATGTCGGTCACGACGACATCGAAGACGCGCGCACGCACGATCTCGAGGGCGACGCGACCGTCCGCCGCGCGCGTGACGCGGTGGCCGGCATCCTCGAGGGCGTCGCCCATCGAGAGACGCAGGGTCGGCTCGTCGTCGACGAGCAGGATCTCGAGCATCACGGATTCTCCAGAAGGGACGTCCCCAGACGCGGGTGGAGACGACTCACGCGCCACTGCGGACGACGAGGACGGGGCATGTGGCATGTCGGACCACCTTCTCTGCGACGCTGCCGAGCAGCAGGTGCGATATTCCGGTGCGTCCGTGGGTGCCCATGACCAGCAGGTCGCAGGCAGACTCCTTCACGGACGCGAGGATCGTGCTGTGCGGCGCACCGCGCACGGTCTGTTGCTCCCACGTGACGCCGTCGAGGCCCTCGACGCCTTGCAGGAACTCCTCGAAGAGGACGGCGGTTTGTTCGGCGATGTAGTCGTGGAGCGCGAGGCGACGACCGCCTCTGGCGTCGACGAGCACATCGCTGGCGATGACCGGCGCCGGCTCCGAGACGTGGAGGAACATCACCTTCGCGTCGTCGTACCGTTTGGCCATGCCAACGGCGGCTTGCGCGGCCGCGCGCGATCCCACGGAGAGATCCACGGGGACGAGGATGTTTCGTACGTCTTCCATCAGACGTGCTCCGAGTCGGACAGTCGTGTGGGTTTCGTTCGCAATCCGCGTGCCGCCTGCATCCGCCCGATTGTTCGTCTCGAAACGTTACCGACCACGAGCATTGCGTTACCGAGAAGTAACATCAAACACCTGCGCGATGTTGCGGAGGAAGAGGCGACCGGGTGGAGTCACCCGCATCACGTCGGGCTCGAGTTCCACCAGCCCGTCGGCCGCGAGCGGCTGCAGACGCTCGCGCTCGAGCTTCGCCTCCGGAGGTAGCGGCACCTCGAGGTGGCACATCAACCGAGCGATGAGCGCGCGCCGCCGGTCGTCCTCTGCGCTGCGGCGCATGCCCTTGACGGTCGCGAGCTGGCCGGCCTGGACGGCCTCGGCGTAGCGCGGCAGGGTCCGCACGTTCTGGGCGTACGCGCCCGCCACGTCGCTGATCCCGGTGACGCCGAGCCCGATGGTGTCCGGCGTCTCGCGCACGGTGTAGCCCTGGAAGTTGCGCCACAAGCGCCCGTCCTCGGCGGCCTTCGCGAGCTCGTCGTGCGGCGCGATGAAGTGGTCCAGCCCGATGAAGCGATAACCCGCCGCGTCGAAGGCCCGCCACGCCTGCCGGAACAGATCGAGGCGCTCGCGACCGAGCGGGATCGCCTCAACGTCGAGCCGGCGCTGGTTCGGCCGAAGCTGCGGCACATACGCGAAGCCGAAGACCGCCACCCGGTCGGGCCCCATCTCCAGCACCTTGTCGAGGGTGCGCGCCCAACTGGACGTCGTCTGGCCCGGCAGCCCGTAGATCAGGTCGAAGTTGATGCTGCCAAACCCCGCTCCGCGGGCGTAGTCGAGAGCAGCGCGGGTCTGCGCCACCGTCTGGTCGCGCCCGATGGCGGCCTGCACGGCCTCGTTGGTGTCCTGCACGCCCAGCGACAACCGGTTGCAGCCGAGTTGGCGCAGCATCGCCAGCTGCTCGGGTGCGGTCACACCTGGGTGCACCTCCACCGAGACCTCGGCGTCGTCGGTCAGGTCGAAGCGCCGGGTCAGGATGCTCCACAGACGCTCGAGCTGGGCTGCGCTCAGGAACGTCGGCGTGCCACCACCGACGTGCAGCTGAGACACCGCGCGTCGGGGCGCCAGCCGCTCGGCGACGAGGTCGACCTCGAGCTCGAGCAGGTCGAGGTAGGAATCGCCGCGGTCTCGCTTGCTGCTGACGACGACGTTGCAGCCGCAGTAGTGGCAGAGCCGCCAGCAGAACGGCACGTGCACGTAGAGTGAGAGCGGCGCGCCGACGGCGGACGCCCGCTCGAGCGCGTCGCCGTAGCCTTCGAAGCCGTCGGTCCACACGGGCACGATCGGGTAGCTCGTGAAGCGCGGGGTTGGGACGTCGTAGCGCTCCAGCACGAGGTCGGAGACGGTCGGCACCGTCACGCGCAGGCCTCTTCCTCGCGCTCGGCGCGCAGGTCTGCGGCCAACTCGAGCAGTGTCTCCATGTCGATGCTCTGAACCCGGTCCAGCAGCACCTGGGTCAGCTCGAGGAAGTCGGCCTCGGTGACGAGCCCGACCAGATCGCCCTCGTCGTCGATCACCGGGAGGCAGCCGTAGCGCCGCCGGCGCATCAAGCGGATCGCGTCGCGCACATCGTCCTCGGGGCGGGCCGTCGCTATCTTCCGGCGCATGATGCGCGCCACCGGGACGGTCGACTTCAGGCGGTCCTCTTCCTCGGCCGAGTGGTCGGTCAGCGGCGAAAGAGACGCGCGCAGCAAGTCACGGTGGGTGACGAGCCCGACGAGCTGGCGGCCGGACACAACCGGGAGGTGCCGGACCCGCATCACGGCCATCAGCCCCTCCGCGAGGTCCAGGTCGCTTTGCGCGTTGAGCGTTACCAGGTCGCGACTCATCAAGTCCCGGACATGCATCGGTCCCGTCCTTTCGCCCTATGAGCACCGGGACTTTGAGCAATGCCCGTGCCACGCGGCGGGCCGCGTCGGAGCGTGAAAAGCGTTACCGGATGGTAGCAATACGAGAGGGCCCGCGCACGGTTACTCGGGCTCGGCCGCCGGGAGCGAGAACGTGATGGTGGTGCAGACCCCGAGCTCGGACTCGATTCGGAGCGTGCCGCCCAGCCGAGCGATGATGCCGTGGGTGACGGCGAGCCCCAGGCCGGTGCCCTCCCCTTCGGGTTTGGTCGTGAAGAAGGGGTCGGTCACCCGCGCAATGTCGCGCGCCTTGATGCCTGGACCCTGGTCGGCGATGGAGAGCTCGACCGTATCGCCGACCCGCGCGGCGTCGATCGTCACCTCGCTGCGGGCCGGCGCCGCGTAGATCGCATTGAGCAGCACGTTCATCACCGCCTGCTTCAGCGCGTGCTGCTCTCCGCGGGCGATGTAGTCGCCCGCGGAGAAGCCCATCACCACGTCCACGCCGGCCTTGTGCTGACGCGGGCGCACCAACGTGAGGCAGCCGTCGACCGCGCCGAAGAGGTCGACCGCTCCAGGTGACGCGTCCCCCCGCGGCCGCGCGTAGTCCAGCAAGGCGCGCACGATGCGCTCGATGCGACCCAGGCCGTCCTCGATCGCCTCGAAGTACGCGTTGCGCCGATCGCCGCTCATCGCGCCCGAACGGAGCGCGTCGACGCACGACATGATCCCGGCGAGCGGGTTGTTGACCTCGTGCGCCACGCCGGAGGCGAGCTGGCCGATGGAGGACAGCTTCTCGGCGTGCACGATCTTCGCCTGCTCCTCACGCAATCGGTGGTGCGCGTGCTGGAGTTCCTGGTGGGCGCTCGTCAGCGCTTCGGCCGCGAGCTGCCGCTCGGTGATGTCCGTGCCTACGGCGACCAGGCCCGACGCTACGCCGCCTTCGTCGGTGAGGCGGACCGAGTTCCACAGCACCATGCGCTCGGTGCCGTCTCGGCGCAGGATGATGTTCTCGTATCCGCGGACGACCTCGCCCTCCAGCACGCGCTGCATCGCGGCGCGAACCCCCGCGCGCTCTCTTTCGGGAAGGCAGGCTTCGACGTAGTCCTGGGCGATGATCTCCTGACGGCGCCAACCGTAGGCGCGCTCGGCCTCGGGGTTGAACTCGACGACCTTCCCCTCGGGCGTCAGCACCAGAATGATGACGGCGGCCTGGTCGACGACCGCACGGTAGCGCCGCTGGACACGCTCGACGTCGCGAATGACGGCGGTGTACACAGCGTTGCCGTCGACGACCGCCTCACCCACCGACAGCTCGATCGGAAACAGGCGCCCACTCTTGTGTTGCGCCTGAACGTGGCGGATGCGGCCCACCGCCCGCCCCTCGCCCGTCTTCTGGTAGTGCGACATGTGGCCGTCGTGCGCCTCGCGATACGGCGAAGGCATCAGCACGTTGATCCGCTCGCCGAGCATTTCGGCTGCGGTGTAACCGAAGATCTCCTCGGAGGCGGGGTTGAAGCACATGATGACGCCCACCGCGTCGATCGCGATGATCCCGTCGCGCGCGGTATGGACGATGGTGCTCCAAAGGGCGGCTTCGAGCGTCGGGTCCGTCGCGATGGAGTCACCCATTGAAGCCGCCTACCACGCCCCAGCAGGGGCTACAATCACGGCGGCGGAACGCCGCTTGCTGGTCTGCACCGCGTGAAGATGAATGACGATCACGGGAGTCTGACGCGGCGCGCGACCACAGCCGCGGTCGTGGTGAGCGCGTCGCTGGCGTTCGCGAAGCTCGGTGCGTGGTTCGCCACCGGCTCGATCGCCGTGCTCGGGTCCCTGGTCGATTCACTGCTCGATCTCGGCGCGTCGATGGTGAGCTTCGTCGGGGTGCGACGCGCCAGGGTCCCGGCCGACGACGACCACGGATTCGGACACGGAAAGGCCGAGCCGCTCGCGGCCCTCGCCCAGTCCGCGTTCCTCCTCGGGTCGGCGGTCTTCGTCGCGATGGAGGCCGTGCCGCGTATCTTCAACCCGCCCGCGGTGACGCGACCTGCCTTCGGGATCGCGGTAATGCTCGTCGGCGTCGCGGCGACGATCCCACTGGTCCTCTACCAACGCTCGGTCGCGCGCCGGACGAACTCCCTCGCGGTCGCCGCCGACGCAGCCCACTACGCGAGCGACATCTTCGGCCACCTGGCCGTCGCCGTCGGACTGGCGCTCGCGAGCACCCCTTCGCTGCGGATCGTCGACCCGCTCCTCGGGCTGCTCGTGGCGCTCTACGTCGGCTACCAGGCGGTCTCCATCGGCAGGAAGAGCGTGGACATGCTGATGGATCGCGAGCTGCCCGACGCGGTCCGCGAGGCGGTGCTGGAGGCGGCGCTGACTCATCCCGAGGTCTGCGGAGTGCTGCACTGGCGGACCCGCGCTTCCGGACCGCAGCGATTCGCGGACATGGTCGTGGTGGTCGACGGCAACGTCAGCCTGCACCACGTGCACGTCGTGCAGGCCGAGGTCGTGGGGCGGATCAGAGAGGTGCTCCCGGACGGTGAGATCACCGTTCGCGTGGAGCCCGCTGACTGACTGTCGGAGAGGGGAAGAAAAACGCAGACACCGCACGGAAGGGACGGTCATCAGGGACACCGCACGGTGCCTGCGCAAAGTTGGGGCATCCGGCACGTGGACGCCCTGGCCCGCTCTTGGAGCACGCGGCGTGCCAACACGGTTCTCTGGCGATTTCGCACCAAACCGCTACCAGCCGGTAGCGGAGCGTCACCACCGCTTCACGCGTCGATCTGTGACCCTGCGCACGCCTTGTCAGCACGCTCTTTGCACCTAGGTTCTAGACGAACGAACGGAGGTCCCGATGAGCTGGTTGCCCCGAGAGTCAGTCCTCGTCCCCGTCGACTTCTCCGACGGATCCATCAAGTCGCTCGAGGTCGCCCGCGAGATGCTGGCGCCCGACGGCAAGCTTCACGTTCTGCACGCGCTGCAGTCGCTGCATCCGATCGAGCCCGGGCTCATCTGGGAGGCGGTCAGCGAGGAGACGCGCAGGGAGCAGGTGAAGAAAGCGCTGGAGGAACGCCTCGGCGGCGCCCTCTCGGATATGAACATCGAGCTGCACCTGCCCTTCGGCGATCCCGGGCGCCAGATCGCGGCCGTCGCCTAGGCGCAGGATGTCGAGTTGGTGATCATGCCGTCCCACGGCCGGCGCGGCCTGGAGCGGCTCCTTCTCGGGTCCGTGACCGAGCGCGTGCTTCGCCTCGCGCACTGCCCCGTCCTGGTGATGCGCTTCGCCGACTAAGCCACCTCCGACCGGGGTCGCAGCTCATAGCGCCGGAGCCGGGGTCAAGCGCCGGAGCCGGGGTCAGGTCCGCCGGAGCCGGGGTCAGGCCTAGCCACTTGACACTTAGCGGTGGTCCCCGCACGACGACTGTCGTCAGGTCCGCCGGAGCCGGGGTCAGGCCTAGCCACTTGACACTTAGCGGTGGTCCCCGCACGACG
>PVBE011314363.1_pt1 | contig 15337 bp, 6 predicted proteins | sample 1631181 | NCBI WGS metagenome assembly PVBE01 (sample SAMN08397723, study PRJNA350692) | Marine metagenome, whole genome shotgun sequencing project. | isolation source: water | place: Pacific Ocean | collected 2012-04 | reverse complement strand
CGACACCGCGCTGCTCTATGCCTCGGACACCTACCTCACCTTCGATAGCCCGAAGATGGCCAACACGGATCACCCTGAGACATACGCCGCCTACGCGGCGCTCGGCCCCGGTGCCGGCAGTTGGTTCAGCTTTGTCAGCGATCGCCAGATCGCGCGCGGGACGCGAGACCTGACCGAATACAAAGCCATCTATATCGCCCTCGCGACCTATCAGGATGCGGCGGTGCTGGACAAACTCGAGCAATACGCGCGCCAGGGAGGCATCATCGTATGTGGCGACGAGACGGCCTTCACCTGGGGTGTCAACGGGGACGATCTCTCCGCCCGCTGGGAGAAGCTCACAGGCGTCAAGCGGGGCGCGGCTCGCCCAGCCGCGAGCCTCGCCGAGACCGTGCCTAACGGCTTGCTAGAGGGCCGACCGGAGGCGATGCTACGGCTGCCTGAGGCCGGCGTGTCTCTCGAGCCGATCGACGCTTCCGTGGAGCCCCTCGCGGTCTTCGCGGACGGCGCCCCGGCCGCCACCATCCGCCCCTTTAGCAAGGGCTGGGTGATCTGCTTCGCCGCCAATCCCTTCGCCTCCCCCGACAAGAACAGCACGGTGATCGCCTTGGTGAGGGCAATTCAGGAGGCTGCGGGAGCCGAACTCGACCAGCCCATCTGGCGCTTCAAGCTGCCTCCCTTCGCGGAGGTCGATGCGCCAGTTGCGCCGGGGGCTCAGTGCCTCACCGACAACGAGGTCGTTCTCGGCCCCGATGGCGACACCACGCCGGGCCACAACGTGCAGTGCGGCGGCACGTATACCTACACCCGCTTCCCCACCGGCTTGGCCGATGCGGCGGACGCCGGCGACATCGCCTTCGCGGACGGACACCTGACCAACCGCAAGGCAGCCTTCGCAGAGCGCCAGCGAGGGGGGGCGCGCAACCCGGCGGCGCTCGAGAAATGGATCGCGAGTTGGACCGATGCCGAGCCCGTCAGCATCACCTTCGACCTCAAACGCCCCGCATCGCTCGAGGCGATCCGGCTGATCTACTCGGGAGTGCTGCCGGGCGTCATCGTGATGGGGAGCGCCGACGGCGCCGAGTGGTCTTCCATTGGCTCCAAGCCCGGGAACGTAGTGACGGCGGATGTTGAGGAGGCGACCGTGCCGCTGCAGGGCGCCGCCCGCTTCGTGCGGATTGACCTTGCGGGTCGATTGCCCGGCGTGACGATGGAACTGTCGGAGATTGAGATCTGGGGAAGCCAAGAGGTCCCGTGACGGCGGCCCGGAGTGAAAGGTGGGAACTCTCGCCATGTTGCTAGGCACCGCATCCATTGACATCACGCCGCCCGTGGGCACGCCCATGGCCGGCAGCTTGCAGCCGCGCGCGTCGGTCGGCACTGATGACCCGCTGCTGTGCGAGGCGATGGTTCTCGGCAACGATGAAACGCGCATCGCCCTGGTGACGCTCGACCTCATCGCCTGGACACGGCGCCGCTCTGATGCGCCCCGAGCCACGATCTCCGCGCGAACGGGCATTCCACCGGAGCATGTCCTGATCAACTGCTCCCACACGCACTCCGGCCCCTACACGGATGAATCCATCGACCTGGCGGGGGGCATCGACGAGGCCTACCTGGCCCAAGTCGAGGCGGCAATTGGCGAAGCAACTTACCAGGCGGCGGGCGACCTGGCGCGGGTGACCGTCGGAACGGTGAAGACGAGTCTGGCCAGCGTGGGGCGGAATAGGCGACTGTTGCGCCCGGACGGCGCGGCCATCAACGCGTGGCTGGCGACTGCCGAGGAGAATGCAAGCCTGCCTCTGGCCGGACTCGATGACGAGGACCTGATGGCATGGGTGTTCTTCCACGAGGAGACGCCCGCGGCGACGTTGTGGAACTACACGCTGCACGTGAACTCCCACTTCGGGACGAGCTTCTCGGCAGACTACCCGGGTCGCGTGGCATCCTCGTTACGGGAGGCGTTCGGCGCCGATTTCTTCTCGCTGTTCCTGCCGGGGGCCTGTGGGGACATCAACCACACCGTTGGCTTTGAGGAGGTCAGCCGGCGTCTGTCCGAGGCGATGCGGGACGTCGTGCGTCAGGCAACGCCAGGCACTAGCAATACGCTAGGCGCCGCCTGGCGGGAGCTGCGCCTGGGGGTGCGGGACCGCGAGCCATTTCAGGAGGCCGAGATCCGCGACAAGTGGCCGGACGGATTCGAGGTGTTCGAGAACGAGGACCGCCTGCTCAAGGCCGACCCGCAAGACGAGGTCGCCACGGTCGTGCAGGCGCTGCGGATTGGCGACGGCGCTCTCGCCGCCACGCCTGGAGAAACGTTCGCGCAGCTCGGGCTGGACATCAAGCATCGATCGCCTCACGCCATGACCGCCGTGGCGGAGCTGTGCAACGACTTCATTGGCTACATCCCGACGATGGAGGCCTTCAAGCAAGGCGGGTACGAGACGTTCCGGTCGCGGTGGGCGAGGGTCGTGCCGGGGTCGGGGGAGGCCTTGGTCGAAGAGCTGGTGGACATGCTGGGCGAGATCTGACCCCGACAACTAGGGAGAGCAACATGAGCGCGCAGAAGCTGAACGTCGGCATCGCGGGGCTGAGACGCGGACGAGGGTTCGTGTCCCTCTTTTCAGCGCACCCCCGGCTCAATGTCACGGCTCTATGCGATCTGGACCCAACCACGTTGACCGACCTGGGCGCCGCCTTCGAGCTGCCGGACGCCGCGCTGCACGTGGACTATGACCAGTTCCTGTCCGCGCCGATGGATATCGTGATGATCGCCACGCCCATCCGCTTCCATGCCGATCAGACGATCAAGGCGCTGCAGGCCGGCAGGCACGTGATGTGCGAGCAGACGGCGGCTTATACGGTTGAGGACTGCGACGCGATCGTGCAGGCGGTGAAGCAGACCGGGCGGACGTACATGATGGCCGAAAACTACTGCTACTTCCACTACGTGCGCCAGTGGCAGGAGGTGGTGCAACAGGGCAAGCTCGGGCCGATCTTCTACGCCGAGGCGGAGTACATCCACGAGATCGAGGACTTGCTGGTGAACGAGAAGACCGGCGAGTATTTCTGGCGGCACGAACGCCCGCCGATCTGGTACTGCGCCCACTGCCTCGGCCCCCTGCTGACGCTGATGGACGACCGCATCGTCGCGGCCTCCGGCAGCCATGCCGGTTTCCACAAGCGGCCCGAATACGGCGACCACCTCGGATTCCTTGACATGGAAATCGGCCTGTTCCGCACGCAGAAGAACGCGCTGATCAAGATCGCCCGCAGCCAGGTCGCTCCGCGCTACCCGCACGTGGTCTACTACTCGCTCCACGGCACGAACGGCTACGTCGAGAACGGGCGTGATGGCAGCGACACGGATGGCTACCTGTGGATAGAGGGCGAGACGCCCGACGATGAGAACGGCCACCGCAAAGCGGAGACCATCCACTGCTCGGTGGTCGACCCGGATGCTCCCGAGGAAGCCAGACATGGCGGTCACGGGACATCGGAGTACTACATGATCCGCGATTTCCTCGACGCGATCGAGAGCGGAACCCAGCCGCCGATCGACGTGATGCGGTCGATGGACTTCACCGTCCCCGGCATCATCGCCCACGAGTCGGCGATGGCTGACGGAAACTGGCGCGACGTGCCCGTGTTCGATTGGTAAGGAGCGCCTGTCCGACGAGGCGATCGTTACCTCGCGGCCGCGGCGTTCGGGACCTCTACCAGGACATCATCGACATAGACACTCGTCCCCTCGGCTCCCTGGGGCGAGACGACGAACATGTTGTATGACGGGTTCTCGACCAACGGTTGCTCGTCGCCAACGAGCGCGCCTAGCTCCGGTCCAGTGACGACGCGGTACGTCTCCGCCCTCGGGTCGACCTGCAACCCAAACCGCTGCCACTCGCCCGCCGGCATCAGTTGGTCCGTGGCCACCCACCCACCGGCTCCGTCGGCCGCCGCCACGCGCCCATCGGCGCCGATGAGCATCCCACATGGGTAGATGCCAAGCCCTGAGTCCTTCCACGAGATGGCGCAAGCGGCGCCCGTCTCTCGGCGCAGCCAGAAGCTGACGGTTGTCGGCTCCACACCCAGTCTGTAATCCGCGCGCAGCAGGTTGACGGCGTGGGGATCCCCCGGCTTGCCACGCGTGACGCGCAGGGCCCGGCCTTCGTCACCATGCCGAACGGTCTCCTGCACCAACGGCAGGGGAGGCCTGTCCCCGAGCCCCCGCAGAAGGCCCGCTTCGCTACGCAAGCCGCCGATCTCTCCGGTCGCATAGGCTTCGATCCCGTCGAAGCTCTGCTGCAGGTACGGCATCGTCTCCGGTTCATCCCGCGCCACCGGCGGGGCGATCGTCGCGCCACTGCTCGGGTGCTGCTCGTAACTGGCGACGACCTCCGCCTCGGGCGCCAGGACATAACTGTAGCCCGTCTGCGGGACGTGCAGAATGCGCCACGCGCGGTCAGCCAGCACCAGGTCACCCCTCTGGGCCAGCCAGTGACGAAGGCTCTCCTCGCCGCGCGGCCCCATCTTCAGCACCGCGTTCCCCACCGCGCGCCACCCCCACTCCGCGTCAGGGAGCGTGCTGTCCTGGCCGTACTGTCCGAACCAGGTCTCCAGCGCCCGCAACGCTTCCAACTGGCGCGCGGACAGCCACCGCGAGTCCGAGCCCGCCGCTGACTGTAGCCCCACGGCGGCGCGCGAGCGCACGGTTGGGTGCTCGTCGTCAAGGGCCTCGATCAGCGCGCCGATGGTGGATGCGTCAGCGCCATATCGCGCCAGCGCGCTGACGGCGCCGAAACGCGTCTCGGCATCCACGTCCTGAGCTAACTCAATAAGCGCCGGCACGGTGTCGAACCGATACGCCCCGCGGGCCAACGCCGCCGCCGCCACGCGACGCGCTCTCGGATCGGCGTGTTTCGCGCCTTTCAGAAGCGCCGAGGTCTCCTCCTTGGGCAAGTTAGCCAGCGTGCTCTGAGCCGCGTTCGCGAGCTGGAAGGTGTGGGCCTCGGAGAGCGCGTCGAGGATCCGGTCCACGGACTCCGGGCCGTGGGCATTGAGAAGCGCGCCCGCCGCCGCGCATCGCACGGACTGGTCCGGGTCGTCCAGGCCCGCCTCGATCTCAGCCACGGCTTCGGCTACGCCTGTCTTGCCGAGAGCGACGAGGGCCTGTCGCCGCACGAGCACGTCTTCGTCGCGCGCCAGCCGTGTGAGCTGCGCCAGTGTCAGCTCTACATCGCCCTCTCCGGATTGGTGGATCAGCCCCAGCTTGGCCAGGGGATCGTCGCTGTCGAGAGCCGCGAGCGTCTGCGGCTCCTTGAGGCCTTGCTCGATCTCGAGGCTGTTGCCGACGCCGATGCAACGAACACCGGCATCGTAGAAGTGCTGGTGCTTGTCCGCGAAGGACCAGCCTTGCACCACGGACACGGGGCAATCGACCTCGCCACAGATCGCAATCGCGTTGTTGATGGCAGCTTCCTTGTCACCGTTGAGGTAGACCTGAAGCTCGTCGAGCAGGCCCTCGCGGACCCACCGCTCCCAATCGAGGTACACCTTGCCGCTGTTGATGGTCTCCCGCGAGGCGAGCCACGGCTGCGGTAGGTGCGATTCCTGCGGGTCAATCGTGATCCCGAACTTCTTGCCCGCCGCGTGGAGACCTTCGCTAAGCTCGCGCACGAACTGAGTCACGTACTCGCCCCTCAACCGATACCAGGCGTTATGGTCAAACTCCTCAGTGCGAATATCCCGCCCATACCGGCGCTTATACTCCCGCACGATGGGCTCGTTGAAGCCGAACTCATCCTCGAAGCGGATGGCGAAGTTCTCGACGTAGTTGTAGAACATCACCCCATCGTAACCGCCCTCGGTCAGCAGTTTGACGTAACGCTTCACCTGGGCTTTGCGCGCCGCGGGGTACGCCAACTCGAGCGGGCCGGCTTGCCTGCGGATTCCACGACGGTCAACGGGAATCCACTCGGGGTGCTCGATGCGCAGCCGGTCCTCGATGACCGACGGTCCGTAGCCCTTCGCGGCGTCGGTAGCGGGCGATGCGCCATGCTCGAAGAAGCCGGTCATGCCCCAGATCTCCAGCCCCTGCTCGCGCGCAATGTCCACAGCCATCCGCGAGGTCCCCACCTCATCAAGCAGATGCCTCTCCCATTCCCAGAACCCGCTTCCGGTGAAGTTCTCGGGGCGCACCTCGAAGTGCCCCAGCAGAAGCTCGCTCTGGAACCCTCGCCAGTAGATCCGGTCGACGCCGAAGATTCGCCGGCTCGCCTCGAACGTTGCGCGGATGCTGGCTTCGGAGCTGACCGGCGGGCTCTGCCAGAGCCAGTCGTTGTCACCGGTGCTGATATAGAAGCCAACAAGAGGCTTCTCAGCGGCGTTAGCCGTCGGCACTTGAATCAGCGCCAGGAGGCACGCGGCAAGCGATAGGGTCATTCGAGCGACACCTTTCCGGGATTGCCCGCGTCAGTGTGGGCACCCAGTTCGTTGGTTGGCCAGCAGGTCATTCACTATGGGGCTTCGCCCGCTGGTTCGCGAAAACCTGTAAGGATGGCTGTCAATCGAACAACGGGCAGTTCGTGGCCGGCGGCAGGTTCCCCGACTGCACGTGCAGGTTTTTGGCGTCCAACATCCGAAGCATTGCACCAAGTAGACAGGAGGCGTGGATACATGCGCTGGATGCTCGTCGTAGGAACAGTCACTATCGCAGCCGGGACGGCGGCCTGGGCGGAGGATGTCTCCGTATTGGTGCTGAGCGAGCGCTCCGTGTGCTGGGAGCGCCCAGCGCGTCTCGACGCGGAGCTGAAGGCCGACCTCGCCGAGGCGGGGCTGGCGGTCCACGAGGCGAACGCGTATTACCACGACGTGACGCCGGAACTGCTCGCCCAGCACAGCCTCGTGATCATGCTCTATCCCCCAGTCTCAGCCGGATCGACGGAGGCGGAAGGGTACATCACAAAGGGCCGATTGGTGCTCGACTACGCGCAGAGCGGCGGCGGCCTGCTGGTGCTTGGCGACAACAACTACGATTCGCTGAAGCCGCTAAACGCGTTTCTGCAGCAGATCGACGCCACGGTTCTCCCCGAGGGCGTGGTCGACGAGGAAACAGAATTCCGTCAGGCCCGCTTCTTCCGCGAGTACTTCCTCACCACCCAGAACCTGACCGACCACCCCCTCACCGCGGGCGTGGACACGCTCTGCTTCCCATCGGCATGGCATCGGTGGAAGGCCGGCGCGACGAATGCGGTGACGGTCGGGGCTGACTGGGAGGTAATCGTGCGCGGGAACGAGTCCGCGCGCTCGATGGGATGGCGCGCGGACGTGGATGGGCAGACCACGTACGACTCCGCCCCGCCAATCGTGGCCGCCAGGGCCCTCGGAGACGGGCGCGTTGCCCTGTGCCCCATGCGGTCGGTGACGACGATCCAGTCAGGGCACCACTTCGTGTTCGAGAGCACGTGCTACGAGCGCGGCGACCTGACGCGGTTCGTGGCGAACGCGCTCCGATGGCTGAGCGAACCCGCGCGGGGCGGCGGACAGCCGGGCGGGTATGTGGAACCCGAGGCGATCGTGGAGGCGCCGGGCCCCAGCGCCGAGGAGTTGGCGGTGCTTGACCCGTACACCCGACTTGCCGCGATGGGCTTCCGCGAGCCGATCTCGCAGGTCGAGCACGAATACATGCCGCGTCGCGACTTCGTCGGCATCATCGGCATTTACTCCGACTTCTCCCGCCGCGTGAGCGAGCCGATCATCGCAGGAGGCCTCGGAACGGTCGCGGAGTATTGCGCGCGAGCGCGCGAGTTGGGGTACAGCTTCCTGGCGTTCACCGAGCGCTTCGAGGTGATGGATGAGGCGAAGTGGGATCAACTCGTCGCCCAGTGCGGCGAGAACTCCGACGAGAGCTTCATCGCGATTCCGGGCATTGAGATCCAAGATGTCAACGGCGATCGCTACGCGTGCATCGACCTGCCGGGCTGGGTGCAGGACGAGTGGCTGGACCCAAGCGGCCGGTACATGCTGGACCATCCCGGCTTCTACTTCGGACTGACCCACTCGCTGACAACCTTCCTGGGGAAGTACCTGTTGTCGCCGCGACAGAGCTTCGTGCAACCGTGGTTCCAGAAGTTCTACGCGGGGATGGAAGTCTTCGGCTACCGGCGAGGCGACCAGCCCGCGGGCGAAGCCGAAGACTGGTATCAGACGTGCCAGTCGAATGACTACAACCTGATCCCAATCGCGACGCACGGCATCAGCTCGCCCAACGATCTGGCGAATGTCGCGGGCTACCGGACCCACGTGTTGGCGGACGCGGTGGAGCAAGTGCCGGCGGCGTTTCGGTATGGATGGTACTCGCCTCGGGATGTCTACGTCTCCAGCGGGCCCCGGCTGGCGGAATGGGCGATCGAAAACGGTCGCGGGGGACTGCGCGAGGAGCCGTGGAAGCTATTCGTCCGGCTTGAGAGCGACGCGCTCCTGCGGGAAGTGACGATCTGGGACCGGGGCCAAGTCTTCCGCCGCTACTATTCTGGAGAGCGAGAGATCGCCCTCGAAATCGCGGGCCATCATGACAAGCAGCGGCACTTCGTGCTGACAGCCGAGGACGAAGCGGGCGAGCGGCTGGTGTCGTCGGCGCTCTACACGAGCGATGTCCGGCACTCGACGTACATGTGCACCGACCTGCAGAACACGATCAACAGCATGGTCGACGCGAGCCGAGCAGGCAAGCAGAGCTACATCCGCGTGCAGGGGCTCTACGTGACGGGGTGGGACAGTCTCGACGTGCCGGCTCTGGTGACGGAGAAGGACGTGCTGCCCGAGTCGGGGATCGAGTACGGGCTGGCTCCGATGGCCGGGGCCGCCGGCCCGGTGATTCATGCGGCCGGCAAGACGGAACACTCGGTGGCTCAGCGGCTGATGGCACTGGGTTGTGGCGATGTCAACGTGCTGGACAATCGCTACGCGTGGACGCTTCTGCCGGGCAGCTACATGGCCCCGACGGAACTGGCCGATTCGCGCGTGCGCCTGATATCGTTCACGCCGCGAGCCTACGGACCAAACATCATGCTCGTCGAGCACACCGTCACGCTGAGGAAGGACGTGACGTTGGCCGATCGGCCTGGCCCGGAGATCGCGCTGCTGCAGATCGAGACCGGCGCATCGCAGGCGGAAGCGCGGGGAATGCTGACGGCTGCGTCGGAGGGTTTCCCCGAGATGCGCGTCGCGGGAGCCAACGGCGTGACGCGAGACTGGTCTGACCGCTCCGAGCCCATAGAATTGACGCTCGAGGCCGGAGGTTACGCGGCGTTCTACCCAAACTTCTGGGGATCGCTGGCCGTCTTCCCCCTCAGCGATGGCCTCGTCATGCGGACCGGTCACTACACGGAGGTCGGCATCGATTCGCCAGGCGCCGAACTCGCCGCCGGGACGGAGTTGACCGCCCGCTGCCTGGTCGTGCGAGGGGCGTTCGGCGAGGCGACGGCCGAGGAGTTCGACAGGCTGCGCGACGTGTTCGGGGTGGACGGAGCGCTGGTGTGCGAGCCCAAGATTGAGCGGGGCGAGCTGGTCGACTCTCGGTACGTGCTGCGGGTCCGCGCGGACGACGGCGCCGCCCGGCTGTCACTCAAACAGGTGGCCCTGCCCAACCCGCAACCCATCGTGGCTGAGGGGCTCAGAGAGAACCGTGACATCGTGGCGCTCGTAGACGATGAGTTCCGGCGCGTTGCCGCGTTTGAGGGGGCCGGCTGGCTGACGGTTGATCCGACGGACCGTCCGCTCACCGTCGTGGTCGGCAACGCTGCTGATTGCAGCAGTGAGGCCCTGACAGTCAGCCTTCTCCGTGACGAGGATCGATGGGCGGTCGAGGTCCACAACCCGACGAACGCGACCGTCGAGGCATCCATCGCCGTGCCCGAGTGGCTGGCCGCTACCGTCGGGACGCTGGCCGCGAACGTGACGCTCGGGCCAGGTGAGACATCCCTCCTCAGCCCGAAAGAGCCGCGCTATAAGTGACCGTGGGACGCATCGCGATGGTGTACTTGTATGCGTCGGCGTGCAGCCAATGCGAGACCCTCTCGCCATAGCGCGTCATGTAGAGTTCGATCCGCTCGCTGTCTCGGTCCTCGAACGCGTGGAAGTTCGAGAACTGGATCTCCTCGGAATCACTCCCGATGTCCCGGTCGTCGATCAGCGTGAGCGTATCCATCTTGAGGGCGGGGATGGTCTCGTCGATCTCGCCGATGTAGAGGGGATAGCGCGGCAGATTGCCCTTCGCAGGCTCCGGGATGATGTTGCCGATCCACACGAGCTTGCCCGTCTCGGCGTGGCGCAGCAGGACCGAGAAAGCGGATGGGGAGTAGAACGAGTCGCCCGTGTCGTATCGCAGGTCGGTCACCGGGCCCCACGTGCGACCGCCGTCCTCCGAGAGGCAGATCCACGCGTGTCCGCCATTCGCCACCGTGCCTTCCCACGTCGGGGGGAAGACCTCGTTCGAGCCTCGCATCACCATCAGCAGCCGACCGTCGACAAGTTGGGTAATGCTCGGTTCCATCAAACCGCGCCCGGAGACCTCGTGAGGAACGCGGATGGGCTGAGATGTTTCCCAGGAGTAGCTTCCCGCCGCCGGATCCCACGTCCCGATGAAGCACAGGATGCCGCTAACGGTCTCCCCATCACCGATATCCATCGGCACGGCGGCGGACGGGTAGACGATTCCGCCCTCCCGCGTAGCGATGGCGCTATACGCCCCGTACATCTCGTTGGTCCGCAGGTAGTCCGCCGCCGCCCAGTTGTCGGGGTCGAAGGCGGGGCCCGGCTCGTAGCGAAGTTGTTGCGGCTCGCCGAAGGTCCGGCCGTCGTCCTCGGAGACTGACCAGAAGTTGTGGTCGAAGATCGTCTGTTCACCCGTCTGGAAGAGCGTTTGGATGGCCTCGGCTCCAGGCCCGATCAGCAGGCGCTGGAAGGTGAACCGGAGCACCTTGTCGCTGACGGGGTCATGGCACCAAGCGAAGGGCATCTCCTCCTTGCTGAACCCATCCTGAGTGGGCCACTCCTCGTGCAGCAACTCCCAATCCGACCAGCTCCTCCCATTGTCCTCCGATGTCCGGACGCGATGCCCTTCGGACCAATCGCTGGCGGTCTCGTAGCTGAGCGTCTCTTCTCTCGCGAGACCCTTGCCGATGTAGCGCGCGCGGACGCAGGCGGCGCCGCGTCCGGGCGAATGCTTGAGGTAGACTTCCCGCGATACCCGCGCGAAGGGGCCGTTACCGTCCCAGGTGGCGTTCCTATTCGACAATGGCGATTTCGCTCCAGTCCTTGAGGTCGAGATTCACCCGCCAGCGTCTGCCGTCCCGCGTAATCTCGCAGCGCCCGTCGGGGTCGACGGCCCGCCCATCCAGGTCAAACAGGAAGACCTTCGGCCTCTTCGGCTTCCGCCACGAGCGGTCGAGGGAGACGGCCGTCAGGATGCGCTCCTTGGCGACGATGAAGCCCTCGCCTAGCTCAACCGGGGTGATGGGGAACATGTGCTTCAGGACGCCGAACACATCGCGGTTCTCGTCGGTCATCGGCGGCTCGACGGGTCCGTAGTGGTAGAAAACCATCCCGTGGCGCAGGTACGTGATAAGCACTTTCATCAGCCATCGCTCCGGCGCCACGCCCTCGGGCGCGTTGGCGGCGCCCAGTCCGATGGGGCTGTTGAGATGGCTGAAGAAGCAGTAGTTGAGCGCGGGGGGCTTCGCGAGGTCTTCCCAGGTCAGATTGGCGAAGACCGAGTTCGTCTCGGTGAAGCGGCGGATGGGGAGCGATTGCTCCTCGCGGCTCGTCGAGTAGCGATTCGCGATGGCGATCTTCCCACGAGAGAGCGGGTAGTCGATCAGCTCCAGCCGCGCATCTAGCCCGGCCAGGCTGCAATCTTTGTACCTGTCGAAGATCTCGCCGGTGTGGAAGCTGACATCGGCGCTCACGCCGTCCCACTCGCCGTAGGTGCGGACGCTGCCGAGTTGGCTCATGGGGAACTCATCGTAGTACACGCCGTCCAGTCCCACCTCGTCGAGGACGAGTTTGAGCTGATCCAGCATGTATTCGTAGCGCGCGTTGCCGATTTGGGGATAGACGTTGAGAGGCAGCTTGTTGATCGGCGCGCCGCCTCGGTAGTAGTGGTAGACCCGAAGGTTGCCCTGAAGATCCCTCACCAGACTGTCGCGCCAAGCGGGCCGAGACTCCTCGACAATCTTGCTCTGCTCCGGCGTGAGTGTCTTGATCACCGAAGGCCCCGACTTCAGGCCCTGCTCCGGCAACGGGATCTCCTCGCCGCCCTCCATGGTGCTCGGATCGACAGCCACCCAATCTGTCTCGATGCACCCGATGAAGCGCACCTGGGGCCCGGCCTTCCGAAGCGCCGGAAGCGCCTTGCCCATCAACGCTCTGTATTCGTCCCAGCTCACGACGTGGTCCAGCGCGCCGGGCTCGTGGTCCGGCCACGGCGCCAGGGCGACGATTCTGCTACCCCGCCACCGCAGGTATTCGCGCAGTTCCGCGGGGTCTTCCATGACGGCGTTCACGTAGAACTCCTTGCTCCCATATAGCAGGTAGAACTTGATGTCATCCCCCTCGGGCTTCAGGTAACCGAAGCAGAAGGGGCCATCGATGGTGAAGTTGGCGCGCCAATCCTCGCGGACGCGGTTGATGAACGTGAAGTAGCCTTCCCCCGGCGCGAGCGCGTAGGCCGACCAGGAGAACGCGTGGGTCGCGCCCACGTCGAGGACGACCCGGTTGATCTGGAAGCCCGCGCGGTTGCCCGACTCCGGGATCCAAGGCCTCATGCGCAGCCGCGACAGGTTGTCCTGCATCACGACGCCGAGCCCGCCCTCAGGCCCTCGGAGGAAGACGATGGGATTCGCCGCGACCTCGAGATTCGGTGAGAAACGCGCCAGGTAGTCGCTTGGCGAGGTGATCCTGTAACGGGGCACGACAGCGGTCGGCACGTCGCGGAGGTTGGTGAATTCGTCTGTGACGTCAAGCCGCCCACCCTCCACCGTCACCGTGCGGAGCAGGCGATAGCAGCTTCCCTCGGCCTCAACCGTGATGGTGTCGGGAGAGGTCCGGCGCGCGCGCGGGAGCCAGGCGTCTTCGGGACCCAGTTGGGACTCCACGTCGGGGTAGTTGTCTTGGCTGAAGCCGCTCGGTAGCCCGTTCCAGCCGATCGCGGAACCCGTCTCTCCCGCCGCTCCTGGGTAAGTGAAGCAACTGTCGATGGTATAGGCTCCGGCTCCCGTGCCGATCTGAATCCGGCCGGCGCCACCGACCGTCAGCCGCACGCCCTTCGTCTCCACCGCAGCCGCGGGCTCTACCGGGACGAACTCCCCCGCGTCGGCCACCTTCGAGAGATACCGTCCATGGTCGGCCGACGGGAACTCATCACACCAAGCGGCCCATGGTAAGCTCAGCGCGCAAAGCGCGACCGCGAGCCGTAGCACGTCGTGCGCGCGCGTCGGACGTATCACCACGTTGGCCTCCCTATCATCCGTGTGGTCCGAGCATGTTGCCGTGCCTTCGCCGACGCTGAGCGAGCACCCTTGTCCCGACGTCACGCCGGCTGGGCCTAGTCTATGCCTTTGAGCACGCGCACGTAGCCGTCCTCGGTGTCAACCACGATCTCCGACAGCCCGTCGCCGTCCACGTCGGCGATGATGGCGTCCAACACCGCCGCCTGAAAGCCCATCTCCCACAGCACGCGACCGGCGCCGTTGTCTTCGGCTAGCGCAACGAGCCTCCCGTCTGGCAGGCCGACGAGAAACTCATCCTGCCCGTCGCCGTCGAGATCGCCGGCACAGCACGAGATCGGACTGGAGGTGGCCACCCCCAAGTCGAGGGTCCATCGGTCCCGGCACGTCTCCAGATCGATGCAGTGGAAGATGCCCAGTTCCGAGACCATCCCCACGTCCCATAGGCTCGCGCCTCGCAAGGCGCCGATTCCCGCCGTCCGCCCGGCGAACTCGTACGCGTTGGCGAAGGGTCTCACCGCGACGCGCTCGCCTTCGCCCCCCTGCACCTCGAGCGCCGTGTAGCCCGGGGTCATCACGACGCGCAGCGAACCGTCCGGCCCGTAGGGCCCGATCACCGGCAACGCGTGCGCGCACCCGTCCCCTCGGCCGGGAATCGTGTCCCCCCAGACGTGGGCCACCATCCGCCGCTCGCCGGCGAGATCGTAGTGATACTGCATGCCATGGTTGTCCACGACCAGCTCCGGCTGGCCGTCGCCGTTGAGATCGGCGACGGCGGGCAAGCGCGGATGGGGACCCACCTCGCGATCGGCGAACACGAGGCGCCCTGAGGGGTCGTGCAGGCAGCACCCGAGCTGATGCTCGCCGAACCGGAAAGGGACGAATAGCCACATCTCCCCGTCGCCGAGGGGCACCACGCCCCCCTCGCTTCTCGGAAAAACGCCCCGGAACGTGGCGTTGCGGTTGATGGGGAAAGGCGATCTTATCTCGCGCAGCGGGCGCGGCGTGTTCTGCCCGGCCACCGGCTGATACACGCTCACGACGTCGGTGTCCGGATCCACGACGCAGACGCGACGCTCCCCCTTCGGCCCAAGCCAAAGCGCCGGCATCGTGCCCCTCACCCGCCACGAGTCACTGAACTCGCCCGGCTTGTGGAAGTCAGGCGTCCCGCCGATGACCGTGCCATCCGACAGCGGCATCACCAGCTCATTCCGACCGTCCGCCCTGGCGACAAGAGGCGACCTCGCGCCGACTGAGGCGGCCTCGTCGGTTGCGCCCGGCGCCATACGCCAGTCGACTCGGGCGGACCGGCCCTCCTCGCCAGCCACCATTGCTGCGCGAGCGAACGCCGTGGGCGTGAACGGCTCAAACACGGACTCGCCATTCTCCAGGCGCCACAGATGTTCGCGGCCGTCTTCGGCCTCGCGCTTCACCACCAGACCCGTGCCGGCGCCATCTCCCGCCAAATGCATCGGTTCGATGAGAGCGCCGTAGTACGTCAAGTCGGGCGTCCTGGGAGCGACCATCTGGTAGATTGTCGACGACAGCGTGGTCGGCCGGACGCCACGGGCGACGCCCGCCGTGGCGAATGACTGGCCGTCATAGGCCTCAAGCGTGTCGGCCGAGGTCAGCCACCGGGAGTCGACGGGGCTGGTGATGATCTCCGGCCGCCCGTCGCCAGTGATGTCAAAGCACCCCCGGAAGAAGCGATCCTCGAGGTCCGCCAGGCGAGCGTCGAAGCCGCCGAACGGATCCAGCACAAGCGCGTGCCATCGCTCGTCGCCTTCCACGCCGTAGACACCCAGCACGAGTTCCAGCTTGCCGTCGCCGTT
>PVBE011519105.1_pt1 | contig 15338 bp, 10 predicted proteins | sample 1631181 | NCBI WGS metagenome assembly PVBE01 (sample SAMN08397723, study PRJNA350692) | Marine metagenome, whole genome shotgun sequencing project. | isolation source: water | place: Pacific Ocean | collected 2012-04 | reverse complement strand
TGCGCTAAAGGTCTGTTGACCCTCGCTGCCCTAGCCAAGATGTTCGTGCTACCTGTCAAGAAGGGGCGCGGTTGAGTCTCCGGCTACTCAAATGGCCGGGAGGTAAAGGCAACTTGCTGCATGACCTCCTGCCACTCATACCTTATGACGAGGTATTCGTCGACGTGTTCGGAGGTGGCGGTTCAGTACTCCTGAACCGTCACCCCTCACCCGTCGAAGTCTACAACGACCTTGATGGCAACCTTGTCAACCTTTTCCGGGTGATGCAGCACCCCCAACATTGCGTCGAACTCGAACGCAGACTCCGGTCAACGCTCTACTCCAAGTCCGAGTTTGTCAAAGCCATAGCGATAATACGAGGCGATGCAGCACCCTCCGACGACATAGAGCAGGCGTGGGCCATGTTCGTGAACATGAATCAGAGTGTCGTCGGTCGGGTCATACGGACACAGGGCAACTGGGCCCGTGCCGCCATCTCCGTAAGCGGCGAGTCGGCGGTGATCGCCGGATGGAAGTCGATCATTCGGCGTATGCCCCAGATGTACCAGCGCCTCTCGCAGGTGATGGTGGAGGAGCGCGACGCCGTCGAGTGCGTCGAGTATTGGGACGGCCCCGCCACCGTGCTGTACGCCGACCCGCCCTACGTTCACGACACACGAGTGGAGGACACCTACTACGCACACGAGATGACCAACGAACAGCACGAGGCGCTCATCGCAGCCCTCATCGCAGCAAAAGGCAAAGTTGTAGTATCGGGGTACGACCACCCGATCTACAACCAACTCGACGAGAAGGGCTGGGACCGAGTCGAAATCAACACCGTCACCCATATGACAGCAAGTCAACGGTCAAAGGGTGAAGGCTGGGACCGAGAGGTCAAACCACGAGGCGAACGGACAGAGGTGATATGGCTGAATCAACAAGCGACGACGAACCGATCCCCTTCGCTGCTCGAAATGCTGTGACCGAGGCAAGCCTTCGTGCTGTGGGACTACTCGGAGCCAACTACGATGCCGACCCCAAGTTCTGTCGACAAGCAGCACACCTGTTCTTAGAGGGGTTAGAAGAAAGCGAACTCATTCACCTCGTCGCAGTCCAAAGTGTTTGGCTGCTCGAACAGATGGAGTACATCGGGCGCTGCACCAACGGGGAGGTCCCCGTCGCAGGTCAGATACAGGAACTCGGACTCCACGTTGCTCAGAAACGGGTGTTCGATGAAACATAGGGCAATCTGTTACGACGACGAGGGTCGAATCGAGTGCGTCTGCCGAATCCGACAGGTCTTAGAGTCGCTCGACCATGAGATGGAGAGCGTCGCCGAGTTCGCTCTTGAGCGTCGGAGCGTGGAAACGCAACTCGAGAACAACGTCGGGTCCGTCGTCGGCCAGCACCCCGGAGTCGACGAACCCGTCGATGGCTGCCTTCACGGCTGGAAAGCAGGCACCAGTATCCTGAGCGCGCCTGTCCCTGAGGTGAGGGATGGCGGTGACGATGCACCTATCTAGTTTCGGCATCCGCTCCTTCTTGGCGAGCCAACCGAACGACTCACGCCACGACTTGACAAGCCCAGCCCGGTGGTACTTGTTGCTCTTGCCATACAGGGCGTTCTGTGTGAACGGACGCTCGTAGTGAACAAGATGCCAAGGCCCGTCACGCCTCGGGTCGTAGTTACTCATCCAACAGGTCTTCAGGTTCACACTCGAAGACGTTGCAGAGCGAGAGCATGTGGTTGTGCCTTATCGGCATACGCCTGTTCGCGTACTTCGACAGCGTCGACGGGTCGATACTCGCCAGCGCAGCCACCCGGTACATGGGTGCGCCGCTGCGGGCGATCATTTCGCGGAGCCTAGATGGGCTACCACGAGTAGCGATGATGGGGATGGCTTCACCAAGTCGGGGAGGCATTGTCACAGTCGTAGATTATACTCCATCCAAGAAGTGGAAAGGACTCAAGATGGAAGAAAAAGTATTAGCGATACCAGCCGCACGGCAGGACGAGATTCTCCGCATGCTCGGCCTCGACCCCGGAGATGTAGCCACCGAAGCGCTGGTTCAGATATGCAACCGGTACGGGCTCGACCCGCTACTCAAGCACGTCGTCCTCATCGGAGACAAGGGGCGCAAGAACACCTACATCACACGGGACGGGCTGCTATTCGTAGCCCATCAGTCCCGCCAACTCGACGGCATCGTCGTCCTCGAAGAAGGGTCGGACAGCAGCGAGTGGTGGGCTGTCGTGGAGGTGTACCGCAAGGACATGAGCCGCCCCTTCAGGTACCGTGGCCGCTACTCCAAGTCGTCGATGAACAAGAAGTACGGGCCGGAGATGGCAGTCAAGTGCGCCGAGGTGATGGCGTTGCGACGCGCCTTCAACGTGGCCCTGCCCACCATAGAGGAGCAGTGGGACACACTCCACGACCAGGTCGGCGACGTTGTCGTACTCCAAGAGCACCACGTTTCCGAACACGACAATCCATTGCAGTCCGACGGCGTGCTAGCCGACGCAGAAGACACATGGGCAGACGCGGTGCTCTTGTCCAAGATCAAGCACCGGCTCAACGCCGCCGGGGGTCACCAGCGGAGAGAGTTCCGTGATAAGTTCGGCAGTCTCGAAGTCCTCGACACCGAGGCTGAGTTGCGAAAGGCGTATGAATGGGTCGACCAACACACTTCGGAGGTGGACCCGTTTTGAAAGGCTGGCTGAAGTTCGCCAACTGCTACGAGCAGGGCACCGACATCTTCTACTCAGATAGTACGAAGAAGGCGAAGTCGATGTGTAAGGACTGCCTCACTAAAGACCCGTGCCTCGCCGAAGGGTTGCGTGAGGAACACGGCGTATGGGGTGGTCTAACCGCACCCGAACGAGACAAATACCGGGCAGAACTAGCCCACTACGTCAAGAACATGGTGCTACCCAGATACCCTGACGGGTGGTGGTCAAGAGACGATACTCGGGGAGCCGTCGCCGGTTCGGGTGGCGACGATGCTCTTGAGTAACGACACGACAGCCGCCAACCCAGCCGTCGCTGCACCTTCGGTGGACGACAGGTCCGTCACCACAATCACACTCAGGAAAGCCTGAGCAAAGGTCGCAAGCGCCCGCTCCAGTATGTCAGTAACCTTGGGGCCCATTAGTACGATCCTCTCTTGGCGTGTGTAACCTTCTTGCCTGTTTTCTTGGCGGCCTTCGCCGCAGCCTTCTTGCCGGACTTCGTGTACGCAAAATGTTTCTTACCTACTTGCGGCACTCAGGATCACCTCCAATAGGTCGGGGTCTTGTTCAGCCATGCGGTACAACTGGTTGACGTCGTACTGCTGGCCTCTGATGTAGGCCCTATCGTAGCGCAAGGCGTCCTCCCAGATGCCTGTTCGTAGCGCCCGGTTGACCGCCTCCGTGGCTGCCTGATCCCGAGCCAACGCAGCGCGCACCGTTTCTCCCGGCAGACTACGACGTCGTGGCGCGAACGGAATACCGAACGCAGAAAAGATGCGTGCATGGAAAGCGTCGGGGTCCCGGTGTCGTAGTTCACGAATCTGCGTTGCCGGTGTCTTGATCCCAGCCAGTTCCAGCAACCCCCACACACCACGCACCTGCGGAACGAACGCCGAAGGCAGCGTCTCGAAGGGCGTCGGTGCGACCGCTTGGAGTCGGCCCCTTTCCGGGTCGTACTTGATCTCCGGATACAGGTTCGCCCGACCTGTCATCGCGTTGACCCCCGTCGTTTCCAAGATTGCACCCGCCAGCGGCGACGTCTGCGACAAGAACCCGAGGAGTGCTCCTGAACCCCACTCCCTTGAGTCGAACTGAACGTAGTCCACGACATCCGAGAAGGGATTCGCACCAGCCGTCGTGAACGACCACTGCTTGCTGTCTTTGCCGGCAGTCCCCATGAAGAACACGCCGCTCATCCACTGGGGTAGACCCTCCTGCCGGTCCTTCATCTCCGCCTCTGCGAAGTTCGTGACGATCCCCACCCGCATCGGATGGTCGAACGGCAGAGTGAACGTGTACTTGATGATGTGTTTCATCCACCCGTAGAACGGGAAGATGCGGCGCATGACGGTGCGCTCCCAAGGCAGCATCGCATCCCAATCCTGCAACACCTTGTTGGCAAGTTTGATTCCCTCACGGGCCGCTGTCTCAGCAGACGCACCGGTCGCCTTCAACCTATCCACCTCGTCCAGGTACGCAGCGGCACGGTACACGTTGTCGAACCACTCGTTCAACTGGAACGACTTAGACGAGAAGGATTGGACCTTGTTCCAGATGTCGCCAAGCAGGGCCCCCTCTGCCATGCCGAGCATGAACTTACTTTCCTGAGTGGGGTCCCGCAGTTTGATTCGCGGGTCGAACTGCCGGGTCAACTCCGGAGGTGCATAGGCGGTGCCGCGCGAAATCTCAGTGGGCATCTTGTTGCCCTTCACCATCTCGGCAGCCTCACGCAACCGACCTACTAGACCGGGTCCGGTTCGGGCCTGCGTCATCACGAACCCGCCGATGCCGTTGTAAACCAAGAACCTTGGCGACAAGGCCAACGCGCTGATGCGGAACACATCCATCGCCTTGTCGTACAGGTGAGTGTACGGGAACATGCCGCCCTTGCCTTGGAAGTCGTCGAGTGTCTTGGCGACCGCCCGCGGAACATAAATCTCCGTGACCGTGAGCATGTCTGCACCCGGTTCAGCGTCGAGACCCTTGCGTCCGTACCTGACCTTCCTCTGGCCGTGCCACTTCTCTCCGAACCCCCACGACGTCGGGTCGGCAGTCGTCCAGTCGCGGCGCAGCACCATGCTGGCTGCCTGCGCCGAGTCCATGCCTCGCGCCTCCAACGCAGCAATCTCAGGGTTATACATATCCACTAGATCCATCTTCGACCTGCCGAACATCTCGAAGATACCCGGCACAGCCTCCGTGACGACCTGTCCACCCTTTACGACCTCGTCGACTCCGAAGATGACGTGCTCCATGCCGGTGATCCGGAGGTGGTCCAGCATGGAATCGTGGACAGCGAGAGCGAGGTCACGGACGTAGGGTTCCGGGTTGATTCCCCGCCTCTGGAACTGCTGCGCTGTTTGAGCCTTGGTTTGGAACATCCTGCTGCTGGATCGTCGCTGAATCTTGTCGATCTGACGGTGCGGCAAGTACTCGGGGGTAAACTCGCCAGACTGGATCAGATCGTGGACCTCTTTCACGACCTCCTTCGTGATCTTCCGCCCAACCTTGGGGTCGACGCCAGCCAACTTGAACGCCTCGTCATACGCCTCGATCTGGACGGCACGCAACGCCCGTTCCAAATGAGGAGCGTCCTCCACAGCCAGAACAGCCTCACGAACAAGGGCCTTTCTGATCTCGTTGAGGTTCGGCAACCACTCGGCTGGCACACCCCGAGCCGACGTCGCAAACGACGCCTTCGTTTCTTCACCCTTCGCAACCCTGTCACGCGCCTTCGTAGTCCGATCCCGGTTCGTCTTACGACCCGTGCGGATACGGGCCCTCGTTTTGTTCAACTTCGTCCGCTGCTCCACGATTTTCTCGGCGGCTTTCTGAACTGTTTTCGTCGACGGCAACGTGTCGAGCATTGACGTAATCTCGGTTGTCATCTCGTCGACAGCAGCAACGAAATCCTTGCCGACCTCAGGGTTCTTCAGCACCGCGCGTGCTATCCCACCGTGCGACGTGGGTCCACCGTCGGTTGGGGTCACCCTCGACTGAGCCGCTTTGAGTTTCTTTTTGGCAGCAGTCGGGTCGTTTCTGAGTCGAATGTCTTCCGCCGCCTCCCGCATCAACTTCTGTGCTGCACGCAACTGAACCATGAACGGCAACACCGACTTCCGTGCCGCCTGTAGTTCAGCAACCCGTCCCTCGGCACGCACCCGCGCCTCCGACGGTGGACCTGCTGGCACCTCAACCTCACGACCCTCCCTTGCCCGAACCTTCGCCGCCCGTGGTTCCGCCACGACACCAGCAGCCTCCAACCGGGCAGCCTCGTCGAGCAGAATCGACTTGTTGCCATACTCGGCGGCAGCCTCCCCCTTCTTGTCGATGTCGTCCAACGTCCGATAAATGGCCTCGAGCCGTGTCTGACGCACCGGCTTCCCCGGCTCCCGACTTACCTTGTGCGACGGAGGCGACTCCCCGGACCTCACCTTTTCCAGATGCGCCCTCATGCTCTCCCGTGTGCGCCGCAACGCATCGAGTTCCTTCATCGCATCCAGCAACAACCCCGCCTCCTTTTCTACCGCCAGATACGCCGCCTCTGCCCCACCAACAGTGTCGCCGAGGTTCTCCAGGTACGCCTCGTTCTCAGCGAGTTCATCGAGCACCGTCTTCCGGGCACGCGCCATCGTGTCATCCACCACCGCCGCCGGCGACATCCCGACCTCACCCGGGCCACCCTTGAGTGCGTTGTTGATCGCCTCCGCAACCTTGTCGATCGACCCCCTGTAGGCGGGCGCCGCGACCTTTCTCACCTCGTCGATGACCGGACCGAACCTTGTTGCTATCTCAATCAGTTCGACCTGCGAGGCTGCATCCTCCAGCGCCGCCTCCACCTCCCAGATGAGGGCATCGACCTCCGCAGCACCAGCCGGCTCTGGCAACTCGAGAACCTCGCCCTTCTCTGCGGCCTTCTTGCGTCTCTTTTCAGCCCGTCGCCCAGCAGACTGCCGCCCCAGTTCATACCGCTTTCGGGCAGCCTCCAGTGATTTCGCAGCAGCATCACCAATCAGCCCCTCGGTTGCGGTGACAACCTCGTCCGCCTTTGCCACAGGAGCCGCGTCGCCCGCCTTGATCTGCTCGTCCAACGCAGCCAGTTCCGCCTTCTGCTCAGCGACCTTCTCTATTCGCTTCTTGATGTCCGCCTTCAACCGATGCAGGGGGCTCTCCTTGTAGATGTCGCGGACCGGTCGATCATCAGTCGGGTCCATCTTGTACCGCTTCGACTTCTTGTCGACAAAGTACGCGCCGTTCATATCGCTCCGATTGAAGTGGTCGTCTACGACGTGGCTGATCCTCGCAGCGCCTTCTTCGACGTACCGTTGAGCGTCCTCCACCGGCGCCCCCTTCCGCCCCCGGTGCTTCGGGTCGACACGGTTCTTTACTTTACCGACCCGCCGTTGCCTGTAACCCTGCTCGTCAAGTTGCCTGACCTTGATTGTGACCTCGTCCGCAGACAACGGATGCACGCCAAAGTCTCGCAAACCCCCAGCCTCGTCGACAATCATCTCCTCGGCGTACTGCCGCAACGACTTGCCCTCCGATCCAGCAACAGACTTTTCAGCCTTCCACCCTTCAAGCAACTCCGTCAACTCGGCACCCGTGAACCCGGCCTCTGCCTCCAGCGCCGCCACCTTTGCTTCGCCGTCCCGTATCTTGGATGTGAGTTCCTCAGCGTGGCGAAGCGTCGCCTCGCCAACCAGCCTGCCGCGAACAACCGTTCCGGGTTCGCCTTCTGCAATAACTGTTTCCTTGTAGTACGCCTCACCCTCCGGTGTGGTTTCCCGGCCGCGGACACGCCGCTCCCCTACAGCATCCTCCGGACCGGCCGCCGTCCTCTCACCACCCCTCCACGCCTCCTCACCCGGCCGGTAAACAACCGCCTCCCCCTCCCCCGGCTTGAACACCTTCTTCATCGGGCGAGGCGGAATGGCTTCCACTTCCGCGAGTGCCTTGACAATAGCCGCACCCAGGCCAGTCGCCGGGTCGTCGACTGTTCGACCACCCAGTTCGTCAAGTCGACCGCTGACCCCTTCGCGGGTTTCGGTACGCCAAGTAGTGTCCGCGTCCTCCATCAGTCGAAGGTCTTGCCGCTCGAACGCCGCCTTCAACTGGTTCCTCTTGATGATCCCTTGCGTCGTGGTGAACTCGTCAACCCCACTGGGGGTCACGCCCTCGGCGTCGATGGTTTTCATCGCCTTGATAACCCGTCGGGTTACTGTGTCGTTCGGGAAGTAGTAGTCGCCAATCTTGACCAGTTCGTTGTGGCTGACACCGTGCTCGCGTAACCAGTCGAACACCGGTTTCGTCCACGCATACGCCGCCTTGACGTTGGCGGGCAGGGCTGCGATCCTCGCCGCGTCTCCCGACTCGTAGACATCGAACAACAACTTCGACTCTTCCAACGTCAGATTCTCGCCCACGTTCTTTGCGAGGTTCCGAACGAACTCGTCGTAAGTACCCAACTTCACGCCGAACGGGCCGGTACCCGGCCCGACCGGGATAGCCAACGGCTCCGGACCCTCGCCACGGATCGAACGAGAACGCTGAGCAATCAGCCTCGCTGTCTCCGTCGCCTCCGCCCCGATCCCCCTGTTCGCCAACGACTGAACAGCCTTCTTGTACGGCGGGAGTTGCTTGACCGCAGTCGACAACTTCGTTGTCAAACCCGCCTTGGAGGCGATAGGGAGAATGTCCAACAGGGTAAACACCGGGTGCTCGACGAGTTCCTCCGGACGGCCGCCAGCCAGTTCGTGTGCGACGTAACTACCGGGTGTCAACCGGATACCGGGAGCCATCGCTGCTGTCTCGATAGCGCCCCGTAAGTCCCCGTCCGATATTTGACCCTGAACCTTCCCCAACTGCGCGCTGAACCCCTCCGGACCAGAGTCACTCAACAGGTTGACCTCGTCCACCAAAAACTTTGGCAACTGAGGCAACGTGTGAACGATTGTCTTCAGGTCCTCCGTTGCACGTTCCAACATCCCCAGCGGGCCCCAACCCTTGCCGGCCCCTGTCTCCGTCGACTGACCAGTCAAACCCTGAACCGCCACGAAAGCGTCGTGGTCGCTCATCGGCATACCACCCCGCTCGATCCCCGCCAGGTCGACCTTGTAGGCGTCAACGATGACATTCATGGGTATGCCAAACTTTTGGCTTACCCGCAGGCGCTCCCTCCAGCGTTCACGCGCTGACTGGAGATGCTTGTATTGGCCGACATGAACTGGTGCCGCCACATTGACTACCCGAGGCTACCGGCCAGCAACTGCTCAAAATAGGCGTCGCTTTGGGTACTGTCCTGCTCGCCCTGCATTTGGGCGCTGGTCATGATCCCAGCCGTGACCGGCTGGGCAGCAGCAGCCGCGTACCCGGTTGCCAACTGCTGCGCTGTTCCCGCCTGCCACATCTCCAACCTGCCGCGAATCTCGTCGTCCTTGATGTGGCTGAAGTCGATGCTGGTCACCATATCGACCACCATCGACTCGGGCTGGAGGAACTGGTTGATGTTCGACACCATCGAGTTGATCGCCTCCGCCGAATAGACCGGCTCCGACGTCTCAGGCTCCCACGGGTACCCCGTGAACCCGGCCATCCGGCCTGCCAGAGCGAAGTCGTCGGCTGTCGCCATCCGCATACCCATCGAAGCCGCCTCGTTCAACGACACCAGAATGTCTGCCGCGTCGCTCGCTATGTTGGCGTCGATGCCTTGAGCGCGAGCAGCGTTCGTGTACGCCGACAACGCCGTCTGCTGGAACTCGGTCATGTCGGCTTCGTCTCCCCCTCCGAAGAACAACCCGCCGACAATCGGCATCTTCTGAATCGTGTCCGCCAAGAAACCACCAGTGATCACATTCAGCGACACCCCGGCACCGGCACCAATCGCCGAAGCCCACGGGCCAAACGATGCGCCGATCGTGGCCCCGATTTGGGCGCCCTCGACAACCTGATCGGTGAGCGAACCCTCCTCTGCGAGTTTATTCATCCAACTCGTCATAACCCCGACCGTGAACATCGGAGTCATAACCGACGCGAAAGCGCGCGCACCAGCAAACTTCGTACCAGCCGCCGCGTTACCGGTCTGTAGAGCACTGAACCGCTTCCACGGGTTGCGGAACGAATCCTCCCCACCCTTCAACATCCCGAACCACGAACCTCCCGCACCCTTCTGACCTATCGTTGCCTGCGCCGACTGAGCCGAGTGCGTACCAGTGGTGTTCGGACCAGCCCCACCCATCGCTTGGAACCCCGCCGTCTGAGCAGCCGCGTTCCTGAACCCCGTCGCCGCACCGCGACCAGCCGCACGAGCCGTATTAGTCGCCCCAGTCGTCTGAGCACCGGCGCTACCGACCGAGAACGTCCGCGGCGGTGTTCCGGGCCGGGGACCAGCAGGGCCGCCGAACGCCGCCTGGCCCGTGTTCGGGTGACTCGGTCGGGCACCAGACGGGCGAACGCCTCCGAGTTGGCCTTGTTGGTTGCGCCACGCACCACTGGTGTCCCACCGACCGCCCGGGTCGAACCCGGCAGGACCAGCCCTAGGTGGCGGCGGAGGCCGTCTACCAGCACCAGCACCCGACGTATTGGGAGCCGTCAACCTCTGAAGATTTCCGGACTGTAGGGCACTGATTCGTGAGGGCCTCGGCCTCTCGCCGAGTGGGGTGACACCGGGTGGCACCACAGATCTGTGCGCGGCCGTGGCACTGGAGGCGCCCCTGTACGGGTTCCATGCGTGGGTTGGGTAGTGCCAGCCACGCGGCGGGTGGCCCTTGACGCCCCAACCCTGTGGGCCAGCGGTGGGGGGCAACGGTTGGGGTCGTACTGTCCTGCCCCACAGCCAACCCGGGCCGCCGGGGGGAGTACCGGGAGTGCCTGTCCGCATACTCTGATGATCGAGGGCGCCCGCGAAACCTCGCGCTGTCGGCATCGGACCTCGGGACGGGACCCCGGCACGCTGAGGCGGGGCGGGGCTCGGCCTTCCAAGAGCGTCGAAGCCGGTGGTCCGGGTCGGAGCGCCCCGAGGGCCTCCCATCGGAATCGGACCGGCCCCTCCCATCGAGGACGCACCCATTAGCGGGAGGCGTTGCTGAACAGCGCCACGGCCTGCGACCTCGCCGAGAGGTGCCCGAAGACCCTGCCCCGGCATGGCGCCTCCTCTTGTGGCTCGGGTTCCGGCGGTGCGCGGCTGTGCGGGCTGGCCCGGGCCGAGTTCGCCGACGGGTCCTTGTGGGGTATCCCACCGGGCCTCGGTCATACCGGGGAATCGCATTTGAGCACCCTTAGGTGGCGGCCAGTTAGCCGCCGCACCCACCGACCGAGGCGGCTCATACGGAGCCCCGGAACTCCGGATGATTCCAGACGGTCCAGACGGTTGCGCCAGTTTCTGCGACTGCGATCGGAGGTCGGCGGCAATCTCGGCCACCGTCCACCTCGTCTTGGCACCACCGGCGGAAGGCTTCAGGTAATACGGATCACCCGGCTGCACCGTCCGATGAATAAGTTCAGCCATGTCCTTCGCCGTCTTGTTCGGCAGAACACCAGCCGCACCTGGCCGTGGGGGAGTAACCTTCCTAGGCTTCTTGACCTTCGTAGTTGACGGCGGTTCCTTCCAAGACTGGCCGCCTGCGCGAGGCTCCAACTCGGGAGGCGGGCTCGACAACCTGGCCTTCTTTGCCGCCATCCTTTTGTCGAGATCCTGCGCCTGCTCCGGTGTCATCTTGCGAGTAGTTACATCCGGACGCTGATGCTCAACCGGGATACCAGTCTGTGACCTCGTAGACCGCGCCACCTTCCGCTTCTGCCTATCGACCCGTTCCGCGGCCTGCCTCAACTGCGTCTCTGGGTCGACCAGCGCCCCGGTTTTCGACATCGACTCCACTTCAGCAGCCATCAACCGGGCGGTCTGCTCGTCCATCCCAGAGTTCATTAGGAGTTTTATCCGCTGCTCAGTAGCAGACAACTGCGAGAAGCCCGCTTCGGCCTCCAACGCCTGTTTCGCTAGTTCATCTACTGGGTCTGGTAACGGTCCAAGTGCCATGCTGCCCTACCTTAGCCTTTCGTATTCTACCAAAACGCATTCTGGTTGCCGCCCGCCAACGCCGCAACGAACGCCTGACCTTCTGGGGTCTGCGCCCACGCATCCCACTCGGCCTGCATCGCAAGCGTCTCGACTTCGGCCGGCTGTGAGTTGAGAGCCTGATCCGCCAAAGTGTTTTCGTAGGTCCCACCGATCATGCCGTAAATGTCTGACCCTAGGTCCATGTCGCCCATGACAGCCCCGGCTTCCATCGCCGTCGGCAACGCCCCCAACGCCGCCTGCTGACCAGCCAACCCTGCCTGAACAGACCACGCCTGCGACTGGTCAGCCAACCACTGATTGTAGGTTCCGCTATCCCCGTAGTCCGCTTCGAACTCTGCTTGCCGCTGATCGGCAGCAGCCTGCTGTTCACCCAACCCGGTTCGTTCACCCTCAATCCCGATCAACTCTTTCTGCACGTTGGCCTGAATCAAAGCGTCTTGGTAATCCACCGCTTCGCCACGAATCGACAACACTTCCTCTTGAATGGCGATAGCGTCCTTACGCAACTGCATGTCGTCCCTGTCGTACCCCATCGACTCAAGTTCCAAGTCGATCGCGTCGCGCGCCAAACCAGACGCCTCCAAATCTCTAGCCAAGTTGTCGATCTCTGTTTGGAACCCGAGACGATCCGTGTCCAGCCGCGAAATCGCATCCCGAGTGGTGTCAACGTCAGCGCCGAGTTGAGCGGACAGGTCCTCCATGTCTGCGTCCTGCAACCCCAACGCACGCACATTCTGGTCGTATGCGATGGCACGCTGCTCCTCAGCAGCAGCCTGTTGCGCCTCCTCGAAGTCGAGTCCAGCCGTAGCCTGCTCAGCCGCCATCCTTGTCGCGTCATCCTGAAGTCCGAGTTCGTCACCAGCGAGCCTGCGCTGCTCCGCACCCAAATCAAACCCGGCGGCCTGCAACCCTTGTTGGGCTGCGAGTTCCTGCTCCGAAAGACCGAGTTCGCCACCGGCGCGTGCCCGCTGCTCCGCGCCGTAATCAAACCCGGCGGCCTGCAACGCTTGTTGCGCGGCAAGTCCCTCCTCCGCAAGTCCGATTTCGTCACCGGCGAGCCTGCGCTGCTCCGCACCCAAATCAAGTCCGGCTGTTTCCAAACCGCGACGGGCTGCGAGTTCCTCTCCGGAAAGACCGATTTCGCTACCAGTGAGCCTGCGTTCCTCCTCGCCCAAAGTAAACCCGGCTTCCTCCAACGCCTGTTGAGATGCAAGTTCTTCCCGGCTCAGACCCAACCCTTCCTGACCCAACCCGACTCGTTGCCGCTCGAGCGCAGCCTCTCCCGTTTGCAAACCCAGTTCACGTTGCTCCAACCCCAAACCCTGACGTTGCAACCCGGAGCGACCAGACTGCGTATCCAACAACTGGCGTTGCAACCCGAGTTGATCCAACGCCGCCTGCTCCGCCAAACGAATGTCGCCAACATCGGCTCGTAGCCCCGTCGTGAACGACGCCCCCCGACCCGCCGCCTCCGCCCCCAGTTTCCCTCGCGCACGCTGCGCCTGCCGACCAGTCGATTCTTCTTGCAGCCTGATCTGCTCACGCTGGGTTTCGATGTCCTGCTCACCGAACCCGATTTCTTCACCCGCCAAACCGATGCCCTCACTCGCCAACCCGATGCGTTCCTCGGTAGTACCGATTTCACCGAGTTGCAACCCGAGTTCCTCCTCCGCAAGACCGATGCGTTCCCCACCAATACGTCCAGCCTCCCCCGCAGCCGTCCTCTGGGCTTCCGCGTAAGCCTCCTCAGCCGTCAGACCCTCACCTGCCAACCCGAGTCGTTCGGCTTGGACGCGACCAACTTCCCCAGCCGCCGTTTCCTCCGCCCCAGCGAACGCCGCCTCAGCCGCCAACCCCTCACGACCCAACCCGAGTCGTTCCCCGCCAAGACGTCCCTCCTCCAACGATGCCGTTTCCTGTGCCCCGGCAAACGTCGCCTCCTCGCCCAACCCGCCACGGGCAGATTCGATGCGTTCCCCACTAATACGTCCCAACTCTCCGGCAGCCGTTTCCTCCGCTGTCGCGTAAGCCTCCTCAGCCGTCAGACCCTCACGACCCAACCCAGTTTGGGCCAACCCGATGCGTTGGGTTTCGGCAACACCCTCCCTTTGAATCGTCAACAACGCCTGACGAGACGCTTGTAACGCATCGCCAATGGCTTGCAAACCAGCCAAGTCGCCGAGTTCCAGTCCGATTTCCTCGCGTTGACGGGCAACCGAAGCGATGCGATCGTTCAACCCGTCGATGTCGCGGTTGAACGCCGCCTCGTCGTAGGCAACGTCGTCAAGTCGGCTCGTTACCAAAGCGATCGCATCGTTGATGCCACGATCTTGGATGTCGAGCCCCGCCTTCTCCAGAGCCTTTCCGCGTTCCCGCACGTCGATGCGGTTCAACTCGGTGTCAATCTGATCCTTGTCCACCCCCGCAGCCAAGAGTTCCTGCGCGATCTGGTCGCGTTGAGTTTGGCTCAAACCCTCTTGGGCTAATCCCGCCGCCTCGGCTTCAGTCTGTCGCTGATTCAACAGCCCCGCACGACCCAAGTAGTCGGTCGTGTCGATCGGCGCGTGCTGAAGTTGCCCCTGAAGGGTCGCAGCGCGCATCTTTTCGGCACCGCGTCCAGCCTCCAACGCCTGCGCTATGGAGCCAGCCGACGTCGTAATGTTGCTGACCAACTGGCCCGCCAACGCCTTCTGCGCCGCCTCATCCGCAGCCCCCTGCGCCGTCAAGGCCGCACCCTCCAGAGTGGGTGGCCCGCCGGGTCCATACGCCATGTTCTCCCAGCCTGGAGTCTTCTCACCTGCTCCTTCAAACTCTTCGATGGCGTCTCGTGACTCGGTGCCGGTCGGCGGCGGAGACCCTTGATTCCCCGACGGGGGCTTCCAGCCTGGTGTTCGGCCCATTAGTAGTCGTCACCGCCCCACAGCCAACCCGGCAGGTGCCGGTTGCCGACCTGAATGTAATCGCCTTGATCGGTCCAACGACGACTCCGGTCGATCAGCCCATTCAGGGAATCCATATACAGGGTTCGTGCCTCCTGCCAACGCGGGTCACGGTCCTTGCGTAACGCCACCATCTCCGCATACGCCTCGATAAGGTCCTCGTAGCCGGAAGGAACCTTCACCGTAGACCCCGCAGCCGTACCGTCAGTAGCGAGATCAGTAGGGGTCAGATAGTAAAACATCTTCAACCTCCCGGCTTCGGACGAAGTCGGATACAGGATGATCTTCAACGTAGGCGGGTACCCCCACATCGTATAAAACGACGGGTACCCCTTGCTGGTTGTTTGCGACGACCACCACACCGCATCCATCGAGTTGAAATCCCGGTACTCCAACGGGTACACACTGTCCGACGAGTTGGGGCTGAACTCGACCCTGTGTACCCGCAGGTAGTCCCCGTCTAGGTTGTATTCCTGCACATCCGGGTCGACGTTGATGAGCGCTGTCGACTGCAAAGTCTCGGTACGGCGCGCAACATCTCTCGCACCCTCGTTGATCCACGATCTGATCTCAGCGTCGGTCCACTGACCCGATGTGGATTCGTCAAGTT
>PVBE010361780.1_pt1 | contig 15340 bp, 8 predicted proteins | sample 1631181 | NCBI WGS metagenome assembly PVBE01 (sample SAMN08397723, study PRJNA350692) | Marine metagenome, whole genome shotgun sequencing project. | isolation source: water | place: Pacific Ocean | collected 2012-04 | reverse complement strand
GATGTGTCGAAGCAGCGTCTCGAAGTGCACTGCGAGCCGCGCGATCGTCTCTTCGTCGAAGAGGTCTGCGTTGTACTCGAAGATCCCCTTCAACTCGTCGGCGCTGTCGGAGACGTAGAGGGTCAGGTCGACCTGCGCACCACCCGCGTCGACATCGAGCGTCTCCACCTCGAGGCTCGGCAACGTGATGTCACGCGACGAGGGGAAGAGGGCGAACATCACCTGGTAGATCGGGTTGCGACTCGGGTCGCGGTCGATGTCGAGCTCCCGGACCAACACGTCGAAGGGCAGGTCGGCGTGCTCGAACGCGTCCATCGCCATCGCCCGGGTTCGGGCGATCACATCGACGAACGACGGGTTGCCCGAGAGATCGCCCCGCAGCACCAACGTGTTGACGAAGAACCCGATCAGGTTCTCCGCCTCGATGCGGGTACGGGTCGAGCTCGGCGACGCAACGAGAAGATCCTCCTGGCCGGTCAGCCGGTAGAGCAGGGTCTGGAACGCGGCGAGCAGCCCGACGAACATCGTGACGCCCTGGCGCTGTGCGAGCTTCCGGAACGCCTCGGCGACCGCGGGCGAGAAGACGTGGTAGGCCCGGGCCCCGCGTTGTGTCTGGATCGGCGGCCGCGGCCGGTCGGTCGGAACCTGCAACGTCATCTGGGCGCCGCCGAGGGCCTCCTTCCACCACTTCAAACCGGTCGCGAGACGTTCCTCGTCGAAGCGACTCCGATGCCACGCCGCGAAGTCGCCGTATTGAACGGGCTGCTCCGGCAGCGGTGAGGTCGCCTCGGGATCGTCGAGCAGCGCGGTGTAGGCGGCCGCGAGCTCCTCGTAGAGGAGTTCGAGCGACCACTCGTCGGAGACGATGTGGTGCATCGTCAACACCAAGACGTGGTCGTCGTCGTCGAGACGACCGAGGTCGGCCCGGAAGAGCGGACCTCGGGCGAGGTCGAAAGGCGCCGCGGCCGCCGCGTTGGCGAACTCTTGCGCCGCGTCGTCAGCGGAACGTCCTACCGCGACGTCGTGCAACTGGACGGCCACCGGTCCGGGTGCTGTTACCTCCGGACGCGGCAGTCCACCGGCGTCGGCGAATGTGGTGCGCATCGACTCGTGCCGCCGGGAGACCTCGGTGAGGGCGCCTTCCAGCACCGCCACGTCGAGTGTGCCGCGCAGCCGAAGGCCCACCGGGATGTTGAAGGCCGAGTTGTCCGGTTGCATCTGGTCGATGAACCAGAGGCCCTCTTGCGCAAACGACGGGACCCTCTCGTCGTAGGGGCCGAGGGGTTCGATCGGCTCGGTGCCGATGTCGATCGCGGCGTGGCTTCCGGTCGGCTCGCGTGGGTCCGGCTGAGCGCCGTCGGGCACCGAGACGCCGGATTCCGCCTCGATGTGGGCAGCCAGGGCGGCGACGGTCGGCGACTCGAAGATCGTGCGCAGGGGCAGGTCGATGCCGAACGCCTGGGTCAGCCGGGACGTGATGCGGATCGCGACCAGCGAGTGCCCACCCAGGTCGAAGAAGTCGCTGTCGGCGGCCACCCGGCGCACACCCAGCGCGTCTCTCCAGATCGCGGCGATCGTGCGCTCCGCGTCCGTACGCGGCGCGACGAAGTCCTCGTCGCCATCGATCTCCACCGACACCTCTTCGACCACCGTGGGCCGGGCGTGGCGGGCTCTCGCTTCGTCGAGGATGGCGTGAAAGTCGTGCGGCGCGACGACGACCTCGGGTGGAAGATCTGCGGCCAGCACACGCTCGAGCACGTCGAGCCCTTCGGCGGGGGAGACGCCTCGCTCCAGGCTCACGGCCAGCGGGTCGGGCGTTCGGCGACGACCGGCGGTCTCGTGGGAGCCCGTCGGATCCGGGGTCGCCACGATGAGCGCGCTTCGCGTCGCGATGCGTCGCATGGTGAACTCGCCGACCTCGGCGATGACGCGGCCGCGCCGGTCACAGATCGTGGCGTCGAAGACCGCGAGGTCCGGATCTCCGGTGCTGCGGTAGCGCACGTGACTCAGCACCTTCGCGGGCAGTTCGCCGCAGAAGTAGAGGTGCGAGTAGCCGATCGGCACGAAGAAATCGCGGTCCGCGTCGAATCCGGGCACCAGGCGTTGAGCCCCGGCCGTGGACAGGTCGAGGACCGCGGGATGCAGGCGCATGAGCTCCAGGTCGTCGACGAACTCGGCGGGCAGCTCCAGCGTGGCGAGTGCCTCGCCGTCGCCGTACGCCACGCTGCGCAGATTCCCCCACCGCGGTCCGAAGTCCATATTCGGGTCGGGCTTCGGACCCTTCGGGAAGGTCTCGCGCGAGCGCTTGCAGCGCTTGCGAACCGCCGCGACATCGACCTCAGGATGGTCGACGGCCGTCGTGAGCTGCACGGTGCCCCGCACGTGCTCCTCTGCGTCGAGATCCGGGCCCCCGGACGTGACCACGAACTCCGAGAAGTCGTCCTGCCGCCGCAGGTCGACGCGAAGCGACCGGGCACCGGCGTCGGGGACTGCGAACGGCGACGCGAAGAAGATGTCCCGTACCTCGACGGGCCCGGGCTCCGAACCGTCACTGATCGCCGCCCGAGCCAGCTCCAGATAGGCGGCACCGGGCAACAGAGCCGCGCCGCCGTGGATGCGGTGCTCCGAAGCGATCCAGTGGGTGTCGATGGAGATCCGCGTCACGTATGAAGCGCGGTGCGGAGACTCGACGACGCAGCGGCCCAGCAAGGGGTGCCCGACGGCCCGTCCCCCGCCCCGCTCGAAGGTGCGGCTGGTCTGGGCGAGGGTCGCCGCCATTCCGACGTCCTGCCACGCCGGCCAGCCGATGGCGACGGTCGGCACTCCGTCGCGTGCGACCCGGTGTCGGGCGAACGCGTTGAGGAAGGCGTTGGCCGCCGCGTAGTCGATCTGGCCGGGCATGCCGAGGATGGCACTGACCGACGAATAGAGCAGGAAAAAGTCCAGCGGGTCCCTTGCCGTCGCCCGGTCGACGTTCAGCGTGCCGAGGACCTTGGGCTGCAGCACGGCGTGAGCTCGGTCGAGCGTCTTGAGGAGGAAGAGGTCGTCGTCGAGCACGCCCGCGGTATGGAGGACCCCCCGGATCGGGCCGAGCTCCAAACGGGCTTCGTCGACCGCGGCGATCAGCGCGTCGAGATCGGCGACATCGGCCTGCAAGACGAGCACACGCGAGCCCGAAGCCTCGAGCGCCCCGACGCGCTCGATCCGAACGCGCACCGGGTCGCGCGCGTCGTGGGTGCGCACGTACTCCTTCCACTCGTCTCGCGGGGGCAGGCCCGACCGTGAGATCAGCGCGACACGGGCGCCGAGCGCGGTGAGTCGTTCAGCCGCGGTCAGGCCCAGGCCGCCGAGGCCGCCGGTGATGACGTATGCACCTCCCTCTACGATGCGGACACGGCTGGGGTCGACCGCCGGAACGGGGGCCGCCACCCATGTGTGCACGAGTCGCGCGGAGCCGCGCACCGCCACCAGCGGCTCGCCGTCGATCACGTCGGTTTCCACGAAGATCCGGTGGGCGAGCGCACGCTCGGCGGCCGATCCGGCCGGGACCGTAGCGATGTCGACCAGCGACGCGGAGACGTTGTTCAGCTCGGCCGGGATGACGGTTACGGGGCCGACGGCGAGCGCGGCCAGCGGATTGTCGGCGTCATCGCCCGCCACTCCGGTCCCGGCGACGACGACCAGGAGCTTGAGGTCGTCGATCGAGGGCGCCTCGCCGAGCGCGCGGGCGAGGGCGAAGAGCGAGTCGAACGCCGACTGTCGTCCGGGGCCATGCTCCGCCAGGGCGTCGTCCGATCGACGTTGTGACCAGAGGTGGACGATTGCCCCGGGGGTGCGCTGGTTGCGGTCGAGGTCCTTGAAGAGCTTGGCGAAGTCCTCGCCCGCGGCCTCGTGGACCTCGTAGGTCCGATCGTCACGGCGGGCATAGCGCGACCCGCGGAGCACCGTGACCGGCAGGCGATCGGTGTCTTCGACGGCGTTGGCGATCGCTCCGGCGAGCGCGCTCCCGTCGGAGAGGATGAGGACCGGCCGCTCATCTTCTCGCAGCGGACCACTCAGGCGCGTCGTCCAGCTCCCGAGATAGAACCAGTCGGTCGGGTCGCTGCGCCGCGCGGGTCCGTGGACGACCGATCCTTCGCCCCGATAGGCGTGCTCGCCCGGCTCGATCCACAGATGCTGGTGCTCCCAAGGATACGTCGGCAGGGGGAGGCGCCGTCTCCGGGCGTCGTCGTGCAGCAGCCCCCAGTCGATCTCGACGCCCGCAGTCCACAGGCTCCCGAGTACGCGCAGCATGTAGTCGAGATCGGAGACCCGCTCCTGCGGGTGGCGCAGGGATTGAGCGACGACGTGACGGTCCCTGCGGGCGTCGCTCATCTTGGCGAGGGTCGCCAGTGTGCGGCCCGGCCCCACCTCGACGAGTACCCGCGTCGAGTCTTCGAGCAGGGTGCGGACGCCGTCGGCAAAGAGCACGGTCTCGCGGAGGTGTCGCACCCAATAGTCCCCGGTGACGACCTCGTCGGGGTCGGCCCAATCGCCCGAGAGGTTCGACACGAATGGGATCTCGGCTTCGCCGAATCGCACGTCACCGAGGTGGGCGCGGAACTCGTCGAGGATGCCGTCGAGCATCGACGAGTGGGCGGCGATGTCGATGCGAACGCGCGTCACGTCGATGTCGCGCGCCGCCAGCTTCTTCTCCAGGGCGGTGATCGCCCGCTTGGGACCGGAGGCCAGCGCCATCCCGGGCGCGTTCACCGCGGCGATGTCCAGGGATTTCCCGAGCAGGGGCTCGAGCTCTTCGACGTCGAGGGCGACGCTCAGCATGCCGCCGGGACGCACCCGCTCGAACAGGCGGCCGCGGAGTGCCACGGTCGCGAGGGCGTCGGCGAGGGTGAAGACCCCCGACAGGCAGGCCGCGGTGTATTCGCCCATGCTGTGTCCGATGAGCGCGTCGGGTTCGACGCCCCACGACATCCAGAGCTGAGCCTGGGCGTATTGCGTGGTGAAGAGCGCGGGCAGCGTGCGTGACGGGCGCTCGAGCTCCTTGGCCGCAGCCTTCTTCGCGCCTCTATCCGGGAAGAGCAACGCCGCGAGGTCGAAGTCGATCTCGTCGCGAAGAAGGTCGAGGCACTCGTCGACCGTCTCGCGATAGACCGGCTCGGACTCGTAGAGATCGCGCCCCATGTTCGGGTATTGCGCGCCTCCGCCGGCAAACATGAACGCGAGCGAGCGCTCGCCGGTCGCGGCGGTTGCGGTCGTGGCGCCGTCGAGATCGGCCAGGGTGGCGGCGGCGTCGTCCGCGCCGCAGACGAAGGCACGGCGCTCGGGCAAGCCGGTGCGTCCGACCTGCAGGGTCCAAGCGACGTCTGCCAGGTCGAGGTCGGGGTTCGCCTCGAGGTGGTCGGCCAGGCGCTCGCACGATCTATCGAGTGCGCTGCCGGTCTTTGCCGAGACCACAATGAGGTGCCGGTCGCGGGGCGACGGCTCGGTCTCGCCCGGCGGTGGGGGCTCCTCGAGGATGATGTGGGAGTTGGTGCCGCCGACCCCGAGCGAGCTGACCCCGGCGCGGCGCGGGAAGCCGCCGGTGGTCCACTCCCGGAGCTCGGTGTTGACGTAGAATGGGGTCGTGTCCCAGGGGATGGCCGGTGTCGGCGTGTCGCAGAAGAGACTCGGCGGGAGCTGGCCGTGCTTGAGCGCCTGCACGACCTTGATCGCACCGGCGATGCCGGCCGCGGTGTCCGTATGTCCGACGTTCGGCTTGACCGAGCCGACGCCGCAGAAACCGATCGCGTCGGTGCGCGTGCGGAAAGCCTGCGTGAGGGCGGTGACCTCGATCGGATCGCCGACCGGCGTCCCGGTGCCGTGGCACTCGACATAGGTGATCGTGTCGGGCTCGACGCCAGCCAGCTCGATCGCCTCGATCACGCATTTCGCCTGGCCGTCGACGCTGGGGGCGAGGAAGCCGACCTTTCCGTGCCCGTCGTTGTTGATCGCCGAGCTGAGGAGGACCGAGTGGATCGTGTCGCCGTCGGCGATGGCGTCGCTGAGTCGCCGAAGCACGACGATGCCGCAGCCGCTGCCGAAGATCGTGCCGACCGAGCTGGCGTCGAAGGAGCGACACGAGCCATCGGGCGAGAGGATCTCGCCGTGTTTGTAGAGGTAGCCGACCCGGTGGGGGAGCTCGATCGTCACCCCGCCGGCCAACGCCATGTCGACCTCGCCGTTCAGGAGCGCCTGCACGGCCATGTGGATCGCGACGAGCGACGTGGAGCAGGCGGTCTGGACGGTGATGCCCGGCCCGGTCAGGTCGAGCTCGTACGAGACCCGCGTGGCGAGGAAGTCCTTGTCGTTGCCGGTGTGCCGAACGAGGAAGAGCCCCTCGTTGCCCATCAGCGACGGGTTCGAGATCAGGTTGTACATCATGTACGCCTGCATCCCGTTGCCGCCGTAGACGCCGATCGGACCGTCGAAACCCTCCGGCGGATGACCGGCGTGCTCGAGCGCCTCCCACGCGCACTCGAGGAAGTGGCGATGCTGCGGGTCGAGGATCGCCCCCTCCTTCGGGTTGAACCCGAAGAAGGCTGCGTCGAAGCCCTCCATGTCGTTCAGGACCGGCGCGCGCCGCACGTAATTCGGGTCGCGGAGCAGGGTCTCGGGGACGCCGCGCTCGCGAAGCTCCTCGACGGTGAACTCGGTGATCGACTCGACGCCGTCGCGGATGTTCCGCCAGTACGTGTCGGGGTCGTCGGCCCCGGCGAAGCGCGCGGCCATTCCCACGACCGCGATATGCAGGTCGCTCCGATCCTCGTGTGGGTTGCTCATGCGAGCATCGACGGCATGTGGGGCGGCGGGCGGGCCAGCTGGGGCTTGCCGGAGCCGGCAGTGTAACGCGGGGGTTGCCGACACCCAAGTGCGCTGGTCGGGGTAGGAGCAGTGCCGCAGCGGTGCGCGGGCGCCTCGACAGCAGCGACGCTCCGGAGTGCGAAAACCCGTCGCGCTGGCCGTCGGCGGTGGCGATGACTATTCTCCGCGTCAATCGCCCCTCATCCATGGTTCTCGGAGGAACCCATGCGCAAGCTCGTTCAACTGGCCACCCTGTCGGCGATCGTTCTCGCCATGTCTGTCGCGACGCCTCGCGATGGACAGGCATCCGGATTCAACCTCGGTGCCAACGCTGGCTTGACGCAGTTCTTCGACGGGGGACCGACAGGCTTCGGCCTCGAGATCTTCCCCGGCTACGCGCTGACCGACGAGCTGGTGATCGAGGGCGAGGTGGGCTTCCACCGCGGAGCGCAGAACGGCGTACGCACCCGCATCCTGCCGTTCATGGTCGGTGCCCAGTACCGGATCGACGCCGGCTCCCTGCGTCCTTTCGTCGGCGCCCACATGGGCATGAACTCGATCAACACCAAGATCGAAGGCGTCGAGGTGTTCGGAATCAACCTCAGCGCGTCGACCACCAAGTTCGGCCTCGATGTCGGCGGCGGCTTCGACTACATGCTCAGCGAGACTCTCGGCGTCGGGCTCGCCGTGTGGTTCGACACCATCTTCGCCAGTGGGAGCAACCTGAACATGCTCCACGCTGGCGCTCACCTCGGGATGGGGTTTTGAGTGACCACGACGACCGCGTCGCGGTCGTCACCGGTGCGACAGCGGGCGTGGGTCGCGCGACGGCCCTCGCCCTCTGCGAGCGGGGTGCCACCATCGTGGTCGTGGCCCGCGCGGCGTCACGCGTCGCGGAGACGGTGGCCGAGATCGTGGGCCGCACCGGAAACGCCAGCAGCGTCGGCGTGGTCGCCGACCTCTCCAGACCCGCTGAGGCGCGCCGGGCCGGGACCGAGATCGGCGAGCGATTCCCGCGCATCGACGTGCTCGTGAACAACGTCGGCGCCGTCTTCCCCGAGCTCGAGCGCACGCCGGACGGGTTCGAACGGACGTTCGCGCTCAACCACCTGGCGCCCTTCGTCCTGACGCGAACCCTGCTGCCCCACCTGGCCGCTGCCGGGCGTGCGCGGGTCGTGAACGTGTCGTCGCAGGTCCATGCCCGCGCGCTCGACCTCGACAACCTGCAGGGGGAGAAGCGCTACGGCGGGCTCGACGCGTACCGACGGTCCAAGCTCCTCAACATTTTGTTCACCAAGGAGCTCGACCGGCGATACGGTGACACCGGGCTCGTGGCCAACTGCCTGCACCCGGGCGTCGTCGATACGGGGCTCTTGCGCGACTACGACATCGCTGCGGACCTCGAGGCGACCGGAACCCGGCAGCGAGTCGATCGGAGTCGGTCGGCGGGCCGCCGGCTGCTCGGCCGGGTCGCGCGCGCCGTCCGCGGAACGCGCCCGACCCGCACCGTGGGGATTCCGACGGTCGAGGGTGCGCGCACGAGTGTGTTCCTGGCCTCGGCGCCGGCGGCGGGCAAGGTCCGGGGCGCCTACTGGGTCGATTGCGTCGAGGCGGCGCCGGCGCCGATCGCCGAGGAGCCGGACCTCGCGCGCCGGGTTTGGGAGATCAGCGCTGGGATGGTGATCTGAGATGGATGCACTTCGTTCTATCAAGACCGGCCTCGGCCGGACCCTGTTCGCCAGCGGTCTCTACCCTCGGTTCTTCTCCAAGCGGGCCCTCGTCGTCTGCTACCACTCGGTGAACGTGCTCGGCGACTCGCCGCTGATCTGCCGGCCGGACGCGTTCGAACGCTACTGCGAATTCTTCCGCCGGTTCTTCGAGCCGATCTCGTTGGCGGAGCTGGCGTCCCGGTTGCGCGACGGCAGGGACATCTCCCGCACCGTGACCCTGACCTTCGACGACGGGTACCTCGACAACTACGAGGTCGCGGCCCCGATCCTCGAGCGACACGGCCTTCCTGCGACCTTCTTCGTGACGACATCGTTCCTCGGCACCGACCACCAGGCGTGGTGGGACACCGAGGCCGGCGTGACCAGCCGATGGATGACCTGGGACCACGCTCGCGCGCTCGTCGAGCGCGGGTTCGAGATCGGCGCGCACACGCTGACCCACGCCGATCTCGGACGGCTCCCCCTCGACGAGGCACGTGGCGAGATCGATGGCAGCATCGAGGCCGTCGAGGCCGAGCTCGGCCCGCGACGACGCCACTTCGCCATCCCGTTCGGCGGAGTCGACAACGTGACCGAACCGATACTCGAGTACCTCTCGGACGCCGGTCTCGACACCTGCACCTCGACGTACGCCGGTCTCGTGGCTCCGGATACGTCGCCCACCGCGATCCACCGCATTCCGGTCGTGCCCTGGTATCGCTCGCCGTACCAGTTCGGCTTCGAGGTCGCTGGACTGACCCGCGCGGATCCTCGACCTCTCTACGCCCAGTCGCGCCCGGGCTGATCGATGGCCCGCGAGCAGATCCACTCCCTGACCGGCATCCGCGGCTTCGCTTCGATCTGGGTCGTGTTCCATCACGCCCCCAATCTGCACGCGCTCCACGACTTCGAGTTCGGCGCCCTCGGCGAGTTCTTCGAGAAGGGGTGGCTCGGGGTCGACCTCTTCTTCGTCCTGAGCGGCTTCGTGATCAGCCACGTCTACCTCGACCGGATGACCGAGTTCTCGTGGGCTTCGACGTGGCGCTTCCTGAAGCTGCGCCTGGCCCGGGTCTACCCGGCTCACCTGGTGGCGACGCTGGCCCTCGTGCCGCTCGTCCTGATCGGCAGGCAGGCGGCGGTCGACGGTTTTCCGGCCCACAACTTCACGCTCGCGCAGCTCGCCTACGCGCTGAGTTTGACCAACGGCTGGGGTTTCCCGGACAGCGCGGGGTGGAACCAACCGTCGTGGTCGGTCAGCTCCGAGTGGTTCGTCTATCTCTCGTTTCCCGTCCTCGCGCTCCTCCTCGGTCGCCGTCGTTCCCTCACTGCGAGCGTCGTCGGCGCCGTGGCGATCGTCGCGGCCATGTCGGCCCTCGGCCTCTGGCTCACAGGCGGCGTGCAGTCGACGCTCGTCTGGAGTTGGTCGGTCGTTCGGGTGGTCGGCGAGTTCGGCGTCGGTTGTCTGCTCTACGACGTCTACCGCCGCACGGGTCCGGGCCGGGGGTGGGACGTGGCCGCGTCGGTGGCGGTCGTGGCGGTCGTGGGCCTCTCGCTGGCCGGGCTGCCGCACGCGCTCGATTTCATCCTCATCGCCCTCTTCGCCGTGCTGGTGCTGGCACTCTCACGGTCACGCGGTAGGATGGCGGACGTCTTTGCCGGGCGTGCGCTCGTCTACCTGGGCGACATCTCCTACTCGGTCTACCTGATCCACAGCGTCGTGCTGATCGTGATGAGCCAGGCAACTCGGATGGCCGGATATGATCCGGCGACGACAACCTGGCCCCTGGTATTCGCGATCCTGGCCGTGTTCCTGGCTGCCAGCATCGCCTGCGGCCACCTGCTCTTCCGCTATGTCGAGGGGCCGTCGCGCCGGTGGCTGCGCACCCATTGGGTGGGACGATGAAGCTCTCTTTCGTCATCCCGGCCTTGAACGAGGCGACCTATATCTGGCGCACCCTCGGGTCGATTCGGAACGTCGTGCCCGACGGCCTCGACTGGGAGGCGATCGTCTGTGACCACGGATCGGGCGACGGCACCCAGGAGATAGCCCGCGGTGCCGGCGCCCGCGTCATCGAACACCGCGCCGGCACGATCGGCGCTCTCCGGAACCGCGGTGCCGCCGAGGCCACGGGCGACGTGCTCGTCTTCCTGGACGCCGACGTCGAGCTCACCGACGCGTGGGGCGTCCGCATCGCCGACGCGCTGGCCGAGCTGGAGGCCGACCCACACCGGGTCACCGGGTCGCACGTAATGCCGCCGCCGAATGGATCCTGGCTGGAGCGCCACTGGTTTGCCAACCTCGTCGAGTCAGAGGCGAGCGCGCACGTCGGCTCGGCCCACCTGATCATCGCCCGTTCGTATTTCGAGGCGCTCGGTGGGTTCAACGAGAGGTTGGAGACCGGAGAAGACTACGAGATGTGCGCTCGGGCCGTGGAGCGCGGGTCCGAGCTGGTGAACGATCGGCGCCTGCGGGTCCTGCACCACGACTTTCCTCGAACGCTGCTGGAGTTCGTGCGGCGCGAGTTCTGGCACGGCCGGGGTGGGTTCGCCTCGTGGGCGATGATCCGGCGGTCGCCGACCGCGTTGGCGACGATCGGGTTCTCGGCGTTACACCTCGCGGCCGCGCTCGCCGTGGTGAAACGTTCGCCGTGGGCCATCATCCCCGTCGCCGGCATCGCCGGTCTTTGCGTCGCCTCGTCGGCCCACCGGTTCCGCCACACTCCGTCGACGAGCATCGCGATCAACGGGGTCGTCTTCTACTTCTACTACTTCGGCCGCTCCCTGGCGCTCACCCGCGTGGTCGTCGAGGTGCTGGCCTCCGAGATCAACTCCCCGGAGCAGGAAGACGACTGAGTCCGGAGCGAAGGCCAAGGGCTTCCGGGGCGCCGACCGGCGAAAACTGGCGCGGGGGCGGCGCCGGGAGTCCACTCGGAGCGTCCGAGGAGGTCCACCATGTCGAAGTCCCAACGGCCGCGCCCTCCGGGCCGTGGCTCGATCCGCCCCAAGCGAACGACGCGCACTCCCGCACCGCCCGGATCCCTTCCGGAGGTCGGTGTCACGCGTGATCAGACGCTTCACGTCATCGCGTTCGGACCCGACGACTTCTACGAGGCGCGGCTGTCCGATGTCGCCGCCGTGCGCGCTCTCCGCGAGCGCTTCCCCGTGGTCTGGATCGACCTGATCGGACACGGCGACGTCGCGCTCCTCGACGCCGTCCGCAACGCATTCGGGCTGCACGCCCTGGCCATCGAAGACGTCGCCAATCTCGGACAGCGCCCCAAGGTCGAGGACTACCACCAGAACCTGTTCACCGTCGTGCGCATGCTCGAGGCGGAGGGCGCCGGACTCGTCTCCGAGCAGCTCGCGCTCTTCCTCCTCGACGGCGTCCTGGTCACGTTCCAGGAGCGGTCCGGCGACTGCCTCGATTCACTGCGCGAGCGCATCCGCGACGCCCGCGGGCGCGTGCGGTCCATGAGCTCGGGCTACCTCTTCTACTCGGTGCTCGACGCCGTGATCGACGGCTACTTCCCCTTGATCGAATCCGTCGGCGATCGGGTCGAGGCGCTCGAAGAGGACGTCCTCTTCGGACCGAACGCCGATCCGATCGGGCCCCTCCACGAGGCCAAGCGAGACCTCCTGATGTTGCGCAAGACCGTCTTCCCTCTGCGGGAGGCGTTCGGGCACCTGCGGCGGAGCCAGTGCGCGTTCATCGGTCCGGAGACCGAGCTCTACCTCCGCGATGCTGCCGACCACGTCCAACGGGCTTGCGACACGGTCGAAGTCTATCGCGACCTCGCCAACAGCGTCATGGACGCGCACATCTCCGTGGTCAGCCACCGTCTCAACGACGTGATGGCGCTGCTGACGATCATCTCGACGATCTTCATCCCGCTCGGCTTCCTCACCGGGCTCTACGGGATGAACTTCGATTCGTCGGCATCACGTTGGAACATGCCGGAGCTGGCTCACCCGTTCGGCTACCCGGTCCTCATCGCCGCGATGCTGCTCGTTTCGGCCGGCCAACTCATCTTCTTCTGGCGACGGGGCTGGCTGCGCGCAGGGCGGAACGCCGGATATTGACGCGCGTCTCTCACCGGTCCCGGCGCCGTCGCCGCGGGCCGTCGGGCGCAGATCCGGACATCGAGGCCCGCCAGACGCAGCGCCAGAAACGTGACCACTCCGCCGAGCGTGTATCCGTCGGCATCCCGGAACAACGAGAGCTGCGGCGATGCAAGGAGTACGCGCGGTGGACCCATCGGGTCGGCCCATGCGACAATCGCGACCAACGACCCTCGACTCGCTGCTCCCCCGAACCGATGCGACTCCTCTCCGCCGTCGTCTGCCTCTTTCTCCTGCTCCCTGCGGCCACCGCTCGCGCCGAGGGCATCGCCTGGGACGAAGGATCGTTCGACGACGCACTCGCCCGGGCGGCGGCCTCCGGTTCGCGGCTGATCGTCGACGTCTATGCGACCTGGTGCGGTCCCTGCCAGGCGCTCGACCGCGAGGTCTTCCCGAATGCGGTCGTCGGCGAAGCAGCCCGGGGACTCGTCGCCGTCAAGGTCGACGCCGAAGCGGGAGACGGCCCGGCCGTCGTCGAGCGCTACCACGTCGTCGGCTACCCGACGGTGCTGGTGCTGCGGCCGGACGGGACGGAGATCGATCGCATCTTCGGGTACGTCGAGCCCGACGCTTTCGCCGCGACCCTCACGGATTTTCTCGACGGGCGCGGCACCATCGACGTCTTGCGCGAACAGGTTGCGGCTGCGAGTGGCGACCTCGACCTCGCGCTCGATCTCGGCGTCCGGGCGATCGTGCGCGGTGACTATGAGACCGGAGACCCGGCCCTGCGGGCGGTGATCGCCGCTGACGCCGACAATGCGCGCGGGCTGCGGAGCCGAGCGCACCTCGTGATCGGAAAGTACCGCTATCTGCGCGGCGCGCGCGACTACCCGGCCGCCCTCGCCGAGTTCGCCATCCTGATCGACGAGCTGCCCGAGGCCGACGAGGCCGACGAGGCCGTGGTGCAATCGGGCATCGCCCACGCCCGTGCCGGCAATGCCGAAGAGGCGCGGCGCTTCTTCGACGCGTTCGTGGCCGCCGACCCGACCGACGCCGGCCGGTACAACGCCGTCGCCTTCAGCATGTATCGCGAGGGCTTCGACCTGCCGCGCGGCATCGAGCTCGCCACCGCCGGTCTCGCCATCGCCCCAGACGACGCCTCGCTCTGGGACACGCTGGCCGAGCTGCAATTCGCCAGCGGCGACGCCGAAGCGGCTCGGGCGTCGATCGCGCGGGCCGTCGAACTCTCTCCGGAAGAAGCCTACTTCGCGCGGCAGCTCTTCCGATTCGGCGGCGGTGCCGCTCAGCCGTGAAACAGCCCCGATGAGCGGCGGACCCGACACGTCTCGGATCTCCCCGACCGCCCACTACACCGGCTACGTGTGGGTCCGGGAGGGCCTCGCTGACCCACGCATGGCGACGCGATCCGGCCGGATCCTGCACGCGCTGATGGCACCCGTCGCTCGGATGGGGTCCCGCTTCTTCGCCGGCTACACCCTCGACGACACGCTGCTGCAACGGCACCGGATCATCGACGCCCTGCTCGATGGCGAGATCGCGGCCGGAGCCCGGGCGGTCGTCGAGATCGCCGCCGGGCTCTCTCCCCGAGGTCAGCGCATCACCGCCGCCCACGCGGACCTGGCGTACGTGGAGGGCGACCTCCCCGGGATGGCGCGCCGAAAGCGCACCGCCGTCGCGCGCATGGGCTCGGCCGCCCGAAACCACCACGTCGTCACCCTCAACGCCCTGGCCGCCGTCGGCCCCGGCAGCCTCGCCTCGATCGGTCGCCGCTTCTTCGAGGCTGACGAGCCGGCGGTCGTGATCACCGAGGGGCTGCTCAACTACTTCGACCAGACGGCGGTCGAGGGGCTCTGGACGCGGATCGCCAGCTTCCTGGCAGGGCGGTCACGGGGGGCGTACTTCGCCGAAATCCTGGTCGGAGAAGACGTGCTCCCCCACGTCGGGGCCCGAGCCTTCATACCGGTGGTGAGCGCTTTCGCCGGCGGTCACGTGCACCTGCACTACCCGACCGTCGCCGCCGCGGAGGCCGCGTTGCTTCGTTCCGGATTCGGCTCCGTCACCGTGCACTCGCCGACGGAGTGGCGTGACCGGGTCGATATCCCGGTCCGGCGTCGCGACGTCCTTCGCGTCGTCGAAGCGCGCGCCTGATCTTCGGAGGCCTTCGGGTCCAGGCCCCCGATTTTCGGGGGTGTTTCCCTTCCGTCGGACTTGCGTTGGACCGGGATTACATGTAGGCATATGTGCGCCAAGGTGCGTTTCCCCGGGGCGCTCAGCCATCGGAGCGGGTGCCCCACGCCCGTCGTGTGACGGGCGAGCCCGGGTGATCGCATGAACCGTCATCTCATCGTCACGCTGGTGGTCTTCGCGTCGGCCCTCGGCGCTCCGGCCACGGCCCAGGTGGAGCTCGTTCAGACGGATTGGTCCGCGGGCACGACCGCCGTCCAGTCGACCGATCTTTCCGGCGAGGCCGGCTACGCCCGCCGGGTGGGCCACATGTTCCACGAGACGGTGCCGGGCGCGTTGCGCGCGGTTCAGTTCGCCTACCACGACGCCTCGCCTACCACGACGCCTCGGGCGTGCGCGAAATCGTGCCCCTCCGCGACACGCGCTCGGCGACAGTCTACTACGACTACGACGGCGAGAGCGGGAACCCGGAGGCGCCGGTGGCGACGTGCGGGACGGCGCGCTCCTGGTTGTATCGTTCGACGACG
>PVBE010339231.1_pt1 | contig 15341 bp, 9 predicted proteins | sample 1631181 | NCBI WGS metagenome assembly PVBE01 (sample SAMN08397723, study PRJNA350692) | Marine metagenome, whole genome shotgun sequencing project. | isolation source: water | place: Pacific Ocean | collected 2012-04 | reverse complement strand
GGCCAACTCGTAACTGGCCTGTTGTAGTTTCAGTACCCGTTCCATGACTGCCGTGTCGGCTATGGTAGCTGCACCTATCTGGGCGGTCATGGTGGCGACGTTAGAGTCCAGGCTCGCCTGTAGATTGACGTTTTCAACCTTCAGGTCGTCCACCTGGTTGGATATGCGCACGTTCATGGTCACGGCAATAAGGACGAGGACGATGGCCGCAGAAGCTGCCAGGGGTGCTAGGACACGGATCAATCGGCTGTCCATGAAACTGTCGCCTATCGACGGCACCAAACGTGGCTCCGGAGCGGCGGGTGCAGGCGGAACCTCGCGGGAGATGGCTTGCATTACCCTGGCTCGCAGATCGGGAGGCGGCATCTCAGCATCCACCGCTCCTGCTAGTTCGGCAACAGCTTCCAGGTAACCACCAACCATGTCGGTGCATTGGTCGCAGTTGTCCAGGTGGTCCTGGATGGTCAGTTCTTCGGCCAGCTCCAGGGCGTCTAGGGCAAACGCCTCCAGCATGTCGATCGGGTGGCCCTGATTGGGTTCATTATTTGGGTTATTCGTAGCCATCGTTTTCCAATACCGTGCGCAGCTTCTGCATCGCCAGGCGCACTCTGGTTTTTATCGTGCCCAACGGCTGGTCCAATTTCTCGGCCATCTCAGACTGGGATAACCCTCCAAAGTAGGCCAGCATGATCACTTCACGCTGGTTTTCCGGGATGGTCTCCAACGCCCGCATGATGCGCTCTCGTTCCAAAGATCGCTCAACCTGGGTCTCAGTTGGTACACCACCGTCGGGCAGCAGGTCCAGCGTCTCGTAATCCGCCGGATCGGTGTTGACGATGGTCCGTTTGCGAGACCGGATCAGGTCGATGATCTTATGGTGGGCCACGCTCATGATCCAACCACGGGGTTGGCCGCGCTCCGCGTTGAAGCTGGACGCCTTCAACCAGATGTTCAAGAAGATATCTTGGGTGGCCTCTTCTGCCAGCGCCGGTTGTTTCAGCATAAACATCGCCAGAGAATACACAGGAGTCTGATACCTGGTGTACAGAGCCTCAAGGGCGTCTTTGTCCACCTGGGATATCCGCTGTATCAACTGGTGGTCGTCTAGCGACTCGTAGTCGACCACTGGTCTCTCCGGGTTAGTTCCCAAACTTCAGACATGCGTTTCATGTCTGTAATTATATACGGCGGCATTTTCCAAATGGATTCCAAGTGAGGGTCTTTCCGGCAAGCTCAGTTCAACCTGCTTAAAGGGGACCATAACCCGTCGATCTGGTCTTGGACCTGCTTGGTGTCTTCGGAGCTGCCGGCGGCCTTGGAATGTTCCAGGTAGCTTTCTAGGGCCGCAATGGCCGCCCGGTACTCCTGCTGCTGGGCGTGGCACCACGCTTGCTCCTGATGGAGGGATGGCAGGCCCGGGCTGATGATGGTCATCCGTTCGATGATGCCAACAGCCTTGGTGTAGCTTTTGCTCTGCATGTAGACACTCTTCAGGTTGTTCAGCATCCGGAAGAGGATGTCGTGCTTGGTGCAGGGGATCAGAAACTCATCGGTCCATTCCAGGTGACCGCCGGACATCTTCTGAACCAGCGTCCTGCAATCGGCCGCTGAAAGAGGGACGCCGGCGTTGAAGGGGTCCAGATACTCTCCGGAATCATCCAACCGAACGATGAAATGACCTGGCAATCCCACACCGGAACACCGCAGGTCCAGACGGCGAGCCACCTCAAGAAAGAGCAGCGAAAGTGTGATGGGTATCCCGGTGCGCGTCTCCATGACCCGGTTCAAGAAACTGTTATCTGGGCTGTAGTATTCAGCGGAGTTTCCGTGGAATCCGACCTCATGAAACAGGTAACCGGAAATGGCGCGGGCGACCGTGGCGGGTTCGGCTCTGTAGGTGACCCTTGCGGATACCTGGGTTGCAAATGCGTCCAGATGAGCCAGGTTGGAGGTTACATCGAGTTCCGGGTATTCTTCACCAGCCAGGTATAGAGCGGCTAAGTCCAGATAGATGTCCTCATCGGGTCTCCGGACATGCTGGGTAAAGAGGTTTCGGAATTCGGAGGCAGAGGCCATGGACTTCTATACGACCAGTCCGTCGAATAACTCGTCCATGTCGGTGGCCTCATCAAAAGCCCAAAGGGTCTCCAACGCCTGATCACATTGCATGTCGGTGAGAACAATAGACGCGAAGCTCCGGAACTTGCCCTCCAACTCGCTGTCGTCCAACGGGTTGTTCTTGTGGCCTTTGGAGTAGGCCGTGTGGGCGGTGTGCACCTTGCCCGCTTGGTCGGTGACGGTGATCCGGCAGTTGTACTGGTCCGGGAAATTGGCGGTGAATTCCTTGTCTTCGGAAAGAGTCATCTTGGCCATGGTGGCGCGTTTGGTGGCGTCGGCAATGCCCTGGGGTGTGAAACTCCCGGGGGTAACGGCGCCCTCTTGGAAGGCCGCTGCCACCAGGAATGGGATGCTGTGGTCGGCGGTCTCCCTGGTCTTGGGGTCCCATTTTTCGGGCTCGCTGGAAGCGGTGCTGGCGGCGGTGTGATAGGTGTCGATGTGGATCGATTTGATGTCGGCCAGAGACACCTCTTTCGCCAGCTCCAAGGCAAGTCCGATGGGTGCTTGGGTGTGTATCTGAGATGGGTAACTCTTTACGATGGTCTGGTTGATGCGGAACGGGTCGTCGTCCTTCCTGCTGCCACCCAATGGGAAGTCGGTAATCTCCACCGGTTTGCCGACGGCCTGCTCCCAGAGGCCCCGTTTGCCGTCGAAGGGCTCTCCCGGGCCGCTCATGCCCTCTGCGGCCAGCATGGCGGCAAACACCGCCGAACGGGAAGATGCTGCGGTGGCGCAGCCCTTCCACATGGACAGTTCACCGCTTCTGGTCACTGCCAGCGGGACGGATGGGGTGATGGCCAGGGAGATGGCGTTACCCATCTGCTCTTGGTCCAGACCAAGTATCTTGCCTGCTCCACAGGCGGCACCGATCACGCTGAATATGCCTTGATCCCAGCCCAGGTCGCCGATTACCACCTGGTCGGAGGTACGGCAAAAGATCTCGTAGGCCAGGGCGATGGCGGTGACGATCGTGCGCCCGTCGGAGAGCATGGGGTCCGCCAGTGCCATCACTGCTGTGATCATGTCGGATGGGTGACCACCGCCTGGTGAGAAGTATGAGTCGTTGCAATCAAGGTACCGGACCATGACACCGTTGGCGAAGGCGGCCATATCAGGCGAGGTGTAATCGGCGGTGCCGAGCACCCGCGACGGGTTGTTGCTGGTGAGGGACGAAGCCATGCTGCGGGCGATCTTTGCCGGTTCAGAGACGAAGCCGCCCATGGCACAACCCATGGTGTCCACCAGGGTGCGTTTTACCTGGTGGACAGTTTTTGGGTCCAGGTCTTCATAGCTGAGTCGGCAGGCGTAGGACGCCAGCATTTCAGTGGTCCGATCCATGTTGTAATCCTTCTATGGTTGCCCGATTGTTTCTGCCAAGATTGGGTCGAAGAGCCTATTTGAAGACTGCTTCGGCCATGCGCTCCAGTTGTTCGCCCATCTCTTTCTCGGTGTCCACGTGCTCCGGGCGTACCACCACGCGGTCTGCGCCAGCATTCAGGAGGGGTTGGACAACGTCCTTCTGGGGTAGTTGACCGTAGACCGTGATGGTGATGGACTTGGGGTCACGGCCCGCTTCCGCGGCCATGGCGTCCAGTTTCTTGCGGCTTTCTTCCACCTCTGCCGCTGTCACCCGGTTGGGCATCCAGCCGTCGGCGTGGGCGATGACCCGGCGCAGCACGTTCTTGGCCATACCGCCTAGGATGATCGGCGGATGGGGGTCTTGGGCGGGTTTGGGGTACGACTTCACCAGAGGGAAGTCAAAGTACCGGCCATGGTATTCGGCCTCTTCCTTGGTCCAGAGTTCCTTCATGACTTCGATGGCTTCGCGAGTCTGGGTCCAGCGGTGATCAAAGTCGCCTCCCATCAACTCGGTCTCCTCACGGAGCCAGCCGGTGCCGATGCCAAACTGGAAGCGCCCGCCGCTGTAGCGGTCCAGGGTGGCGATCTCCTTGGCCAGGAGCAGTGGGTTTCGCTCTGGCACCAGGGTGATTCCAGTACCCAGCTTGATCTTGCTGGTGACGGCGGAGGCCCGGGCCAAGGCGATGTAAGGGTCGGTGAAATGGGAGTAGGTCCAGGGAATCTCGCCGCCGGTGGCGGGAAAGGGACTGTCGCTCTTCACGGGCACTGCTGCGTGCTCGGCGTACCAGATGGACTCGAAGCCCAATTCTTCGGCCTTCTTGGCCATGAATGCCGGGTCGATGGTATAGGCCGGTAGGGGCACCGATGTTCCAACGTTCATCTTCTTCTCTCCAGCTTTGTTTTTCTTGTTTATTTTGGGTTGTGGGTTGACTGGTCTTTTTGTTCTATCTCGGTCGTAGGCGTCGCCCCCATCCTAACCTTCCCCCAAAGGGAGAAGGGACAATTTAATCCTCTCTGAGAGGACAATCCCCTCTCCTTTCAAGGGGAGGGTTAGGGTGGGGATGAAATGTTAATGTTAAGTCTTATTTGTCGAGTAAGTCTCTCTAAACATCATCTGGCTAATCGTCGGCAGGCTGGGGCTCTGCCACCGTTGACTCTACTAACTCGTATCGTTCCGACGCCATCTGCGCCAACCGTGGCAGGTCCTCTTCCAGCAGGTAACGTTCAGAGATGAGGTCCCGCGCTACCCCTTCCACTCGGTCTAGATAGTCCTCTTTAGATGCGTAGCGTTCCTCGATGGATGGGCGTGGGTCTGTGCCTTCCTGGCGTTCTTGTCGGGTGAAGGTGAAGGGCACCGTGGACCCCATGATCTTGTGGGTCTGGTCGGCCCCGCCTTGTATCTGGATGGCGCAGGTTCCAGCCGGTGACTGTCGCCAGAGGCACTGCTATATCCGGCAGACGGATTCCTGCCAGGTCGTTGCCATCTTGATCCACGGTTGTTGTAACCGCCGGGTAGGGCTTCCCTGTAATGGGAGGCAGGTTTTGTGTGATACCTGCATCAGGGCCGAAGTCGAACCGGGACAGATGCCTAAAGTGATTGGGGAAACCAAACCCAGGGAAGGCGTCATACACGGCTTTCAATGAATCCGTTAGGACTGCCGTTCCGTCATCCAGGCGGGCGTGCTTGCTCGGCGGCGGTGATACGTTCTCACTGACCCATGCGTCCAAGTTTGCCACCGCCGCCCGCATCAATGGCCGCCAGTCCACCCAGTTGAAGGGGTGGAGCCCGACGGCGCCGGTGGGTTGAACGTGCTTCAAAGGCAGTGTGCCAGGACTGTGCTGAGTACCGGCAAAGTGGTAGATGCGGACGGTATGGGAAGGAACTATGTCTTTCGTACCCGTTGCGTCAATATGGGTGAGGGCGGCGTGGCCACCCCAGTATTCACTGGAGGTGTTGGTCAGGAACAATTTGGGCGCTTTGCCCCGGGCTATCAGGCGGGACAGCAGTCCGTCTGAAACCCCGGTCTCGGAATCGATCTGCTGGATATCTGCGAATGGGAACACGCTGGCGGTGCTGGCTTCCACAGTGTTGGACGGCTGGCCAAAGCGCTGGTTGAACTCGCCGCGGCGGCCACCGGCGATGTTGGCGATGATTCCGTCAAAGACCGTCCGGTCTTGCTCGTCCTGGTTCATGGCCAGGTAGAGCATCTCCCGCAGGAAACGGCCGCTCTGGGAGGAGCCGAAGGCCATGGTGTGCTGGATGTCTCCGGCGCAGGGGTTTTCTTGACTGTCTGAGTACCGTAGGTAAGATACCAGGTCGCGGACTCCAGCCATGCCGGGTCCCACAACCGGAGCGGTGCTGGTTGTGTAGATGCACTGATAGACCTTGCCAGGCTCGAAACCCTGCGCCATGTAGATGTGTCCGCTGTCTGGGGCCGCTTTACCATTTTCATCCCGGCCAAAGGCCCAATCGGTGCGGGGTATGACTGTCTCCGGGCCATCGTCATAATCACGGACGGTGAGCGTGGCATCCGGCTGGTCCAGGTCGCTTGCGGGATATGGGATGTGTCCTCGGTCGGAGAGCATCTCGGAATTGCTTGGTTTATTAGGTCGGATGGTTACTGAGATCCGTCCGGTAACCGGCCCATTGGCGTCCGATGCGTTCGGAACTTGGATTTTGAGGAACCCTGGTGTATCTGGGAAGCCATGCTGCCAGCCGCACCATACCTGGGTGTAACCGCGGCGCATCAGAAAACCGTTGCCCTCGTCCATGGGCGTTTCCTCTGGACCGCTGTTGATGCGCAGCAGGGAGAGGGGTTTTCCCCGGTTGACCACGTCAAAAAACAGCTTGTGGCTGCCCTTTTGTTGGTCCACCGGTTTCACGATACGGAAGGCGGCGGAGAACTCCATCAGTCCATCCGAGTTTCTGGGGGCCAGAGCTACGTCGGTGATCAAGGCGTTGGCGGGGTCGTTAGGGTTGACGGCGAAGTGAACGGTGCCGTCCAACTGTTCAAAGGCCCCCACATCACCGAAGGACCTGCCTTCAGAGTATGGGCCTCTTTCTTTGATGTCGATGGATGTGACGGCCATTGTTACTCCCCAGTTGTTACAGCGGTGGTCTTGCTGGTCTGATTGAGAAATTTCTCTATACGGCGGGCCAATCGAATGACATTCGGCGAGTGGATTATCGCTTGACCGATCGATAGCAACTCGAAATATGCCAGCGGAGTGTCATCCAGGCGGTGTCGGGCTCCCTCGGAATCCAGTAGCAATTGCAGTCGACCTTCGTGGGATTCATCAGCGATGAAATCAAAGTCTGGATCGTCCAACTTGGTGGCCGCGTATCTTATCAGCGCCCGCCTGCTCACCGGCACTCCGTTGATGACGATGCCTGGTGACTCCAGGAAAGTTGCTAGCGGGATTGTAGCAACTTTGGGCACGCTTGGGGGTGTCAGGTTGATTCCTTCTTTCAAAACGCTGACGCCCGCCATTCGGTTGCCGTCAATCACCGCGCCTCCAGCCAGGGCAAAGGCATAATTTCTGCCTGGATCGGAGATGTAAGCTTGGTGTAGTGAGCAGGTCTTGATCTGAGGCGATCCTGGCATCCTCAGAAGGGTCTGGGCCTTTTGCAGGTTGCCAGCAACCAGCAGGCGGTAGACCAATTGGCTGGCACCCTTCAGTGAGGCGGATTCAACGCTATTGCTCCCGTTTTCTTTCAGGGAGTCTAGGTCGGACAATACTTCTTTCAGCAGGTCAGTTGCCGGGTCCATCTATCTCAATCCGAGGTTATAGGACTGTTTCCGGGTCCACGTCCAGGTCTGCCGGGGGCGCTTCACCTGCGAACTCCTGCCACCAGGCGTTGAAATTCTCTTCGCCGTGTTTCTCTTTCAACCGGGACAGGTGAGCTTTTGCTAGGATCAGCACCTGCAGGTTGTTGGTGTTGGCCAGTTGGTAGGTTCGGGCGGCCCAGAGCAGCGCGCCGGGGACATCGTCCCGTTCTTCAGCGATCATGCCCATCTGTCCGTAGGTGCGGCAGATGCGGTTCAGGTCCTGGATCTCCTCGAATATATCCCTCGCTCGGGTGTACCATTCCTCGGCTTTATCCAGGTCTTTTTGCTCGTGGAACAGCACTCCCAACTGACGACATTCATCGCCCTCTGACCGCCGGTCACCTATCTCTTCCCACTGCTGCAGGGCCATCATGTACCAGTGTTCGGCGTCCTGAACGAACATCTCCTTGGCCTGTTCGACCAACCCTAGATGATGGAACTCGACGCCCATCTGGGCGTGGTTGCCCAGGCGATCGCTTAGTTGCAGCGCCTGTTGGTACCAGTTCTCGGCTTCGTCAAATTGATACTGGGCGTGGCAGACGGTGCCCAGGGAATGGTAGACCAGGACAGCGTTTTCTTCGTCCCGCGCCTCTTCCAGAATCTCACGAGCGCGCTGGTACCAGCTTGCCGCCTCGTCGTATTCAAACTTGTACTGGGAGCAGAGGCCGAGGGAACGGTAGTCCTTGACCATCTCCTCAGCGTCGTTGACCCGTTGGTGAATGTCCAGGGCTTTGCTGAACCACTCTTTGGCCTCCGTATAGCGACGGCGGTACTGGCAGATCATGCCCAGGCCGTAGTAGTCGTCAGCGACAACTTCCTCGTCCTCGCCGCCCTCGATGATGGCCAATGACTGGGTATAGAGCTGCTCGGCTTCTTCCAGCTGCCACCGGTTCTGTGCCACCTGTCCCATCTGGTGGAACACTGCGGCAGTGCGCGGGTCGGTGTCTCCGTCGTCCGTGGCCGTGAGGTACTCAAGCAGTTGCTTATTTAGGCCGTCGGCCCTCTCGAACTCCTTGGTCTCGATGCATTCACTGGCTTCAGTTCCCAGGAGGTAGAGCCATAATTGAATGCCGCCGCTCTTCTCCGCTTCCTCGGCGGTGAGGCCGGTGACTTCTAGCAATTGGCGGCGTAGGCGGCGAAGTTCTGGGTACCGCTTCTGCATGCGGAAGACCTGGGCCAACGGCTGCACCAGCAACTGGGCGTTCTCCCACTGCTTTGCCTCTAGGGAAAGAGCCAGCGCCTGGGTGATGTTGCCCTCTTCAGCCAGGATGGCTGTTGTTCCGGCGTCTTGATTTTCGTAGAGAGTCTCCATGAAATAGTCTGCGGTGTCGGCATAGACCCGGACCACTTCATGCTCAAGTTTCTCGATGGTGCTGGGAGGGAATTGCCGGTAGAGGCTCCGGCCGTAGAACCAGGGCATGGATGGATGTATCTGGTAGACGCTGGGGGTGATGGGCTCCAGGAAGCCACTGGTGCGGGCATTTCGGAGTATGGAGCGGGTTGCGCCGTAACCCAGTGCCTCCCCGGTGGCCGATTTGTAGACCTGTTCCTCTGCAATGTGGCTCAAGATGTCCATCATAATGCGACTGCGGAACATGGACAGGAACGGAAGGTGCACTCTGTTGCGGCGGGTCATACGACCATAGGCGTGGTCCATGACCACCGTCAGGTAGGGCGGTCGGCCTTCTTCATCGGGGCCTGGTTCGTGTTTTTCCAACGCCGCTCGGAGTTCGTTGATCAATATGGAAGCAGGTATGTCTTTCAACAGCGGAAGGGCTATCTCCATGGCCAGGGGATGACCCTCTACCAGGTCCAGCACCTCCAGGTATTCAGAGCCCAAACGCATGGGATCGGCCTTCGCTTCCTCCAGCAGTCTGGTGCCTAGGACTATGCGGTCTGAGCCAGTCAGGCCGGTGACTCGGCTGCTGCCGTGGGAGACGGTCAGCCAGGGCTCATTTTCACGGCGGCTGACCAGCAGTATCCAGGTATGCCCACCCGAGGCTACATCTTTGATGAAGGCATCCAGGTCGGCCATCTCTTTGTCGTCCAGCAAGCCGGGCGAACCGGCCGGGAAGCCGGCCAGGTTTTGCAGGCTGTCAAAGACCAGCAGGGCGGGGTTTTCTTTCAGATAATCGACCACCCACGTTCGGCGGTCCTCGCTGCGCAGGTCGGCGAAATCCAGCCCGGCCAGGGACGTGCCAATCTCATGGAGGACTCGTTCCAGGCCAGCTCCCACTTCGAATGCAGAATAAAAGACTCCTCCAGGGCGTCCACCCGTCTTGCGCAGCCACCCGGCCAAGCCCAAGGCCAGTTCCGACTTGCCAACGCCAACGTCACCGGACAGCATCACCACGGGCGTTTCCCTGAATTGCCGCTCCAGATCGAGCAACTCCGCGTGACGGCCAATCAGACCGTAGGGGCCGCCTCGGGGCAGCTCAGTGCCGGTTGTTTCCTGTTCCGGTTGGGGCTGTCCGGGTGCCAGCGGCGGTGTTTCCTCCACCACTATGGTTGTCGGGAGATACGCTTGGGACTCGAAAACCATGGGCAGCGTCCAGTCCCAGGAGGCCAGCGGGCCGGTGGCCGACGGGCGTTGGGGATGGTCCATCATCACCTGGCGCACAGTGGCAACGACTTGAGCCACGGGTGTCCCAGCGCTTAGATTCTTGAAGAAATTCTCGCAGAACAAAACCCGTCCAGCCCCCGCGATGGGGAGCGGGGAGACGACCACCTGCGGAACGCCGTTTTGGGCCAGACCGGCAGCGAATGACATAACATCGTTCAGTTGGCAGGTAGAAGATGCGTTGATCAGCAGCACGGGCGTCTGGGCGGCGGTCAGCGTTCCGGCTAATTCTGCAGCCCCAATGGATGTCGACCCACCGGAGCCGTCTTCCAGGTTGATGCCCTGGCCGTCGATGGTGAATCCGTCCAAGTGGACCATATGGTAGTGTCCTGGGTCGCTGGAGAGTTGTTCCCTTAGCTTGGCTGCAGTCGAGGGACGCAGACAGTCTAATTCTGCGGCCGCAGATAGCGATTCCAAGGCAGTTAACTCTTCGGTGGCGATATTGCCCGAGTTCTCGCCGGAGGGCGGTAACAGTAGTAGTACGTTTAGCTGGTCGGTAGGCAGGTCGGCGGTGAAATCTTCTTGCTGCCCGGAAGCCAACCGGCGCGACACCCCGCCGATACGGGAGGTCAGATAGGTGTCTTCTCCGTTGTTCATCAACTCCCAGGGGATTCCCAAGAACTCGGGGCGGGAGGAGACGATCGATAGCCGGGGTGGCCCCTGACTGGCGGCTTTTGTGAGTAGCTCTCTGGCTTCGTCACTGGAGCCAAATACCGATTGGAACAACAAGACACCCAGAGTCTTCAGACCCGCTTCTACGGTTTCGGCGCGGGTTTTGGCATCCCCAAAGGTGTCGTTGGGGTATTCGGTGAAGTACCAGCGTATCGCCGCCAGCTCGGTATCTGTCAGTGGAAAGGGGAAATTAACTGGTGGAGCGGTCTCGGCATCGCCGGTTCCGGTATATAGGGAGAGTTGCAGCTGGTCCGAGTCGGCCAGGTCTACTATTTGTAGTAAGTCTGCCAAGAAGGCCTCCGGTGGCTGTACAAAGGACGATTTAGTTTAACAACCGGCCGAAGCTGAATGGCCGGAAAAATTCGAAGAATCGTTTGAGAGTGAATCTCCAAACCATACTATCACCGGCCCAATATCCCGTCCAACGATTCACGCCTGTAAAACCCGTTGACCAGGGCAGGTATGGCGTGTATCCGCAACAGAGGGACATGACTTCGGCGTATCCTTCGACAGGCTCAGGACGAGCGGTTATGGTGAGAGAACCCAATTCCCCCAAACCCGTCTTTCCTGCGAAGGCAGGAATCCAGAGATGCTGTGCTAGAAGTCGGGTACTCCAGCGGAGGTGCATGGATTCCTGCTTTCGCTCGGAATGACGGTTATTGGGGAGACCTGGCTCATCCCCTAAACCGCTCGTCCTGAGCCTGTCGAAGGATGCGCGTAAGCCAATCATCTGGCGCAGTAGGACAGTGCCGAAATGGTGGTTCAACGGGCTGACCATGAGCGGATGGCTAGCCGTTTAAGCTGGTGGAGGTTGGCCTACCAAATGCAGTGCGGGTTACAAACCCGCTCCTACGGTTGTGCATCCCTAGTGAGCTGAGCCGCCCGTCAATCCTGCGCGGGCAGGAACTCATCCTAGGTTTGACCTGCTCGCCAGGCGCCGGCACGCCAGTCGTCGGGACTGGGGCCTGAATCGATAATTACGTCTACGACTGCCGGTCGGCCCGAATCCTGGGCTGCCCTGAGGGCGTCGGGCAGGTCCTTGGAGTCGTTGATCTGAACACCCCAAGCGCCCATACCCTCGGCCACCGTGGCGTTGTTGGTGGGGTGGAACTCCGATGCGATCTTGTGGCCCTCCGGTTGGTGGTCATTGACCATGCCCAAGGTGCCGTTGTTGAAGACCACACAGATGATAGGTAGATCGTACTGGACTGCTGTGGAGATGGCGTTCACGGTCATCATGTAGCCGCCGTCGCCGCTGATGCAGGCCACTGGCTGGTCTGGATAGACCAGTTTCAGTCCCACTGCTGCTGGCACCGCCCAGCCCATGCCCGCAGTGCCGCCAGGACTGTAGAAGGTGTTGGCCTGCTGGGCACGGTAGAGATGGGCCATCCAGGTGCGGTTGTTACCGGCGTCCAGGGCGTAGATGGTGTTGGCGGGCATGGTCGCTTGCAACTGGGCAATCAGGCGCTGAGGCTTCACCGGCGAACTCTCTTCGTGCATCTCCGGCTGGTCATGGAAGCCACCGGCATCCCGCCGGGCCTGCATGCTCTCTGTCCATTCAGTTCGATTGGAAGCATTGCCTGGAGCTGCGTCTTTGGAAGCCGCAACCAATTGCTCTAGGATTGCCTTCGCGTCGCCGATCAGACCTAGTTCCACCGGGAAGGACCAACCGGCGTTGCGCTCGTCAATGTCTATCTGGATGATGCGTTGGCGTGCCGGGTTGAAGATGTCGGGGCGCTCGCCAACCGTTTCCTGGGAGCGGAGCAACGCGCCGATCACCACCACGGTATCTGCATCGCCCACCGCTTTGTTGGCGGTTTCCTGGCCGTAGGTGCCAACCATTCCCAGGGCCAGGGAATGGTCCTCGGAGATGGCGCTCTTTCCTTTATAGCTGGTTGCTACGGGCATGCCCCATTGTTCGGCGAACTCTTGCAGTTGGTCGTGGGCTCGGGCCACGTGGACTCCGTTTCCGGCAATGATCACGGGACGTTTGGACTCGTTCAAGATCTGAATCGCTCGTTCAATATCCACCGGCGCGCTGGCCGGTTTGACCGTGTTCAAGAACCCGGAGGCGTTGTGGATGAACGGCGGCGACTCCAGGTCAACCTGTCCGCTGATGGCCGCAGACCGCATCAGTAACGTCGCGGGGCCAGGACGGCCACTCACCGCGTGTTTGATGGCCATCTGCGCGCCCAAAACAGCTTCTTTAGGGTCGGTGGCCAGAGTCGTGTATTTGGTCATGGCCTTGAACATGGACTGGAGGTCGATGCTGCCATACTCTCCCGCTCCCGACTGGTTGGCCGGGCGTTGGGCCGCGCCGCCGTCTGAGGTGTCGGTGATTACCAGCATTGGCGAGCTGCTCAGCATGGATTCCATGATGCCAAAAGCGGCGTTCGAGCCCATGAACAAGCCTTGCCCCATGATTGCCGCCGGTTTTCCGGCAGCACGGCCATAGGCATCGGCCATGATCGCGGCCGCCTGCTCGTGACGTACCAAGATGGTCTTGATCCGGTCTTGCTTTGTCTCAAGGACCTGGAATATCTGGCCGGTGCCGCCTCCGGGAATACCGAAGACATACTCGATACCGGCTTCCTCCAAGGTCTGGACGATCATTTCACTGGCTGATGGCATGGATGGCCTCGCTTGTTTTGGCTTTATTTCTTATTGAATTACGGGCTAATACGGGCGTCGGGCGGACGTTGAGGGGATGATACCCGCCGCCTATGGCCCGGTCAAGAAAATATGGCCTGCCAACCGGAGGCTAACTAAAGGTATCCAATGTTGTGCCAAGATGGTTGACCCAGGTAGGGCGCAGGCGTATCATCCCCTCATCCTGAGGCAATCCAGGCACGTTTTATGCATGGGTAACCTCAGCGGACTTTGGGATACCCAAAGCTCGATTCGACTAGTTGAGAGATGAGTCATGCGTGCAGCCGATGCCATTGTTCACGCCCTGGAAAAAGAAGGAGTGGAGTATATCGCCGGGTTCCAAGGCGGTGGGTTGAACCCCCTTTGGACCGGTCTTAGGAACTCTGAGACCATCAAGGTCTTCGCGGCCAGGAACGAGAGACTGGGCGTGGAGATTGCCGACGGTTACGCCCGGGCAACGGGCAAAGTGGGCGTGGCCATGACTGGCACAGGCCCAGGTGCGACCAATACCCTCACCGGAATCGCCGGCGCATTTGCCGACAATATCCCGGTCCTTCTACTGATGGGGCAACACCCCCTGGCCGACCTTGGGAAAGAGGTACAGCAGGAAGTTTCCGCCAGCATCTACGACACCCTGGTCAAATGGCGGGGGACCATGACCAAGGTTGAAGACATCCCTGCGGTCATGCGCCGCGCCTTCACCGCTCTACGCTCGGGTTCGCCTGGCCCAGTCGTGGTTGAGATGCCCCAGGATGTTCTGATGACCGAGGTCCCAGACGGCTCATTGCCGTACGAACCAGTCGGCCCGGGACGGAAAGCAGCCCCCAATGCCGACGAGGTTGCCCAGGCAGCCGATCTTCTGGTCAACGCCAAGAATCCCGTTCTTAACCTGGGCGGCGGAGTCTTGTCCGCCGAGGCCTGGGACGAGGCTAAAGAACTGGCCGAATTACTGTCCATGCCGGTGGCAACCACTCTGGTGGCCAAGGGCGTATTTCCGGAGAACCACCCCCTGGCCATGGGAATGGGCTGCTACCCACGGAGCCGGTACGCGAGCGGAGCCTCGCTCCACATGAACCGCAAGGCAGATGTCGTGTTGGCTGTGGGTAACTCCTACCGCCTGCCCAACGGCACCGACGGACGGCCCATTCCAGAGGGTGTGAGCCTGATTCACGTGAACGCCGATGAGCAGGATTTGAACAAGCAATACCAGGCCGACGTGCCGATATTGGCCGATGCCAAACTGGCTCTGCGCGCCATCTTGGACGCAGTGAAAGAGCGGGTTGGGCCTGGGAACGGCGGCCTTAAAGAAGAAGTGGTCGCCGAGATTAAGCAGGCCAAAGACAAGGAGGCCAGTGAGTGGGCCGACATCGTCAATGATACATCTGCTCCTACCACAGGCTATCGAGTCGTCTCTGAACTGGCCAAGATAATCGACCCGGATAAGACCATAGCTCTGCATGATGCCGGTGGCAGCCGCGGCTACATGTCGCCTTTCTGGCAGGCCACCAAGCCCCGCAGCTACGTCGGAATGGGCGGCATGGCTGCCATGGGTTGGTCCCTCGGTGGGGCCATCGGTGCCAAGCTCGGCCGACCCGACGATCTGGTTGTCCACCTGCTGGGTGATGCTTCCTTTGGCATGGTCGGCATGGAACTGGAAACTGCGGTTCGCATGGGCATCTCTACGCTCACCATAGTCGTGAACAACGAGGGAACCGGCGGAGGACTGATGGGCATGAACGGCCCGGCTGGCCCGCCACCGGACATGGCTAAACTCACCGGAAACTGGAGCAAGGTCGCGGAAGGTCTGGGCGCTTGGACCGAGCGGGTGGAAGATCCACTAGACGTTGGACCAGCCCTGCAACGAGCCATCACCGCCACTGAGAACGGTCAGGCAGCTCTGCTGGAGATCATGATCAAGCCCATGGCCATGCCCAACACGCCCGACGACTGGTCGCTTTAAAGCTAACAACTCTCTGGAGATTCGATGAAAAGCGTTGAGATTGACCGCAGTAAGCGGCTGAAGGACGACCCGGGCAAGGGACACAACCGTTGGCACCCGGACATCACTCCAATTATTGAAGTGGACCCTGGTG
>PVBE012002071.1_pt1 | contig 15342 bp, 12 predicted proteins | sample 1631181 | NCBI WGS metagenome assembly PVBE01 (sample SAMN08397723, study PRJNA350692) | Marine metagenome, whole genome shotgun sequencing project. | isolation source: water | place: Pacific Ocean | collected 2012-04 | reverse complement strand
CGTATCCGCGCCGCCACAAAATCGCCTGCTCTGCGGCGCAAATCGGCAGCCGCAATGTCGTCACTCGCGTTCCTCGTTGAGCACGCGGGCCTCGACCCGTCGGTCGCGCGGAAGATGCGGCGCGAGGACATCACGCTCACCGTGCTCCAGGAGGCGACGCTCGCCGAGCGCCGCGAGGGTCTCGGCGGGCAGTCGCTCGCCGGAAGGCGCCTCCGCGAGCGGCACCACACGCGTCATCACCTCGTCGAGGGCGTGGTCCATGATGGGGTCGGGCAGGTGCATCAGGCGTCTCTCGGAATCAACATACGATGGTCATGAGGTCGAGCAGGCCCGCCATCGCCAGCGCGGCGACGAAGAGGTCGTCCGTGCGCAGGCGTTCGGCGATGGCGCCCAACAGGCCCTTGAGGTCGCGCTCACCCAGGCCGAGATCGCGCTCGGCCCGCTTGCGGATGCTCTTCCACAGCTTGGCGTTCACCCCCGCGATGCGCCTGTGGACTGTGGCGATGTCCTTCCCCAGCTCGGCCGCGATTTCACGCAGGACGCGCCCGTCGCGATAGCGCTGGCGGAGCAGGTCGCGCTCTTCATCGGTGAGGTCGGCGATGGCGTCTCGCACCAGCGGTGCCACCTGGGCGGCCGCGTCGAGCGCCTCGAGGGACGCGAGCGGCGAGATGTCCGGGCTGGCGAGGCGGTCGAGCTTGTCGTCGCGGTCGACTCGCTTGAGCTTTCGGATCTCGTCGATCACGAGGCGATGCGCGATGACGCGCAGCCAGCCGGCGAGGGATCCGGTCCCCTGGTATGAGGCCAGGCGCGCGCTGTCTGGTTTGTCGACGCGCCGCGGCAGAAAGAGCGTCGCGCGCATCGCCTGCTCGATGTCGTCTCCCGTAGCGCCGTCCGGGGCGCTGCGGTGGGCGAGGTGGCGCAGATACGAACCGAAGCGGTCGAGGAAGACACGCACCGCGCGCTCGCCCCGACGCAGACAGCCGAGGGCGAGGTGGATGTCGCGCCAGCACAGTCGGTCGAGCACGCTCTGGATGCGGTCGTCCGCGTCGCCGACGCGCGCCATCACCACCTTGCGGACGTGTTCGACGAAGTCCTCGACAGGGACATCAAAGTCGCCGTCGAGTTGCCGGCAGGCGCGCCATTCTTCGGCGGCCCGCGCCCGAATGGCGTCGGCCGGCATGTGTGGGCTCCACACGAGGTTCGCCTCATCGTAGGTGGCGATCATCTGAAGTCAACCTCGCTTCGGAGTCCGGGCTCAAAGGAGAGACGCAGCCGTGCGCGAGGTTTGCACGCGAGCCGTCGCCTTTTTCGTTCGAGCCGCGCAGAATGCCGCGCGTGCCGACCGCTCCTCCCATGCGAGCAGATGTCCCGCTCGCCCCCTTCACCACTCTTGGAGTCGGCGGGAACGCGCGCTGGCTCACGGTCGCCCACGATCCGTCGGAGGTCGCCGCAGCGCTTGCCTGGGCGGGGGCCGGCGGCCACGAGGTGCTGGTCCTCGGCGGCGGCAGCAACATGCTCGTGGCCGACGCCGGCTACGACGGCCTCGTGCTCCAGCTGGCCGGAGCGACGACCCGCTTCGAGGACGCCGGCCGGGTCCACGTCGAGGCCGGCGCCGACTGGAACGCGCTGGTCGCGCAGGCCGTCGCGCGCGACCTCGCCGGGATCGAGTGCCTGGCGGGCATCCCGGGCCTCGTCGGCGCCGCGCCGCTCCAGAACATCGGTGCCTACGGACAAGAGGTCGCCGAGGTGATCGAGCGCGTGCGCGCGGTCGAGCGCGCGAGCGGCGAGGTGGTCGAGCTCGACCGTGACGCGTGCGGATTCGGCTATCGCACCAGCCGCTTCAAGCGCGACAGGCAGCACGTGGTCACCGGCGTCACGCTGCGCCTGCGCCCGGGCGGCGACGCCACGCTGCGCTACGCCGAGCTGCAGCGGCAGGTGCCGGACGGCGCAGACCTCGCCGCGGTTCGCGACACCGTGCTCGCGTTGCGGCGCGGCAAGTCGATGGTGATCGATCCGGAGGACGAGAATCGCCGCAGCGCCGGGTCATTCTTCCTCAACCCGGTGCTCGAAGCCGCCGAAGTCAAACGCGTGGCCGCGCTCGCTCCACCGCAGATGCCCCAATGGCCCCAGCCGGATGGCCGGGTGAAGCTCTCGGCCGCCTGGTTGATCGAGCGCAGCGGCCTCGCGAAGGGGGCCGGTGACGGTCCCGTGGGCCTGTCGAGTCGTCATACGCTCGCGTTGGTCAATCGCGGTGGCGCCACGGCGGAGCAGGTCGTGCGCTTCGCGGCGGCGGTGCGGGGGCGCGTCTACGCCAGCTACGGCGTGACGTTGCGGCCCGAGCCCGTCTTCGTCGGCTTCGACCGCCCAGTCGAGACGTTGCTCTCGCCTTGAACGCACCTCTCCTGGTCCGGAGACTACGCCGTATGGTCCGACGCCTTCTGCCGCTGACGGTTCTGTGTGCGTGCACCGCCTCCAACCCCGACTTCTCCGGGGGGGACGGCGACCTGGTTGACGGCATGGTCGAGCTCGACCTGGCGGGACGAGATACGGGCACGGACGATCCAGATGCGCAGTTGGATACGCCGGACGAGGACCTGAAGACGCCGGACGGGCCGCTTCTCGATGGATCGCTCCCCGACCCGGACGCAGCAGGGGACGGCCCGGTCAGAGACCCCGACGCCGGACGCGACGGACCGCCGCCCGAGCCGGATGGTTCGCTCGACGGGCCGTGGCCCGACGTCGGCGTGGACGCGGAGCTTCCGCCCGACGCGCAAGAGACGCCGGACGCCGCGCCCGACTTCGGGCCCGATGCCGAGCGCCAGGACGGATGCGCGCCGCAGGTCGAGGCGTGCAACGGCGTCGACGACGATTGCGACGGGTGGATCGACGAGGGGCTGCTCAACGCGTGCGGCGTCTGCGGCCCGGACGCCGAGGAGCGCTGCAACGGGCGCGACGACGACTGCGACGACGAGATCGACGAGGACGCCTGCGCCGGGTGCGTCGCCGAGGTGTGCAACGGGCAGGACGACGACTGCGACGAGCGGATCGACGAGGGCATCGCCATCAATCGCTGCGGCGACTGTGCTCCGCAGCCAATCGAGGCGTGCAATGGCGAGGACGACGATTGTGATGGCGAGACCGATGAGGGGGTCCTGAACGCCTGCGGCGAGTGCGGCGACGCGCCCGAAGAGGTGTGCAACGGCGACGACGACGATTGCGACGGCGCCTCCGACGAGGGCGTGGCCAACGCGTGTGGCCTGTGCGGCGCGGTCCCGGCGGAGGAGTGCAACCGGGAAGACGACGACTGCGACGGGGCGGCCGACGAGGGGGGCGTCTGCGTCGGCTGCGTCGACGAGGCGTGCAACGGTGAGGACGACGATTGCGATGAGCGGATCGACGAGGGCCTCGAACTCAACCGCTGCGGTGATTGCGGTCCCGCGCCCGCGGAGGTGTGCAACCGGCAGGACGACGACTGCGACGGCGCGATCGACGAGGGCGTCCGCAACGCGTGCGGCATGTGCGGAGACGTGCCGGCGGACGTCTGCAACGGGCGCGACGACGACTGCGACGGGGAGACGGACGAAGGCGTCACCAACCGCTGCGGCGGCTGCGGCGCCGAGCCGGAAGAGGTCTGCAACGACCGCGACGACGACTGCGACGACCGCACCGACGAAGGCGTGGCGAACGCGTGCGGGGAGTGCGGACCGCTGCCGCTCGAGCGCTGCAACGCGCGGGACGACGACTGCGACGGGGCCACCGACGAGGGCGTTGCGAACGCATGCGGTGGGTGCGGTCCGGAGCCGCCCGAAGGCTGCAACGGCGAGGACGACGATTGCGACGGCGAGGTCGACGAGGGCGTGGCGAACGCCTGCGGTGGTTGCGGCCCGGTCCCGGCCGAGGTGTGCAACGGCGGGGACGACGATTGCGATGGGGAGACCGACGAGGAGGTCGCCAACAAGTGCGGTGAGTGCGGTCCGGAGCCCGAGGAGGTCTGCAACGGCGAAGACGACGATTGCGATCGCGACATCGACGAGGGCGTGCTCAACGCCTGCGGTCAATGTGGAGCGGTGCCCGCAGAGGTGTGCAACGGCGGGGACGACGACTGCGACGGCACGACCGACGAGGGCGTGCTCAACGCGTGTGACGCGTGCGGGGCGGTCCCAGACGAGGTGTGCAACCGCGAAGACGACGATTGTGACGGCGAGACGGACGAGGGCGTGCTCAACGCGTGTGGCGAGTGTGGCGACGTCCCCGAGGAGCGGTGCAACGGCCGGGACGACGACTGCGACGGGCGCACCGACGAAGGCATCCCCGGGTGCGTCGGCGACGAGGTGTGCAACGGGGACGACGACGACGAGGACGGCCAAACGGACGAGGACCTCGACGTGCCGTGCGTGGTGCTGCTGCGCTTCGGGCCGCCCGGTGGGAACGGCCACCGCCTCGGCGAGCGGGTGCTCGCGTACGACGACGTGACGGGCGACGGCGAGCCGGAGGTCGTGGTGCGCGCTTCGACGCCGGAAGAGGGCGGCGAGGGCGACGGCTATGTGGTGATGGTCAACGGCGTCGACGGCGAGGAGCTGTGGGAGCTCGAGGGCGACGCGCGCCTGGGCGAGGGGATGGCGGTCGGTGACTTCGATAGCAACGGCAGCCGCGAGGTCGTGGTCGGTCAGCCCGGCGTCGAGAACGACGCCGGCAATGGCTTCGGCCGCGTCTGGTACATCTACGCGAACGGCCAGCGCTTCAGCCTCTCGGCGGGCCCGGGCCGTGACATCGGCACCGCGATCGCGGCGGGCGACTTCGGCGGCATCGGGGGACGCGACGAGATCGTGCTGGGTGATCCGGAGTGGGATGGCGACGCGGGCCAGAACACCGGGCGCGTGTCGGTCATCGAGCTCCGGCAGAACTCGCTCGCGTTCCTCTGGGACAAGGTCGGTGATGCGCAGGGGCGGCGCATCGGGCGCGACGTCTTCGCGGTCGACCTCGCGGGCGACGGATCACCCGAGGTGGCGTACACCGGGTTGCGGGCGTTCGTCGGCGGCAGCCAGGTGATCGTCCACGCGATCAACGAGGACGATCCCCGGATCACCCTCAACCCGCTCGTCCGCGACCGCTTCCAGAGCTACGGACGCGCGATGGCCACGGGCGCGCTCGGACGTGAGCGCGGCGCGCGGTACTTCGTGGGTCAGCCGAGCCAGGGCGCTGTCGGTCCCAACAATGGGCGGGGTGAGGCGGTCTACGTCAGCGCGCGCGGGATCCCGACCGACTCGCAGCGCGGCACCCGCGGGTTCGACGAGTTCGGGCGCGAGGTGGCGGTGGTGCCGCGGCACGAGCCGGACACGGACCTGGGCATCTACGCGCGGCGTCACGGCAACTCGGTCACGATCTTCGACCGTGGGCGCAACGAGACGAACCTGCTGCAGGTGGAGGACGGGGTCGAGTTCGGGACCTCGGTGTCCGTCTCACGACGGCTCGCTGACGGCACCTACCGCCTCTTCGTCGGCGATCCGGGCTTCGACGGCAGTCGCGGACGCGTGGTGGTCTACTCGATCAGGTGAGGTGCGGAGGCACGGCGCAGAGCGGTCCCTCGGAGAAGGCGCGCTCGTAGGCCGCGGCGAGCGTGGCCAGCAGCGCCGCGCCCGTCTCTTCGGCGGTCCGGCCGAAGGCGACCACCCCGTCCTGATGTCCCGCCATCACGAAGACGCGGCGCTCGTGTAGAGCGGTCTCGCGCGCCAGGCGCGTCACTTCACGGGCCATGTCCGGCGTGCCGTAGTCGATGCCGGGGGCGGTGGTCGGCAGGCGAAGCTCGCGGGCGCGTCGCCACACCTCGGGACAATGGCCGTGGAAGACCCAGCGGATGTGGGCGCCCAGATCGTAGACGGCGCCGTGGGTCATCGACTCGCTCGAGGGCGGGGCGGGGCCTTCGCTCTCGACCCGGTTGGCGGCGACGTCGTAGCGGCGCACCACGCAGAAGTCGCCGACCTCGACGCAGCGGCGCCCGCCGGTGCGGGTGGCGCTGACGAGGAAGTTCCGGCGGCCGCGCGCGCCGGGGAAGGGTCCGAGGCGCGCCGACACGTTGCCGAAGCCGACGCCGCCGTAGCGCGCCGGGTCGCGACCGATGAGTCCGGTCTGCGCGAGCACCGTCCGCCACGCGGCGAGGCGCGCGGCGAGGTCGCGAGCGGCCATCGGCAGCGGCCGCTCGGCGTGGTCGGCGACGAACTTCGTGACACCCTCTTCCACGCGCGCAGAATAGCGACTGAGGCTCACGACGCGACCCCGACGTGACGATTCCACGTACGGGCGGTTGAATGATGCGCGAGTGGATCGACAGGTTGCTGCCGCCAGAGATGGTGGCCGCGGGCGGTGACACGCTTCATCGGGCGAGGCTCGTCCTCGCCATCTCGGTGGTCCTCTTCTTCTGTGCGCTCGCTGTCATGACCCTGCGATATCGGTACGGGGTGCCTCAGAGTCCGGGGGCCTTCTTCGGCCTCGCGCTGATCCTGGGGATGCCCTGGGTGCTCCGGCGCACGCAGTCGGTGGCGCTGCTGGGCAACCTGATCGCGTCCCTCATCTTCCTCGGCTTCACCGTCGTCAACGTCCGCACCGGTGGCGTCGGCGCAGGGTCGCTCTTCGGGATCGTGGTCTCGCCGATGGTCGCCGTGCTGGTGGCCGGACGGCGCTCGGGGCTGTTCTGGGCCACCGCCGCATCCGTCGAGATCGCGCTCGTCACCTGGGCCCACGCTTCGGGCTACGGGTTCACCCCGCTCGACGCGTCGAGCGGCGCGGCCGTGCAGCTCTTCGGCTCGGTGATGCTGCTCTGGGCGCTGGTGGCGCTCACCCTCGCGTACGAGGCGATGAAGTCGGCGAACCTCGAGCAGCTGAAGACGGCGCGAATCGCAGCGGAGGCGGCGAGTCACGCCAAGTCGCAATTCCTCGCCAATATGAGCCACGAGATCCGCACCCCGATGAACGGGGTCGTCGGCGCCCTCGACCTGCTCGCCCAGAGCGGGCTCGTCGAGGAGGATCGCGAGCTCCTGCGCACCGCGCGCAGCTCGGCGGCGGCGCTGCTCACGTTGCTCGACGACGTGCTCGACGTGGCCAAGATCGAGGCCGGTCGAATGGAGATGGAGCGCGTGCCCTTCGACCTGAACCTCCTCGTCGTCGAGGCGTGCGAGCTGCTCCGGACGGTGGCGCGCGCGAAGGGGCTGTCCATCGAGCTCGACTACCCGGACGAGGTCCCGCGCGGCGTGGTCGGCGACCCGACGCGGCTGCGCCAGGTGCCCAACAACCTGCTCGGCAACGCCGTGAAATTCACCCGCGAAGGCGGGGTGGAGCTCCGCGTCCGTTGCGACCAGTCGGGCCCGGCGCCGGTCTTCCGGATCGAGCTGAGCGACACGGGCGTCGGCATCTCCACGGACGCGCAGGCGCACCTCTTCGAGAAGTTCACTCAGGCGGACTCATCGACCACCCGCGACTACGGCGGCACCGGCCTCGGGCTCGCGATCTGCCATGACCTGACGAAGCTCATGGACGGAGAGATCTCGGTCGACAGCGCGCCGGGCGAGGGCTCGACCTTCGTCGTGACCCTTCCGCTCGCGCTGGCACCGTTGCCGCTCACTCGCGAGCGCGAGGCCACGCCGGGGCCGCCCGAGCAGTTCGACGCGCGCGTCCTCGTGGCGGAGGACAACCCGGTCAACCGCAAGCTCGCCGCGCTGCTGCTGCGGCGCCTGGGTTGCACCGTCGTGGTCGTCGAGGACGGCGCGGCGGCGGTGAAGGCGGTGGCGGAGGATGAGGGCTTCGACCTGGTGCTCATGGATTGCCAGATGCCGGAGCTCGACGGCTACGAAGCGACCGGGCGCATCCGCGAGGCCGGTGACCGCACGCCGATCATCGCCCTGACGGCCAACGCGATGCGGGGCGACCGCGACCGCTGCCTCGAGGCAGGCATGGACGACTACCAGGCCAAACCGCTGCGCGCGGACCTGCTGTGCGCCGCGCTCGCGCGCTGGTTGGGCCGGAAGCACGAGCACACCGCCGCGTGAATGGGCCGCTCGTCGTCGGGTGGACGCTGCTGCTGGTGCTCGTCGCCGTCGGCGCGCCGCTCTCGGAGGGGCTGGTCGGTCGGTTCGGCGGGAGGAACGACGTGCTCCTCCGCCCCTGGATGGTGACCTCCGGGAGCGCGGTCGCGCTCGCCCATTTCGTCGCGCTCGCGCTCGTGGCATTCGGCGCGCGTCGGAGGCGGCTCCCGGCGGCGTTCTTCGCCGGCGCTGCGTTGCTCGTGCTGGGGCAGGTTGCCGCGCCGCATGTCCTGGGGAGCGGACCACACGCGTACGGGTCGATGGCGGTGGCGACGCTCAGCGTGCTCGTCTACATGGCGCTGGTGCTGCGCGGCCTCGGCTGGCTGGCGCTGGCCGTTCCGGCGCAGCACGGCGTGGCCGCGTGCGCCGCGATCGACCTCGTGATCACGGTGATGCTCTTGATGTACAGACCCGTCGCAGTGATGCCGAGGTTGCACGCGACGATCGGATGGTCGCCGTTGCTGCTCCCGTTCCTGGCCGGCGGGGCGCTGCTGCTCCTCCGAACGAAGCCATCGAAGACCGAGGTCTGAGGCACCAGCGTTGGCTCCGCACACGGGGCTCGTCTAAGATGCGCGCCAAATTATCGACGGGAGACGTCTGTGACCCGGCACCTATGGATACTCGGTCTGTTTTTCATCGCATGCACCCCCGACGGCGGCGGATCCGACAAGGATGATGGCGGTCCGGCGGGCGACGGGAGCGTCGTCAGCGGCGATGGAGGCGTCTCGGACGACGGCGGCCTCGCTGGCGACGGGGGCGGCGCGGACGACGACGGGGTCACCGGCGACGCGGCCTCGCCGGATATGGGCGGTGGTGCCGGTTGCGGCGCCGAGGTCGATTGCGACGCGCTGCAGGAGGAAGGCCCGGGGCGGCTCAACGAGCACGCCGCGGTCTTCAACGCGCGGCTCAACGTGATGGTGATCTTCGGCGGCAACGACGCGGTGCCGGAGAATTGCGGCTTCCCCGCGTACACCTTCCAGCCGACCACGTGGCTCTTCTACGACCACGACGAGGCGTGCGGTCATTGGGCCCGACTTGACGATGGGCCACCGCCGCGCAGCCGCCACGCCGCGGCGGGCGACGCCGACTCGATGTGGATCTTCGGCGGTCGGTTCCGCCAGGGCACGTCCGGGAACTACCAGGTCAAGGACGACCTTTGGCGCTTCGACATCGAGGCGCGCACCTGGGAAGAGATCGAGCCCGAAGGTGACGGCCCGCCCGAGCGTTTCAACACGACGCTGGTCCACGACGCGGGGCGCGACGTGCTGTGGCTGCACGGTGGCAACGGAAACGGCGGCATCAACCCGACGCCCCTCAGCGACCTCTGGAAGTACGACATCGCGGCCAACACCTGGACGCAGGTGGCGGCGCAGACCGCGCCTGGTCGTCGGATGTGGCACACAGCGCTCTTCGACGCCGGCCGCGACCGCCTGATCGTGTACGGCGGGGCCGACGAGACCGCCTTCAACAACGACGCCCGGTACTTCTCCGACCTGTGGGCCTACGACCCCGAGGCGGACGCGTGGTCGGAGCTTCCTTTCGGGCTGTTCGGGCCCGGCGGGCGCTTCTGGGGCGCGATCACCCACGACACCGCCGAAGACCGCTACCTGCTCTTCGCGGGCCACGACGACGGTGACCTCGGCAACCGCAACGACCTGTGGTCCTACGACGCCGAAACGCAGGTCTGGGCCCAGCTCGGCGACGAGGACACGTGGAACAAGCCGGCGAACGGCTTCTGCGACTTCCCGGCGGACTTCACCATCGTCGCGCCCGGCACCCCGGAGCGGCGCAACGCCCACAGCTGGGTCTGGAACGAGACCTGCGGCCGGGCGCTGGCCTTCGGAGGCAAGACCGACTGCGGCGCGACCGACGACCTGTGGCGCTACGACACCGCGACGGGCTGGAGCAATCCCGTGGTCGCGACCGAGGGCGAGATGTGCCACCGCTGGCGCGACAACCCCGACAACTGCGTGAACATGTGCTTCTAGCAAGCTGTTGAAAGAGGCTCCGCGTGGACCGCGTCGGGGATGCGCTTTATCGTCCAACCCGTGAGCTTGGAGGACCCCCGCCGCGCGCTTCCGTCCGTCGACGCCTTGCTCGACGCCGGCCAGGTGACCCGACATGGGCACGCGCGCGTGGTTCATGTCGCCCGTGCCGCGCTGGCCGCCGCGCGTGACGCCGATCCCGTCCCTGACCTGACCGCCATCCGCGCTGACGTGGCCCGCCGGCTCGACCAGGCGGTGCGGCGTGTCATCAACGCGACCGGGGTGGTGCTTCACACGAACCTCGGGCGGGCGCCCTGGGCGCCGCGGGCCATCGAAGCAGCTGTCCAGGCGAGCGCCTGGTGCGACGTCGAATTCGACCGTCACGCCGGCGGGCGCGGCGGTCGTGGAGCGGGCGTCGCCCAGCGCTTCGCGGCGCTCACCGGCGCCGAAGACGCGCTGGTGGTCAACAACAACGCCGCGGCGGTCCTGCTCGCGCTCACCGCGCTCGCGAAGGGCCGACGGGTCGTGGTCAGCCGCGGCGAGCTCGTCGAGATTGGGGGCGGCTTCCGCGTGCCGGACGTCATGGCGGCCTCTGGAGCTCGCCTCGTCGAGGTTGGGACCACCAACCGCACCCACCTGCGCGACTACCGCGCGGTGCTCGGCGACGACGACCCGATCGCCGCCATCCTGCGTGTGCACCCTTCGAATTTCCGCCAGGTTGGCTTCGTGACCCGCCCGACCCACGCCGAGCTCGCTGGCCTGGGCCCGCCGCTGGTCGTCGACCTGGGCTCCGGTGCCCTCAGCGCGGTCGACGACGAGCCGACCATCGCCGACGTGCTCGCGGCCGGAGCCGCGCTCGTGTGCGTCAGCGGTGACAAACTGCTCGGGGGACCGCAGGCCGGCATCATCCTCGGGCGCGCGGACCTCGTCGACCTGCTGCGTCGCCATCCGCTCAACCGCGCGCTGCGCACCGGCAAGGTCACCCTCGCGGCCCTCGAGGGCACCCTCGATGCGTGGCTGACCGGCGGTGAGGTCCCCGTGCGCACGATCGTCGAGACGACGACCGACAGCCTGCGCGCCGAGGTCGAGCGTTGGCGCGCCGCGCTCCCGAACACCGTGCAGGCCGAGGTCGTCCGGGTGGAGGGCGCCATCGGCGGCGGAACCACGCCGGGGCGCACCTGGCCCTCGTGGGCGCTGGCGATCCGCGACCCCGCACCCGTCTGGTTGCGCGCGGCGCTGCTGCGCGCCGACCCGCCGGTGGTCGGCCGCGTACATGACGGGGCTCTGCTGCTCGACGCGCGCACCGTCGCCCCGGTCGGGGACGGTGAGACGCTTCTCGAAGCACTTATGGAAGTGCTGACCTGACCGGCTGAGGTGCGGTCAGCCTCCGGCGACCGCGACGTCGCCGCAATTGGGTCCGTAGGTGGCGGAGAGCGAGCCACTCTGCTCGAGCTGGCCGGCGGCCTCGGGCGGGATGTTGGGCACGTTACCCACCTCGTAGGTGTAGTCGACGCTGATGGTGCCGGCCACCGGGCAGCCGGCCCCGTCGAGCTTCAGCGCTTCGTATACGGCGTTGTAGTTGATCGTCACCTCGTAGACCTGGGTGCTCGTGAAGTCCATGTCGTAGGTGCCGTCAATCGTGTGCCCGGGATCGCTCGGCACGATGTCGAGCTCGACCGCGTAGTGGATCGTCGCCTGGGCGGCGCCGTAGCAGACGTTCGCCGACAGGTGGTTGTCGGTGTACGAGATCTCGTTTTGGCCCATCGCGCTACGCGCGACGGACAAGCCGCTCCCGGCCGCTTCGCGCGCCTCGAGGGATTGGAAGCTGCCGACCCAGGTCTGCAGCGCCGCCGATCGACGTGATAGGACCCTGCGCGCCATTGGCGTCGACGTCGTCGGTGAGGGTCGTCAGGTCGGCGCTCTTCTCGCCGGTCTGCTTGCCGCCCATCGTCACCGCGGGATCGTCGATCTCCTGGCCACCGCTGTCGCCGCCGTCGTCGTCGCAGGCGAACAAGGCAGCCGCGAAACAGAGCATCAGGAAGCGCGTTTGGAACATGGATCTCCCCCCAAGTTGGTCGAACACTCATCGAGCGGCTGGAAACTAAGATAGATCCCGGCGGGTCACAACGGACTCGTTCGTCGGGTTCTTGGAGGGGCGGGAACGCGCGCGCAGACGCGGCTACAGGCGGTAGCGGATGAACGCGCCGATCTGGAGCAGGTCGCTCACGTCGGCCTCGGAGTCGATGTCGTCGCAGTTCTCATCGCCGTCGATCTCGATGCACACCTCACCGGCGCCGTTGGCCATGAAGATCATGTCGATGGTCAGCCCGAGCGCCATCGCCTCCGAGAGGTAGAACGCGCCGCCAATGGAGACCTTCGCGTCGAGCATGTTCGTGCGCGAGATCGACGACGAGACGCTCGCGCCCGTCGGCGGGACCTGGGTCTCGCCGGTGGCCGAGAAGTTCGTGTAGCCGACCCCGAGCCCGAGGTGCAGATCCGCAGACGCCAGCGGGTACATGCCGCGGACGGTGGGCATCACCCACAGCGTCGACGCCGAGTCGATGCCGTCCGTGTCCGGGGAGAGCATGCCGTAGCCGATGTCGAGGTACGCCCCGGCGTAGGGCATGAAGCGGAAGCCCGGCGCGACGTTGATCGCCACCGACGGCCCGATGTCGTCACACTTCGCGTCACCGTCCTCCTGGCACATATTCGCGCCGACCATGCCGAGGATCTCGACGCCTTTCCGGGTGTCGGGGGCGGGCGCGCCGGCGAGGGCCGGAGCCGTCGAGAGCGCGAACAACGCGAGCACCGCTACGAACTGAGACTTCCTGGACAAATGTCACCTCCCACCCCGCAACAGTCAACGCAGGGTCGGCGGCATACTCCCACAAGTCGCCCGCTCGCACAGCGGGTTTGAGTCAGACCCGATTACGGGTCGTCCTGCGGCGCCGTGCAAACCACGCCAGCGTCCTCGGCGTGCCCGCAATTGTGCTGGCCGAGGGTCCGGTGCTGGCACGCCAGCAGGTTCTCCTCGTCACCGACGCATTGCACGTCGTCGAGCAGGATCGGGCCCTCTCCCTGACCGAATTGCGCCTGGCCGGGCGCCGCCTGCGCGCCGTCGTAACCGAGCTCGCGACACACGACCGCGGCGTCGTTGACGTCCCATGAGTCGTCGCAGACCGTGCCCCACTCGCCGAGCGCGAAGATCTCGACCCGGCCTTCATGCTCCGCGTCACCACCGACCAGGCGGATCTCCAGCTCGCAGCGGTTGTTCTCCGGGTCGCAGCCGGCGCCGCAAAGCCGGTGGCTCACGCTGGCGTCGGCGAGCGTCGTCACCAGGATGTCGTCGGAGCAGCGGCGCGTCCCTGGCTCGTGCACCGTGCAGACCGCGCCCGCGTCCTCGCTGTGCTGGCAGTTGTGCTCCCCGATGCCGTTGTTGTCGCAGTCGACCAGCCTCTGCTCATTCCCGTCGCAGCCGACGTTGTCGAGCCAGATCGGGTCCTCGCCCTCACCAAATTCGGCGAACCGCGGCGCGCCTTCCGCCCCGGGGTACCCGAGCTGCCGGCACGCGATGGTGGCATCGGGCGGCAGCCACGCGTCGTCGCAGACCGTGCCCCACTGTTCGCGCAGGAAGACCTCGACGCGACCCTCGTGAGGCGTCTCGCCGTTGACCAGCCGCAGGCCGCCGTCGGCCGGGTCGATGCACCGCGCCACCGCGCCGTTGCAGCCGACCTCGCATTGCTCGATGCCCGCCCACGCACGCCCGAATCGCTGACAGCGCTCGACCACTCCGTCGTTGCAGCGAAGCGAGTCGTCGGCGCAGATGCGCTCTGGGCCTTCGCGCACGAAGATGAACCACTGGCCGTCGAGGTCGTTCGCTTCGACCTCGCCACACTTCCGTCGCCCGTCGTCCTCGCCCCAGTCGGTGCCGTCGGTCTGGTTGCTGTCCATCCCGCGGTTGTTGAAGTCGACCGTGAAGTCGCTGGTGTCGCCGCAGAAGTCCTCACCGACCAGCTGGCCAGCAGGGCCCAGCGCCCAGGGTGTGCCCGGCTCGACCGCCTGGCCCGTGAGGTTGTTGGTCCGCGCCGGTTGCACGCGCACCGCCGTGCCCTCGGTCGGTTGGAAGCAGCTCTCCTCGTCGCTTCCGGTGGTGATGATGTCGTACCAGGGCACCGAGTAGAACGAGAGGTCGACGCTCATCGCGACCTCCGGATCCTCGTCGGCCGCCGCGCGACACGCGAAGCGCATATCCCACAGGTCGGTGAGCGGCGCGACGCCGTTCCAGACCCCGAGCCGGCGCACCAGCGGCGCCAGCGTCGCCAGCTCCGCGTAGTAATTCTGCGCCTGGTCGTTGGTCGTCCCGTCGCGCGTGCTCGCCACCAGCGTCCAGCCACCGCCGTCGGTGGTCTGGTCGCACCACACGTCGCGCGGCGTGCCGTCCACGTCTGCGATCCGGTACACCCCGCTCTCCTCGTGCCCCTCGCCGAGCACGGCCAGGCAGCTCTCGAAGACGGTGCACAACAGGCCGTCGTCCACCTCGCCATTACAGTCGTCGTCGATCTCGTTGCACACCTCGTCGCGCGGCTCCCCGGGGATGGCCGCGCAGACCACCTCGCCCTCTTCGCAGCCGTTCCGGTCTCGCCGCTCGCAGAAGCCGACGCCATTGGTGCACGCCTGGCCGACGTCGATGGGTGACTCGTCCACCTCTTCGTCGCAGTCGTTGTCGAGCCCGTCGCAGACCTCGTTACCCGGATCGCCCGGCCCCTCGCCGCAGACCACGTCTCCATCGGTGCAGACGGTCTGTGCCTCCACCGCGCACTCGCCGACGCCAACCTCGCAGGCCTCGCCGACGTCCGCCGCGTCATTGTCGACCTCGCCGTCGCAATCGTTGTCGCGGCCGTCGCAGACCTCGTCGTCGTCCGGCTGCCCCGGATCGATGTTGCACACCGGAGCCGGGCCCGCGTCGAGGTCGCAGATGAGGTTGCCGACGCGGCGACAGATGCCGAGCCCGATCTCGCACGCAAAGCCGAGGCCGATGACGTCGTCGACGACCCGGTTGCAGTCGTTGTCCACCCCGTCGCAGACCTCGGCCTCGGGCACGCCGGGCTCGGCGTCGCATTGGAGCCGGCCGTTGAAGATGTTGCACTCGAGCTGGCCCTGGACGCGGCAGAAGCCGGTACCGCTGACGCACGCATCCCCGACGCCGTTGACGTCGTCGACCTCGCCGCTGCAGTTGTTGTCTTCGTCGTCACAGACCTCGGCCTCCGGGACGGTCTCGCCCT
>PVBE012482990.1_pt1 | contig 15343 bp, 14 predicted proteins | sample 1631181 | NCBI WGS metagenome assembly PVBE01 (sample SAMN08397723, study PRJNA350692) | Marine metagenome, whole genome shotgun sequencing project. | isolation source: water | place: Pacific Ocean | collected 2012-04 | reverse complement strand
GGTCCAGTTGAAGGTGAAAGAGGAAAATAGCGGTAATTATGAATAAAGGTGTTATATATCAGACAAAGGCTATTGTGATACTGAATATTAGGTATGTAAGGTAGTATGATATAAAGTGAAAATGTAACCGCATGAGTTTCCTGATTGGCGAGAATATGACCGGCGGCTATGGCGCTGCCGATATTCTGCATAGCTGCACGATCGCGGTTGAGCTGGGTGAGATCGTCGTCATTGTCGGCCCCAATGGCGCCGGTAAATCGACCGCCATGAAGGCGGTGTTCGGCATGCTCGATTTACGCGAAGGCGCGGTGCGCCTCGATGGTGACGAAATCACCAAGCTCAGCCCGCAGGAGCGGGTGCGCCGCGGCATGGGCTTTGTGCCGCAGACGCATAATATTTTTACCTCCATGACGGTGCGCGAAAATCTCGAGATGGGCGCCTATCTGCGCGACGATGATTATTCCGGCACCATGGCGCAGATCTTCGAGCTGTTTCCGATCCTGAAGGAGAAAAGCCGCCAGATCGCCGGCGAGCTGTCGGGCGGCCAGCGCCAGCAGGTCGCGGTGGCGCGCGCCTTGATGATGCAGCCGCGCGTCCTCATGCTGGATGAGCCGACCGCCGGCGTTTCGCCGATCGTCATGGATGAATTGTTCGACCGTATTATCGAAATCCGCGACAGCGGCATTGCCGTTCTGTTGGTCGAACAGAACGCCGCCCAGGCACTCAACATTGCCGATCGTGGCTACGTGCTGGTAAACGGCGAAAACCGCTTTAGCGATAGCGGCCAGGCCCTCTTGGAAGACACCGAAGTGCGGCGTTCCTTCCTCGGCGGTTGAGCATGACTGATTTTCTCGACGCAATTGTTCTCCTAACCAATTACGTCCTGGTGCCGGGCGTCGCCTATGGCTCGCAATTGGCGCTCGGCGCGCTCGGTGTGACGCTGATTTACGGCATCCTCCGTTTCGCTAATTTCGCCCATGGCGATATGATGGCCTTCGGCACCATGGTGGTGATTCTCATCACCTGGTGGTTCCAATCGATCGGCTTCAGTATCGCGCCGCTGCCGGTGGCGCTTGTTGCACTGCCGATCGGCATTGCCGCCGCGATTGTCATGGCGCTCGGCACCGACCGCGTGGTCTATCGCTTCTACCGCCGCCGCCGCTCGCCCTCGGTGATCTATATCCTGACTTCGATCGGCGTCATGTTCGTGATGAACGGCATCGTGCGCTTTATCATTGGCCCGGACGATCAGCGCTTCAGCGACGGTGCGCGGTTTATCATCAAGGCACGCGAGTTCAAAGAGGCGACCGGCCTGCATGAGGGCCTGGCGCTCAAGCTATCCCAGGGCATCACCGTGCTGGTAACGCTGGTCGTCGTTATCGCGCTGTTCCGCTTTTTGCACAAATCACGCATCGGCAAGGCGATGCGCGCCTATTCCGACAATGAAGATCTGGCCCTCCTCTCCGGCGTCAGCCCGGAGCGCGTGGTGTTTGTCGCCTGGGTCATCGCGGCGGCGCTCGCCGCCATTGCCGGCACGCTCTATGGCCTCGACAAGAGCTTTAAGCCGTTCACCTATTTCCAACTGCTGCTGCCGATTTTTGCCTCGGCCATTGTCGGCGGCATCGGCAATCCCCTGGGCGCCGTGGTCGGGGGCTTCATCATTGCTTTTTCCGAAATGACCATCACCTACGCCTATAAGAAATTCCTGCGCTATCTGTTGCCCGATAGCTGGGCGCCGGACAGTTTGGTGCAGTTCCTCACCACCGATTATAAATTTGCCATCTCCTTCGTCATCCTGGTGGTCGTCCTGCTGGTCCGCCCGACCGGCATATTCCGCGGGCAATCGTCATGAATCCCTCCCTGCGCAACCCGCTTCTGTTTGCTGTCATGGCGGCGATGCTGGCCGCCGTCGGCTTCGGTCAATCCTGGCAGGTGGCGCTGACCATTCTCAATCTCTGCCTGATCTCGGCGGTGATGGCGCTCGGCCTCAACATGCAATGGGGCTATGCCGGCCTCTTTAATGTCGGCGTGATGGGCTTTGCCGCCGTCGGCGGCGTCGCCACGGTGTTGATCTCCAAGGCGCCGGTGGTCGATGCCTGGGCCGCCGGTGGCTGGCGCCTCGGAATTTCTTTTGTGCTGCTGTTGGCGACAGCGGCGGTGGTGGTGCTGGTACGGCGCTGGCTCGGGCCGGGGCCGATCCGCTCGATTGCCACAGCGGTGCTGGTCATCGCCGGTTATTTTCTCATCCGCGTCTTCTTCGATCCGGCGACCGAGGCGATCGAGGCGGTTAACAGCGCCAAGACCGGCTATCTCGGCGGCCTCGGTCTGCCGGTTCTGCTGTCCTGGATTGTCGGCGGCGTGCTCGCTGCCGGGGTTGCCTGGTTTATCGGCAAGGTAGCGCTTGGTCTGCGTTCCGATTATTTCGCCATCGCCACGCTCGGCATATCAGAGATCGTCATCGCCATTCTCAAGAACGAGGATTGGCTGGCGCGCGGCGTCAAGAACGTCACCGGCCTCAAGCGCCCGGTGCCCTATGAGATCAATTTGCAGGCCGACGCCTGGTTCGCCGATTTCGCCGCCTGGTTCGGCACAAGTGTGATCGAAGCCTCATCGATTTTCGTCAAGCTGTGCTACGCCGCGCTGTTCCTCGCCGTGCTGCTGATCGTCGTCGCGCTCTCGGAGCGTGCGCTGAAATCACCCTGGGGCCGCATGATGCGCGCTATCCGCGATAACGAAGACGCGGCCGAGGCGATGGGCAAGGACGTCAAGCGCCGCCATTTGCAAATCTTCATCATCGGCTCGGCCGTGATAGGCATCGCCGGCGCCATGTTGACGACGCTCGACGGCCAGTTCACGCCCGGTACCTACCAGCCGCTGCGCTTCACCTTCCTCATCTGGATCATGGTCATCATCGGCGGCTCGGGCAACAATTGGGGATCGGTCCTCGGCGGCTTCCTCGTCTGGTTCGTCTGGATCGAGGCCGAGCCGGCCGGCCTCTGGCTAATGGACGTCATCACCTCGGGCTTCAGTGATGACAGCCCGCTCCGCGCCCACCTCTTGAACGCCGCGCCACACATGCGCCTGGTGATCATGGGAGCGATATTGCTACTGGTGATGCGCTTCGCGCCACGCGGGCTGATCCCGGAAGTGATGCGACGATAGCCATGCCGAATTGGCGGGATATACCGGATTCAGTTTACGAAGAAATAGCGAGACGCCCGGCGCCAATCTTCGGCGACACAGATGAGGAAATCAAAGCGCATTTTTCTGATGCCGAACGCGAAGCCGAGCGCCAGAGCGCACTTTTCGAAGGCCTTGAAACCTACTGCATGTTCATCGGTTATCCGCGCAGCGGCCACAATCTTGTCGGCAAAGCGCAAGCGCCTGTTTCGGATACGGTTTGAATAGGGCAGCAGCGGAAAGCAGGCGGTAGCTTGCGGGTCCACCTCCCCGGCCAACGGGCGCAGAACATCAAAGCCGGTTTTGCCGGAGGTCAGGCGATAAGACGCGATGCAGCCGCCGGCGGGAAGCAGCGTGGCTTCCGCGCCCGGCGTTCGGATATGGATCAAGCCAGTGGAAATTTCTCGGCTCCCTCTTTGCCTCAAGGAACATCATTCTTTTACATCATAAGTGATCATCATTCCGGCCTTGATATGGTCGTCGACATGGCAATGCAGCATCCATTTGCCGGCGCTGTCGGGGCGCATGTCGAGAGTGCGCGTTGCCGCCGGCAGGAGTTGCATCACATCTACGCGCCGCCCGGTCATTAACAGCGTCGCGCCGTGCCAATGCGGCGTGTGCAGGTCGACCTCATTGCCGATGGCAAGGACATGCCAGCGCACCCGTTCGCCAAGGCGCATGTCGAGGCCCGGCAAATCGCCCCACAGGCGGCCATTGACGGCGTGCATCAAATTGCTTTCGGCGAAATCCTCATCCTCGGCATCGATATCCGCCGCCACCGTGCGCGCGATGTTGGTGTCGCGGTAAAGGCTGGCATTCTCATCCATGATGCCGAACAGGGTGACGAACTCACGGTCGACGTCGAGCGGCGTGGCATCCGCCTTAGCCTTGCCCTTGGCCGTGACGATGATGACGCCAAACAGGCCGGCATTGGTATCGGCGACCGAATCGACATGCGAGTGATAGGGCCAGGCGATGGAGGTCGGATCGTTCGGCCCCGGCCCGGCGCGCTCGGGCACTTGCCAGCGGTAGGTATAGCTGGCGCCCGGTGCGATGCGGTCGTCCGCCTTGGCCGCGCCCGATGTGCCGTCGGCATAGGGCGCGCCTTCGGAGGCCTTGTCGTAAAACACACCATGCGGATGGATGGTGAGCGGGAAGCGGCTGCGATTGAGAAAATGAACGATGATCGTATCGCCAACCTCGGCCCTGAGGTTCGGCCCCAACAGGCCGAGATGTTCCGCGTGTGGGCTCGCCGTGGCATAGGTTTTATCCGTATAGGCTCGGTAAACCGCTTTCAGATATTTGCGCCCGATACGCTCCGGCCCCTCTCCCAGAAATGTCAGCGCGGCTTCATTGAAGGGCTGCCCGTTCATCGCATTGGTCGGGAAGGTGGGCGCGTAATCCCACATCACTTCATCCGCCGCAATGTAATAGACCCGCTCGGCTGCGTCGGCGCCGGCGAGCGGCAAGGCAAGCAGGCAAGCCAGCAGCGCGGCCAGGATGGAGAAGCGCCTCATTGGCTCGGCGCCGCCGATTTTCTTGTTGATTTCGATATTCATCATAACTCCACAAACTGAAGGGTTTTTGTTAGCACGCAGCCTACGGCGCTCTTTCGTAAATTGCAAATGATAATCATACTCAATAAAAAATATACTATCACCATGCGGTGGATTGATTTGTGGTGGTGAATTTAGGGCGGAGAAGACGCGTTTCTGGCGGGGAAAAGATGATTTCGTGGCCGCGAAGACGAATTTAGGCGGACAAGAAAGTCAAGACGGCCGAGCCGGTTAGCCGAAGCAAGCGCCGATGCCGAGGCCGATATTGTCGATATACTGGATCAGATAGCTCGTGGTAATTCGATCGAAGGCCCAGGCGGCGAAGGAAAAAATCTCGTTGTGCATTGCCATGAAGATTGCGCTAAGAATTGCCAGCGCAATGACCTTGCTTGGCTGGGCGCACATTCGGGAACCCAGTTTGAGAACGGCTGGCATGGTCGCTTCGCTCATTCCGTCTGTGAAGTCTGCTGCCTCTTTTCCATATAAGGCCAATCCGGCGCGGCTGTAAATACGCCAGCACCTCCGCCGGGGCTCAATTTTGCTTGAGAATCTCGACCACATGACGCATCGCCTCGGCTGATTCGGACCATCCCCGGCCGCCGGTCAGGCCGCCATCGACGGTCAGGTCGTGGCCGTTGACGAAACTCGATTCGTCGCTGGCAAGGAACACGGCGGCCTGGGCAATGTCTACTGGCTGGCCGGCGCGCGGGATCGGCTGGTGGGCGCCGAATTCCGCTTCCAGTTTGCCGACGCTCGAATCGGCGTCATCGGGCGAGAAGCCGAGCGCCTTGCCGAAGATCGGCGTCAGGATGGCGCCGGGCGAGATCGAATTGACGCGGATGCCACGCTCGCCAAGCTCCATCGCCACGGTGCGGGTGACATGGCTGACCGCGGCCTTGGCCGCGCTATAGACATGATCGCCGTAACCGGTGCGGTGCGCGGCAACGCTCGAACAATTGATGATGCTGCCCGAGCCCTGGCGCTTCATCACGCGCGAGGCGTGTTTCATGCCCATCATCACGCCGCCGACAAGCACATCCATGGTCTTGGAATAGCCCTGCCACGAGAGATGCGATATCGGCTCATTGGGGCCGGGCACGCCGGCATTGTTGAACAGGCAATCGAGGCGGCCGAAATGCTCAACGGTGCGTGCAACCATGGCCTCGATCTCGGCCTCCTCGGAAACGTCCGTGCGCACGAACAGGGCATTCTCGCCGAGCTGCCCGGCCAGGCGCTCACCTTTCTCGACCGAGCGCCCGGCGATCACCACGCGCGCCCCCTCGTGGACGAAAACCTCAACCGTGCCGGCACCGATACCGCTCGTGCCGCCGGTCACAATCGCCACCTTGCCGTCCAACCTGCCAGCCATCCTGATCTCCCTTATCTATCGATTTCAGGAAAACGGTAGCCCGCAGGTTGGAGCGGAACAAGTCCGGTAGGATGCGCTAGCCTACATTGTCGCCACGCCGGAAGGCGCAGATCACATTGTTGCGCAGCACATTGTTGGCCATATCCTCGCCCAGGCGCTCGACCAGCTTGGCGGCGAAATAGCGATGCACATAGGTGTTGTCGCGGTCGTACTGCCATTTCGCCGGATGGACGAAGACGGATGCATCGGCCGAGACAATCACCTGATCCGGATGGCCCTTGGTGATGTTCGCGATACGGTCGAGCATCGATGCATCATCGGTCGGGCCGTTGAAGAACGGATCGCTATCGGCGCTGATGGCGTCGAACTGCACCGCGGCACCACGCCCGACCATTTTGAGATGGTCTTCATTGGCCGACGGTTGCGAATGGCCCCAGACGAAACGGTCGAGCTTGAAGCCTTCGGCCTCGAGCGAGGCGACGAAAAACAATGCAGTTATCGATATTCTGCGTTCGATCAATACCATCCGCGCCGAAGCGGCGTGGGGCGCGCTCAAGAAGAAAAGTCTGACCGATGCGCAGCGCAAGATATATCAGCGTCAGCACCGCGCCATCCTCGCGGCGCTCAAGAAACGCGAATCCGAGCGCGCCGAAAAGGCCATCCGCCTGCATCTCCTGCTGGTGCGGAAAAATCTGCTCGGTTACTGAACGCCTTGCGGCTGCGCTTTTCGCGATGCAATCTTGGCGTTCAGCAACAGCATCAGGGGAGACAGCAGCATGAGCGAAGCCAAGCCAAAAGATATCGTCCGCCAATTTCTCACTGCCATTGCGTCCGGTGATGGCGCGGCCATGCTTGGGCTGATGACCGATGATGCGGTGATGATCACGCCGGGCTCGCCCAAGGTGCCGTTCAACGGGCGCTTCGAGGGCAAGGCCTCGATTACCCAGGCGTTCACCATATTCGGCGAATATCTCGAAATCCGCGATCACACCGTGAAGCTGATGTTCGGTGAGGGCGAGCATGTCGGCGTGCTGATCAACGAGACCTCGCGCGCCAAACGCACCGACCGCTTCATCAAGCAGGATACCTTCTGGTATTTCCACATCGCGCAAGGGCTGATCCAATTCTGGGAGGTGTTCGAGGATACCGAGCAGGTCGGCTGGGCGTGGGACGATGGCGCAACGCGGCGCGCGGAATAGGGTAGCGCGCGGCGGCCTGGCGATCCGCCTTGCCCGTCCCCATAGCGCCGGCTTACGCTGTGCCGCCGCAATCGGCTTACGCCCGCGGACTCACATCTGGAGGCCAGCATTATGAGTCATTTTAAATATGCCTATAACGCTATCGTCTTTACCGGCGAGGATTTCACTACCCAGATTGAAAGGCTAGCGCGCTATGGCTATGACGCGATCGAGCTGGTCGGTGAGCCGGATTGGTATGATTTCGCCGAGGTCAGGCGGGTGTGCGGCGATTTCGGCCTTAAGGTCAGCTCGATCTGCTCGATGTTCACGCCCGAGCGCGATATGAGCTACCCCGATGCCGCGCGCCGCCAGGCGGGCGTCGATTATTGCAAGGCCATCGCCGATATGGCGGCCGAGACCGACGCGCCCGTTATGATGGCGGCGCCCTCGGTGTGGAACAAGATGCATCCGCTCGCGCCACTCGATCAGGAGCGCGGCTGGGCGGTCGAAAACCTGCAGCGCGTTGGTGAATATGCCCACTCGCTCGGCGTCGGCATCGCGATTGAGCCGTGGAACCGCTACGAAACCTATTTCATCAACCGCCTCGATCAGGCGCTTGACCTGATGGCCGAGCTCGACCTGGCCAATGCCGGCGTGCATGGCGACATGTTCCACATGGCAATCGAGGAGGCGAGCATCGCCGAAGCCTATGCCAAGGCGGGAAAGCACCTGACCCACACCCACATTGCCGATTCCAACCGCGCCGCGCCGGGCACCGGGAATACTGATTTCAAGCCGGTCCTGCAAACACTGCACGATATCGGCTTCGACGGCTATCTGACGATGGAGCTGCTGCCGGCCACAGCCGATCCGTTCGGCTGGGTGAAAGACGGCCGGGCGGAAGAATTTAAGGATGCCTACGCCGAGCAATCGATCACCTATCTGAAGCGCGTCGAGCATGAGCTCGGCCTGTCATCCGAAGCCTGAACGCCGGCCAACGAAACAGGCGCCAGCGTTGCGTGCCGGCCGATCAACGGCTAGGTTGCGCGACCGCACCATCGCCATATTCCATCTTTCGTTTCGTGACGCGTGATCCCGGCCCCGACTTGAAAGCCCACAACGACCCGCCCGAAGGGCAAACGTCAACACGGAAAGATGATCATCCTGCATCTTGAGCACGATATAGACCTGCTCATCGTCGCCGAGGATACCGACCGGAATGCCGCCGCGCGCGCACCACACGGCGCATTGATGATGGGCGCTGCCGGTCGCCCACATGATCTCGCTGAGGTAGCGCCAAGGATCGATGACCTCGCCGGTCACCGTGACGCGCTTTGGCTGTCCGGCCTCACCCGGCCCGGGCGCCGCCACAAAGGCAGCAAACGACAAAGCCGCCGCGCATAAAGGATACTTTCCTATTCGCAACACTGACTTTCCCCCGCTGTTTTAAACCTGACGCTAATATATTTTCCGCCGCCGCGAGATAAATTCTCCGTGTCCCACTGGTGACAGGTATGAGCCCACCGCGGCATGCAATTTCGAGCATCGTTGCAATGATAAATTTGCCATGCATTATGGCCCCGGCTGAAAGCAGGAGAACAGCAAATGCGCGATTTTCAATTACCCGGACGCTCAACGGCACACGGTATCAACGGCATGGCGGCGACATCGCAACCGCTCGCCACGATTACCGCTTTAGAGGTGCTCAAAGCGGGCGGTAACGCGGTCGATGCGGCGGTGGCGGCGTGCGCCGTTCTCGGTGTCGTCGAGCCGCAATCGACCGGTATCGGCGGTGATTGTTTCGTTCTCTATGCGCCCAAGGGCCGCGTTCCGCCAATTGCCATGAACGGCTCCGGCCGCGCGCCGCAGGCGGCCACAGTCGAGCGCTTGCGCGAGCTCGGCCTCAGTGAGATCGAATATCAAAGCCCACACGCGGTGACGGTACCGGGCGCTGTCGATGCCTGGTCTCAACTGCTGGCCGATCACGGCAGCACGGATTTTGCCGAACTGCTGCAACCGGCGATTCGCTTTGCCGAGGACGGCTACTCGGTTTCGCCGCGCATCGCCATGGACTGGGCCGCCAACGCGGAAAAACTCGCGGATTGCCCCAACGCCAAGCGCATTTTTCTGCCCGGCGGCAACACGCCGCAAGCCGGCGACAGGCACCGCCAAGCGGAACTCGCCAATAGCCTCAAGGCGATTGCCAAGAATGGCCGCGATGCCTTTTATTCCGCCGCCATCGGCGAAGACATTGTCAGCCATCTGCAAAGCCTCGGCGGCTTGATGACGGAACAAGACCTCGCCCAATACCGCGCCCAGTATGTCGAGCCGATCAAGGCCGACTATCGCGGCCATGAGATTTTCGAATGCCCGCCCAACGGCCAGGGCATCATTGCCCTGATTATGCTCAACATCCTGCAGGGCTATGATTTGGCGGCGCTTGATCCGAATGGCGCCGAGCGTCTGCATCTTGAAGCAGAGGCAACGCGCCTCGCCTACCGCGACCGCGCGGCGCTGATTGCCGATCCGGACGCGGTTCAGATGCCGAGCGCGCATTTGCTCTCGCCAGCCTATGCCGACGGGCTGCGCGCGCTGATAACGCCGGAGCGCGCCATGGCGGACCTGCCCGCCGCCGCCGACACCGAGCACCGCGATACGGTTTACCTCACCGTGGTCGATAGCGAACGCAACGCCATATCTTTTATCAACTCAACCTTCCATTCCTTTGGCAGCGGCATTTGCGCGCCGAAAAGCGGTGTCATGTTGCAAAATCGTGGCTCGAGCTTTGTCCTCAACGCCGAACACCCCAACCACATCGCGCCCGGCAAACGGCCGATGCACACCATCATTCCGGGCATGTTGGCCGAGGGCGGGCGGGCGATCATGCCGTTCGGTGTCATGGGCGGGCATTACCAGGCGACCGGACATGCCCATTTCCTCACCAATTTCATCGATTTCGGCATGGACCCGCAGGAGGCGCTCGATGCGCCGCGCGCCTTTCACTTCGAAGACGAGCTCTCGGTCGAAAACGGCCTGAGCAAAGCCACCGTGGCGGCGCTCGAAGCCAAGGGCCACAAAACAAAAGCCGCCGACGACCCGATTGGCGGCGGCCAGGCGATTCATATCGATTGGCAGCGCGGCACCCTCACCGGCGGCTCGGACCCACGCAAGGACGGTTGCGCGTTGGGCTATTGAGGCGGCTCTGCTAGCATTGTCCTTTCCGGGAGACCCAAAAAGGAGAACGCCATGCATAGACGCCATAACCCCGATACCGTCGTCGAGGCCTTCGGCAAAGGCTATAGCCAGGCACTCGAAGTCGACCCCAACAAACGCTGGCTCTATACCGCCGGCCAGGTCGGCGCCGCGCCGGACGGCAGCACCGCCGAATCGTTCGAAGACCAGGTGGCGCAAACCTGGGCCAATATTCTAGCGCTGCTACAGGATGGTGGCATGGGCATCGACGATATCGTCAAGGTCAACGGCTATGTCGTCGGCGTGGAAAATTTCCCCGCCTATGCCGCGGGGCGCAAAAAAGTGATGGGCGATGCCCGGCCCGCTTCGACCGCGATCATCGTTCCCGCCCTGGCGTTACCGCAGTGGCTGGTCGAAATCGAAGTGATCGCCGCCAAATAAATTCAGCCGGGGTGGCAGCCCGCTTCGATGGCGCGCCGGCGCACCAGGGCATAGACCGCATCGATGGTCGGCGTGGCGATGCCGACCAAGCGGCCAAGCTCGGCCACAGCGCCGACCAGGGCATCGATCTCCATCGGCCGGCCAAGGTCAAGATCCTGCAGCATCGAGGTTCGGTGCGCGCCAACCTGCTCGGCGCCGTTGATGCGCTTATCGACATCGATGGCGAACTTGACGCCGAGCTTTTCGGCCACGGCCTGGCCCTCGACCATCATCGACCGCGCCAACGCGCGCGTCTCCCTATCCTTGGCGATATCCTCGAGCGTCGCGCCGGTTAGCGCACTGATCGGATTAAAGGCGAGGTTGCCCCACAGCTTGACCCAAATGTCGGAGCGGATATCGCTGCGCACCGGCGCCTTGAAGCCGGCGGAGATCAGCGCCTGGGATAACGCCGTGGCGCGCTCCGAACGGCTGCCGTCGGGCTCGCCGATAGGCAGCCGGTTTTGGCTGATATGGGGCTGCACCTCGACAACGCCTGGCGCCACGATTTCGGCGGCGGGATAGACGACACAACCGATGGCGCGCTCCGGCCCGAGGCTCTGCCACTGCACATCATCCGGGTCAACCATCCTGACGCGATGGTCCTGCCACGCGCCGTCGAGCTTGTAGAAATACCACCAGGGAATGCCGTTGGCAGCGGTTACCACCGCGCTCGAAGGCCCGAGTAAAGGCCGCATCGCGGCAGAGACGGCCGGCACGGAGTGCGCCTTTAAAGTGACCAGGACAAAATCCTGCGGCCCGACTTCCGCCGGATCGTCGCTGCATTTGGGATGTTCGGTATGTTCTTCATTGCCTATGCGCAACGTCACGCCATTTTTCTTCATCGCCTGGAGATGCGGGCCGCGCGCGATCAGGGTGACGTCAATACCGCCGCGCGCCAGTTCGACGCCGAGATAGGCGCCGATCGCTCCGGCTCCGAAAATGCAGAGTTTCACTCGACTAGGCCGAGTTTCTCGGCCAAGCCGATGCGCTGCAGCTTGCCAGTCGCACCCTTGGGAATCTCGTCGAGCAGAACAATCTTGCGCGGCACCTTGAAGGCGGCAAGGCGCTCACCGGCGAAATCGCGGATGTCCCTGTCGCTCGCCTCTTTGCCTTCGCGCAACACGATCGCCGCGGCGACATCCTCGCCGAGCTTGTTGTGCGGCATGGCAAAGACAACCGCCTGGGCCACCGCCGGATGGGTCATCAGCACATCATCCACTTCCCTGGGCGATATCTTTTCGCCGCCACGATTGATGATCTCCTTGAGGCGGCCGGTTAGGGTGACATAGCCCGCATCGTCCATCACGCCCTGGTCGCCGGTGCGGAACCAGCTATTGGTAAAGCCTTCGGCATTGGCCTTGTCGTTATTTTCATAACCCGCCGTAACATTGTCGCCGCGAATGACGATTTCGCCGGTGGCGCCGGCGCCAAGCAATTCACCGGCGAGATCCATGATCGCCACTTCCGGCCCGGCGGCAATGCCGACACAGCCCGGCCGGCGCTCCGCTGGTGGCAACGGATTGCTCGCCATTTGATGCGCCGCCTCGGTCATGCCGTAGGATTCGATCACCGGGGCTGAAAATACCTGCTCCAATTCAGCCATCACCGGTGCCGGCAAAGATGAAGAGGAAGAGCGAATCAAACGCAACGGGTTGCGCGCGACAATTTCCTCATTGCGCCCGGCGCGGGCCAGAATCGCCTGGTGCATGGTCGGCACGGCGGTGTACCAACTCGGCTTGATTTGATCGAGCCAGGCAAAAAATTTGAGCGCGTTGAAGCCCGGCGAGCAGGCCACGCTGGCGCCGGCGTAAAGCGACGAAAGAACGGCGGCGATCAGACCATGAATGTGAAACAGTGGCATCACATTGAGGCAGCTATCCTGCGGCTTCAGTTCTAGCCAGGCCGAAATATTGCGCGCCGAAGCGCACACATTGGCGTGGCTGAGCGGCACGATCTTGGGCCGCGATGTAGTGCCGGAGGTATGCAGAATAAGGGCGATATCCTCGGCCCCGGCAAAGCCGCCGGCGCTGGCCGCCTGCCCGGCGGGAGGAGAAAGCGTAAAGGCACCGGCTGGCGCTTGCGCCTCGGGCGTTAGTGGAATGAGTGGAATATCCAGCTTGCCGGCCGCTTCAATCACCGGCGAATCGTCGCCGGCCAAAACGATCACCGCCTTGGCACCGAGATCGGAAAGATAAAATTCAAACTCCTCGGCCCGGTAGGCCGGGTTCAGCGGCGCCGCCGTCGCACCAGCGGCGACTGAGACAAAAGCTGTCGCCATCTCGGGGCTGTTGGGCAGCACGATCGCGACCCGGTCGCCGCGCCCGATCCCCGCCGCATTGAGAACGCCGAGTGTTCCGGAGCCGAGCGCCTGCAAGCCGGCAAAGCTCATCGTGTCCCTTTCGGGCGCACGGATAGCCGGCGCCTGCGCTTCGCCACACGCTACCAACTGGGCCAGAGTTATGGCATCGATCATCGTCTAGTCACCCCATCCTTAATCACGCTGATGGAGCGCAATATGCCCGAGCGCCGGGGGCGAAGAAACCTGAAAATTATTTGCTTATCCAAAAAAGAGATGCGCCCCGCGCATCGCCGTTTAGTAAGCGTGACCACGCGCCCGAACTTATACGAGGTAGCCAAGCGCGCGGATGCGCGCGCCCGGCGTTTGAGGGAACATAATTCGAGGGAACGTATTGTGGGCCACTCTTGCGGCCGGTTGGTACTAAGCCGCGACGCGAAGCGGCGGCTGATCCATCATGAAAAAGCGCGAGCGGTTGAGCGTTGCCTGATAGGCCTCTGTCGGCAGGTCGCGTGAAAAGCCGCTCATTTCGTTCGGCATAAAAGCGCGCAAGTGGCCGCCCTCATGCGCGATGAGCTGGATCAAGGCCGGCGCCGAATCGCCAAACTTGGCAACCGGCGAGAGATGTTCGCTTGATTTCCGAAGAGCGCGCCTGTCCGCGGTTTCGGGCAGCAGCTTGAGCGCCTGTTCCGTCTGGCGCTCGCGGCCGGGATGCGCCTGCTGGCGCGGCGCGTGGAGTGCCGGTGTATGAATTTTTCAACAGGCTGCGCACGGCGTACGGATTGCGGCACCGATTCCGCATAGACGGCAAGAGCCGTGCCGCTGGCGTGCTAAGTGGCGTCATCTCAATCTATGACCGGATACATAATGCTGCGAGAATCATCCTGTAATATATATTAAATTAAAGAAGTTTAAAGAAAAAATATAAAATATTTAAAGCATTACCGATAACAATGATTCTGTAGAAACTTAAAAGTTCTCAAGTGTAACTATCTAAAAGTTAATCATTATCTAACCATAACTGTTTGTTTATTAAATTGTCGGATTCAACATTTGTTAAGAGAATCCGGCCTAGTATTTCCCCACGCGTTGGTGCGGAATTTGTTTAGTGCCTTATGGGCCCGTTCCTTTCAGCGCAGCGCGGGGTCGAACATAAATGGTTGCTCAGGTAGGGCATGAAAGCCGAGCGCACATATTCTGACACGATAGGCGACGCCATAGATGCGTCCGGCGATGCGGTCTGCGATTGGGGCCTGCGTTCCGGCGCAATCCAATAGCTGGCCAATGCCTGTGATGTATTGGGCATTCGCGACGTAGCCGAAATCGCGCAAGCAGAGCAATATCTGTTACGCGTCAGCCGAGCCTGCATTGGCGAGCTGCGCCGCACCCATACGGAGCGCGCGCAGACGGGTGCGCGGTTTACCTGTAGCTATGAGTTCCGCCGCGGCGATCGTTCGGTCATTTGGGTCGAGGATCGCGGCCGCTTCGTCTGCTCGCCGGATGGCGAGCCGATACGCATTTTGGGCACCATCCGGTGCCTCGACCTTTCGCTGCGTGCCAGCGACGTGGTGGGGCGCGTTGCGCATGATCAATTCGGCATCGTCTTAAGCGGCTGTGCGACCCAGGACGTCCCCGCCGCCGGCGAAAAGCTTCTGCTCGCGGTGCAACAATCGACGGTCATGACCGACAAGGGCCATATCCCGATTACCGCCTCGGTCGGTGCGGTGTCCTTTCCCGATGCCGTGCGCACTTCCTATGACGCCATGGCCAAAGCCGATATCGCGCTCGAAAAGGCGCGCCGCTCAGGAACAAGAGCTTTCAGCTCAATTTCCAGCCCATCGTCGGGGCGAAAGACAAGCAGCCCAAATATCATGAGTGCCTGTTGCGCATGTTCGATGAAGCAGGGACTTTGCTCCCGGCCGGAGAATTCCTGCCGATCGCCGAGAAAATGGGCCTGATCCGCTCGATTGACCGGTTCGTACTCGACGCCGCAATCGAGGAATTGGCTTCAAGCCCGGATGTCTGCCTCGCCGTTAACATCTACAACCTGTCGACCACGGACCCGTCCTGGCTGAGAGCTCTGACCGCCCAG
>PVBE011727545.1_pt1 | contig 15344 bp, 9 predicted proteins | sample 1631181 | NCBI WGS metagenome assembly PVBE01 (sample SAMN08397723, study PRJNA350692) | Marine metagenome, whole genome shotgun sequencing project. | isolation source: water | place: Pacific Ocean | collected 2012-04 | reverse complement strand
CACTGTTTCTGTTTTTCTGGGTTGAGACATTTTTTGCGAGAAACATCGCTGACGCGAGAGCGCTTTTTAAGTGGTTGCCGGTTTTGCTGATATTTCTTGCGGCTACGTTGACCATGCGAACCTGGTCGGAAGAGCGGCGTGCCGGAACGATCGAGACTTTACTGACCAGCCCAGTCCCGCGAGTGCAGCTCGTACTGGGTAAATTCCTGGCTGGCGTCGCATTGGTGGCATTGGCTTTGGTGCTGACGTTCCCCCTGCCGGTGACCGTGGCACTGTTAGGCCCCCTTGACTGGGGCCCCGTGATAGGCGGCTATGTTGCAGCACTTTTCCTCGCGGCGGCCTATATCGCGATCGGTGTCTATATGAGTGGGCGAACTGATAATCCGATTGTGGCGTGGATTCTGACCACCATGGTCTGTTCTGTTTTCTACCTGTTAGGCAGTCCAACGATTACGGCATTTTTCGGCCACGAGATTGGTGGGTGGCTGATGCTCATTGGTTCGGGTGCCCGTTTCGAGTCAGTAACGCGGGGCGTGCTCGATCTACGTGACCTGTATTTTTATTGCGCCATCATTGGTATGTTTTTAACGTTGAATTTGTTTTCGCTTGAACGCGTTGCCTGGGCGGGGAACCCATTAAGTCGTCGCCACGCGCACTGGTGGTTGGTCGTCGGGTTAGTCTTGGCGAACTTCATTGCGGCTAATTTCTGGCTGCAATCGATTAGTTCGGTCAGGCTGGATATCACGCGAGACCAGATGTATTCACTGTCAGAAGCCACCGATCGTTATCTTGGACAACTGGAGGAGCCACTATTGATTCGTGGTTATTTCTCCGCCAAGACGCATCCATTACTGGCGCCCATGGTTCCGGCGATACGTGATTTACTCGAAGAATACGCACAGATCGGCGGCGGCAATGTGCACGTAGAGTTTATTGACCCGCACGAAAACCAGGCGTTGGAAGAGGAGGCTGCCAGCAAGTACGACATTCGACCCGTGCCGTTCCAGATGGCAAGTCGTCACCAATCGGGAGTCGTCAATTCGTATTTCCACGTTGTCGTCGCCTACGGTGATCAGAGCGAAACACTCAGTTTTCGCAACCTCATCGATGTTAAAGGGGGCAGTAACGGAGAGTTAGACGTGGTGCTGAAGGACCCGGAATACGCTATCACCAGTGCGATCAAGAAAGTGCTGACGAGTTACCGTGCCGGGGGCAATCCGTTCGATACGTTAACGGGAGATATTCAATTCAAGGGCTATCTGTCAGCGGCCGATCGTCTGCCGTCTGAACTGGCCACCCTGCGTGGTGACCTTGAAGCGGTGCTGGGCGAGCTGGAAAAAGAATCCGGCGGACGTTTCAGCGTATCGATTGTTGACCCCGATAGTAACGGGGGGGCGTTGGCGAAAAAACTCACCGAGCGCTATGGGTTACGCCCGCAACTGTCGGGGCTGTCAGATCAGCAACGTTTCTGGTTTTCGATGCTGATGGAGCGTGGCGGCGAAGCGATTCAAGTACCTTTGCCGGAGGATCTGGGACGCGAATCGATTAAGCGAAGCCTGGTGGGCAGCTTAAAACGTCTGGTGCCCGGATTTCTCAAGACGATTGCTTTGGTGACCCCGCCAGCGGGTGCGCGTGCTGATCCTTACCAGTACCTTGGCAATGCGTTGATGGAAAACAACCGCATGACCAACACGGATCTGGCAACCGGGCGTGTGCCCGAAGACGTCGATCTGTTGATGGTAGTGGCGCCGGGCAATCTCAATGCCACGCAGGTCTTTGCAATAGATCAGTTTCTGATGCAGGGGGGCACGGTGTTTGTCGCCACTTCAAACAACATGGTCCAGATTGGGGCGGACCTGCAGGTACAGCCGCATCGTTCTGGGCTTGAGGGATGGTTGGCGTATCAGGGATTGTCCGTGGATGAGGGAATGGTGCTTGATCCAATCAACACGGCGTTCCCGGTACCCGTACAGCGGTATATCGGTACTGTGCCGGTACAGGAGATTCGTCGTTTGCCGTATCCTCATTTCCCGGACTTGCGAGATGAGCAGTTAAGTCAAGACAGTATCATCACGGCCGGTCTCAAGCAGTTGACCATGAACTGGGCTTCGGCTGTGACGATGAAAGAGACGGACGCGTCGTCCCGCGAGACCACGGTATTGCTGCAAAGTTCTGAGAACAGTTGGGTTGCTGACAACATTGGCATTGTTCCAGACTATAAACGCTTTCCCGAAGCGGGTTTTCCGATCAATGAACCGCGCGGCGCGCAGGTGCTTGGCGTGGCGGTCCAGGGTGTTTTTTCGTCTTTCTTCAAGGATAAAGAATCTCCGTTGATCCAATCGGCGGATGAGAATAAATCGAGTGGTGGCGAGCAGGCATCGGCTCAAACCAACGCAGTTGCCGAAAACAAAGGGCCCATGATCACTTCAGTGATTGAGCACTCCCCAGCGAGCGCCCGTCTTGTGCTGATTGGGTCGAATACCTTTGCCAGTGATATGGCGCTGACACTGACGTCTGAAGGCATGGGGACGATGTACACCAAACCCCTTGAATTCATGCAGAACATGATCGACTGGTCCTTAGAGGATGCTGGGCTCCTCAGCATTCGTGGTCGAACCCAGTTCTCGCGCACGTTGCGGCCGATGACGCCAAAAGCGCAGGTAACCTGGGAATACGCCAACTATGTGATCGCGATTGTGCTGCTGTTGTTTGTCTGGATATGGCGGCGCCAGGTTAATCGAGCCGCACTCGGTCGGTTCAAGCAGCTGTTGAACAACGGGTAAACAATGAGGCGATTGATCCACATACTTGCCGCGGTGTTGATTGTCCAGGTGGTGCTGGCGGTGGTGCTTGATCGCGCCGGCCCGGACTTGTCGCCGAGCGCGTCGGACAGTCCGATGATTGTCCTTGATGGTAAGCCCATCACGCGTTTGGTCATCGATGGTATCGATAGCCAAGTGACCTTAGAAAAGAAATCGGACCATTGGGTCATTCCAGCCATCAACGATTTTTCCGCCGACCAGGACAAGGTGGCCGAATTGATCAACAAATTGAAGTCCATTAAGCGCAACTTGCCGGTGAGTACCAGTGCCGCATCACGCGAGCGTTTCCGCGTGGCAGATGATGGGTTTGAAAGGCGCATACAGATATTTGTCGATGATTCACTAGCCGCTGAGATTTTTCTGGGCACGGCGCCGCGCAGCCGCATGATCCATGTCAGGCAACGTGAGGACACGGCGGTGTTTGAGACGCAGATGGGGCTGCATCATGCCTCAGCCACTACGCAGGAATGGTTAGACAAGGCCTTGCTTCAGGTGGCGTACCCCGACATCCGCGCGATCAGTGTGCCTGGTCTTTTTCGAGTGGAAAAAGATCCGAATGCGAAGGTGGATAAAGCAGCGGATAGCGCTGATCAACCCAAGACTGTCCTTGATAGCTGGGTTAGCGCAGATCCGCTGGGTGAGAACGAACGGATTGAGCAGAGCAGCATGCTGGTGTTGGGGCAAAAGATCGCCAACATACGTTTCAAGGATGTGCTCGGGACCACAATACAATCAGATTACGGACTATCAACGCCGAAACTGGTGTTGCAGGTCGAAACGAGTGCAGGTCAAACCTTAATCTACGAGTTGGGCTTGCTGCAAGGCACGGACGATTATGTGTTGAAAATATCGAATCGGCCCGAGTACTTTGCGCTGGCAGATTATGCTGGAAAGGGGTTATTGGATGCGGCAGATCGCTCGATGATTTTCTTACCTAAATTAAAGCCAATCAGTAACTAGTCAAAGCCCTAAGGTCGATGGGTGCCTATCCTTCGCTGTGGCCATCGGGCCTTGTTGTGTCGCTAACCCATCCGTTGTTGAGTGGGCCATTGCCATCACAACGACACGGATTTTCTGCGCATGGTGTTCCGGTGGGTCTTATCGGCGTTGTTTGATGGTTGCAACGCGATGAGTGGATCGCCGGTGCAAACCATTTTGGAGGTCAAGCTTTCGCGCTAGGGTGTTGTCATGGGTGTCATGGGCGAGCCGTCGATCAGTCGCTCGTAGCGAAAATCCGTTGGGTTCACGATCGGAGTAGCCGAGGTAGCAAGATCTGCCGAGAGTTGTCCCGCTGCCGGACCGATGCCAAAGCCATGGCCGGAGAATCCCGTTGCGATAACCAGTCCCGGGTGTTGTGTTACCGTCGAGATCACCGGGATCACGTCGGGCATGACATCGATCATGCCTGCCCAGCGCTCTGAGACGGTAATGCCTCGAAATACAGGATAGACCTGACACAAATTTTTAAGGGCTTGATCGAGTTCAGCGAGGTTGGGCGCGGGGTCCAGAATGCGGCACCGTTCAAACGGCGTAATGTCGGCACTGTTCCACTGGGTTGGTTGTTTCGCTTCTTCCCAAAAACGCTGACCGATGGTTATGTGCAGTTCGCGCCACGACCTACAGGTCAGTGGCCAGAAGGGTCGTAGCAAGCGAAAGCTGTCCGGAACCAGATCGTGGCGAACGACGTTGCGGTGGGCGATGTTGTAGCCACCATCCGCGCGGCGGTGCACTGCAAAGCCAGGCCCCGACGTTGACGTGGTCGGTCCGTCGGCCAATGGGGCCGTGCGTAACACCGATGAGCGCACTTTGAGTTGTGGCAGATCAATGCCGAGGTTGCGGCAAAATGTTCTGGACCAGGCGCCGCCCGCCAGGATTACAGCACTGCAATCAACTGAGCCTTTTTCCGTGATGATGCCCGAGACACGGCCCGCCTTGGTTTCTATCGAGCGTACCGCTGTCGCCGTAAATAACTTAGCCCCGTGCTGTTGAGCGGCCATGGCCATGGCCGGTGCGGCACGGGTCGGTTCTGCGCGACCGTCATGTGGAGTATAGAGCGCGCCGCGCCAGGCGCGTGTGGCCCCTGGCAGCAACGCATTGGTTTCCGGTGAGTTAATTACTCGGGCATCAATGTCGTGTTGCCGGGCGAGCTGTCGCCAATCCTCGAAATCCGTCATTTGCTGCTCGCTTGTTGCCAGCGAGGCGATGCCGCAGGTCACAAAGCCGGTTTGCGCACCGACTCGGTGATTCATATCGCGCCACAAGCGCAACGATTCGATGATCAGAGGTAGTTCGCGTGGGTCGCGGCCCTGTTGACGGCACCAGCCCCAATTACGGGACGATTGTTCACCGGCAATCACGCCTTTTTCAAATAAAGCGCAGGGAATTTTGCGCTCTGCCAGTGTCAGGGCGGCGGCCACGCCAATAATGCCGCCACCGATAATGGCTATCTCTGTAGTGGCGGGCAGTCTCTCGTCGCTGGTAACGGTATCCGGTGTTGGTGCCATGTGGGATGAGTTAGGTCGTGGGTCAATGCGTGATCAGTGGCGACAGTCATTGTCGATTGCCAGCGTGCGGATGACAATAGGGGTAGAGTGTCGTCTCAGATCGAAACGATTATCTCGTTGCCTGGGTTGGTCGAGAGAGTTGATAAACTTTGTATTTTAAATAATCTTGATCGTTATTTAGGAGCACTCATTGTCTTCGAAACGTTTAGCGGTAGTGTTGCAGGGTGTCAAAAGTGTGGATCAGGTGCCGGGGTTAGAAGCCGGCGGCCATGACGTTGAGTGGCGTTGCGCACCGACGGCTGATGACCTGTCTGAGATGCTGCCTGGCGCCGAGGTGTTGCTTGGTTGGGACTTTCGCGCGAGCGAGTTGCGCGCGGCGTGGGGACAGGCAGACTGTTTGCGTTGGATTCAATGGAGCGGCGCGGGCGTCGATGCGCTGTTGTTCCCCGAACTGGTTTCGAGTCATGTGATGTTGACCAATGCGCGGGGCATATTTGATCGGGCCATGGCCGAGTCTGTACTCGGGTTTATGTTGTCTTTTGCCAAGGGGTTTACTGAGACCTTTCGGGCGCAGGCAGAGCGCCGCTGGAATTACCGCTGGACAGAACAGTTGATGGGTCGAGAAGTACTGATTGTCGGTGTTGGCAGTATCGGCCGGGAGATCGCACGACTGTTATCCGCCGCGGGACTCAAGGTTCAAGGGGTGGGGCGTTCGGCACGCAGCGGCGATGCTGATTTTGGAATAATCTCTGCAGTATCGGATTTGGATCAATGCCTGGCACAGAGTGATTACGTTGTTGCCATTCCGCCATTGACACCGGACACGCACGGGCTTTTTGGTGCCAAGCAGTTTGCGTCTATGAAAAAAACAGCCCGTTTTATTAACTTAAGCCGAGGCGAAGTCGTTGACGAGGGCGCACTCGTCGCGGCGCTTGAAACAGGTGAGATTGCCGGCGCTGTGCTGGATGTTTTTCAGCAGGAGCCCTTGCCGGAGGACAGTCCGCTGTGGTCGACTCCGAATCTGGTGGTTTCTCCGCATATGTCGGGAGATTACGACACGCACCAGACGACGGTAGCCGAATTGTTCCTGGATAATCTGGATCGTTACGTCAGGGGGGACACTTTGATTAACACGGTTGATAAGGTGCACGGCTTTGTTATTGATTAGGGCCTACTATTGATCCATCCGGTTGATTTCAAACGCACTGAATTGAGTTAACTCAACACCAAAGGGATTAAGCGATGGAACTGGGACTTTTTACGCAGCCGGTGCACCGGGCTGAAAAGCCCTGGGCGACGGCACTGGCTGAGGATCGCGAATCGGTTCTTCTGGCCGAAAAACTGGGTTTTTCAGAAGTCTGGATTGGCGAGCATTTTTCCACTAAGGCCGAACAGATTCCATCACCGCTGATGTTTCTGGCGAGTCTGATCGAACAGACCTCGACCATCCGTTTTGCTACCGGCGTGATCAACCTGCCGTATCACCATCCGGTGATCGTCGCAGCTGAGACCGCGCAATTTGACCAGATGAGTGGTGGCCGATTGATTTTGGGGTTTGGTCCCGGTGGATTAATGAGCGACGCGGAACTTTTTGGCATGGAAGACATGCCCGAGCGTTATCGCGTGGCGATGGAGTCGATCGATATTATCCTCGCGCTGTGGAATGCAGAAGCGCCCTTGCGCTTCGATGGCGAGCATTTTCCAATGACCCTTGAGCGCCGCGTGTGGTTAAGCCATGGTGTTGGGCGCATGGCGCAGACCTTTCAAAAACCGCATCCGCCCGTGGCGTTGGCGATGGTGGGGCCGGGAGGTCAGACGGCCGAAACCATCGCAGAACGCGATTTCATTCCCATCTCGGCCAACTTTGTTCCGGTGAGCAATCTCGTGGCGCAATGGCAGAGTTATGCGCAGACTCGGGAGCGTCTCGGTAAGATCGCGGACCCGTCTATCTGGCGCGTGTGTCGCAATGTGCTGGTGACCGATTCTGATGCGCAGGCGCAAGACATTCTGGCCGATCCTGACGGTACGTTCGCTTACTACTATCGTTATATTCGCGGTGTCCGGCAGATCGAAGAATTTCGTGAGCACCAGGACAAGCCGTTACCCGAACTGAATGCTTTGCTGGAAGTCGATGTTGCGCTGGAGGAGTCGGTGATCGCTGGCTCATTGGCAAGTGTTCAGGAGCGACTCGTTGATCTGGTAGATCAATTGGGGCCCTTCGGCACCTTGGTGATGGTGGGTCAGGACTGGGACGATGCCGTCATGTGGCCAACATCGATGCGACGGATGGCCGAAGAGGTGATGCCCGTTTTGACGCAACACGCCGATCAACTCAAGTGAGCGGTGCGGTTTTCGCCCACGGTTCGATACAATGAATGATTACACCGTGTTGGCGAGGGGACTGCAGTTTCCCGAAGGGCCTGTTGCCATGGCAGATGGCAGCGTACTGGTAGTTGAGATTCGCCGGGGCACGCTCACCCGTGTTGCTGTGGACGGGCAGTTGGAAGTGGTCGCCACCCCTGGCGGCGGCCCCAATGGTGCCGCGATCGGTCCGGACGGTGCGTGTTATCTGTGCAATAACGGCGGCTTTACCTGGCAGGTGGATGAACAGGGCGCGCGACCGACCTTACAGCCCAAGGACTACAGCGGGGGGCGCATCGAGCGCGTGGATCTCGTTACCGGCGAGGTTGAGGTGTTGTATCGCGAAGTCGACGGAGTGCCGCTGCGCGGGCCGAATGACATTGTTTTTGATTGTCACGGGGGCTTTTATTTCACTGACCTTGGCAAGGTGCGTTACTACGATCAGGATCGTGGCCGAGTGTTTTATGCGCAAGCCGATGGCAGTGGTATCGAGGCGTTGATCCATCCGTTGGAAATGCCCAACGGCATTGGGCTCTCCCCGGATGGGAAAACGCTCTATGTGGCCGAGACACCCACGGCGCGGCTGTGGGCGTTCGACATTCTTTCGCCGGGCAAGATAGCGCGCCACCCGTGGCCGTCGCCACACGGTGGACGTTTCATTGCCGGCTCTGCAACGTACCAGCGTTTTGACAGTTTGGCGGTAGAGGCGAACGGCAATATCTGTGTGGCGACCTTGGTTAACGGTGGCATCAGCGTGATTTCGCCCGACGGGGCAACAGCGCATGTGGCGTTGCCGGACCCTTATACGACCAATCTATGTTTTGGCGGCCCGAATCTGACCACAGCCTACATCACACAGTCGCAAAGCGGGCAATTGTTGCGCATGCCCTGGCCGCGCGAAGGCTTGGCCCTGGCCTATTCGGCTTGAGCACTGTGACCCAAAAGCGCTTAGATGACTGAGCCGATCTACGATGTGGTGGTGGTGGGGGCGGGCGTCATCGGGCTGTCCACGGCCATGGCATTGCTGGATCGCTACCCTAAAGCGCGATTAGTGGTGCTGGAAAAAGACGCAACGAGTGCGACCCAGCAGTCTGGTCACAACAGCGGTGTCATTCACTCCGGTATTTATTACAAACCCGGTTCCTTCAAGTCGAAGTTCTGTGTTGAGGGGCGTCGCACCATGGCGGCTTTCTGTGAGGATAACGGTATTCCGACCTGGCGCTGCGGCAAACTCATTGTGGCCAATTCGAAAGCGGAGATTGCGCGCCTTGAGGCACTGCACGAACGGGGACTGGCCAACCAGGTCGAGGGTCTCGAGCGAGTCGGTCCTGATCGCATCAGCGAGATCGAGCCGCATGTGCGTGCGTGCGAGGCCCTGTGGGCACCCAATACGGGCATCGTTGATTTTCGCAAGGTAGCGGCGGCCTTTGCAGACAAAGTACGGCTGGCCGGTGGTGAAATACGTTTTCACTGTGCGCTGCTTCGCGCGATCGATCGATCGGGCCACACGGTTCTCGAAACCAAATCAGGTGCGATTGAAACGCGTCATGTCATCAATTGCGCCGGCCTGCATAGTGATCGCGTCGCACTCACCATGGGCACTGACCCTGGCTTGCAGATCATCCCTTTTCGCGGCGAATACTTCACCTTGAAAAAGGAGCGAGAACATCTGGTCAAAGGGTTGATTTACCCAGTGCCTGACCCGACCTTTCCGTTTCTTGGTGTGCACCTGACGCAGACGATGAAGGGTTGGGTGGAGGCGGGCCCCAACGCGGTGCTTGCCACACAGCGTGAGGGTTATAGTCGCTGGAACTTCAGTCCGCGGGATTTTTCTGAAACGCTTGCCTATCCCGGTTTCTGGAAAATGCTGGCGCGTGATTGGCGAACGGGGTTATGGGAAATCAACCGCTCGCTGAGAAAAAGTGTGTTCCTCGCCAGCCTGCAGGCGTTGGTGCCGGAACTGACGGCCCAAGACCTTGCCGGTGCGGGCTCAGGGGTACGCGCGCAGGCGGTCGATCGTGCGGGGAACTTGCTCGATGACTTTCGCATAGAGCAGGCGGGCCGAGCGATTCACGTTCTCAACGCGCCGTCCCCGGGCGCCACATCTTCACTGGTCATTGGCCAACACGTTGCCGAGTTGGCCGCCAGTCAGTTTTCTCTGTAACCGCGGGTGAGCCATGACAACAACCATTAACTATTACTTTTCGGTGATGTCGCCGTGGAGTTATCTCGGTGATGAACGCTTACGCACGATCGCAGCGCGCGGCGCGGCTGCCATCGTGCATAAGCCGGTGGATACCACGGTGATGTTTTCGCGAACCGGTGGGTTGGCGTTGAAGGATCGCTCAAAAGAACGACAGGCCTACCGTATGCGTGAGTTAAAGCGTTGGTCGATGCGCCTTGACTTACCCATTAATGACAACCCGCGGCACTATCCGGTGGACAGCACGCCGGCGGCGCGCGTGATTATTGCTGCCAAACAGCACGGCCTTAACGTCGGCTTATTAACTTACGCGTTGATGCGCGCGGTGTGGGTAGATGAGGCGAACGTCTCGGAGCCCGCGGTACTTCATTCGCTCCTCGAAGCGCAGGCCTTGCCTGCGGGCGATTTGCTTGAGCGGGCAGGTAGCGACGATGTGAGTGATGAGTATGCTGCCAATACGGAAGAGGCGATCACGCAGGGCGTCTTCGGGGTGCCGGCTTATGCATTGTGCGATGACCTGCTGTGGGGACAGGATCGGCTGGATTTCGTCGAGGCCCTGTTAGCGAAAGAGCGCACACCGGGCTAAGCGCTGGCGGCGTCTTCGTGCGATGGAAACGGTTTTTCTTTTGCGCTTTAGTGTGTGCGTCGAGAGCGGTGTAGTAAACGAAAAGCGGCTGGTGCGAGTGTTGCCACCAGCAGAATACGGATGATGTGCATCGTGGCGGTAAACGCCGGGTCGACGCCCAGCGTGTAGCCGATCAAACACATTTCAGCGAGCCCGCCAGGGGCTAGTGCGAGCAGCAGGGCATGCTTACTGACGCCGATCCACGGTGCGGCCAGGTTGGCCAAGATAATGGCCGCGGTGAGCATCATGGCACCCGAGATAAAAGCAAAAAGCAGGGGCCACGCCATGCGTGAGAAGACGATGCCCCGAAACCGTACTCCGATGGAGGCACCGAGTACCACCTGCGCCATCCAGATAAGGGGCGTGGGCAAAGGGGCGGTGACAAAACCGGCGATGTACACGGCGGCGGCCGCCGCCATGGGACCAATAATCTGGTAGCCCGGCAGACGGATCAGACGGCCCACACTGTAACCGACGATTGCGCAGCCTGTCAGGATCATCAGCTCGTTGAAGTTGGCGGTGGGTTGTCCGTTTAAGAGGGCAGATCCTCGTGGCACTTCGATGCCTTCGATGAGCAGCAGGTACGCGGGAATGGCGAAGACAGTAAAAAAGATACGCGCCGAGTGCACCATGGCGATGGTGCGCGCCTCTCCTCCTTCTTGTTCTCCAATCAGGGTCATCAGGCCGAGTCCGCCCGGGGTGCTCGAGAAGTAGGCGGTGATGTGGTCGAAATGACCAAAGCGACGAAAGAGTTGTACTGAAAAAATGGTCATCAACGTGACGGACACGATCATCAGGACCATGCCGCTGGCCCATTGATCGAGCTGTGTCAGCAGGTCGGCAGTGAACGAGCTGCCAAGCATCAGTCCAAGAATCGTGACAAAGCCATTTCTAATGGGTAGCACCAACGCCACCGGGGCGCCGCCGATCGCGGCCACCGCGGTGAACAGCATGCTGCCGAGCATCCAGGGCAATGGCAACGCCAGGATGGAGAAAACCCAGCCGCCAAGCATGCCGATGGCGCCTGCCAACACGAAGCCCAGCAAGTTACGTCGCGACATCAAGTTTCACCGTGGGGCATGGTCTTGTGAGTAACCGTTTTTCAGTCTCGATATGAGTTGGTCGATGACGCCGGAACACGCGCCGTCATCGTTGTCGGCCGGGGTCGCGGCTGCGGGTGCAGTAAACTGTACTGAGTTTAACTGGGCTGTGGCCAGCTGGTGCCTCATAACGTTGCCCGTCGTGAAGAGTCGAAGGAGAACTTAATTGAAACTCGAAAAAATTCAACTCACTCGTGAGGGCGCAGTGGCCACCATTACGCTCAATCGGCCCGAGGCTGGTAATGCGTTGTCGCATCAGATGGCCTCAGAACTCAAGCAGGTCGCCGAATCGTTGGATCAAGATACCAGTATTCGGGCGGTGGTCATGACCGGTGCCGGCAAACACTTTTGTTTTGGCGGTGATCTCAAAGAATTTGTGGAATTCGGACCCGATCCAAAAGAGATCACAAAGATTGCTGATGAATTTCATGCAGCGCAGCACACGTTGCTCAGTTTAGCCAAGCCGCTCATCGTGGCAGTCAATGGCATCGCCGCGGGCGGTGGTTTATCCATGGCCCTGATCGGTGACATTGTGCTGATTGATGAAAACGCGGGATTTCGTGTGGCGTATACCGCCGCTGGTCTCAGCCCGGACGGCGGATCAACCTGGTTACTGCCGCGCGTGGTGGGGCTGCGTAAAGCGCAGGACCTGATTATCACTAACCAGGATTTTTCCGCGGCAGAAGCCGTTGCCTGGGGGGTGGGCACTCGAGTCGTAGCGGCGGGTACGGCGCTGGCGGAAGCGCAAGCGTTGGCGGCGCGACTGGCCGATGGCCCGACCATGGCTTATGCGTCGAGTAGAAAACTGCTGTTGGCGACGTTTACCAATGACTTTATTGCCCAGACCGATCTTGAGACCGCTGAAATCGCGGCCAACATGTCCGGCCACGATGGCCAGGAGGGCATGGATGCGTTCATCAACAAACGAAAACCCGTTTTCACGGGAACGCGTTGACGTGTTGGCGTGTTGACGCGTTGGGTTGATTGGGCTGTGTTTCCAACGCCACGGCGTCAGCGTACGACCTGGCGGTGTGACGAGGGTCACATGCAGGTGGCGCCGATCTTTGAGAGAATGGGACACGGTACCGATACTGCCTGTTAGCACGGTGGCAGTGCTGATCAGGGGAATGGCGCTATGTGGTTAGATCAACGGCTTCGCTTTGGCCAACCAATCGCTGAGTCGACTTGCGCGGGAAACCCGTCGCGGTGACCAAGCGCGCTAGTCCGGGCTGTGAGTGTGACCGAGGCACTCGAAGCCCGGTGAGATGGTTTCATGAACCACAATCGGTTTGTCTCCCATCGTTAGGTCGTTGTAAAGAGCGTCTTGTGAAGAGAGTCGCTTACCCATGATGTCGCCCAAGGGTGAGTCGATGCTGAAGCGGGTGCCGTCACGCGTCTCCGTGTGCTTGACACAGAGCCTGTTGGCTTCGCTTTTGTCACTGACGCTGGTGCTGGCGCCGCCGGCCTTTGCCGATGACGAGACAGTCAGCACCTGTGGGGTCGATGTGGTTTTTTTGATCGACACCGGAGGCTCTGCCGTAGGGGGCTTCGGGCAGATCGAGGAGTATCGTCGACTGCGTAAACTACCCGGGTACGCCTGGATGACGCACGAGAATGCCGGGCACAGTTTGGCGGTTGCAACCCGTGGCAATGCGAAAGCGATCATCGATGCCCTGTCGGGCGAGGGTGCGGACATTCGTTTTGCCATCGCGGATTACACCGGGGACCCGGCACAACTTCATGAAGCGGGTCATTACGGGAGGCGGTTCGGCAGACCGAAACTGTTGGACGACCCGACAAAGACCAGTACTGACCCACTGGAGCAACGCCTCTTTGTTGCCAATGCCGGCAGTTCTCACGTACAGCGGTTTCGAAACCCGCGAGGTCTGTCCCGTACTGACCATACGAGGAACATTTACCCCGGTACCATTAAACCGGACAACACGACTCCAAGCACTTCGGCCGGGCGGACAACTTCTGAGACCGAACCCTCTAAGGCGGGCGGTTGGTTCGGGGAGAACGAATTCGGCCGTGCAGGCCCCAACGGCATTGCTATCGACTCACAGAGAAACGTCTATGCGGCGGATGTCGGCGGTAGTCGTGTGCAAAAGTTTTCCTCTTCCGGAGTCTTTATCACCCAGTGGGGTGGAAAAGGCAGTGGACCGGGGGAGTTTTACTACGGCAAGGACCACGGTGGGCCCATGGGTATTGCCATTGCGGGTGAGAGGGTCTTTGTTACCGACCAGGGCAATTTCCGTGTGCAGGTGTTTACTCAAGATGGGATATACAGCAGCGAGTTCGGGACTGAGGGCACAGGCGACGGGCAGTTTTTAAAACCCACCCATGTGGCGGTTGATAGTAAGGGTCACGTGTATGTCACGGACTGGGAGCGACGTGATGTGCAGAAGTTTGTGTCGAGTGCATCGGGCTATGAATGGGCTTTGACCTTTGGTGGTAAAGAGACCGTAGCCCATGAGCAGGGGCTTTTTTATGCCAAGGCCGATGGCTATGGGCCCAACGGCATTGCCGTCAACAGCAAAGACCTGATCCATGTATCGGATTCGGGTAACTGCCGCGTACAGGTGTTTGATGCTGGCGGCGTTTTTCAGCACCAGATTCCTGCTGCTCATTACACACCCGCGGATATTTTAGCTAAACGTAAGCGGGACAAAGCATACCTGATATCCAAAGTAGTCAAAAAGGCAAAATCGTATAAAGAAGGAACTGTTGAAAGGGTTGTTAAGAACGCCACAACTGGGAGCCTGGGTGCCCGGAGGTATTACATCAAGTACTGGCTCAGCAAATATAAGGAGATGGGGGGAACGTTAACGGGCGATGCGATTTTCACTGACGCGGCCATCAAAGAGGTGATGACGACGCTCGTTAACGATAGAAAATGGTACACCCGTAACTATTGGCAACGTGATTTTGACAAACATAAAGACTGGCTTCCGAATGCCGTCATGGCCGAGCTCTATGGCGAGGCGCTGCCAGCAGGTGGGGGGAGCGTGGGCAAGCCGACTGCCCCAGTCGATGTGTGTAACACCTTCAGAGCTAGTCAAGTTGGCTACAAGCAATATGAAACGAACGTAAATTTCTCTGGACCCATCCCTGGTAAGTTGCCCAAGTGGACGAAATCCGCACAACCGGAGTACCCGGCCTCGAAGTGGGTCGGTCCCGGCGCCATTGCCATCGGCAATAATGATGAGATCTTCGTGGTCGATGCCCCGCACACCGACGGGTGGGACACGGCCATGAGCATCAAGCAGTTCTCAGCGAGCGGTGAATATCTGGGACTGGTTCTGAAGGAGGGGTCGCCTTCTCTGCGCATTCCGTACCTGTACGGTATGGCGATGTGGCGCAATCGGGGTACAGCCCCCTCCAAGATGGCCCTCGATCCCCTGCGAAAATTAGAGTACGCGCGTTCGGCCTATCGGGTTGCCAAACAGTTCATGCCGCCTGAGCGGCGCCATGGGCTTCGAGACGAGGACATCGCTACGACAGCTTTGGAGACGACGGTTCGACAACATCAGTTCAGAAGTGGAGCAGATGATGGCGGTCTTTTTGCACTGCATCAGCTGGCTACGGACGGCATTCGGGCACCGGGTAACGGCTATTTCAGTTGCCGGGACGTACTAGCGCCGTCCGGTACCCGTGAAGGACGCGCCAAAGCGTGTCCCTTTGCCATAGGTTGGCGCGAGGCAAAGGACGTGGCCCGTGTGATTGTCT
>PVBE010047491.1_pt1 | contig 15345 bp, 13 predicted proteins | sample 1631181 | NCBI WGS metagenome assembly PVBE01 (sample SAMN08397723, study PRJNA350692) | Marine metagenome, whole genome shotgun sequencing project. | isolation source: water | place: Pacific Ocean | collected 2012-04 | reverse complement strand
GATTTCTGTAGCTAGTTTTGCTGGATCTATGCCTTCATCGATGACTTTTGAAGGATAACCAACATCGGTTGCAACTTTTGCGAGTTGTTCACCATCGAGGTTTACGCCTGAAATAGTAGCGCGGCCAGTCGAAACAGATACTGAAGAAGATTCCACACCAGCAACTGCGTTTAGCGCCTTTTCAACAGTGGAACTGCAGGAGGAGCAGTTCAACTCGTCGACTTTAAGTTCAATTTGCTCCATATCTGGTTATGATACCCCCGAATTCATCAGTAGAGTCCCCAGATGTGTCTGACACCCTTCGGGGGAAATGGGTTGGGCTGGGTGAATTCTGGGTATAATGTGTCGATGCGATGTGATCGTGGGACAACTTTGGCAACTATTCTGATTTTGATGTGCTGTGTAGGCGGGTCGGTCGGATCAAGCACGATGGTAAGCCATCGTGTGCTTATTCGTACCGTTTCTCAGCATGCAAATACTGTTTTGGTCGAAGTTTGTACTGCATCACTCAATTTGGAAGATCCGACGATTTGGAATCCACAAGTGATTGATGGCAACTTACTTCCACTCGCAGATATTGAAGAATTGCATAATTTGCCACCACCCGCAATTGGCTAATTGTTTTAGTTCTCATTTTTATTTATTCCATTTCATAGCAATAAAAGAGGTGGCGCATGGGCGTTCCAGTAGTAGGCACAATAGGCAAAAAAATATTTGGTACTCGAAATGATCGTTTAGTAAAGCGATACATGAGGATTGTTGATTTAGTTTCATCGAAAGAAGCAGAAACAAGATGCATGACTGACGAGCAGTTAAAAGTAAAAACTGTAGAGTTTCGAAAAAGGATAGAAGATGGTGAAACTGCAGAGGATTTAATCCCAGAAGTTTTCGCTATTGCTCGAGAGGCGATGGATCGTTCAGTTGGTATAAGAAACATTTTCAATCCAATTCATGAGTTTGATCCTTCTCAACTTCCAGAGAATGCTAGAAAACTCTATGACGAAACCAAGGTGTTAATTGACTCAACAGAAGACAGGAAGCCAGACGCTGAATTGCTTGGAAGTATTGAGCCAGTTCCGGCTTGGCAGTTTGTTGATATTCCAGTAGCACTATACGACGCTGTTCGCGAGTTATTTCCACAATCAAAACCCCCATTTCGCGCTCGTCCATTTGACGTTCAACTAATTGGCGCAGTAGTTTTATATGAAGGACAAATTGCTGAAATGAAGACAGGAGAGGGTAAGACAATTGTTGCACCTCTTGCGTGTTATTTATCTGCAATTGAAAATAAACAAGTACACGTTGTTACGGTGAATGATTATCTTGTGCAGCGTGACCGTGATTGGACATTCCCATTCTTTAGGATGTTAGGGATGACTGTTGGTGCAATTCACCCACAACATATGCAACACCCCCAACTTAAACAAATGGCGTACTACTGCGATGTTGTGTATGGAACAACAGCAGAGTTTGGTTTTGACTATCTCCGTGACAACATGAAAATGACTGTACAAGAGCAAGTACAAAGACGCAGGCAAATTGCAATTGTTGATGAAGTTGACTCGACACTTATTGACGAAGCTCGGACACCTCTCATTATTTCTGGACAAGCTCATGAGGGACAACCTCGCTATGAAATGGCAGATCGCCTTGCACGATTTTTGTTGGGTAAACAAGATCCATGGTCAAAAGCCGATCAAGCAGTTCAATCTTGTCTTGTACAAATTAGTGGTCTTGAGGGTGATATTAGAAACTCTGTAGACAAAGCTGCTACTAAAAAAATGCAAGAAAAACTTGCTGCAGAAAAATCCAAACTTCCAGAATTGGAGAAGAATCGAGATCTATACATTCAGTTTTATGAAATTGAACTCGATAAAAAGAAGGCGACATTAACACACGAAGGCGTATCAGAAGCTCAGAAAGAGGCAAATATTGGGTCTTTTTATGTTGGAGAGAATATGGATGTTCCTCACCTTCTTGAGCAATCAATTCGAGCGCACACCGTGTACCAACGCGATCGTGATTACATGGTTGCGGCAGATGATAAAGGCGTTGAGAGTGTCATTATCATTGACCAGAATACTGGACGAAAAATGGTCGGGCGGCAATGGTCAGATGGTTTGCATCAAGCAATTGAAGCGAAGGAAGGCGTTCCAATTAAGGAAGAAACGCAAACGATGGCGACAATAACCATCCAAAACGTTTATAAGTTGTATGAAAAACTTGCAGGCATGACAGGTACTGCTGATACAGAGGCGACAGAGTTTTACGAAATTTACAACCTTGATGTAATCGTAATACCAACAAATGTTCCAGTGATAAGAGATGACCACAACGACCTTGTCTTTACATCACAAAAAGACAAACTCGTTGCTTCGATTAAAGAGATTTACTCGATGTATCAAGTTGGAAGACCTGTTCTTGTTGGGACAACAAGTGTAGAGAAATCAAAGGAACTTAGCCAAGAGTTGAAATCAAAATACAATGTTTCTCATGAAGTATTGAATGCAGAACAACATGAACGAGAATCTGAAATAGTTAAGTTCGCAGGTAATCTTGGATCCGTGACAGTCGCCACGAACATGGCTGGTCGTGGTACTGATATTAAATTGAATCAACTGACGCCTCAAGTTCTCATAGAACATTGGAAACGAGCAGATATTTGCCCAAGCGATGTCACAGCAGATATGAATGAAGAAGAAGTTGTTAAAAGAATCTATCGCCATATCGCATCCAAAGAATTAGGTTTGCGAAAAACAGATATAGCAGAGATGTCAGACGGCGATATCTATCGTCAACTCCTCGAACATTGGTGGGCAACCAGTTGTTGGTGGGTGGATAGCCATAAAGCGTCGACAATGAAAATTGACAAAATGCTTAATGATTTAGATCACAGTGGTGCGTGTTTGTTACACCGAATTCGGTTTTATGAAAACATAGAAGATCTTGGTGGCTTGCACGTTATAGCTACTGAGAGGCATGAATCAAGACGTATAGATAACCAGTTACGTGGTCGAAGTGGTCGTCAAGGAGACAACGGCTCATCTAGATTTTTCCTGAGTTTGGAAGACGATCTTATGCAAATGTTTGCAGGTCCTCGAACTCTACAATTGTTAAGCAAAATGGGCATGAAGGAAGGTGTTGCAATTGAGCATAACATGCTTACTAAGGCAATAACAAAAGCCCAAAGAAAAGTTGAAGAGAGAAACTTCCTTGTTCGTAAAAACATACTTGAATATGATGAAGTGATGGATCACCAGCGCCATATCTTTTATGATTTGCGCCAACGGGTTCTTGAAGGTGTTGAGATTCGTGAACTGATTTTTGAATATATCGAAAAAGCAGTTGCTGACTCAGTCTACAACTATCTTGATCCAATCTATTCAGCAAGTTGTATCACAGAGTGGATTCGAGAAAACCTAATTGTTGGAATTGAGCCAGATCGAATTCTTGGCAAAGATCGAGAAGACTTGCATAAGTTAATAATCAGAGATTCTCTTGAGGAGTCTGTTGAAATTATTAGAGTAACAATTGGTGAGTATCTTCCTGACACAATTGATTTGGGTGATGGAAAAGTATCTGAGCGAGACGAAACCTCTTGGGATTACAAGGGTGCGGTTGATTGGGCATGTTCAGCGTGGGATTCCACTCTCAAGATTTCTGAGGCAACAAACATGTCTCGAGAAGAAATCATTTCATTAATTGAAGAGTTCGCATCAAACAAAATACAATCTCTGGACTTGGCTCCAATTGATCAGTACTTAGTTCCGAAGCATGCTCAGGCTGAACTTTCGAACTGGGTTACATCTAAATTCGATATTTCATGTGAATCATCTGATTTTGATGATATCGAACCAGAAGAAGCGGTCGATTTGGTTATGGATCGTGCAATCGAAACATACAAAACGCGAGAGCGAGAGTACCCAATTGAAAACATGATTGAAATGACTAGTGTCATGATGCAACAAGATCCAGCGAAAGCGATTGAAAGTTTTTGTAATAGAGTGAAAGTGAAGTATGATTTAGATTGGACTCCAAATTCATTGCCTTCAAATAATCCAGACGATTTGAAAAAATTCTTGCTTGAAGAAGCAAATCGGTGGGATGAAGAGCGATACGTACGCCGTGCTCAGCGTATGCTTGATGAAAGTGATGGAGACATAGACGCCTGGCTTCGTGAACACTGGAATTTTGCTCTCTCAGAAAAAGAAAAGGAGCAAGCAAAAGAGGACCCCCTTGGTGTTGCTGTCGGAAAAATTAAGCAAGCGCAGCGTGCAGAACTTGCTCATCTTGAAAGAGCAGTGCTACTACAAATATTTGATAGTGTGTGGAAAGATCACTTACATCAAATGGATCAAGCAAGAGAATCGATTGGATTCAGATCATTTAGCCAACTTGATCCTCGTATTGAATACAAGCGAGAGGGCGCGCGTCTATTCGATGAGATGTTTGAACATGTACAAGATCGAGTGACTGATTTGGTATTCAAAGCAAAAATGCAAGTCCAGCCCCAGAAGCAACAGAAACCCTCGGCTTCCCCAGAACAGCAACAACAAGCAAAACAACAGACAAAGAAGCAAATGCCTGCAAAGCCAAAACCTGCAGAGCAATCAACTCGTGCGGCATCTGAAGTATCTAAGAGTGGCGGAAGTACAAGCACGATGACAGTCGGTCGTAATGAACCTTGTCCTTGTGGAAGCGGCAAAAAATATAAAAAATGCTGCGGCAAAAAATAAACAATAACTCAAATAAGTACTACTTTTGCCAGTATCAGACCACTGTTAGATTATGTTTCTACTAGTGCAAAATTGCAAGTCGGTTTGAGAACGACTACTGCGTTCTACGGTTTCTGATCAGAGCCGTCTCATGTCGACTTTGTTCTATCAGCGAATGCCCAAGTTAAAAGAACGACAACTGGTAACACCGAAAGCCATGTTTGGTCACCAATGTAGCCAATTTCAAGAAGGGGGAGTGAGAGTATTGCAACAAAGACAAATAGCCATACTCTAAGTGGAGTAAATGGCCTTCCGGTGAACATGAAGGTGGCAACAAGACCGGGGAATATTAAACCGTAAAACACAAAGAATCGCAGATAGTCATCTTGCCAACCTTGTAGCCAATTGCCAGAGGGTGATACGCCTCCTAAACGATGCGCAATTCCTACAGCAAGCAAGCAGGCGAAAGCGAGGATAGCGATGAACAGAGGTCTTAGTTTTCCTATTTCAATGCGAAGACCTTCTTTCATGTGCGCGCCTATCGTGAATATGGATTGCAACACAAGATGCAGGCCAAGCAAAATGCTAAAGGTAAAAATAGTGCTATCTAGGTTTGGTGGGGCAATTCCTAAATAAGCACTTGTAATTCCAATCATCACGATAAAGGTTAATCCAAAAATGCCAAATGAATGTTTACTTGGTGAACATTGCAACGCTCGGTGGAATGTAGGGTCGAGGTATGGGCTTAAGAAAAAACCGAATGTTGTAATTGGCAAGAGCCAAACAGCATCTTGCCAAGGCAGTTCCCCTTGAGGCACTTCGTTGAACGGTAGTAACGTGAGCCCTGCAATAACTGAAAACAACCAAAGCAAGGCAGCAAGTATTGGCCATATCTTTGTGGGCAGAAATGCCAGGCATGCACTTATTGCAAGAATAATAAACGGCAACCATATGGATATTAAATAAGCATAATCATTGAAGTACACGAGCGCAATCATTGCAATAAAGAATGCATGAAATGCAATTGTGATAATGGCAAAGAGTGTAATTGCGGTTTTGTATTTATCAACTAATGATTTTGATCGCTCTGGAGTTCGAACAACGTAACCAAACGCGGTACATCCAACCACGTTTGGCACCGAAAAAATAACAAATCCGAGCCAACCATATCGGTGCATAAGAATAACAGGTAAGAACATGCCGATGCACCAAGTCCAACTGCATGTGAGATAAAGCCCCCAGCCAACAGTCTTAAATACATTCACTTTTTCGTTCGGGCTTTACGCCTTGAAGCCCGTTCCTTAATCATTGCTTTAGGAGTGCAATGGAAAGTAATAATACATCTGCCAACTCGGACTTCTCGTCCTTTTTTGTGTAATGTTTGCGTGATGTCCATCGTGAATTCGATGTTAAATTCTTTTCTAGAACTCATTTGCTCGCTGAGTTCAGTGCCAACTTGTTCTGCATCGCGTACGTTGTAAATTGCTGGGCCGTAGCAGGGTCGTAAAAATTTGTATGTCATGTTTTTACATACAACGGCGTAATCACTTCCACAATGTTTGAACAAGAACATTCCGGCTGCAACTTCACTGTTTCCAAGGAGCGAAGCGCCAGCCATTGCGTTATAGAAATTCCGATTTGACCGCTTAAATGGGAGTACTGCGGTGAATCTATCTCTTGAGATTCGACGCATTGAAATTCCGCTACGAAAGGCGAACGGTAACCATATGAGAGAGCATACACGATGCCAAAAATTGTTCTTTGTACTCAAGCGAGTTATATATGCCTCAGTACGCTCCCAGAAGGTTAGGTCTTCTTTGGCCACTTCAGTGTGGTCTGGCATATCAACAGGCGATTGTTCTGTTGGCGATGGAGTAGATTTAGTCGAAGAAATGCTCATTGATTTGTACCGAGTTTGACTGTGTATTCTATGCTATCAAGCATGTGTAGTCGACAGTTAGCCGTGTGTAGTTGGAGTTTGAATCCCAATACCCCCTTGGAGTTGGTTTCAGCATGCCAAGCGTGTGAAATTATGAATATTCAACTTGCTTTATTGCCACTTGTCCACGATTCGAAATGGAAAGAGTGTGGAGAGATTTTGCAGGATTCTGGCATAACGGTGCTCAGCGGTATGTTGGAGGCATCGGGAGAGGATTACTCGACACTCGAAACAATTGCCCAAACAGGTGGCTTGCGGCGAGAAGAAATGTGGGCATCGACGATTGACAATACAAAACGAGTCGCGGATGTATCGGCTGAGATGGGGATCCCACTAGTGACGTTTCACGCTGGACTCATTCCAGCGGAGCATGGAACTGAACGTAGAAGAATGCTTGACAAGTTACATGTGATGACTGAGGTGTGTGTCGATCGCGGTGTTATGCTTGGACTCGAAACAGGGCAAGAATGTGCAGACAATGTTGCGAGCGTTTTGATTGAACTTCGATTCGATGAACTCGGTGTTAATTTTGATCCTGCAAATATGATTCTCTATGGCAAGGGTGATCCTGTGGAAGCTCTCCAGAAACTAGCGCCATGGGTGAAACAAGTGCACATTAAAGATGCGATTGCATCTCAGACGAAGGGAGAGTGGGGAACAGAGGTTCCAGTTGGTGAGGGTCAAGTTGATTGGTCCGCTTTTTTGAAGTTTGTTCCAGAAGAAATCAATCTCGCTATTGAGAGGGAAATTGGAGAAAACAGAGTGCAAGATGTTAAGCAAGCAAAGCAATTTCTTCAAGGCTTAGAAATATGTTGAAATGGATATGTATTTTGTGTTGCCTTTGTGGCTGTGTTTCTAGGCAGCGATTCGATAAGACACAACTGGAGTTCACAAATGGTGCAGTAGCCGCTGATAATGGACTTGCATCTGAGGCAGGTGTTGAAATTTTAAGGCAAGGCGGAAATGCGGTAGACGCCGCGGTTGCTACAAGTTTTGCTTTGAGTGTTGTTAGTTCTGCATCGTGCGGAATTGGCGGTGGTGGCTTTATGATTATTGACTCTCCAGAAATGGAGCCAGTTGCGCTGAACTACCGCGAGACTGCTCCAAAGGAAGTTGGTCCAGAATTTTACGAAACACACGATAGTTTGAAAGGCCCAGATGCTTCTGGTATTCCAGGAACCGTCGCTGGTTTACTGGCAGCACAGGAAAAGTATGGCGTCCTAACAAGAGCACAAGTGCTTGCTCCAGCAATTCGCCTTGCTATTGAACAGGTGGAATGGGCGAGGTCAAAATATAAAGATAAAATAGACTCTTTTGAAAAGAGAGTAGACAAAAATTCCACCAGATATTTCACACTATGTGGGAGTGGACAAGTAGATGTTCTGAACCTGATTGCTGAAAAAGGCAAGAAAGGATTTTACCAAGGTGGTGTTGCAGAGGCAATCGTCAAAGCAACAGAAGGGCACATTACACTTGTCGATTTATTGGAGTATTCGCCTCGTTGGGAAACACCCTTACAAATTGATATCGGTGACGGAAACACGCTCATTGGAATGCCTCCACCAAGTAGTGGTGGTGTCGCAATTGCACAAATCATCGGATTGCTACAACGTGTTGCACCTGAGTCATATACAAAAAACGATTTGAAGTATGCCCAGGCACTTGTTGAATCGATGAAACACGCGTTTGCAAATCGGGCAGAGCACATGGCGGATTCTGCGTATGTTGATGTGCCTGTTGATGAGTTACTTGACTCAGAATATCTTGATGCACTTGCTTCAACGATTAGCTTAGATAAATGTCAAAATGTAAAATCCTACGGTTCAGTCACGGTTCCAGATGATGGTGGTACGAGTCATTTATGTGTAGTTGACAGTGATGGAATGATGGTGTCTGCAACAGAAACGATAAATACATCTTTTGGTTCAAAAGTGTATGTTGAACCGTATGGATTTGTTCTTAATAACGAGATGGACGATTTCTCTTCGCCAAGTGGTGCGAATGTGTATGGTCTTCGGCAATCGGACAAAAACTTGCCCGAGCCTGGAAAGCGCCCGCTCTCAAGTATGTCTCCAACAATCATTGAACAGAATGGGGTGCCATATCTTGCAATAGGTGCTTCTGGAGGACCGCGAATTATTTCATCAGTTGTTCAGGTGCTTCTTCGTATTCTTTGGTTTGATGACGATCCGAATGAGGCGGTGCAAAGACATCGTCTTCACCATCAGTGGTTTCCTGACTTGATTTATTACGAGGAGGACAGACTGCCATCTCACGTCAAATATCATTTATGGAATTTGGGAAATGGTGGGCATACCTGTACTACAATTGGTGTTGTCCAAGTAATCCTTCTTGAGGACGGCGTGATAAAACCGTACTGCGATCGGCGCAAGTACGGGAAGCCAGCTGGCTATTAGCGACGGGTCTGACCCAAAGTTGTTGAATTCAAACACATTAATCGGGTTTCACATGCAGATGTGCGTCTAGTATTCCTGTACAAAAGAATCTGACCCTAGCGATGTCCGCGTAATTTGTAATCGTGCGTGACTATCACTTCGAATGCAAAAGTTACCCACCAAGTGTGTAGCGGGTGAATGCAGTAATCGATACACCATCTGAAAGTAGTTCTTGAATGGATTTCGATTCATCAAGCACATACTTTTGTGCAAGAAGTGTGTTTTCTTGCAAGTGCTTACGAACTTTGCCTTCCGCCATCTTTTGAGCAATTTCTTCGTTCTTCCCGGTGTCTTTTGCCTCTTGAATTGCATCGTCACGAATTTTTTCAATCTTTTCAGCAGGAACATCATCAGCGCTGATGCCCATTGGATCATGGAACACAATGTGTTGGCAAATGCCTTTTACAGTTGCATCATCCATATCACCTTCATATTGAAGTAGGCATGCACGTTTGCCATCGTGATGAATGTATTGCCCAAAATTTCCACCTGTGTACTTAAAGCCACGCGCATAGTTTGCATTTTCACCAGTTGTGATACGAAGATCGTCAACTAACTTGGTCATGTCATCACATGGAGTAACGTCGCCATCATCAGAAGAGAGAGCAAGTTTTGCAATTTGTTCAACTGCTTCAACGAAGTTTTCATTACGAGCAGTGAAATCTGTTTCAGTTTGTACTTCAACGATAACAGCACCACTGTCGCTTGTTGCAACACAGATATTACCTTCGCCAGTGGTACGCTCAGTGCGAGTGTCCATCTTGCCTTTTTTTGTTTCTCGTAGCCACTCTTCAGCGGCAGTTGGATCCCCACCAGTTTCAGTGAGAGCTTTTTTACAATCCATCATGCCCAGGCCAGTTTTTTGCCGAAGGCCCATCACGTCTTTTGCGGTAAAACTCATAGTAGATTCTCCGTTAGTTTTACAGTGTTTATGATTTGTCAGCGTCGATCGCTGGTTTTGTTTCGTCTTTTTCAGCAACTGCGGTTGCAGTTGAACTTTGAGCTTCTGGAGCAGGGGCTTCTTCATCGGCCTTAAATGTCGCACGAGTTGATCGTTGACGATTTTCTTCCTTTGAAGCGGCATCTCGTGCTTCATCTTCAGATTTCTTTACAGCGGCAGCTTCAGATGCTTGGCGACTTTTCATGCCATCGCTTACAGAAGCCATGAGATCCGCAACGATTACTTCGATGGATCTCAATGAATCGTCATTGCCTGGGATAGGGATGTCGACGAGATCAGGATCACCATCAGTATCGATAAGTCCGATGGTTGGAATGCGAAGGGCAGTTGCTTCACGAAGTGCATTTGTTTCATTATTTGCATCAATGACAACCATTGCACCAGGTAACTTGTTCATGGTTCGAATACCGTCGAGGTTTCGAGTTATCTTCGCTTTTTCACGCATGAGTTGCGAGGTCATTTTCATAGAGTACGATTCAATTTCACCTGTTTCAACAAGTCGTTCAAGTTCGTTAAGACGTTTTAGTCTCGAACGAATAGTTGCAAAGTTAGTCAATGTCCCGCCAAGCCACCGTTCAGTAACCCAAGGCATCCCAGCTTCACTCGAGTATTTTTGGATAGCAGATTGTGCTTGTCGTTTTGTCCCAACAAAAACAACATCTTTACCGCCAGCGACTGTCTCTTGGATATATTTCTTTGCTCGCAGTAATCCTTTTACAGTCTCGCGAATGTCAATAATATGAAGTCCATTACGTACGCCCCAGATATACGATTTCATTTTAGGATTCCAACTACTTCGGCGTTGTCCAAAGTGGATACCTGCCTCAAGTAATTTACTCACAATATCATTTGCCGATTCACTCATGAATCAAGTCCTTTTCAGCGACACCGGCAAAATGTGTGGGCAACATCTGCACAAGGGCGCTTCACATATGTGTTTTCTAAAACACATTAAATAGGGTGTTCAATCAGAGCGAAGCCCACCTCGCTAGGATTGTTGCTCAGAAATGAGCTGAATTGAGGATTTTATACTATTTTTGCTTTAATTGCAACGCTGAGCACGATCTCTAAGGGTTTGATGGCTGAGAATGCCACTATAAATAGTTGCAATCGCTTTTCCTTTGACGTTCCACCCATCAAACGGGCAATTTCGTCCTGTAGAAGCAAAAGTATTGACATCAATTGTCCACGTAAGGTTTGGATCAATAATCGTAATATCTGCAATTCCGCCAACTCTCAGTGATCCCAAGTCAGGACGATTGATGAGAGTGGCTGGATTGCATGTCATCATGGAAAGCATGTCTGTCCAATCGACCACGCCATCGTCAATGAGCGCTTTTGCATAAAGGGCTAGGGCACAATCCAAACCAACAATGCCGAACGACGCTTCTTTGAAAGGTTTTTCTTTGGTGTGCTGTGGGTGTGGGGCATGGTCAGTTGCAAGGATTTTTATGGTGCCATCTGCAATGCCTTCCTTGATTGTATCGATATCGTGTTGTTGACGAAGTGGAGGATTCATTTTTGCCATCGTTCCAAGGTCACGACATGCTTCGTCGGTAAGTAGAAGATGGTGTGGTGATGCTTCTCCCGAAATTGGCTGTCCATTTTCTTGAGCTTGTCGAAGTAACGCAACGCTACCTCCACTACTCAAATGTTGCGCGTGCCACTTTGCACCGATAGATTCATTGAGTTGAATATCTCGAGCAATGATGGTTTCTTCTGCAGATCTTGGCCATGCACCGTATCCAAGTTGTTGCTGCACATCTCCCTCATTCATTACCCCTCCAACAGTTGTTTTTGGGTCTTGACAATGTTGCATGAATGGCACATTGTTTTTTGCGCAGCGCTTTAGAACGGCGGACATCATTGCATGATCTTCAACAACGTCACCATCATCGGTGATTGCGATGGCACCAGAAGCAACCATTTCATCTACAGGCGCAATGGTTTTTCCTTTTCTGCCAATCGTTGCGCACGCAGTTGGTAAAACGCGGCATTTCCCAATGGCACTTGCGTTGTCAATTGTTTGTTGAACCATTTCGGGGGTATCGATGGCAGGTGTAGTATTTGGCATGGTGCAGACGGTTGTAAAACCGCCGTTGATGGCAGATGCAATGCCAGCTTTAATGTTCTCCTCGTGGCATCCGTTGCTTGGCTCGCGAAAGTGCACGTGGATATCGATGAGTCCTGGTGAAATAATGCAACCTTCGCAATCGATAACGTCACAGTCATTTTGCGATATGGGGGTATTGCTTATGTCTTCAATTCTTCCATCTTGAAGCAAGACGTCCCCAATGAAATCTTCTCCATTATTAATAATTCTTCCATTTCGCAGCAACATTTTCATATGAGCATTGTAACGAGCATAAAAAAAAGCCCTGCCAAGAAGCAGGGCTTTTTAGTATTCGATGTAATTAGTAAGATTTACTTACCACCGGATAGTGGGCAACCAACTGGCTTGTCGACACATTTTGCTGGGGCACAAGCGCCTGCAGCAGCTGGCTTTGCTTTTGCTTTGCTTGCGCAGCAACTGCTATTACCTGAAGCAGCTGGCTTTGCTTTTGCTTTGCTTGCGCAGCAACTGCTTTTACCTGAAGCAGCTGGCTTTGCTTTAGCTTTGCTTGAGCAGCAACTGCTTTTGCCTGAAGCAGCTGGCTTTGCTTTAGCAGTAGCCATTGGGCAAGCGGCTGTTCCTGCTTTGTCGCAGGACTTTTTCATGTCAGAACATTTTGATGGGTCACAGTTTGCGGGATCGCATTTAGAACCGTCACATTGTATAGCCGTTGCGCTGGCATTAACCTTTTCGGTTTTATTGCAGCCAATTACTGCGAAACCGAGTGCGGCAACTAGGGTTAGAGTAAGTAGTTGTTTCATTATCATATTTCTCCAAAAGAGGTGTGAGAGGGGTAAAAACGATTTGATTGATGTATTGTACTCAATTTAAGGACGTAATACAACGGAATATCTCTACATATCCGCTGTTAGAATAAGAAAGCGTATGAGAAACGATAACATTGCATCTAAATGGGAAAAACAGAGAAAAAAACTCGCTAATTTTGCCAAAAACCTCCCTGATTCTCCCGGTGTCTACTTGATGCGAATGGAAGATGAATTTTTGCTCTACATAGGGAAGGCAAATTCACTGCAAAAGCGGGTTGGGTCATATTTTCTTTCCTCAGCTGATTTGGGACCATGGAAGCAGGGGATGCTCCAAGAAATAGACCACATCGAGACTATCGAGTGTGAAACAGAGTGGGAGGCGTTATTGCTTGAAGCACGACTAATCAAAGATTACCGCCCAAAATATAACACGCTGCAACTTGATGGAAAAACATATCCATATCTCGCAATCACAAAACAAGATGATTTTCCGGGAGTATTTGTCACACGAACACCATCAGATAAACAATTCAAAGGAGCTAAGATCTTTGGTCCATTTACTTCTTCGGGTGCGCTGAATCAATCAATTCATATGTTGCAGACAGTCTTTAAGTACCGCACTTGTCACCTTGATATTAAAGAAGATGATCCGAGCAATACTTTCTTTAGACCCTGTTTACTCTATTCAATAGGGAGGTGCTCTGCACCCTGTGCAAATAAAATTAGTGTGTCGGAGTATTCTTCAGCTATGGATCAGTTTATTCGTTTTCTGACTTCCAAAAGAAGTGTAATGTTGAGAGAGCTTCGCACGAAAATGGATGAAGCTTCATCATCGAAAGAGTTTGAGAAAGCAGGAGTATTTCGCGATCAAATAAAATCATTAGAAAAACTTGATGACCGCTCAAACCATGACGTGATTTGGCAGTCGGAAGTTACGATTTTTGCGAAAGACGCATCTGTGGGGATACGTGCATTGCAAAAAGTACTTGGTGTAGTCGGTGACATGCGCTTTATTGAATGTTTTGACATTGCTCATTTACAAGGTGGAGAAACGGTTGGAGCAAAAGTAAGTTTTATGGATGGACGTCCATATAAAGATGGATATCGAAGATACAAAATCAAAACAGCCACGAATGATGACTACATGTCGATGCGGGAAGTCATTTCACGCAGGTTTCGTGATGCTGGTGAGGGCTTAGAGTTATACCCAGATCTTGTTGTGATTGATGGAGGAAAAGGGCAACTCTCTGCTGCGATGGAAGCGTTTGAACAATTAAATGTTAAGCCGCCACTTGTCATAAGTTTGGCAAAGAAAGAAGAATTGATTTATACAGTTGGTGGGGAAGCGCCAATTAAACTTGGTCGAAATAATGAAGGACTAAAACTCGTCCAAGCTATTCGCGATGAAGCACATCGATTTGCGCAACATTATCACCACTACTTGCGTAATAAAAAAACGCTTGGAGATTCTTGATGGCGATGTTGGAACAAACACCAGATGGCGTGAAATTATTTGTCAAAGTAGTGCCGAATGCTTCGAAAAATGAACTTTCCGGAGTGATTGGTAATCGTCTGAAAGTTCGTATTAAATCGCCTCCAGAAAACGGTAAAGCCAATAAAGCAGTGTGCATTCTTATCGCAGATATTCTTGGATTGAAGAAAAACGCAGTTTCGGTTATTTCAGGTAATACAAATTCAAAGAAAACCGTTGCAGTTATTGGAGTTTCATTGGATATTGCTAGAAGCAAACTTAGTTTGTGATAAAAAGGAAGAAGGATATACTCAAACACTTATGACTCTCATTGCTCGTTGCAGGTGTAGTGACGGCAAATGATTTGTATTGATTTTTTGATGACTCGGTGGTGTCAGGAACAGCGAACGAAGAAGAATCGATGCCCGAAGATGTTAATGGTGATGGTGTTATTGACGTCGGCGATCTCCTTGCAGTTGTTGGTGCTTGGAGTCCGTGTAACGGTTGTCCTGAGGATATAAATGGATACTTGAATGTTGATGTGACAGATTTATTGTCTCTCATTGAAGTCTAGTAATTATTCCAAATTTTTTTGTATTTAGAGACCAAAGCGCGATTGCAATTGATACTGAATCTCAATAAGATGCCGAAATGCGAGGAATATTAGCTTTTATTGTGATTTTTATGCTGATGCCTATTGGTCACGCGCTGATGATTGTGATGAACAACTTGCTCGCGGATCACTTGACATTGGGTGCGATTAGCGTATTTCTTCTTGGGTTGGTGCTACTTGTTCTAACTAGATTTACTGCGTCATCAAGTTGGCAGAGTTTGCTTGGCGCACTTGCCGGAGTCTTGCTCTGGACTGGTGGTGTGGAATATGGTTTTCTATATGCAGCACATGATCTTGCAATAGAAACGGT
>PVBE012202026.1_pt1 | contig 15347 bp, 11 predicted proteins | sample 1631181 | NCBI WGS metagenome assembly PVBE01 (sample SAMN08397723, study PRJNA350692) | Marine metagenome, whole genome shotgun sequencing project. | isolation source: water | place: Pacific Ocean | collected 2012-04 | reverse complement strand
CCTGCCGTTGGGGCTGTACCTGTCCCACGGTGTGCCTTCCGAAGTCCGGACGGATCACGTCATCGAAGCCCGTCGCGATGACGGTGACCCGGATCTTGCCCTCCAGCGACGGGTCGTGCACCGCGCCGAAGATGATCTCCGCCTCTTCGCCAGCCTCTTCTTGAATAATAGTCGATATCTGGTGGACCTCGTCAATGGCGAGATCCATACCCCCGGTGATGTTGATCAACACCCCCTGGGCACCGTCGATGGACACGTTGTCCAGCAGCGGTGAGGAGACGGCTTCCTGTGCGGCTTCCTGGGCGCGGTTGTCTCCCTCGCCAAAGCCAGACCCCATCAGGGCGGGGCCGCGGCAGGCCATGATGGTGCGCACGTCCGCGAAATCGACGTTCACCTCTCCGGAGACGCGGATCAGATCACTGATCCCTTGCGTTGCGTGAAGGAGGACCTCGTCCGCCTTCTTCAGGGCGTCGCGGAACGACGTGCCCTTGGGTACGACCGACATGAGGCGATCGTTGGGCACACAAATCATCGTGTCGACGGTCCGGCGTAGCTCGGCCAGCCCCTGATCGGCCTGACGCTCACGCTTCTTGCCCTCGAAGGAGAACGGCTTGGTCACGATGCCGATCGTGAGCGCCCCCATCTCGCGAGCGATCTCGCCGATGATCGGCGCGGCACCGGTTCCGGTTCCTCCGCCCATGCCGGCGGTAATGAAGACCAGATCCGCTCCCTCGAGCACCTTGCGAACCTCGTCGGAGCTCTCGGCGACGGCCTGGCGACCGATCTCCGGTCGGGCCCCTGCGCCGAGTCCGCGCGTCAGCTTCTTGCCCAACTGCATCGTTACCTGGGCACGAGAGCCCTTCAGGGCCTGCGCGTCGGTGTTGGCCGTAATGAACTCGACACCCTCCAAGTCCTCGTCGACCATTCGGTTTACGGCGTTTCCGCCGGCTCCACCAACCCCCACCACCTTCATTCGGGCATTTTGGATTGGGGTGTCCTCGAATTCGAAGATCATCATCTGCTGACTCCCATGCGGGGGTTGGTTGTACTCGTTCACGTTTCTAGAAGAATTCTCTGAGCCACGAACCGACCTTCGAGACGAGGCCGGACGTAAGCGTTGACGCACCCTCTCCAGTCTGCTCGAAGCGGTCGGCTCCGTAGAGAGCCAGGCCGGCGGCTGTGGCAAACCTCGGGCGACCTACCGAGTCGGCCAGCCCGCCCAGGCACTCTCCGGGTGCACCACACCGCACCGGTGCGGCGAACACCTGACGCGCCAGCTCCGCGGTCCCGTACAGCGCCGAAGCGCCACCCGTGAGCACGATCCCTGCGCCCAACTTGTTCAGCAGTCCGTATCGTTCCAGCTCGCCCTGAACAAGGCCGAACATCTCGTCGAGCCGCTGCTCCACCACGTGGGCGATGAGCTCACGTGCCACGTGCCGTTTCTGTCCGGGGCTCGGTCCAGGCAGCTCCACCGTCTCCTGGGGATCCACCATCTGAGCGAAGGCGACGGCAAAGTGCTCCTTAGCCCTCTTGGCCTCGGCAAAGGGGATCGAGAGCCCCCTCACCAGGTCGTTCGTCACTGTGATCCCACCCATAGGGAGCACCGCCACGTGGTGGATCTCTCCGTCGTAGTAGGCCGCCAGATCAGTGGTGCAGGCACCCATGTCCACCATAGCCACACCCACTTCCTTCTCGTCCTCGGTCAGGACCGCCCATGCCGCGGCCAACGGTTCGAGAACCAGCTCTTGGACCCGATAACCGGCCCGCTGCACGGACTTCCTGATATTCTCGGCCGCTGAGGCCGACCCGGTCACCAGGTAGACCTCGGCCTCCAAGCGCGTGCCCACCATGCCGATGGGATCCTTGATGCCGTGCTGATGGTCGACGATGTAGTCCTGGGGGATGGCGTGGAGCAGCTCTCGATCCGGCGGATGAGCGACCGCCCGAGCCACCTCGTGGACGCGCTGTAGGTCGAAGCGGGAGACCTCGTCTTCGGTTACGGCGACGACTCCCGGCGATGTCATGGCCTTGATGTGCTCACCGCTGATGCCGACGTAGACCCGATCGACGTTCACGCCGGCCATGAGCTTGGCCTCTTCGAGGGCAGCTTTGACGGACTCTGTGGTCTCCTCGATGTGGGTGACGACCTGCCGCATGCCCGTGCTCTTGGCCTGTCCAACCCCGAGTATCTTGAGCTCGCGCCGCATGAACGGGTCCTCATGGACTTCCGCGATGACCGCGCGGGTCTGCGTTGTCCCGAGGTCCACACCGGCGATGAGAATCGAGTGCATCTAGAGTTCCGTCCCAGAAGTTCGGTCGGCCCCGAGGGTACCGAGGCGCCGTTTGTAAGAGACCACCACCTGGTCGGCGTATCGGAGATCCACGATGGCCGCCTGCCGGTCCGGTCGACGCCTGCCGGCGTCTTCGAGAACGATGAGTCCGTCCCGCAACCGACGATGAGACAGCGGCGGACGGAATCGGACTCGCACGTTCCCCTCCACCACGGCCGTCGCGTCGCCCTTGTCGTCCAGCGTGATCTCAGAAACAGCTGCCATGAAGGAAGGGTCGTCGGCCGTGAGGCGTTCCACCTCCATGGCCAGAATCCGCAACTGTGACGTCGTGAGCTCTGCCACGCCCAGATCCGCACGAAGGAGCGGCAGGTCCATCCGATGCTCGCTGGGGTCCAGAGGCAGTACCTGGCCATCCCTGTCCACAGGGTCCAGAAGGGTGTTCGAGACCAAGGCGACGGGAACCCTCTCCTCGACCGTGACGATCAAGGTCGCGGGAAGGTCACGTGTGATCTGCGCGCGGCGGATGAGCGGGTGCTGCTCGAGGCGACGCTCCCATGAGTCGGCGGCATCGAAGACGCTCGCATACGACGGTACGGCGGCCGTCTCGATGATCTCGTCCGCATCGACGATGCGGGCCCCGACAACGCTGAACTCGGTCGCCCGGAAGTACTCGAGCTCTGCGAGCGCGTCGGGAAGCCACGCCGCTGCTAGTGATGACCCGGCGACCACCGAGAGCCAGAGTCCGATGCGGAGGAGCTTACGCATAATCCACCGCCTCGAGGAGTGCGAGCACCTGCGGGGCGACGACTTCGACCGAACCGGCTCCCATGGTCAACAGGAGATCGCCCGGCAGCAGATCCGAGGCCACGGCTTCAGCCAGGTTGTCCAGCTCTTCGTGATAGCGCACACCGCCCCCCGCGCGCTGCACGGCGTCCGACACCAGTTCGCCCGTGACGCCCGGCAGGGGCGCCTCACGGGCCGGGAAGACGTCTGTGACCCAGACGACGTCCGCTCCCGCCAAGGCACGTCCAAAGTCTTCCGCGAAATCCCGCGTCCGGCTGTAGAGGTGCGGCTGGAAGACAGCCACCAACCGGCGACCCGGGTGGGCCTCCCGGGCGGCCTCCAGGGTTGCCGAGATCTCCGACGGGTGGTGTGCGTAGTCGTCGACCAACAGGACGTCATTCTCCAGGCCCACCACTTGGAAGCGACGATCGACACCTCGGTATGCCGCCATCCCTCTGCGGACATCGTCCCACTCAACGCCGAAGCAGCGAGCCGCGCCGGCCGCGCCCAGGGCGTTCCGCAGATTATGCACGCCGGGCGCAGGAAGGCTGAAGGCCCCTCGATCGAAACCGTCTTCGACGATTCGGAAGTCCATGCCGGCAGGACCGGCCTGAACGTCCACGGCCCGGAGCTGCGACCCGGCGGCGGTACCGTAGGTGTACCCGACACCATTCAGTCCGGCCAGGAGTCGACTCGCGCCGTGGTCGTCTCCACAGATCATGACGCGTCCATCGTCCGGAAGAGCCTCCAGGAACTCGTAGAACGCTCCCATGACTCCGTCGAACCCACCGTAGGTATCGAGGTGATCCGCCTCCACGTTGGTCACCACGGCCACCATGGGCTCGAGCTCGAGGAAGGAGCGGTCGTACTCGTCCGCCTCCACCACGTACAGGTCACCACCCGGGCGCAGGTTGCCGTCCCAGCCGGGTACGCGGCCGCCTACGAAGCCCGTGGGGTCCAGTCCCGCTTCCGTCAGGATCTCGGTGGCCATGGCGGTGGTCGACGTCTTGCCGTGGGTGCCGGCAATGGCCAGGACCCGGCCTTCATTCACCCATCGTCCGAGAGCCTCGGCCCGCTTGAGCACGGGGATTCCGCGCGCGTCAGCCTCCAGGATCTCAGGATGATCGGCGGGCACGGCGGCGCTCACCACCAGGGCCCCCACTCCCTCGATGTGCTCGGGCGAGTGACCCTCGTGAAGGGTCACATCCATGCCTCGCAACCGGACCGTGCTGGCCCCGTGCCGGAGATCGCACCCCGAGACGTGGCCCCCGCTGCGAGCAAAGAGCTCCGCCAGCGCGCACATGCCGGCACCACCGACGCCCATGAAGTGCACATGTCCGTCGCGTGCCAGCCGGCGCAGATCATCCCCGCTCACGGCATTGGAAGCCCGGTCGATGGCCATCATGCCGTCGCCTCCCGCCGAGCTCCGGGGAGGAGGCGAACCATCTCGGTAACAATGGCCGTGGTCGCCTCCGGATAGCTCCGCGTCCTGGCGGCCCGGCTCATACGTCCAAGCCGATCTTCGTCGCCGGCCAGCTCCACCACGACTCGCCACAGCACCTCGGCGGTGAGGTCCGCCTGGCGCAGGTGGACCGCCGCGCCTGATTCGTGCAACGCCTTTGCGTTGAACTCCTGGTGGTTCGCCGCAGACGTCCGAAGAGGGACCAGGATGGCCGGTACACCCCATGCCATGAGCTCGGCAGTGGTCATGGCCCCTACCCGGCTCACGGCCAGATCGGCGACGCTCAGAACGGAAGGGATGTCTTCGATGTAGGGCACGGCGCACACTCGAGCCGGGCCACCCATCGCGGACAGAGCCTCGGCGACGCCTGCGTGATGCCGCGGACCGGTGGCCCACAGGAGCTGCCAGCCTTCGAGGGAAGAGCCGGCCCCGGTCGTCATCTGCCCCACGGCGTCCTGGACCAGATCGTTGAGTGCGGTGGAGCCCTGACTGCCGCCGACCGTGAGAAGGACCTTGAGCTCCGGGTCGAGACCGAAGAAATCGCACACGGCGCGCCGCTCGGGTCCTTCCTCCGGGAGCGGGCGGATCGGACACCCTGACACGTGAATGGCGTCCTGAGCACCGGACGGCACGTGCGCCGCAGCCTCCGGGAACGCCAAGTGCACCTGTGCGGCCCACCGCGACAGCAGACGGGTGGTGGCGCCGGGCCAGGCGTTCTGCTCTTGGAGCACCAGGGGGATACCGGCCAGGGCGGCGGCCAGTCCCGCAGGCGCACCGGCGTATCCGCCCGTCACCACGACAAGTTCCGGGTCGAGGCGTCGAAGGAGACCGGAGGCAATGACAACGGACCGAACCAGCGCCCACGGTACGCCCAGGTTTGACAGTATCTCGCCCCGGTTGAGGCCACGGACCGGGAGGAGACGGTGTTCCAGCTGCCGCTCTGGGAACACTCGAGCTTCGAGTCCCCTGCGAGCACCGAGGAAGTACGGACGAGTGCCAGGCCGCTGCCGGACGAGCTCGTCGGCCAAAGCCAGGGCTGGATAGAGGTGTCCACCCGTGCCACCACCCGCGAAGACCGCAACGGAACGCTCATGCACGGGCCCTCCTTCCGGCTGGGAGGGGCCGTTCACAGGCTCGGGAGATGCTCATGAGGATTCCCAGAGACGCCAGCGTGACCAAGAGGTTGGATCGCCCGTACGAGACCAGTGGGAGAGCCAACCCGGTGGGCGGGACCAGACTCAGTCCGACCGACATGTGCAGGATCGCCTGAAGGGCGATCATGCTGGTGATTCCCGTGGCGAGAAGCTGACCGAAGAGGTCCGGAGCCTGGGCGGCGACACGATACCCCACCAAAACCAGGAGCATGTACAGGGTCACGGTCACGACCACCCCGACCAGACCCCACTCCTCGCCGATCATGGCGAAGATGAAGTCGTTGTGGACCTCGGGAAGAAACCCGAACTTCTGGCGGCCCTGGCCGAATCCCACGCCGGCAATGCCTCCGGACCCCAGAGCGAGCAGAGACTGGTGGACCTGGAAGCCGGCACCGGCCGGATCCGCCGAGGGGTCCAGGAAGGCCGTGATACGATCGGCCCGAAAGGACACGGCAAGCTGACGCCAAAGCACCGGTGCCGCGAGCAGTCCGAGGAACGCGAAGTGGGCCAGCCGTGCGCCGGCAGCGTACACCACCACACAGCCCAGCAGTCCGATCAGCAACGCGGTCGAAAGATCGGGCTCGAGGGCGACGAGCAGCATGACCGCCCCCCAGACCACGAGGAAAGGGACCAGGCCCCGCTTAAGGCTCTGAAAGTGTTCCTGCTTGCGCACCGCCAAGGCTGCGGTCCACACCAGAACCGCCACCTTGGCCAGCTCGGAGGGCTGAAGGGTCACCCCGACCCGCAGCCACCGTCGGGCTCCGTTGATCTCGGGAGCGATGGCTTCGGTGCCCGGAAGCACGAGGATGACGAGCAGAACCGCGGCCACCACCATCATAGGCCACGCGAGTCTCTCCCAGAGATCGTGCGGAAGCCAGGCACACAGGCCCAACGCGCTCAGCCCGATGGCGGCACCCGTGGCCTGCCGCACTATGTAGTAATAGTCCGGCAACATCTGACGCTGTGCGAGGAACGCGCTGGCCGAGTAGAGCGTGACCAATCCCAGCGAAAGGAGGACGATCGTCAGGGTCAAGAGTGCGGCGGCCTCCCACCCTCGTCCTAAGCCCGTGATCGGCAGAGCCAGCGGCCCGGACGGGGCAACGTCTACGGGGCGGGCCATCAGCCGGCCTCCTCGGTCGCCAGGGCCCGCGCCAACGCCGTGAACCGCTCACCACGTTCTTCGTAGTTCTCGAACATGTCGAAGCTCGAGCAAGCCGGAGAGAGGAGCACCACATCTCCCGGTCTCGCCACGCCGGCTGCGGCCTCGATCACGTGATCGAAAGCGTCGTCGATCCGTTCGACCTGTACATGCTCGGTAAGTGCCTGCTCTATCCGGGGGCCGGCTTCGCCATAGGCGAACACACGTGCATCGACTGCCACGAGGGCCGACCCGAGGGGCGAGAAATCTTCATCCTTGTCCTTGCCACCCAGCAGAACGATGAGGGGCCCCTCGAGGCTCGTGATCGCCCTGCGCGCCGCAGCCACGTTGGTGGCCTTGGAGTCGTTGATCCACCGGATCCCATTCCCCTCCGCCACCTGTTCGGTCCGGTGAGGCAGGGGACGGGCAGTGGCAAGACCGCGTTGTATGGCAGCGGTCAACGCGTGGGCCAGACTTGCTACCGTGGCGGCCGCCAGGGCGTTCTCGACGTTGTGGGCGCCCAGCAGTCCGAGACGATCGACCGGGATCAGACTCTCCTTCTGGCCGGGCACCATCTCCAGAGTGAGGTCGTCCCCATCGAGGTATGCCCCGTACACACCGACCTTCTGCGTGCTGAACACGTAGCACTCTCCCGGCGCGTCGGCGGCCAGCTCCAAGACGGCCGGGTCGTCTGCATTGAGGACCCAACGGCTGTCCTCGTCGGCGTTTCGGAAGAGGTTGGCTTTGTCCGAGTAGTACTCCTCCACGGACGCGTACCGGTCCAGGTGGTCCGGAGCCAGGTTCGTCATCACGCCGACGTCGGCGCGGAGTCGATCGATACCCGCGAGCTGGAATGAACTCATCTCGACCACGTACCAGGCCGGACCCCGCTCACGGAGCGCCAGCTCCGAAGCCGCAGGTCCGAACGCCTGGCCGATGTTGCCACCCAGTGCCACATCCTGCCCGTCACTCTTGAGCAGGTGGGCCACCAGGGCCGCGGTCGTTGTCTTGCCGTTCGTTCCAGTCACGACGATCAGTGGACCATCGAAGAAACGAAAGGCGAACTCAGGCTCAGAGATCCATCGTACGCCCCGCTCACGGAGCTCTCGGAGCACTGGAGCGTCCGGGGAGATTCCTGGACTGACAACGACAGTCTCTGCCGCCGCGATCCGATCCAAGGGGTGCCCGCCGAGATCGACGTCGACTCCGAGACCTCTGAGCTCGTCTCCACGAGCATGAGCTGTGGCGTCGCTGCGCAAATCCGAGACATGAACATCACCTCCTCTTTCGAGTGCCAAACGAGCCGCCGCCCTTCCGGACGCGGCCAAACCGACCACGGCGATTCGCTCGCCGTCCAAGCTGTACGATCTTCCGTTCCTCACCTGATCTTCAGGGCGCTGAACGCGACCATCGCGGACAGGATTCCCATGATCCAAAACCGCACGACCACCTTGCTCTCGGGCCAACCCAACTGCTCGAAGTGGTGGTGTAGCGGAGCCATCTTGAAGAGCCTCTTCCCCGTCCCGTACTTGCGGGCCGTGTGCTTGAAGTAGCTGACCTGGAGCATCACCGAGACGACTTCCGCGACGAACACGGCGCCCACGATGACGAGGAGAAACTCGGCCTTGAGCAGGATCGCCATGGCTCCGATGACGCCCCCGAGAGCCAACGATCCCGTGTCTCCCATGAAGACCTCTGCGGGGTGGCCGTTGTACCACAGGAAGCCCAGACATCCGCCCGTAAGGCCGAGGGCCAGGATGGTGAGCTCGCCAGCCCCGGGGAGGTAGAACAGCCCCAGGTACTCGGAGCTGTCGACCCGGCCCAGGAGGTAAGCGAAGATTCCGAAGGTGGCCGCGGCGATGGCCGTCAGTCCTGCGGCGAGACCGTCGAGGCCGTCGGTGATGTTTACTGCGTTGGAGCTTCCCGAGATCACTAATGCCACGAAGGGCACGTAGGCCCACGGGGCAAAGACGAGCGAGAGATCCGAAAAGAACGGCAGCATGGTCCGATTCGGATCCACCGGGGAGATCGGGTTCACCAGCAGGAACAGGCCGAGACCGAGACCGAAGACCCACTGGCCCGTCATCTTGTAGCGTGCCACGAGGCCGGCGGTGCGCCCCTGCACCACCTTCAGGTAGTCGTCCATGAAGCCGATGGCTCCCATCGCCACGAACGTCAGAAGCGCGAGCACGGTATACCAGTTCGTGAGCTCCGCCCAAAGCAGCGTAGAGAGGGCCGTAGCCATGAGGATCAAGACACCACCCATGGTGGGCGTGCCGGCCTTATGGAGGTGAGTCGCCGGGCCCTCGCTCCGGACGACCTGGCCGACCCGAAGCCGTGTGAGAGCCCGAATGGTCACGGGCCCCAACACGAAGGCGAGCATCAGAGACGTGACCAGGGCGCCCGCCGCCCTGAACGTGATGAAGCGGAACAGGTTGAAGACGATGTGAACGTCCGCGAAGCCGGGAAGCAGATGATAGAGCATCAGGCCCCCGGCCCGCCGGGCACGGTCGCAACGCCGAAGTCCCGCTCGAACTCCGGGACCACACGCTCGAGAGCGAATCCGCGCGACGCCTTGATCAGAACCACCTCGTCGCCATTCAGCCGGTTCTTCAGCTCTTCGTACGCCTCCAGGGGGTCTACGCAGGCGATGGACGAGGGGGCGCGGGTCGAGGAGGTCATCTTCTCTGCGGCACCGGCGAAGTCGCCGGTGGCAACCAGCAGATCCAGCTTCATGGTTGCGGCCTCGGCGAGAAGGGCAGTGTGGATTTCCTCGCTATGGCTTCCCAGCTCCAGCATGCTTCCCAGAAAGGCCACCTTGGGGCGCTCGGGCTCCATGGCCACAAGCAGGTCCAACGCGGCCCGGGTGCTCTGGGGATTCGCGTTGTAGCAGTCCAGCAGCAGGGTCAGTTCACCCAGCTGTCGGATCTCACCGCGCATGGAGCTCGCCTCGAGCGTGCTGACGCCCCGGGCCGCCTCCGCTGCGGGAACGTCCAACATGTCCGCCACGGTCAGTGCGAGAAGAGCGTTGAGTACCGAATGGCGACCCGGCACCCGTAGCCGCACGGGCTCGCCGTGCCACGAGAAGCTCCAATGCCCCTGGTCGTCCATGGTCGCGTCTGCGGGCCGAAGGTCGTCGTCGGCCCGGTCACCCCAGCCGGCCACCCGAACATCCGGATGCACTCGCCGCGCCTCGTCGGGCAGGATCGACGGCTCGTCACCGACGACCGCCTTTCCGTCGTCCGGGAGTCCGCGCAGCAGATCCAGCTTCTCGCCGAGCACACCCTCCAACGACTCCAGCTTTTCGATATGCGTCTCGGAGACCGTCGTGACGACCCCGATCTCGGGTCCGGCGATCTCCGTGAGGGTACGGATCTCACCGGGCTCATTGGTCCCCATCTCCAACACCACGACCTCGACGTCGTCCGGCGCATCGAGCAGCGTGAGGGGCAAGCCCACACGGTTGTTGAGGTTGCCACGTGTGGAGTGCAGCGTCCGCGAACCCTCGAGGGCCGCCCGCGTGAGGTCCTTGGTGCCCGTCTTACCGGACGACCCCGTGATGCCGACGACCGCTGCACTCAGGCGGGTACGGCGGTAGCCGGCCAGGCAGCCCAAAGCATGTAGGGTGTCGTCGACCGGATAGAATCGAGCGTCCCCCTCCGCCTCGACGTGCCGCGATACGACCGCTCCTTTCGCACCACGCTCCAGGGCCGCGATCACGTAGTCGTGACCGTCGAAGTTGTCGCCTTCCAGTGCGACGAACAGGTCTCCCTCGCCTGCCGTCCGGCTATCCGTCGACACTCCTCGGAAGCGAAGGGTGCCGTCGGCTGCGTCTGAGGCGAAGCCCGAGGCTCCGGCGTCGACCGCCGACAGACCCAAGGCGGCCCTGACGCGATCATCCGTCCACACGAAGCCGCCGGTCATGCCGCGCCTCCGAGCTCGGCCAGGCTCTCCCGGACGACACGGCGCTCATCGAAGGGCCGGCTCTCGGTGCCGATCACCTGATAGCTCTCGTGGCCTTTGCCGGCGAGAAGGACCAGGTCGCCGGCACGCGCTTCTTCAAGAGCCATGCTGATCGCCTCTCGGCGGTCGGCGTGGCGCTCATGGCTGGAGCCCGCCATTCCGGCGACGACTTCGTCGATGATCGACTCGGGGTCCTCGGTCCGAGGATTGTCGGACGTCACGAAGGCCAGATCGGCCCCCTGGGCGACCACTGCACCCATCTCCGGCCGCTTACCCCGATCTCGATCGCCGCCGGCGCCGAAGACCACGATGATCCGGCCAGCCACCAGCGGCCTGAGCGCGGCCAGCACGCTACGCAGTGCCTCCGCCGTGTGAGCGAAGTCGATGAGGATGGAGAAGGGCTCCCGAGCCACGATCTCGAATCGTCCGGGGACCTGGGGAACGGTGCTCAGGCGCTCGGCGATCGCCTCCACGCCCATTCCCGCCGCAGTACCGGCTCCCGCGGCGGCCAACGAGTTCTCGACGTTGAAGCGCCCGAGGAGCGGCAGGTGCACTTCGGCGTTCGCGTCGGCCAGGGTCATGCGGAAGCGCGTCCCGTGCGGCTCGGGTACGAGGGCCTCGGCCCTCAGGTCCGCGGGGGAGTCTACGCCGTAGGTCAGCGTGCGACAGCCCTCCAAGGGCAACGTCCGCCAGTGGTCGACGTCGGCGTTGACCACCGTCAGCCCCTCGTCCTTCACGAGATCCAGAAGGTGGGACTTGGCCCCGAGATAGCTCGCCATGTCCGGGTGGTAGTCCAGATGATCCTGGGAGAGGTTGGTGAACACGGCGGCATCGAAGCGCATCCCGTCGAGCCGTTTCTGCTCCAGCGCGTGCGAAGAGGCCTCCACGGCCACCGAGTCGACACCCTCTTCCGCCAACCCGCCGAGCCACTGAGACAGTTGGACCGGTCCGGGAGTCGTGAGTCCGTCGGTTCCGGCACGGACGGAACCGTCGGCGTCTACCAATCCGAGCGTCCCGACAGCGGCGGCCGGTCCGGAGTCCTCCAGGAGGTGGCGGGTGATGAGCCCCGTAGTGGTCTTCCCGTTCGTTCCGGTAATCCCAACCGTGAAGAGGCGCTCCCACGGAGATCCGAGAATCGTGTCGGCGGCCAGGGCGGCTGCCCGTCGTCCGTCCGACACCTGCAGCTGGGGGATTCCGGCCTCCGGCACGTGGCGCTCGACAACAGCGGCTACGGCCCCCGCCCTGGCGGCCGGGGCCACGAAGTCATGGGCATCCCACTCGGATCCACGCCACGCCAGGAACAGATCCCCGGCCTGCACAGACCGGGAGTCCTGGGTAACTCCCGAAACGGAGACGTCCTCCGGACCGTGGAGCTCATCGATGAGACCCGCAGTCCGGAGGACTCTCGCTACCGACGCGAGGGTGGTGGGAGCGTTAGCCATCTCCCCTCCGTCCCCTCGACGAGAGGCTCACCGTGTCTCCGGGTGACAACCGTGATCCGGCTTCGGGGAGCGTGCGTGTCACCGGACCCGAACCCTCCCAACGAACGCGCAGACCCAATTCGTGCATGCGACGGACCGCCGCTCGGGCAGGCAGGCCCGTAACGTCCGGAACGTTGATGCCTGCTGAGCCGTCGGACGGTCGATCGGCCTCGTTCCCCACCGCCCTGACCGTGCGGGTGAGCGGCACCCGATCCTGGGCGGGGGGAAGCGACGCGAACCGCGTAGGTGTCGTCCCGCCCGAGGGGCCCACGAACGGAGGGGTTTCGGATCCGGCCGGGAGAGCCTGGGCCCGTGCGACCTGAACCAATGCGTTGCGGTTCAGCGGTGTCTGTTGAGCCGCCAGGATCGCCTGCAGCGTGGCCCGGGTCACGGGGGCGGCCGTGGCTCCTCCGTAGTAGGCACCGCTGGGTCGATCCAGCTTGACCAAGACCACCAGTTGCGGATCCTCGGCCGGAAAGAAGCCTGCGAACGACGAGAAATAGTCACCCGACTGATAGCCGCCCTCGGTCCACGCCCGGCTCGTGCCGCTCTTTCCGGCCACGGCGAATGTGCCGAGCCGAGCCCTCGTCCCAGTGCCGTCCTCGACGACATTGACGAGCACCTCCGAGATCTTTCGCGTCACCGCAGGCGACACGACTTGACGCACGGTCCGGGGCTCGAAGCGCTCGACCGTCTGGCCCTGGGCGTTACGAACCTCCTTCACGAGCCGGGGCTGCATGAGACGACCGCCGTTGGCCAGAGCGCCGTACGCCATGGCCATCTGGAGCGGTGTCACCGACACCTCGTAACCGATGGCGAGAGAGACCGCGGACTGACGGCTCCAACGCTCGGGGCGCCTGAGCGTTCCCCTGCCCTCGCCGGGCAATCCAACCCCGGTCGGAGCACCGAGCCCGAAATCGCGAAGGGTCTGGTACTGGACGGCGGGCGGCATGACCTGAGCCGCCTTCGCCACGCCGACGTTCGAGGAGACCTCGAGCGCATGGGCGATGGTCATCACACCACCCTCCGGGTGCACATCGCTCACGGTCCGACCTTCCACGGTCCAGCGACCGGTTCCCGTATCTACGCTGTCTTCGAGGGTCGCGAGGTCGTGCTCCAGCAAGCCGGCGACCGTAAAGGGCTTCAGGGTGGAGCCCGGCTCATACGGGGTATTGATGGCCGATAGTGCGTTCGTGGACCCATCTCGTATCGAGACCATGGCCAGGACGTCCCCGGTCCTCGGGTCCGTGATCACCAGGTCACCGCCCTGGGCCTCGGTCTCCTGAACCGCCTTTACGAGCGCCTTGCGGCCGATCTCCTGGAGATCCACGTCGAGGGTGAGCACGACCTGACCACCCTCTTCGGGCTGCTTGACAAGGACGCTCTCGCCGGGGATGGGCCGGCCGAGAGGATCGCGTGCCAGCACGGCGCTTCCCTCGCTGCCCCGAAGTGCCCTGTCGAACGCCTGCTCGACTCCGCCGTGCGCCTCACCATCGCGAATCACGCCCAGGAGCGCCCGTGCCAAGTCGCCGCGAGGATAAAACCGACGGTGTTCACGCTCCAGATACAGGCCGCGGACATCCGTCAGGGCTCCCCGCACGGACGGCGGATACGACTTCGGCAGGACCCGCCACGGCCTCGACGACGTCGTGGCGTCCCGGACCACGTTGCGGTCTAGCCCCAACGTCTCGGTCAGGAGCCGCGTCACGGCGTCCACGTCGCGAATCTCACCCGGTGCCACGCTTACCTTGAAGGTTTCCCGGCTCAAGGCGAGCTCGACCCCCGAACGGTCGAAGACGGACCCGCGAGCGGCGGGCACCTCGACGCTGGTCCGGTGCTGTTGCTCGGCCTGCAGCCTCCAAGTGGCTCCTTGGGCGACCTGAATCTGTGACGCCCGTCCGACGACCACTACTCCCGCGACCAACCACAGGGTCAGGAGAACCCGGCGACGGAACGTCACCTTGGAGCGTGCCTGCTTACGCCGCCGCCTCATGGAGCTCCCCCACTGAGCAGGACCATCTCGGACGCCTCGGGCTGGTGCATCCCCAGACGCTCCCCGGCCACGGTCGAAATCCGCGTTCGGCTCTCGAGGCGTTGGATGCGGCGTTCGAGCTCGGTCTGCTCCTCCGTTGCGAGGGACAACCCGCGCTGTATTTCGTCCAGCGCCGCCAGGGCCTCGAAGGCCCTGCTCTGACGCCAGGTCACCAAGCTCAGAGAGGCGAGAAGACCGGCGAATCCGAGCGCGAGGAGGCTCGGTGCTCCCCAGGTGCGCTGCCGACGACGACGCCTCACGACTTCCTCCACGCTCTCAGGCGAGCGCTGCGGGCTCGTGGGTTGCCAGCCAGCTCGATGTCACTCGCACCGAGGGGTGTGCGGGTCAGGGTGTTGCCGAGGGGCTCGCCGCGGCACGTGCAGAGAGGCATTCCCGGGGGGCACACACAGGAGCGGCTCCACTCGCGAAACGCATTCTTCACCAGCCGGTCCTCGAGCGAGTGATACGAGATCACGACCAGGGTCGCCCCGGTGGCAAGCGCCTCCCGAATTCTCACCAGACCGTGCTCCAAGACCTCCAGCTCGCTGTTCACCGCAATTCTCAATGCCTGGAAGATCCTTGCCTTCTCCTTCGCCTTGGGCCCTCGGCCCAGCGCTCTGGAGTAGACTGCCACGAGGTCATCGCTGGTCCGGAAGGGCGCGTCTCCCCGTCGGCTCACGACCTCCCGGGCCAACCGACGTGCCCGAGGCTCCTCTCCGTACTCATGGAAGATTCGGGCCAGCTCCCCCTCATTGGCCTCGTTCAGCAGCTCGGCCGCGGTCGGGACCTCTTCTTCCCCACCCGCCATGCGCATGTCGAGGTCGACGTCCCTGCGGAAGGTGAAGCCCCTGTCATCGGCATCGAGCTGATGCGAGCTCACACCCAGGTCTAGAAGCGCACCGGACAGGGGTTCGACCAAACCCACCTCGTCGACCGCCTCATCGAAGCGCGCCTGCACGAAGCGGACTCGTCCGCCGAAGGGAGCCAGGGAAACCTTTGAGGCTGCCAATGCCTCGGGATCGCGGTCTACGGCGATGACACGG
>PVBE010961337.1_pt1 | contig 15348 bp, 21 predicted proteins | sample 1631181 | NCBI WGS metagenome assembly PVBE01 (sample SAMN08397723, study PRJNA350692) | Marine metagenome, whole genome shotgun sequencing project. | isolation source: water | place: Pacific Ocean | collected 2012-04 | reverse complement strand
CTGAAAAATCATTTAAGTTAAAGAAACTCAATCCGTTTATCAAATTCAATATAACAAAGTGTAAGTTTATAATGAAAGAGGTGTTTGTATGAGCGAAGAACAAAAACTAACCGAAGAACAAGTAAGAGAAGAATATAGACAGCAACGTAAAGATAAAACATTTGCTCAATGTTGGCCTGCTAACAATGATAGTTTTTATGAATGGTGCTCACAATACCTAGACTATCAACACATAACAAAGAAGAAGAAAAAAAGATGAAAGATATATTTGAAAGCATAGTAGATGTAGGTAGTGGTTTTATATTAGCTATTCTTATACAGATGTTTATATTTCCCCTATTTGATTTACACCCTAGTATTTTTGATAGTATGGGTATTGCATTAATATTTACCGTAGTGTCAATGACTAGATCAGCATTATGGAGAAGATACTTTAGAAAAAAAAGAACATGACAATTGAACCAATAAGAGAAAAACTAGATGATAAAATTGCTAAACTAAACAGTAGCAGAGTCATTAAGAAGATTACACCAAAAGGCGACCTATCATGGTACGTTAAGTGGGTATCTGTATTCTTAATTCTATTTGCAACCGTGGCCAGAAGTGTAGGTACAATGCCACACATTGATATGTGGTTAGGTCTATTTGGTACAGCAGGTTGGGCATACGTAGGTTACTTGTGGCATGATAGAGCATTGTTAGTACTCAATTCTATTTTAGTTACATTGTTAATTGTAGGTCTAGCAAATTATTATTATGGATAGATTTCCTACTGCTGAAGAAAGATGGCCTAGACAAGGAATAGTTATGAAGAATAGAGTTTTTATTATTGGCAATGGTGAAAGTCGTAAAGATTTTGACTTGACAAAGTTAAGAGAACATGGTAAGATATATGCTTGTAATGCTTACTATAGAGATAATCCTTTACCAGATGTATTGATCGCAGTTGATAGCACAATGACACACGAAATATATCACAAGGGTATTGCTCATAAGATACCATGTTATTTTAGAGAATGGACTAAAGTACCTAATTTTATGTATGATACAATGTTACAAGGCATGTTACATACACAAGACAAAGATAAGGCAGATAAGGTAGTTACAAACGCAGATAAAGGTGACATGTACGTTATGAATGCTCATACAATCAAAGGTGAAGCAACTATAAGAAAAGAAGATGGCACGAAGTTTAAGAAAGATGTTGACAACACCCACATTTATGTATCATGGATTACAGACGGCGATATGACACAAGAATGGGAAGACCCAGGCTATCATGCTGGTGCTACAGCAGGCCATGTTGCATGTAAGTATGAGAAACCTACCGAAGTCTATATGATAGGTATGGACTTAATATCAGATACAAAATTATATAACAACATTTACAAGGGTACTAAAAACTACTCATCAGCACATTTTGAACCCACACCTACAGGTATATGGGAAGCAGAGTGGTTACGAGTATTGAAAGACAACCCTAACGTGTCGTTTTATAAAGTCAATAAGTCAGATGACGATAAACCCACTAATAAAGAACTATTGGGAAATGAGAAGAATTTAACATATATCACACAGGCACAGCTGCTTGACAGATTGAGTCAAAAGTGATATAATTGCTAAATAAACTGTAAAAAGTGTATAAATAATATTATATTTACAATTAAATATACATTAATACAAATACGTACAACAATATATACAAGGAGTATAATACAATGTCAAGTGCATTAGAAGCCCTAAAAAAGTCAAAGTCTAATTTTGACTCTCTAACAAAACAGTTAGAAAAAACAATAGATCAACCCGAAAAGAAGAACAAATACCAAGACGATAGGTTATGGAAACCTGAACTAGATAAGTCAGGTAATGGTTACGCTGTAATCAGATTTTTACCTGCAATTGAAGGTGAAGATATGCCATGGCAAAGAGTCTGGCACCATGCGTTTCAAGGACCAGGTGGCCAATGGTACATTGAGAACTCTTTAACTACACTAAACAAAAAGGATCCTGTTAGTGAAGAAAACACAAGGTTGTGGAATACAGGCATAGAAGCCGATAAAGAAATTGCTAGAAAGAGAAAAAGAAAGTTACAATACTATTCTAATATCTTTGTAGTGAGTGATCCTAAACATCCTGAAAATGATGGTAAGATATTCTTATACAAATTTGGTAAAAAGATTTTTGATAAGATTACTGAAGCAATGAATCCAGCATTTGAAGATGAAAAGGCAGTTAACCCATTTGATTTTTGGGAAGGTGCAAACTTTAAACTAAAAATCAGAAAAGTTGACGGCTATTGGAATTATGATAAATCCGAATTTGAGCCAGTTAGTAGAGTTAAATCTACTGACGAGGAGATTGACAAACTATGGAAATCTCAACACGCTCTAAAGCCCTTCGTTGATCCTAGTAATTTTAAATCTTATGAGGAACTCAAAGAGAAACTGAATAAGACACTTACTGGACAAAGAAGTACCGAGTCTGTGGAAGACATTGACCTCCCACCTGTCAGCAATGACATACCAAAGTCATCTAACGGAACGGTAGAGAAAGTGGAAACGTCCAACGATGGAGATGATCTGTCGTATTTTAGTAAACTAGCTGAGGACGATTCCTAATCTATCTCTCTCACTTTCTCAATTGGGTAGCCTTCGGGCTACCCATAATACTTCTCTAATATGTTACCAATCAAAATAGATAGACCTAAAGACTACTTCAAAAGCAATATCCATAAGATCATTTCTGATTATCATAATAAGATTATGACTAATATTAATGATACACAAGATAGAATGGATGGCTTTACAAACGAGCACCATTTAATTTATGAACTCTTTTACGATAAGAAAGAGATAGAACTAATGGAGAAATATCACAACAGAGCAAGAATATTAAGCACAAACGCAGGAAGAATATTTGATACAGCAGTTAAATTTATTATACAAGATATTGAAGGTGGTCAAAGCGAATACATTGACAACCCTGGTCAACACCCTAATAGATTTGAGATTGATGTTCTAAACCACGATAAGAAATTAGCATATGAAATCAAATGGCGGGACGCAGGCACAGACGGCGACCATAAGAATAAGGAATATAGAAAAGTAGATTTATTAGTTGAAAAGGGATATACACCTATTAGACTAACATTTTTTATGCCAGAGTTAGAGCGCTCATTAAATGCTCAAAATCAGATTATAAACTATTACGACAAGTATGGTGAAACTTATACACAAGATAAAGCATTTGAATACATCAACCAATTGGCCAATATAGATTTACTACAAATATTAAAAGATTTTAAAACGTTTTAAGGTGATCTTCGGTTAGAATAATAAAATTCATATCTCTTTTTTCACACCAAGCGTGGGCTGTTGTCCACTTCCTCTTATTTCTCTCATAAGTTAATACAGCATTTTTATAAACCCTACTTTGACGTTGAGGTTTTTTAGGTTTGCGTGTCTGTTTTTTAGGCTTGATTTCAACAACAAATTTCTTAAGCGATTTGTCTGCTAATCTAACTTTCATATAGAAGTCAGGATAATATCTATGTGGTCTATTGTCAATTGAACGATACCATATAATGATTTCTTCACTACCCCATTCCACTACATTAGGGTTCTTATCACAATATATCATAAAACGTTTCTCCCAACTAGACCTATAAATAATGTTGTTAACATTACCTTTGTACTTCTTTATGTTTAAGGGTTTGTACATTCCTGAATAGGGACGTTTATCTATATTCTTCAATTTCTTCATAAATCTATTTATTATCAACATAAATAGTACTATGGCAAGTGTATTTGATACAATTAAACTAAATGCAGGTAATACTGATAGGTCTGCTACTTGGTATAGACAACAAGTAAATAAGATCGCAAGTGGTACTACTGCTAGACAATTGTTTAGAGCAGGCAAACTTAACGGAAGACCTAGTGTGGGAAGACTGAACTTATTTGGGTATAATCCTAAATTAAGAAAAACCTTACCTTACTATGACATATTTCCTTTAGTGTTGCCATTAGAACCAATATCAGGTGGGTTTATGGGTATGAACTTTCACTATTTGCCACCGTTATTAAGATTTAAATTGTTGGAGAAAATGCAAGCAACAGCGTCTGACCAAAGATTTAATAAGAACACAAGATTTGAAGTTGCTTATGATGATGTAAAGGGTATAAAAATGGTTAAACCAACAATTAAAAAGTATTTGTATTCACACGTACAGACAGGATTTTTGAGAGTGAATGCTGACGAGGCTGCAATAGCAATAATGTTGCCTGTACAAAGATTTAAGAAGGCAAGTGTGGGACAAGTTTATTCAGATAGTAGGAGATTTATTTAATGTCAATTATAAGCGTAGGTAAAAGAATAGGAGATTTGGATATCAGACTTGGTATACCACCATCAAAAGAACATTTTGGTGTTAAAGAAATTAACAAAAGAATATCATACAACAACGTATCAACTAATCACAATTCAGTTTATAATATATTCAGATCAGGTATGACACAGGCAGGTGGGTTTGCAAGACCTACTCAATTCCTATGTACAATTGATGGACCACCAATTAGATTAACACGTGGTGTTTCAATGTATCCAGACCACGAAGCTAGAAAACAAGATCAACGTATGGACAAGAGTGCTCAATTGGCTAATGCAATTAAAAAGAATTTACATTTAAGAATGGACTTATTTTGCTCAAATGTAAGTTTACCATCCAGAACAATTACAGATGATGTAAACGAAACATACTATGGTCCTAAAAGAGCTCACGCAAAGAATGTTCAATATGAAGAAGTAACATTGGAGTTTTATACGAGTATAAACTATGACGAAAGAATATATTTTGAGGCATGGCAAAACGCCATAATTGATCCTGTTAGTCATAACGTAGGATACTATGATGACTATGCAGCCCCTTGTACCATTACTATTACACCATTAACAAAAACATTTACAGCAGCTTTAGCTAATTTTGAACCAACTGGTAATCCTGCTGAAGATAAACAAGCAATTAGAAAAAGTTTAGGTGATGATTCAGGTTTCTCATCTTATCAGGTTCAAATGTATGAAGTATGGCCTAAAACTATTTCTGCTACACCATTGTCTTATGACGCTAAGGACACAATAGTTAAAACAAGTGTAACTTTTACATACAGACACTTTGCTACTACAGCATGGAACTATTTGTCAGACAGATCCGCACCAATGAATAGAGAAAAGCTAAGAACTAGACACGAATACAGAACCAATACTACAGCAATACAGGCTAGTTTTTTAGACAATCTACCATTTGGTTTAGGTAGTGAAGTAGGTAGAATAGGTAGACAAGTTTACGAGAAGTTAAAAAGAAATTTGCCAATTGGCAGAGTCACAGGTGGAAGAGTATTCCCTAAAGGGCTACCAGACCCTAAAATAATACGAGATATAATATATTAATATTAAAGGAGTTAAATAATGATACCATTAATGAATACACCAGAATATGATTTGACGCTATCAAATAATGTAAAGGTGAGATTTAGACCGTTTTTAGTAAAAGAAGAAAAGATTTTACTAATGGCGATTGAGAATAACGTAGAAACAGAAATGATTAACGCATTGATACAAATTGTACAGGCTTGTATGGTCACCAAAGAGGTTGATGTTACAAAACTACCAGTTTGGGATTTTGAATGGTTATGGTTAAACATAAGATCAAAATCAATCGGTGAGCAAATAGATTTACAACTGAAATGTCCAGATGATGAAAGTCAAGTGGTTGATTACAGTTTTAACATTGAACAAGTTAAACCAGATTTAAATAAGAAAGTGGAAACTAATATAAAGTTTTCCGATACTTATGGTGTAGTTATGAGAACACCAACTGTTTTAGAAGTGGCCAATAAAAAGACCATACTAGATTTAACAGTTAATTTGATGAAGGAATGTATTTCACAGATTTATAACGGTGAAGAAATATTTGAAGTTAAGGATGTTGAGCCAGCAGAATTGGATCAGTTTATTGATAATTTAACAATGCCTCAATATGAAAAGATAAGAGGATATTTTGAGCAGTTGCCAGTTATATCTCATACGATTAAGTACAAGAATCCTAAATCGGGTGTTGAGCATGAAATGTTATTACAAGGAGCGTCTGATTTTTTTCAGTTACCCTCTTACACGAGAGCCTAGAGAGTTTTTATAGAACAAATTTTGCTTTAATGCAATACCATAAATACTCACTAGGAGATTTAGAAGGAATGCTACCGTATGAGAGGGAAATATATGTTGATTTATTAATACAACATATTAGAGAAGAAAACGAAAAGATAAGAGAAAAACAAAGGGGATAATTAAAATGTTAGAAAAAGCAAAACAAACAGGAATAGATACCATTAAAATGGTGTGGGAATTCTTTACAGATGAGATACCACACGTATTATCAAATTGGAGATTTGTTCCAAGAGCAATGATGTTATTATATTGCTACGCTTTCTATATGACTATGAACTGGTTTATGGCACTACCTGAACCTAACAACGCACAGGCTGGTTTCGTATCAGTAGTTGTTGGTGCTGGTGCAGCTTGGTTTGGTTTATATGTTAATAGTGGTGGAGTTAGTAAGAAACCATCTAAACCAAAAGACACACAAATAGGTTAAACTAAATGGCCGCTATCAAATCAAAACTATTTAAGGCAGGTAAAGCAGAGGATTTTAATAAGATTCTTAAAAGGCAAAAGAAGGACGAGTCTGATCCGAAGTTTGCCATATCTGATTCATTACAAGAGTACCAGCAACAGTTAGAGGCTTCTGCTGGGTATCAGAATCAGATGAAGCTTAACAAGGCTAATATCAGACAGGATATAGTTAATTTTGTAATTGACTATACTGTTGGTGACCTAGACCAATTAAAAGGTATGGACTTTGATGACGCCAAAACACAACAAAAAACTACAGAAAAGACAATTAAAGAGTATGAAGGTTTACATAAAAAAGGTATAATAAATGATGAAGAAATTGTTTACATAAAAGAAACTGTTGGTAAAACAAATGCTCAATTAAGAAAGGTGTTAGGCCTCTCAACTAAATTGTCATTATCATTTAGAGATTTCAAAAAGGAATTAAAACCACTTAAATTAGCAAAACGATTTGGTATGACAAGAATACCAATACTCGGTAAGAAAATAGAAAGAGCAATTGAATCCGAAGAAAGAGCTGAATCAAAAGCTTTAGGGATGAAAAGACAGTTACGTAGAAAAGAACAAAAGGCTGATTTCAAATCTGGAGGTGCAGGAGGATTTGCTCAAGGCGATTTAGGTGCACCAAAACCAGCGCCAAATGAGTCAGGTGGTAGAAAAGATTTAGCTGCTAAGGGAGCAACAGCAGCTGTAATGGGTATGACTGGTGGTTCAGGTGGTGGTGATGGTGAAGATAGAGTCGAAGAAGAACGAGAGTCAGACGCACAATTTGATACATCATCTGGTTTATTAGAAAGAATACTTGAAGAAAGTGAATTAACAAATCAATTATTAGGTAAACAAGGAAAAAAGAGTGGTGGTTTATTAAGTAAAATTTTAACTAGTTTAGGAGTAGGTGGTGCCATAGCCCTAGCAACAACTGCTATGGGTAAGAGCATAATAGACAAGTTTGGTAAGTTTGGCAATACTATAAGGAGAGCACTTGGGTTACCTGTTAATGATGGTGATGGCAAGAAGAAAAATAAAACAAAAGGTAAAACTAACAGAGCAATGGTCAATCAGGCCAATGAACCGAAGAAACAAAAAACCAAAGTTGTTTCAAAAAGCAACAGATCAAATTTAGCAAAATCCAATGTTAGGACAACAGGTAGTGTTCCTTCAGTTACAGGTTCCAACACAAAAGCAATAAATGCGAAAGCAAACAAATCAGGTTTACAGACAGCAGCCAGGTATGGTAAAAACGTAGTTAGAGCAGGTGGTAGATTGTTGTGGCCAGCCGCAGTTTTGATGGGAGCATATGATGGTGTTAAAGGTTGGGCAAACGCAGCCGAGACATTAGGTAAAGATGAAGATGATTTAACTACTGGAGATAAAGTAGCAAGTGGAGTTTCTGGTTTCATAGAAGGTCTTACATTTGGTTTAGTTAGTGAAGAAAGATTTGCTTTAGGAAAGAAACTGGCTGGTGAACAAGATTGGTTTAAAAAAGAACCACATAAATTTCAAAGTGATACTGCTAAACCAGGTTCTGCTAACCCAAGGGCCAAATTAAGTAAAGTAAATGAATTAAAAATAGATAACATTGATAAGGTAACACTTGCAACTGGAATTAATCATCCTGCTCATAGAACTTCAAACAATATTACTCACGTTGACAACTCAACAACGAAAAACGAAACAGCAACAGTAACAGTAGGGACAACTGACAACAACCCTAATAATAAAGTAATACAGGAGATTCATTAAGATAGATAAATAGTAATATGGCATTTCAACCTTTCAAAGTAATTAAAAATATAATCAATGGACTGAATAGACCCTCGTCTGTATTAAGTGGCGCTACTTTGCCTTCAGCAAATTATAAGACAATCTCTTCAGCAGCAAAGGGTATTATTAACTACAATCCTACCAATGCAGATTATTCATCGGTTAGACACCGTAGAGCAAGTGGTGACGTATATGTTTATCCACTGGATCATAAAGACCAAGAGCATTATATTTTATTTGATATTGTAGAACGTGAGAAGAAAAAAGGTGAAACAGGTGCAGTTTCTAATCAAGGCATAACAAAAAGAGCCGACAATCTAAACAAGGTTGTGTATGGTGCAAATAGATTTTTTGGTGAAGGCGGCCATGAAAATATGTGGGGTGGATTATCTACAGGTACAGGAAGTCATAGAACAATTAGAAAATCAATCGCAATTTATATGCCACAAACACTTAAATTTAATCTTCAAGCAGATTATGGCGCTGAAGAAATAGGATTAGGTTTAGGTTTATTCTCAAAATTAAAAGAAACAATTTCTGAAGGAGGACTTGATTTAGGTGCAGATATGAAATCAGTAGCAATGCAAGGAGCAAAGGCCTTATCAGGAGTATCATCATTTGCTTCTGGTGGTTTAGCGGCTGGAATTAATGCAGTTATACAACGTAGAACAGGTATGGCACCAGCAGCTATGACAGAAATGATATTTAATGGTATAGATTACCGAACATTTAGTTTTACATTTAAATTTACACCTAGAAGTAAAGCTGAATCCGATGTTGTAAATAATATGCTACACGCTATAAAAGAATCTATGTTACCTGAAAAGGTTGGTAAAAGTGCTTCTATTGCAGCTTATCACGTGCCACACGAATTTGTAATTAGATTTATGAAAGGTATGCACATTAATCCATATATAGATCAAATAGGATTGTGTGCTTGTACAGGTGTTGAGATAGATTATGGAAGTGATAAGTTTTCAACCCACGCTTCTGGTGATCCAGTTTCAATAGACGCAACTATATCATTTAAAGAATTAGAACTAATGGAAAGAGCTAGATACAACTCATTGAGAGATAGTGCTTCCGAAAGACCAGATAAGAAAGGACCACCTAGATAATGCCAGATTATTTCAGTCACTTTCCTAAAATATACTATGACGCTGTAGGTAATGGTAATCCTAAACTTGTTACCAATCTGTTAAGACGAGTACAAATGAAAGCAGGATTAATAGAGATTGCAGCTGTATTTGATATGTATGAAATAGGTGGTGAAGACTCACCTGAATCAGTATCAGAGCAAGTCTATGGTGACGACAGTTACTATTGGGTGATATTAATATTTAATAATATTAAGGACAGATTTTATGACTGGCCTTTAACAACTCATCAATTGGAAAATTATATCAATGACAAGTATGAAGACCCTAATGGTGTTCATCATTATGAAATATCACAAACTAGTGGTGCAACAACCTCAATGGATGACTCACACATAATACAGGTACCTAGTACAACAGCAGGTGCTACCCTTATTACCAATTCAGAATATGAACGACAACTACAACACAAAAAGGGTAGAATTAGATTAATCAAACCCGAGTTTTTAGATTTAATAGCAGACGAATTTAAAACATTGATAGGAGGATAACATGGCCGATGCCACTCCAAAATATGATGATTTCTTTTACAGACATCCTGGTGATTACAGAGCAGGAGATATAGTCCTATACAGTTATGGTGGTTCTGAACTTGAAATAGGAGGCCTGACCGCTCTTGTAAATATATACCAAGATTTAGATAGACCATTTATATCAGGTAACCTTATGTTCTTTGATAGTGTAGGTGCCACAAACAAATTACCTATTATTGGTAATGAGTTTTTAGAGTTTAAGTTTAGAACTCCTATAGACGCAGGTGGTGATGAAGAATTGAATGCTACCAATCACAGATTCCAAGTATATGAAAAGAGGTCAGTAAAGACAACCCAAAACGTACAGGCTGTTGCCCTATTTTTCACATCAATAGAATCAGCTAGAAATGAGCGAACAAGAGTATCCAAATCTCTTTCTGGTTCATATGCTGACATGGTTAATAATATTGTCAAAGGCGACAAAGAATTATTGAACAGTAAGAAAGACCTGTTTATTGATCCAACATTAGGTTCATACAAATACACATTCCCCAACGTAAGACCAAGAATGGCTATACATCAATTGGCTCAATTGGCAGAACCAGTTAATTTCAAAACACCACACTATATGTTTTATGAAAACAATAGAGGTTTTCACTTCAGGTGTTTGGAGAGTTTATATAGAGAGAGTGCTAACAACCAAGACAATAGACCGTTTGTTGCTTATTTTGATTTACTATCAGCATTTAATCCTAGTTTCGGGCCAAGTGATACTCAAACTGAATCACCAATTGTTAAACCATATTCATTTTCATTTAACGACTCATACAATACACTAACAAATACAAGACGTGGTATGTTTGGAAGTGTGATGTATAAACATAACCTAATTGACAAGAAATTTGAAAAAACTAAAATGTCATATACAAGCTATTATGAACAGGCATTACACATAGACGCACCAGATGGTTCGCCTTCACAAATGAACATATACCAAGGTATTATGCCACCTGGTCCTGCTGATTTTGATGATGATTATACAGTAGATGATAAATCATATGGCTCAAATAGTCATCACCAAATTAACAGATTACACCAATCAAAACTATCAAAGGCAAGGGATGCTGCTGATCGTAAATACATGGACGACTATTTTGCTCGTGTATTTGTAACACCTGAAACAAAATCTAACCATGCCTTGAACGATAATGGGATACACGAAGATCCTAGATTAGACCAGAAACAAAATCTATCAGAAGCATTACGTGATTACTTTTCAATGAATGTAGATGTACCAGGCAATTTCACATACAACGTGGGTGACCTAGTATGGTGTGAAGTGCCATCATATAATGCCAGTGCTCAATCCAATGATGGTAGAGTCAAAAGATATGATGTAATTGACCAGTTATTAACAGGTCGTTATCTTATCTCAAAATTACACCACCAAATAGATATGATAGAACAGAAACATACAACTGCTTGTACAGTAGTAAGGAATGTATTTGCGACTGATTTACCTAACGCTGATACCTTTAAGGCAAATGCACATTTCAGGTCAAAACCTGTAGATGTAATAGGATCGGGTATTGATATATCAACTCTAGTGCCTATAAAGAATAAGAACGTTAACCTCCCATCCCCTCAAATTTCAACGGTAGAAGACATTGCTAAACATTTAGGTGTGGATATCAACAGTACAGACTTAAACGTCAAGGATGCCGCTAATAAGGCGGTTAATAACGTCCTAAACAGTACTTCCAATAGAGTACAGATACATAAACATCTTGCGAAAATCAACAATGAGATATTAAACAGAAAAACAGTAATAGAGAAAATCGCAGAAAAGGCCAAGTTAGCATTAGGGGGAATCAATCTATCTAACGTAAACAACATACCACCATCAATGCGTGGGACAATGAAGGGCAATATCAGTAGCTTTGTTCAATCCTCAATGGTGTCATTTAAACAAAATCTAGGTAAAGCAAGGTCTTTCTTTAAAGGATTCTTCTAAATGAACAAAAAATTGAACCACCTCAACGCTTACTGCGAGTTAGAAAAAAATTTCCATAAAGGTATGGCCACAAGAGAGGCCACATTAGAGAATGCTACAAACAATGTAAGAGAGAACTATTTTACAGCATCCATATGGATCAAAGACAATTTGAGTAAAATGAAAGAAATATATCACAATATATCAATGAAACAAAGAGGTAATCAAAGGTGGCCTCTAATAAGTGCTACGCACCGCGGCTCGTACGCAGGTATTAAAAATACGGATAAATATAATAGCTTGAGTGGTTTAAATACGGCTCTTTATGGGAATTTCTTATGGCGATAACAGAATTTATGGGCAGAGATGGCTTCATTTGGTTTGCAGGTGTGGTGGAAGATCGTAAAGATCCTCTTAAACTTGGCCGAGTTAGAGTAAGAGCGTTAGGCTATCACACAGAAAACAAAGAGGCCTTACCCACAGCAGACTTGCCTTGGGCCCATCCTCTATTACCTATTACTTCATCTGGCATATCGGGCATAGGGCAAACTCCCCTTGGCCTGCTTGAAGGCTCGTGGGTGATTGGCTTCTTTCGGGACGCAGAAACAAAACAAGACGCAGTAATACTTGGGAGTTTGCCTGGCAAACCCATTACTACAGGCGCACAGAACCTGGCCGAGGGCCTTGGCTTCTCTGATCCAAATGGGGCCTATCCCAAATACGCAGGCGAGTCAGATGTAAACAGATTAGCACGGAATGACGCAACCACAGAGGAGGCCTCATACCAACACTTGACATTAGAAGCACGTAAGACTTTCAGATTGGCCTCTTATCTAGGCATACCTACGGCCAACACAATTGAGATTAACGATGGTATAGTCAATATGGCACCATCTAATGGTGACCTATGGTCCTTACCTGAAAATACATACGCAACTGAATACCCATACGGCCACGTATTTGAATCCGAATCAGGCCACATATTAGAGTTTGACGATACGCCCAATAAGGAAAGAATATTACAATACCATCATAGTGGTACGGAAACAGAAATCACGGCCGATGGTACAAAGAATGAAGTAAACAAGGATTCAACCCACACGATAACCGAGAAGGACAGTAAGGTCTTTATCAAAGGTGATTCAGATATCACTATTAACGGCCGCCATAAGATAATGCTTAATGTGGATGGTAAGGCTGATAACAACTATGATATACAAGTAGGTGCTGGGGCCAATGTCAATATACAGGTAACCCAAGGTAACATTAATATGGCTGCTTTAGATGGTGATATTAATATGTTTGCTAATAACAATATGAATATAAGTGTAGGTGGTACCTATAAGGTGATGGCTGGTAAGATATTAGAGACCTCAACAAGTACAACAACACGTAGCGCTCAGAATGAGTACCACACATATGGTGACCCAGTTGACCATAACTAGACGTGGGAGCACTATTAGGACTGGCTGGGTTTGTTAATCTATAAAAGTAGTAAGTAACATAGAGATATAAGGGAGCGACTTTTATGGTTTCATATATAAAATTTTTTCTCGTGGCTTTTTTCGTTCTATTAAGTGGCTGTGTTCAAGTAGGGTTTAATTGTGATATAACTAATATAGAAGAACCTGACGTACAGGCCGCATTAGAGGAATGTAGAGATAACCCAGGTGTTAAACTAGAAAAGGACTTTTAGTGAGGAACTTACATATTATACATAGTTATGTTGAGTCCCAGAGAAAGTGCTAGAGCTAACACAATTACATAGGAGATATAATGATAGAGTTAACGCAAAACGCAATCAAACAATTAACTAACATAGCAAGTAAAGATAATACTCGTTATGTGAGATTAGACGTTAAGGGTGGTGGTTGTGCAGGCTTTGAATATGCTTGGTCTACTACAAGCGAAAGGGAAGATACAGACGCTTTGTTAGGTAATATATTATTGGTATCATTAGAAATAGACTATATGTTAAAAGGGTCTTCTATTGATTGGGTTACTGATACGTTTAAGTCGGAGTTTGCTATTACTAATCCACAAAGTAAATCAGGTTGTGGCTGTGGTGAATCATTTAGTTTAAAGGACGAATTAAGAGATATTGCTGATGTTTAAAAATTTTTCGCTTATCTGTGCGAATACTTGAATGTTAACTGTGCGGATTTACTAAATATGATTAAACTCTTTATATACTTTTGGATATTAGTAATATTGATTGCTATAAGTTTAGGTTATTACCACGATACTTTTATATGATAGATAAAACAAAAACACCTATATTAATTTCTATGCCACGTTGTGGTTCTCATTGGGTTGGTTCTTATATAAGAGAAGCTTTTAAATCACATGGTGTAATATTACCAGGTACTAGTGAGCTGATGGCACACTATGAAGATAATGACAGACCATTAGCAGAACGGATTGAATATTTTGAATATACACGTAATCATCTTAATGCTGATATCTTTAGCATATACCATGGTGACCATCTATGGAATGATATTAGTATATTATCAAGGCCTAAATATTCAACAATGTTTGATTGGTTTAAAGAATACTATGATGGTTATCAAATAGTTTTATTAAGAAGAAAAAACATATACCGACAATATTTAAGTTTCTTATTTCATCAAACTATTAGAAGGGCTTATGTAAAGTCTACCACCGAAAGAGTTAATTGGAATGCTATACAACCTTGGCATAATATTGTAGGTACTCAAAACGTAGAAATAGTAAAATCAGCAATAGAAATGGTTGGTGCTAAATTTGTACACAACCCAAAATGGTTTGAAAGCTTTGTACATCAAGTTCGTTATTTTGAGGAAGATATAGTTACTTATTATACAAAAGGTAAATACAGTATCCATAATGTACGTAACTTATGGTTAGAGGATTTAAATGATGAGTTACTAACAGAATGGTTTGTACCAGATGATAGAAAGAAAACCTTTGTTATGGAAGAAAAGATATTACCTTTCCCAATTAAGTATGAAACCTATTTTAGTAAAGATGAATTAGATAAGATGAAAAGTAAGTTTAATCAAGTCTTTGAAAATGAGTTTAAGCATTATGGGTACTCGGTAGATTAAACGCCCACGCTTTCTCATAACACCAGAAACACTTCCAACACCAAGCATTAAAATCTCTTGTTTCATTTTTACCACCTACACAAGAACGTGTAATAGGGAATAAATCTTTCATTAGATTTTCTTCTTTAAATACACCAGCAACAAATCTCTTATTTACATTTATATAAGGTTGATATACGTTATAT
>PVBE012596028.1_pt1 | contig 15350 bp, 13 predicted proteins | sample 1631181 | NCBI WGS metagenome assembly PVBE01 (sample SAMN08397723, study PRJNA350692) | Marine metagenome, whole genome shotgun sequencing project. | isolation source: water | place: Pacific Ocean | collected 2012-04 | reverse complement strand
CGCTAAAACAAACCATACTCGTGGTCGATGATGATCAAGACCTCATGACGATGACTTCGGAAACGCTTCGCAGTCAGGGTTTTCGCACGGTCACCGCATCGGACCCACAGAAAGCCCTCGAAATCTTCCAGTCCAGCGATTCGATTGATCTGGTATTGACGGACGTGATCATGCCCGGTATGAGCGGTCCCGACATGGTTCGTCAGATGTTGTCAGTCTCGAAAGTCAATGTCGTTTTCATGTCCGGCTACACTGATGATGTCATCGAGTCGACCGACCTGGTCAGCCAGGACAATTTTCTGCAAAAGCCGTTCACCCCTGCCAGCCTGCGTGAAAAACTGGAAGTGGTGTTCACTCCGACCGAAGAATCGCCGTAGGGTTCGCCCGCAAGCCACTACCGGGAAAGCACCAAGTCTTTGAGTCGCGCCCTTCCTTTGTTGTCTGCCAGGCTGACGACTACGCCGGCAATTCCACCCAGAAGGAACGCAGGCGTCATTTCCTCGAGTGTTCCGAATGCCGGACCGACACCGGGCAGGAGTGGTGCGACGAACTTGAAGAACGGCACCGACACGAAACCTGTGATCATCGCGACAAGGGCGCCCCGGGCGGTCATCCCCTTCCAGAAGAGAGACAGGACCATGGTCGGACAGAATGTCGCGGCGATGCCCGACCATCCAAAAATGACGAACCAGAAAATCGTGCGGTCCGGGCTGAGCGCAGCGACCGTCAGGGCCACCCCGAGAGCGGCGAGGGCGAGAACGGCGGTTGTCTTTCGGCTCATCGAAACCAGGGCCGCGTCGGGAAGCTCCGGATGAAGGGTCTTTTGATAGTAGTCGCGAACGAAGGCGCTGGAAGCAACGATCAACAGCGAATCGACTGTCGACATGATCGCCGACAGAACAACGGCGATCATGACTCCCACGAGCAGCGTCGGCAGGAGCGAGTCCACCATGGCTGGAAGAACCCCCTCGCCGCCGGGTCCCAGGACTTCTTCGAGAGATTGACCCGGCGTGAGGAACAGATGACGGCCAATCATGCCGGTCGTCACCGCCCCGGCATCGGCCAGGATGGTCCAGGCAACGGCGACGAAAGCCCCCTTTCCGATCTCATCCTCGGACCTCAGCGCCAGAAAACGAACGAAGATCTGCGGAGATCCCAGAAACCCGAGGCCGATCGATGCGAAGGCCAGAACCGAAAATATCGTCATCGGCCCCCACCCGCCCGGTCCCCAGGGACTGAGCAAACCCGGATCCTGCTCGCTCAAGCCGGTTAGAATCGGCTCGATCCCCCCGGCGACAGCGATGCCGACGATGGGCAGCCCGACCAGGCCGACAAACATCAGACTTCCCTGAAACACGTCCGACCAGACGACGGCAACGAACCCCCCTGTCACGATGTAGGCCAGGACCACAAAGAAGCCGACGAGCGCGCCGGTATAGTAGTTCCATCCAAGAAAACTGTTGAACGCCGTCCCGGTGGCGTCGATCTGGGCGCTTACGTAGATGGTGACAAACACAACGAGGGATCCGGCCGAAACCAGGCGAAGAAGATGGCCGCTGTCGTCAAACCGGGACTCCAGGTAGTCGGGTACCGTGATCGAATCGTAGTGGTCGGTCAGTCGCTTGAACCGGCGGCTCATCAACAGCCAGGCACCGGCGACCCCAAGGACTTCCCCCAGAACGACCCAGAAAGCCTTCACCCCCACCGCCGCCCCCATACCGGTCAGCCCCAGCAGCAGCCAGGCCGACTCACCTGTTGCACGCGCGGAAAAGGCTACGGCCAGGAACCCGAGCCTCTTGCCGCCGGCAAAGTAATCCCGGACGTCGTTCATCCGACGTGAAGCCACGGCACCGATGGCGACAAGCGTCCCCATGTAAAGCACGATCGCGATAAGTTTGAAGGTCATGGTTGCCGGCTACGTATAACCGGCTGGCGACGCTGTGGCAAGAAGGAAAAGAGTGGGAACCCTGGTTGATGGAGAAATGTCGGAAACGAGAGTGTCGGGCCTTTCATTGCGGCAACAGTCCGGCGAATAAGTTCAAGTCCACGTGTCGGGGCGGCCGGCCCTGGCCGCCCGCGGGGTTGCCCGAATGTTTTCCCCTTGCTGCTTTCCGGGAATGTGCGTAGTTGCTCGCTCCCGGAACGCTTGCTCCCGTGGGTTCGTTGCTTTCCCGCGGGCGGCCAGGGCCGGCCGCCCCGACACGCGCTCTTAAACGTGCCGGCGACCTACTTCGATTGCATCACCCAGACGCCGTCCCAATCTTCGGGGGGCGGGTTCTCTTTCATGTGGTCGGAGCGGTCGATGTAGAGTTGGGAAAGTTTGTCGTCGGGTTGGAGGCGGAGTGCTTCACCGAATGCTTCGTGGGCATCGTTCCATTTGCGCAGGCGGTAGCATTGGATCCCGTCTCGAAATCGGCCGAGGGCCTCGACGATATTCGGGAAGGTCTCGTCGGTGTGGTAATCGAGAAGCTCGATGATATCGACGGGCTGGGTCTTCCCTTTCACGACGACATGGTCCACCTCGCGGCTGCGGTAGGTCCCCTTCAACTGCCTGAACGTATACTCACTGACGAGAATCCGGGTTCCGTACTGTTTACACGCGCTTTCCAGGCGTGACGCCAGGTTCACGCCGTCTCCGATGACCGTGTAATCCATACGCTTCGGGGATCCGATGTTTCCGGACACGATCGAATCGGTGTTGATGCCGACCCCGATGTCGATCGGCTTGTGCCCTTCGGCGACCCGACCGGCGTTGAAATCGTAGAGCGCACGCATCATGCTGATCGCGGCGCGAACGGCCCGGTCCGGGTCGTCGTCGTGGGCCAGCGGCGTCCCGAATATCGCCATGATAGCGTCCCCGATGAACTTGTCCAGCATCCCGCCCTCGTTCTGGATGCATTCCACCATCAGGGTAAAATAATCATTCAAAAGGGTGACGGTAGCCTGCGCGCCAAGCTCCTCGGTGAAGGAAGTAAAGCTTCGGATGTCGGAGAACAGAACAGTGGCCACGCTGCTCTGTCCCCCGAGGAAATCCTCATCGGTCTCGAGCAGCTTGTCGGCAAGCGATGCATCCATGTAGCGGGACATCGTGGACTTCATCCGCTTTTCGGTCGAGATGTCCTCGATCATGACCATGGAACCGAGCTTTCGGTCATGGTTGTCGATCAACGGCATGATCGTGACGTTGGCTGATGTCTTCTCGCCGCCGAACACCATTTCCGTATCCACGATGACATCCTGTTCCTGTGTCTCTTCCACCTGCCGCACTTTGTCGATCAGCCAGGCATTGGCGTTCACGAAGAACTCCGCGGCGGGCTTCATGAGGATCCCGGTCTCATCGACCTTCATGATCCGCAACCCCGCGTCGTTGCACGTCAGGATGATCCCGTCTTCGTTTATCGTCACGACGCCGTTGGACATGCTGGCCAACATGCTCTCGTTGTAGTTCTTCATCTCCTGGACGTCGTCGAACAACTTCGCGTTTTCGATGCCGATCGCGATTTGAGATGTGAACGCCTTCAGGCGTGCTTCGTCCTCGTCGGTGAACGGGCCTCCGCGCTTGTTGAGCACCTGCGTGGCGCCGATCGCCTTTCCCTCCTTGTTGATGACCGGAACGCAAAGGATGGAGCGTGTGAAGAAACCCGTTTGTCGGTCAAACTGAGGGTTGAACCTCAAGTCCGCGTATGCGTGAGGAATGTTCATGCTGTCGCCGGACGTAAAGACGGTGCCGGCGATCCCGAGATGGTTCGGGAAACGGATCTGCGTCGCTCCCAACCCCTCACCGACCCTCATGCAGAGCTCGTTGGTTTTCTCGTCGTTCAGGAAGAGCGAGGAGCGTTCCGCGTCGAGCATCTTGCTGATGGTCGAGATCAGTTTCTCCTGGAAGCGGTCCCAACTCTTGAGCTCGGATGAAACCTCCGAGACAACGTTCAGGAACGCCAGCTCCTGCTCCCTCGAGCTTTCGATTTCTTCGACCGTGCGCAGGCTTTCCAGAGCAATCGCGGCCTGCTCGATCATTGCTTCGAGCAAGCTCAGATCACTGTCGTTGAACTGTCCGTCTTTCTTGTTGAGAAGCTGCGAGACGCCGATCTTGTCACCCTTCAGTGTCGTCAGTGGCGCGCAAAGAATACTCTTCGTGGTGAAACCGGTCTTGCTGTCGACTTCCGGGTTGAAGTGCTCGTTGGCATAGGCATCGTGAATAACAACCCCTTCCCCGGTCGTGAACACATGACCGGCGACACCCTTCGTATTCAACATCCGGATCTCACGACTGAACTTGCCTTCGGCAACTCGCGTGTAGAGCTCGCCGGTTGAAGTGTCATTCAGAAAGATCGAACCTCGTTCCGCACCAACCGTCTGTGTCGTGAGCTCGGCAAGCGTGTCGAGAGCCTCGGTGAGAGTCTTCGACATCGCCAGGCGGTTGGAGACGCCCAGGAGCAGCTTGGCCGTTTCCCTGCGGCGCGGGGACCGGGCCCTCCTCTCAACTATCTCGCGCATACAACTCTTCCAGTTCTTGTCTCAATACCGAGATCGTTTCCTGCAACTGTAACCTTCCATTATGGTGGCCCCGTTCGATCTTTTGAACCTTTTCCTCCCACCCACGGTTCGTTGCTTCGAGTTCGTCACGCAGCGCGTTGACAATATGTTGAAGCTGTGCGATCTCGTCGTTGTTGTCTCGAACCGCTTGCTGAACCCTTTCTTCCTGTTCGATCCGCGCCTTCTCCAGTTCGTTCCGCAACGCGTTCACGGTGTCCTTCAACTGAACGATCTCGTCGCTCGCCCCGGCAACCGCCTGCTGAGTCCGGGCGTCTTCTCCGATCCGTGAACGCTCCAGCTCATCCCTCAGGGCGTTGACGGTGGCCTGCAGCTGCTTGATCTCGCCGTTGGCCGCAACCACGGCCTTCTGCATTTCGTCCAGTTCGGTCATGTTTGTCCGCGACCAGGCATGTGCGCCTGGCTTCCAGGTGCCTCACCAGCCGTCAGCCAATAGCTGACAGCTCCATATCATTGCACGAAAGTGCAAAAATTGCGCCAGACACATTCAGGATTCAAATCGATCCAGGGAAACCAACATGAGGGGACTGGGGAGCGTCGAAGACACAACCCCGTCAGGGCCAAAGCGAGTCGAGAATTAGATAAGGACGGGGGCGTGACTCCAGCAACTCATTTAACAGCAATGAGTTATCGGAATTGCGCCGCCGTCCCTATTTGAGGGTGATTCCTAGGATGGGAAATTGACTCCCTGGGCGAGGTGGATTCCTCCGCCCCAGTTGATCGTGTTGGTCTGGCGCCGCATGTAGGCCTTCCAGGCGTCGGAACCTGATTCCCTGCCCCCTCCGGTTTCCTTCTCTCCACCGAAGGCGCCTCCGATTTCGGCTCCGGAGGTGCCGACATTGATATTCGCGATCCCGCAATCCGACCCGAGGTAGCTGATGAACGTCTCGGCTTCGGCGACGCTGTCGGTGAAGATTCCGGACGACAGACCTTGAGGCACGTTGTTATGAAGGGCAATAGCCTGCTTGAGGTTCCGGTACTTCATCACGTAGAGGATAGGCGCAAAGGTTTCGGACTGAACGATCTCGGCGTCGTTGTTGATCGCGATGATCGTCGGCTTGACCAACGTCCGGCGTCCGAAACGAGCCCGGAGGACCTTGCCGCCGTAAAGCACTTCCCCTCCCTGCTCCTTAGCGGCCTTGATCGCATTCTCGTAGTCGGCGACCGATCCTTCGTCGATCAAGGGCCCCATCAACGTCTTCGAATCCAGCGGATCGCCGATTCGAACGCCTTCATACATCTCGATTAAACGGCTGAGAAATTTCATATAGATCTTCTCGTGGATGATAAGCCGCCGCGTCGATGTGCAGCGCTGCCCGGACGTTCCGACGGCCCCGAAGAAGGCCGACGCCAGCGCACCTTTCAAATCGGCCTTGTCGGAAACGATCACAGCGTTGTTCCCGCCCAGTTCCAGAATCACCCGGCCAAGTCTTGCGCCTACAACCTCTCCGATTCTCTTTCCCATCGGTGTTGAACCGGTCGCGCTGATGAGATTAATCCGCTTATCGGAAATCAGACGCTCGCCGACCGTGGAGCCACGGCCCACGATTATCGACGACACTCCTTCCGGCGCACCGTTGGCGCGGAACACTTTATTCACCACGTTCTGACAGGCGATCGCCGACAGTGGCGCCTTGCTCGACGGTTTCCAAACCACCGTGTCCCCGCAAATCCAACCAAGCGCCGCATTCCAGGACCAGACCGCCATAGGAAAGTTGAAGGCCGAAATGACGCCGATAGTCCCCAGAGGATGCCACTGCTCCATCATGCGATGACCCGGTCGCTCGCTTTGAAGCGTCGGACCTGAAAAGGTCCGGCTGAGACCAACGGCGAAATCGCAGATGTCGATCATCTCCTGCACCTCACCCAGTCCTTCGGTGAGGATCTTACCCATCTCCATAGAGATCAATGTCCCCAGCGCCTGTTTGTTCTCCCTCAGCGCATCACCGACCTGACGAACGATCTCGCCGCGAAGCGGTGCCGGCACGAGCTTCCACTGGTCGAATGCCTTCTGAGACTGACTCATCATCTTCCGATAATCCGATGCGCTGGTCTGCTGTACCCGTGCCAGGAGGTCGCCTGTCGTCGGGCTGCGCACCTCGATCCAGTCATCGCTCGAAGCGTACCAATCGCCACCGAAGCTGGTTCCATCCACACGGGCTTTCAACCCCAAGGTCTTGAATAGTCGGTTCTTGTCCTGCTTGGTCATGCTGGCTCACTTACTCCTTTGTCAAACTGCGGTAACCCAAGAAACATTTTGTTTGTGATGATGTCGTTAAGCGGGAAATCCTTACATACGTCGAACTGTCAGGGCAATCGAGAATTGTAGCGGCCCGGGCACATCTGGCACAAATGCTTTCGCCTGTCCGCCGTTACCTGATCGCCCGAAAAACGGCTTTCGTGATCTCGATGTCCTGAACCGCGACACCCGTCAGGTCGGCGACAGTGATCTGTTCGGCGGACGTCCGGCCCGGGCAATCACCCGCAACAATCCGGCCCAGTTCTACCAGATCGCCCTTCTCGAGCACACCCGAGCGGATGGCGTGAGAAATCTCCCCACGTTCCAGACACTGGGAAATGCTGTCGGCCACAACCAGGTCCGCGCTGCCGAGAATAGACGTGTCCAGCTCCTGCTTCGCCGGGCTGTCGGAACCGACGGCAGTGACGTGGGTTCCCTTGCGAACCGAATCCAGCAGCGGCTTCGTGGCGGGTGTCGTTGTGACGATCACGTTGCATTTCGAAGCCAACTCCTCGGTAGAAGCTGCAACTTCAACCTCCAGACCGCTCTCGTTCATCTCTTCACGGTACCGGGCGACATTGTCCGGGGTGCGGCCCCAGGCAACAACCCGCCGGCATCCGGTCAAGTCGGACAGGTATTGTAGCTGGAGCCGGGCCTGTATTCCGGAACCGATGATCCCGATCCGTTCAACAGGTTTAGGAGCAAGGTAGCGGGCGGCTACCGAACCTGCAGCAGCGGTCCGGATATCCGTCAGATAGCCCTCGTCGAGCAACACGCCCAGCCCTTCACCGGTCTTCTGGCTGAAGAGCAACATCATTCCGTTGCTGGAGGGCAGACCGAGCTTTGGATTGTCGTAGAATCCCGACGCAATCTTGATCACGTAGTATTCATCGCCCTTCAGATATCCGTACTTGATATGGACATCGCCGGGCGGATCCTCGAACACGAGCTCCCCAACGGGCGGTACCGTGGCCTGTCCACTCGAGTAGGCGACGAAGGCCCGCTCCATCGCGGCAAACGGATCCAGCGTCGGCAGCACCTCACGAATCTCATCGATACCTATCACTCTCATTGAATCTGTTCCTCTTTGCCGTCAGTAATGGTTCACAAGATCACTACCATCAAAGGGGCCAAAAGGCTATACGCAGATTTTTTGGGGGATTGCGCGGATTACGCAGATGGGAGGGACAATACCCGTTCAGGCGGGACGGCGTTTCATTACCAACCACAGGGACAGGAGGATGATGCTCATCGAGATGAGAATGCGGGGATTGATCGCTTCTCCCGCCAGGGCCCATCCGAGGATCACCGCGACGATAGGGTTTACATAGGCGTAGGTTGATGCGCGATCCGGGCTCGTTGTCTTCAAGAGCCACAGGTAGGAGGTAAATGCCATCAGGGAGGGAAACAGGATGAGATAGGCAAACGCCAGGCCCGATTTCAGTGATATCGAAGCGAGATCCAGATCGAAGAGCTCGCCGCGAACCACTCCGAAAAGGAACATTATCGCTCCTCCGCCGAGCATGCTCATGCCTGTCGACAGTGTCTGCGAAGAAGGCTGCGGGGCCGACCGTGAATAAAGCGATCCAATGGCCCAGCTAACGGTGCCGAGCACCACGGCCCCTGCACCGAAAGGGTCGATGCGGCCCCCGCCGGCGATATTCTCCGGCCCCACGAGCAGCGCCACCCCTCCAAACCCCAACAGGAGTCCAAGGTTCGCACCCGCGTGAAGCCGCTCTCGTCCCAGGCCCCAGAGCAGCAGGACGATCCACAGAGGCTCGGTTGCGATCAGGAGTGCCGTCAAGCCGGAAGGTATGTACTGTTCGGCCCACACAACGCTGCCGTTGCCCCCGAAAACCAGGAAGATGCCAACGACGAGCATCGACCGCCATTCGCGGAAAGAGGGACGGTCTGCGCCCCGAATCCACCCCCATCCGCAAAGAATTCCTCCTGCGATCAGGAACCGTGCTCCGCCCATCAGGAAGGGAGGAATCGTTTCAATCGCAAAGCGGATGCCAAGGTAACTGGATCCCCAGAGGAGGTAGACAGCAGCGAACGCAGCCGCAAGCCGCGCACCAGAAGCGGGCACCCGACCACTTTCTCCTATCGAATCATCCAACTCCCTCGACACCTATTGTTCCTCCCGCAAAGCCATTGGCGAACCCGTGGCACGTCACGGCCCCTTCGTCATGAACACCCAGGAAGAGATCCGGAAAACCATCGCAGATCTGCGGTCGGGTACGTTTCTCGGCTGAAGTTATTCTTGAGTGGGCCCTTATCGTTCGTCACCGTCGTCGGTGTCCTCATTTGTCGACGGGGGGAAGCCTTTAAGGATTTGCTCCTGGAGTCGGTCCAGCGTCGCGGCGTCCTCCTTCTCGGGATTCCATAACTCCCTGGCAGCGGAACCGATAGCCTCCATCTGTTTCTTGTACCGCCGACATTCACGGCAGAGGAAGAGATGGAGCTCAACACGGAGTCGATAGACCCATCCTGCGCCCGTCAGACGGTCGCAGGAGACGCTCCTGGCAACCTCCTTACAGTTCAGCGCCATAACTTCCCTCCACACCCTTGCTTTCCAGACACTCGCGCAACCGGTTGCGGCCACGATATAGAAGCACTCCCAGGTTAGTGGTTGTAACTTCGAGAATCTTACAGATTTCTTCGGTGGTCATGTCCTCTACCTCCCGCAGAAGGAAAGCCATCCTCTGGGCCGTCGGCAGAAGCCCGAGACAGTCGTCTATGAACACCCTCACTTCAGCCCCATACAGTCTCACCGACTGAGGCGGCTTCGACCACATGCCATTCGGTTTGAAGCGCCTCTCGACGACATCTTCAATGTCATCGGACCGGCGATCACGTTCCAGGCCTCGACGGGCTTCGGAGACCTTCCTGTAGAGGATGCCGAACAACCACGTACGGACGTGCGATCTTCCTTCAAACTGCGAGGCCTTCTCGATGAAGGTTGCAAAAGTCGCCTGGGTGACATCCTCGGCGTGTTGGGCATCGAGGCCCGCGCCACGGGCCGCCCGGAGGATCTGTTCGAGGTAGGCCTCGACAACTTCACGGATCGCTCCAGGTTCGCCTGCTCGAATCCGTTCGGGTAATAGGGGATCGTCCATTTTCGACATCGACATTATTTGATCGTTTGGGGTGTAAGAATTCGCGGGCAACCCGCACTCACTACCGAGACCGCGAAGACGCTGCCCGAAGAAACGTCCTGGTAATAGTACCCGGTCTTCAAGACAACTTCTATTTAGAGGAGCGAGACAAAATGAACCTGACACGCATTCAGCATGGAGCATACGCCGGTGTCGCCGGTGGAGTGGTTTTCGGAGCGATGATGGGAATGATGGGCATGCTGCCCATGATCGGACAGATGGTCGGTGTGCCGACGGCTGCTGTCGGCTTCATCGTGCACCTGGTAATCAGCACCGTTATCGGGGCATCATTTGCGGCCCTGTTTCGATCCGCAGTGACCGGCACCGCCAGCAGCCTCGGTTACGGAGCGGCCTATGGCACCGCCTGGTGGTTCCTCGGCCCCCTGACCCTGATGCCGTTGATGATGGGAATGGGGTTGGGTGTGAACTGGAACCTGACGGCCGCCAGACAAATGGCGCCAAGCCTCCTCGGCCATCTCATCTTCGGACTCATCCTCGGGGTCGTTTACGCCCGGCTCGAGAGCCGTGGCTACCAGGCCGCGCCCAGTTCGGTCACGGCGTGAACCGAACCCCGGTCGGCGTGCCGGCCGCTGGGAACGAACGCCGGAACGACGAACCGGCACGGACCGTCTTTCGGCGCAACGGCCGAGGTTATCTCCTTGCATCGTTCTCTCTTGAAGGAACCAGTGGGGCCCTCATTCCGGTATTGGCTTCCCAGGCAGGCACGGCTTCGGCAGCCACGTCGAGCCCGTCCGGACAGTAACTCGATCTGCTGTAGGAGCCTGTGGTGGAAGTCTGTAGGGTCGCGCGCAGGGGTATTCGGGTCTCAGGCGCGAAATGAGGAGCGGAACGATGCTTTTCCATCGTGACCGACGAATGACAAAGCTTGTGGCCCGAAGACCCCTGCGCCCTACGGGTTACGACGGCATGGGGCCAGCTGCTACGTTGCCACTCCTAGATCGATGGCAAGCATCGACGTCGTCGTGGCGCCTTGCATCTAGCCCCATGGCGCTCGTAACGCGACCCTACAGACTTCCACCACGGGCTCCTAGGCTTTCCAGATCCGGAGTATTGTCAAGCCACCGAACAATTCGATGGCCTTCGGCGTCCATATAACGTTGGCAGTCCTGCTCCTTGCCTCGTTCAATCAGAAACACGTAGTACCGAGAGCCCGGTCCAGCCACCAGCGCGGCCCGCAATCCAAACTTCGGGAGCCGGCCGTTCAGTGAAGGAGTCGCGTAATACCCCCAGGATTTGCGGGCCACATCGTACTCTGCGCCCGAATCGGTCGCAAATGTGACTTGCTCGTTGGGATCCAACTCGATGCGGGCACAATCACTCATCCGAATCGGCTCGTCTCCTCCAACATCGAATTCTCTCGGCGGATCCATCGGTGTAAATTTCACGTCCACCCCCAATCCGGGATCAGAAAGCCGTCGATCATCCACCGTCCGCTCCTCCGAGTCCAGATGGCCGGATTCCGAAACTTTTCGATGACTTCGAAGAAATGTTCTCTGGTAATCCCGACAAACTTGCAAAACTTGGCTATGTCGTCGTGCGGTGTCTCATCTCCGCGCTGGCGTATAAGCTCGACCGCCTCTGGGCGAGACATCCTTCCGTTTCGAATCTCCAGGGAAAGATTGTCGAATGTCCGCGTGAAACCAAACTTGTACCACTTCAGATAGTGATGGATGGAAATGAAGTCGTCGTCAATATCCGCGTAGTTGTAATAGCCCGTCTTTGGGCCGTCCGGGCGGCTTCGAAATCCATGGTCGGTTGCGACAGCCAGACTGGTCTCTGGATCCCAGGGAAAGTAGTAACCAAGGAATACGGCGAGCACTCCTTTTCTTTCCAGTTCCTCGTCGGCTGACCGATACGGGACCAACTCTTTCTCGGTAAGTTCTGCCGAAACCCAATCGTGAGCGGTCGTACCTTGAGTTACGCCGTATTTCTTGAGCCAGCGACGATCCAGGCGAAAACCTGTCCGCTCCTCTTCGGTTCCTCCGTACTCAAACGCCGAATTCTCGCCCCAAACCACAAGGGGGATGTCGAATTTTGCGGCGATCGTCAGCGGCATGTTGAACAGCGCCATGTGCATCGGAATAGCGGTCTCTCCATATCGGACGAGCGCTTGATACAAGAACTTCTTCTCGACGTTGGGGTTAACCTGGTAGTAGATGTGGTCTACGCCAAGTCGGATGAGATTGGCCAGGTTTCTGGCGCCGATCTCGGTCCGTGCCGGGGTCTTCCACGACATTGCCAGAGGATTCAGGCCGTATTCGAGGCACTTCACAACCTGCCAGGTCGAATCCTTCCCTCCACTTACAGGAATGAGGCAGTCATATCCCAGACTCCGCGCCTTTGCGTTATCGACAACCTCCTGAAATGTTGCCGCGCGCTGCGCCCAATCGATTCGAGGTTTCTGGCTATGAGCAAGACAGCCGTTGCATACTCCATCCGCATCAAACTCGATATTGGGACGGGTATCGGGAATGATGCACCTGGCGCAGTATCTCAAGCTGCAAACTCCTCGAGGAACATCTTGCTCGTAAGGAAGTAGAACAGAAACTTGCTATCGCTGTTCGGCAGTTCGTTCCGGTCCATAAGCTTTTCTATCTTGTCGCGGCGTACGTGATCGAAGATCGGGCTCCGGTCGAGAACAAGAGATCGGACACGTGGATCGGACACGTCCAGGAACGAGTGAATCGGGGCGTTGAAGCCAACCTTCCGCCGATCCTCGAGGACCCTGGCCGGAGCGATCCCGCTCATCGCGTCGCGCAACAAGGCCTTGGCGCGTCCATCCCGCACCAGGTAGCGGGAGGGGACCTTGTAGCTGAATTCGAAGAGTTCCCGGTCGAGGAATGGCGAACGGTTTTCGATGGAGAAGTACATCGCATTGAGATCGTCTTCATGAAGGATGACGGGCACGGCTTCTGCGAACAGTTCGTTCAACATCCTGTTTCGAAGCAGGCTGTCGGTGAAGTTCCTCTCACGAAACGTTTCGGCCCAGGGCTTATGGAAATACTGGGACAGTCTGTCCGCACCGAGAAAAATATGTTCCCGGAAACCCGGTTCTTCTATGAACAGATCCGGATTCGATAGATGGGGGTTTCTCACAATGGGCTTGACGTATTTTTCCCACGCCGCCCGGGCGTTTCCGTAGAGACGGGCATCGTCTCTAACCTCGTACAGATAAGCCAGGTGGTGGTCGTAGTATCCGGAGAAGAGTTCGTCGGCAGCCGTTCCACTGATCGAAATGCGATAGCCGTGTTCGGACACGCTCTGCATTAACAGCCAGTGGCAGTAATAGGTGATCGTACATACTGGAGCATCGTGATGCCGAACCAGCGCTCTCAACTGCTCCAGGAAGTCATCGGTCCTGACGGGGATCGCCGTGTGCCGGATACCCAGTTCCCTTGCCGAATGCTCAACCATCTCCTGCTCGGCATAGCGCGCATCGCTGTTGACGATCGTGAAGCCGTGGACATCGTAGTCGAACACCTTCTTGGCAATACCGATCAGGGAATTCGAATCCACACCACCGCTCAAGCAGAATGCCAGTGGGACATCGGCGCGGAGACGCAGTTCCAGAGATCGGATTAACCTCTCCCGGACACCGGCCACCGCGTCCTCATATGAAAGCGATTCGTCGGGACAAAACGCCGGAGACCAGTATGTGGTTCGATTCTCCCGGCCCTCGGCATCCAAACGTAAGAATGTCGCTGATGGAAGTTCGGACACTCCCTCAAAATAACCGTGACGGCCTTTATAAAGCGCCTTGTAGCCGTTTATCATGTACCGATACAGGTGGTCGGTGTTGACGGCGAAACGCCGGCCTGCCATCGCCGCCAGGAACTTGATCTCCGAGCCAAAGTACAGGCCCGTTTCATCCCGATACAGGTAGAGGGGTTTTTCACCAAATCGGTCGCGCGACAAGATCAGCGAGCCGTCGCGCTCATCGTAGAGGCCGAACGCCCACATTCCCTCGCATCGATCCAATGCCGATCGGCCGTCATCGGTCATGAGTTGGGCCAGGACTTCGGTATCGGATTCGGTGGAAAACTGGTGCCCCCTGCCGGCAAGCTCCTGCCGCAGCTCGAGGTAGTTGTAAAGTTCTCCGTTATAGATCATCCATGTGGCACCGTAACGAAACGGCTGTTGAGCGCGGGGATCCAGGTCGATGATGCTCAATCGAGAATGTAGGAAGTAAACGTTGTTGCCCGCCCGGTTGACCCAGTGACGGTGTGTGGCGTGGTCGGGGCCCCGGTGATGCATCAGGCCCAGACATTTCTGGATTGCCGCTTCCTTGAGCGTGTCAGAGCCAAAGTAACCTGCAATCCCACACATACGGCTAATCCAGATCCGAAAGGTTGATCGGTTCACCAAAACCAATCGATCGGTTCAGGGTCTTGCCCAGGAGTTGATCCTCGGTTCCCGGCGGGCAACCGCCGCCCGGCCGGATCCACGTCAGGTTGTCCCGGATCAACCGGTGGCCCTTCGGCAGCTCTGCGGCCGCAACGATGGATCTGCGTATCAACGTCTTCGACTCGGCCTCGCACGGTTGAATCGTTTTTCCGGGCGCACCAAGCATCCGGGCCACACGCGCGACACCGTCCACCAACAGCGTCATCTCTTCTGGATCCGCTGACAATTGGTGGTCACGAAAGTCGGAATGCTGCTTGTCGAGCGTGAAATGTTTCTCGATGATGCGTGCGCCGAGCGCAGTCGCAGCGAGACAAGCAGACGTACCCAGGGTGTGATCCGAATAACCGACGATGCCGCCCAGCTTCTCGGCCAGGAAAGCAATGGAAGCAAGGCTTGCCTGATCCATCGGAACCGGATAACAGCTCACGCAGTGAAGAACAGCCAGGCTGGCTGAAGAATCGTGGGCTCGCCACCGCTCCTCGATGAACGCTTTACTCTTCACGACCTCTTCGAAACCTGCCAGGCCCGTTGACAGCACGATCGGCTTGCCCGTCGTGGTGAGGGAGTCAATCAGGGGCCAGAACGTGTTGTCGGCAGAAGCAATCTTGTAGAAATCCACCAGGTCATCGAGGAATTCGGCGCTCTCGATATCCATAGGCGTCGAGACGAACAGCAGACCCAGTGATTTGGCCAACGTCCGAAGTTCCTCGAATTGTGCAAAAGACAGTTCAAACGAAGACAGGCGGTCATACCGCGCCTGATCTCGTTCGGACACAAAATAACGGGTCTTGAACGTCTGGAACTTGACGGCATCGACGCCGCACTCGGCAGCGGCACGAACCATCACCTTGGCAAGCTCGAAATCACCTTCATGGTTGTTCCCGATCTCGGCCACGACCAGAACTCTTCCGGGTGTCAGAAACCGATTCATCTGTGCCGGCAGGTCAATTGAAATGTGCGTGCATCACGTACTT
>PVBE012920018.1_pt1 | contig 15352 bp, 12 predicted proteins | sample 1631181 | NCBI WGS metagenome assembly PVBE01 (sample SAMN08397723, study PRJNA350692) | Marine metagenome, whole genome shotgun sequencing project. | isolation source: water | place: Pacific Ocean | collected 2012-04 | reverse complement strand
GTCTTCGACAAATGTCAGGACTGTCGGCGCTGTCTGCCTCTCTGTCCTTCATTTCCCTCCCTCTTCGCGGCCCTGGATCGCCACGACCAGGAAGCCAGGGAGATGACGCCGGCCGAGCGACGCGAAGTCGTCGATCTCTGTTACCAGTGCAAACTCTGTTATAACCACTGCCCCTATCATCCTCCCCACGACTGGGAGATCGATTTTCCGCGCCTGATGACTCGGGCGAAACTCGTCCAGGCCCGGGAAGATGGGATTCCCCTCAACGAGCGCGTGGGGGCGCGGCAGGACGCGATGGGGCGCATTTCCTGTCGCACTGCTCCCCTCACGAATGCCGCTTTTCGGAATCGGGCGCTGCGCATCCTGATGGAGAAGGCGACGGGCATCGATCGCCGCTGGAAGATGCCCGAATATCAGTCGAAGCCCTTCTCGGAGAGGCTGCGGGGCCGACCGGTCCCGGCGGATGCCCGGGATCGGGTAATCCTCTTTACGACCTGCTTCGTCGAATATTCTGAGGCCCAGACGGCCTGGGCGGCCTTGCAGGTTCTCGAACACAATGGCATTGCGGTCGAGGGAGGCTATGAAGCTTGTTGTGGTGCGCCTTTCCTCCACGGCGGCGATCTCGAGAACGCCCGGCGCAACGCGCGCAAGGTGGTCAGCCAGCTGGCTCCGAGAATTCGCGAAGGCGTGAAGATCGTCGTTCCCGGGCCGACCTGTTCCCTGCAGTTGAAGCAGGAATATCCCGAGTTGCTCGGCAGCGAGGATGCCCGGCGGGTCGCCGAGAATACCCTGGATCTGGGCGAATATATCTTCGGCGTGGCCGCGGCAAAAAAACTCGACCGCGAGTTTCCGAAAAGACTCGGTCGGGTCGCCTATCATCTTCCCTGCCATCTGAAGGCCCAGAATATCGGCTTTCGCTCGAAGCAGATCCTGGGGCTGGCGGCCGATGAGGTCGTGATGGTCGAGGCCTGTTCGGGCGTGGACGGTACCTGGGGAATGAAGTCGCGATTTTACGATGAGAGTCTGAAGATCTGCGAGGGCCTGATTCGCGGCATCGAGGCGGCCCAGCCGGATCATATTGCGACGGATTGTCCGCTCTCGGCCCTGCGCATCGAGGAGGTCATGGGTCGGCCGGCCGTGCATCCACTCGTATTGCTGCGGGATGCCTATGGCCTCGAAGGGAAACAAGCATGAGGAAAGTCGAAGTGGGGGAAATCCTCGATCTGACGGCCTACGAGAAGATACGCGAGCATCATCTGGTCGAGACGATCGAGATGAAGAAGGCGCGTCGTGTCGCCGTCGGGGATCGCCTGACTTTCATCTTCGAAAATCGCGAAACCGTGCTCTTTCAGATCCAGGAAATGGTCCGCGTGGAAAGGATCGTGGATGAGAAGGCCATCCGCGCGGAGGTCGATGTCTACAATGATCTGATTCCCGACGAATATGAACTCTCCGCAACCCTGATGCTGGAGATCCCGCAATCGGAGCGCATTCGCGATGAGCTCGACCGACTGATCGGAATCGATGAGCATGTCTTCCTCGACGTGGGTGATGGCAGCGTTCGGGCCCTCTTCGACGAGAAGCAATTCGAGGCCGACCGCATCTCAGCCGTTCAGTACATCCGATTCCCATTGGGGCCCGAGCTCTCGGCACTCTTCGAGGATGAGACGCAAGCCGTCGTGCTGCGGGTCGCTCATCCCCATTACGAGGCGCAGGTGGCGCTGAAGGGAGAGCCGAGAAGATCTCTGATCGCGGACCTGCGATCGGGAAGCTGAAGGGCTTCTCCGCCCCGCCCGTCGCTGGCTCGCCGATTTCGCCTGGGCGAATATTCTCTTAGCGGCCGAAGGCCTTGGCGATGCGTTCGATCGCCTCATCGACGTTCTGATGCGAGTTGAAGGCGCTGATGCGGAAATGGCCCTCTCCCGTCGGCCCAAAACCCGATCCCGGCGTGCCCACGACGGAGGTGCGCTCGAGGAGTCGGTCGAAGAAGTCCCAACTCGAGAGCCCATCGGGGGTTTGCATCCAGATATAGGGTGCGTGCTCACCCCCGTAGACGCAAAAACCCGCGCCGCCGAGTCCCTCGCGAATCCGCCGGGCATTCTCCATATAGTACGCGACCTGCTCTGCCGTTTGTCGAGCTCCGTCGTCGGAGAAGACCGCGGCGGCCGCCCGTTGGACGATGTAGGGCACGGAGTTGAATTTGGTGGCATGGCGGCGCGCCCAGAGGGCATTGATCGATACTCGTTCCCCTTTTGCGTCGATCCCCTCGAGTTCCTGGGGAATCACCATATAGGCGCAGCGCGTACCCGTGAAGCCCGCACGTTTCGAAAAACTTCGCATCTCGATCGCGCATTCCCGGGCCCCCTCGATCTCGAAGATGGAGTGGGGGAGGGAATCGTCCTGGATGAAGGCGTCGTAGGCGGCGTCAAAGAGGATCACGCTCTGATGCCGACGCGCCCAGTCGACCCATCGCTGTAGATTTTCTCCTGTCGCCACCGTTCCCGTAGGATTGTTGGGAGAGCAGAGGTAGGCGAGATCCACGCGTTCCTCCGGTGGCCCCGGCATGAAGGCATTGTCGGCGCTGGCCGGCAGATAGAGGATGCCCGCATAGTGCCCCGCTTCGTCGGCTGGCCCCGTCCGCCCCGCCATCACATTGGTGTCGACATAGACGGGGTAGCTCGGATCCGTGACGGAGATCGTGCAATCCGTCCCGAAGATTTCCTGGATGTTTCCGCTGTCCTGTTTGCTGCCGTCCGAGACGAAAATTTCATCCAAAGCGATGTCGACGCCCCGGCTCCTGAAATCGTGTTCGCGGATCAATTCCGTGAGAAAGGGGTAGCCGTTTTCGGGCCCATAACCGTGCGCCTCCTGGCCCATTTCATCCACGGCGGCATGCAGCGCTTCGACCACTGCGGGAACCAGGGGCAGGGTGATGTCACCGATCCCCAATTTGATGATCGCAGAGTCGGGATTCGCAGCCTGGAAGGCCCGGACTCGGCGTCCAATTTCCGGAAAGAGGTAGCCGGCCTTGAGCTTCTGGTAGTGGTCGTTGATTCGAGTCATGGGAGGGCCAACCATAGGCGATCGGGGTCCCGTCTTCATGTCTCGGGACGGATGCCCGGAAGAATCGCGAGGGGAATACCTCGGTCGAGTCCTTGCGGGCGGGGAGGGCGAGGGCCGAGTGGGAAGGCGCATGCGGATGGCATGGGGGTGGGGGAGGGCGCATGGGGCGGGGTAGGGCGAAGGGCCGCAAGAGTCGACGCTGGGGCTCCGTCTTCGCTGGCCCCGCATGGGAGCGGCGCGTCGCCCCGCCCGGGCTTGCCGATCCGTCGTCGGGGCCTCTTCCCCCCCTCCCCTCAATTCGCCGATCCCCGAGCGAACTTGGTAGGATAGGAAGGAAGCATACGAAGCCCAGAACTCAGAGGGGCGAGGAGAGGGCTGCATGGCCATCGGGAAGTTGCTCGTCGCCAATCGCGGGGAAATCGCGATTCGAATCCTGAGGGCCGCCGCGGAGTCGGGCCTGCAGAGTGTCGCGGTCTATAGCGAGGATGACGCCCGCTGCCTGCACCTGCGCCGTGCCGATTCCGTCCTGCCCCTTCGCGGTCGCGGAGCCGCCGCCTATCTCGACATCGAGCAATTCATTGGCCTCGCGCGGGAGGCCGGCTGTGACGCCCTGCATCCCGGATACGGCTTCCTGAGCGAGAGCGCGGATTTCGCCCGTCGCTGCCGGGAGGAGGGTCTGGTCTTCGTCGGTCCCGATGTCGAGACCCTGATGGAACTCGGCGATAAGGTGCGGGCGCGGATCCTGGCCGAGTCCCATGGGATTCCCATCCTGCGAGGGACGAAGCGGGCGGCTTCCCTCGAAGAAGTTCGCGACCTCTTGGAAAGCCTCGGGCCGGACGGCAGCCTTTTCATCAAGGCGGTGGCGGGGGGCGGCGGCCGCGGGATGCGGGTCGTTCGCCGCGCCGAAGAAGTCGAGGCCGCCTTCGAGCGCTGTGCCTCCGAGGCGGAGAAATTCTTCGGCTCCGCCGAACTCTATGCCGAGGAGAGGCTGGCCCATGCCCGCCACATCGAGGTGCAGATTGCCGGGGATGGCCAGGAAGTGGTGCACTTCTGGGAGCGCGAGTGCAGCTTGCAGAGGCGTCATCAGAAATTGGTCGAGGTGGCTCCGAGCTTCGGGCTGCCCGGCGCTCTGCGCAGACGATTGCTCGAAGCCGCAGTATCGATGGCGGAGTCCCTTCACTTTCGTGGCCTGGGAACCTTCGAATTTCTCGTCGATACGGCCGCTGGGGAAGCGGGAAGGTTCGCATTCATCGAGGCCAATCCACGACTTCAAGTGGAGCATACGGTGAGCGAGGAGGTTACGGGGGTCGATCTCGTTCGCCTGCAACTCGATCTGGCAGCGGGTAGGAGTCTGGTCGATCTCGGCCTGGATCAGGCGCGCGTCCCCGAAGCCCGGGGCCATGCGGTGCAGCTTCGGATCAATATGGAAAAGATGGCCAGGGATGGCTCCCCCAGGCCGGCGGCGGGCACCCTCTCGGTCTTCGAAGTGCCGTCGGGCCCCGGTATTCGCGTGGATCATCACGCCTACGCGGGTTTCAAGTCGAATCCGAATTTCGACGGTCTGCTCGCCAAGCTCATCGTTCATACGCCCGGCGAGAATTTCGCCGAGGCGATCGCCCGGGCCTATTGGGCGCTCTGCGAGTTGAGGATCGAGGGGATTGCGACCAATATCGGCTTCCTGCAGAACGTGCTCCAGCACCCCGATGTGGGCGAAAATCGCATCCATACGGATTTCATCGGCGCGCATTCGGAAGCCCTGGTGGGGGAGGGCACCTCCGCCCATCCCCGGCTCTTCTTCGCTGCGGAAGCGCGAGACGAAGACGAGGATTCCGGCGGGCGGGTCGCCGATTCGGAATTGGGGACACGGGCGGGCGCCGAGGTGGACACTTCGGATCCCCTGGCCGTACTCGCTCACGGGCGCCGGGACGAGGGATTCGAATCCGCGCCGCCGCCCGGGCGCGAGTCGCAGCCCGAGGGGCGCGTGGCCGTGCGAGCCCCCGTCCAGGGCACGGTGGTCAGCGTCGATGTCGAGTTGGGCTCCCTCGTCCACGTCGGCCAGTCCCTGCTCGTCATGGAGGCGATGAAGATGGAGCATCTGATCGCCGCATCCGTGAGCGGCGAGGTGGTGGAAATCGTCGTGGAGGTGGGGGATACGCTGCTGGAAGGACATCCGCTGATCTTCCTGGCCGAGCGGGAATTGGAGCGGGCGTCGGTGGTGGAGAGTGAAGAATCCGATCTCGGTCATATTCGCCCGGATCTCGCGGAGGTGCACGAACGCCATGCGATGGTATTGGATGCCCAGCGTCCGGAGGCCGTAGCGCGCAGGCGCAAGACGGGCCAACGCACGGCCCGGGAGAATATCGATGATCTCTGTGATGCCGACAGCTTCATCGAATACGCTCCCCTCGTCGTTGCCGCCCAGCGCCGCAGACGTGAACTCGACGATCTGATCCGCAATACCCCGGCCGACGGCATGGTCGCGGGAGTGGGTAGCGTCAATGGCGATCTCTTCCCCGACGCGGATTCGCGCTGCGCCCTGGTCTCCTACGACTACACCGTCCTGGCGGGAACCCAGGGCCTCTTCAACCACCGCAAGAAGGATCGGATTTTCGAACTCGCGCAGGAGAGTCGCCTGCCCCTGATCATCTTTACCGAGGGAGGCGGGGGGCGGCCGGGGGATACCGATTCGACCGGTGTCGCCGGACTCGATTGCCTGGCCTTTCGATTCTTCGCGAATCTCTCGGGCCTGGTGCCCCTGGTGGGGATCAACTCGGGCCGATGCTTTGCGGGCAACGCCGTCCTGCTCGGCTGTTGCGACGTCATCATCGCCACCGCGAATTCCAATATCGGATTGGGGGGCCCGGCGATGATCGAGGGTGGTGGGCTCGGAATCTTTCGCCCCGAGGAAGTGGGCCCGATGGATGTCCAGGTGCCGAATGGGGTGGTGGATATCGCCGTGGCAGACGAGATCGAGGCGGTGAAGGTCGCCAAGCAATACCTCTCCTATTTCCAGGGAGAACTCGCGGATTGGCAGTGCGCGGATCAGCGCATGCTGCGCGGCCTGATTCCCGAGAACCGCTTGCGGGTCTACGACGTGCGAAAGGTGATCTCCACGCTCTGCGATGAAGCCTCGGTCCTCGAATTGCGCCCCGGCTTCGGCTTCGGCATGGTCACGGCCCTGGCGCGAATCGAGGGTCGACCGATCGGGATCGTGGCCAACAACCCCACCCACCTCGCGGGGGCCATCGATCGGGAGGGCGCCGACAAGGCCACCCGCTTCATGCAACTCTGCGATGGCTTCGACCTTCCGATTCTTTTTCTCTGCGATACGCCGGGGATCATGGTGGGACCGGAGTCGGAAAAGACCGCGCTGGTGCGGCACGCTTCGCGGATGTTCGTAACGGCGGCGAGTCTCAGCGTGCCCTTCTTTACGATCGTTCTGCGCAAGGGCTACGGCCTGGGGGCCCAGGCCATGGCGGGCGGAAGCTTCCGCGCACCCTTTTTCACCATTTCCTGGCCCACGGGAGAGTTCGGCGGAATGGGTCTCGAGGGGGCGGTGAAACTCGGTTTTCGCAAGGAACTCGAGGCCAAGACGGATCCCGAGGAACGTCGCATTCTCTACGAGGAGATGGTGGCGCGTATGTATGCGCATGGGAAGGCGGTCAATATGGCTTCCCATTTCGAGATCGATGCGGTGATCGATCCCCTGGAGTCCCGCGATTGGATCCTGCGCGCTCTGCGCTCGGCGCCTCCGACTCCGCCCCGCGAGGGCAAGAAGCGGCCCTGTCTCGACACCTGGTAGGCCGGGAGAGCCGGAACTCGAGCTCCCCTCGGCGCCATCCGCTTCCGGATCTGATGCGAAGGAGATCAGACCCTTCTCTTCGAGGGTCCTCGATTCCTCTGCCAAGTGGGTGTGTCGTAACAACAACTTGGTCGAGGAGAGCCGATGACCCTCATCCCCTTGCACTCGAAGGTGCCCAGACCTCTTAGACATAGTTCAGTCTAGTTCTTCCAGATGAGTTCGAGCAGGGAAGCTTCTCCGGGGACACCGATCCGCAGGGGGAAGCCGTAGAAGCCCGTTCCCCGATGAACGTAGAGGTGACTCGTCCCGTGGGCAAAGTGTCCGTGGTCGGGCCAGCGAGAACGGGAGAGAACCGTCCAATTGAGTCCCAGGCTGAGCAGCCCGACTTGTCCGCCGTGGGTATGCCCCGAGAGCACCAGGTCGACGTCGTCCTTCGGGAGGTCGTGAAAAGCGCTGGGATCGTGGAGAAGCAGGATGCGTCGGTGCTCGGGCAGTCGCGGATATTCTTCGAGCAGGGATTCGAGGTGCTGATCCCGATCCTTTCGCACGTAGTCGGCCCCGATCAGTTGTACGGGGCCCGCTTCGGTTCCGACCGTGCAGGCATCGTCCACCAGCAGTCGAATGCCATTGGCGGCCAGCCCCGAGCGAACCTCTTCCGGGGCCTCGTGGTCGTGATTTCCGAAAATGGCAAAGCAGCGTTGGGGCAATTCGGCCAGAGGAGAGAGTGCTTCGGCGAGAGCCCCCGGTGTGTCGTTGCTCTCCATCGTCAGAAAGTCGCCGGTCAGGAGTACGAGATCCGGTTCGTGGTCCAGCAGGTTCGTCACGATGCGTTTCAGTCGTGAGACCGATTGCCATGGACCCAGGTGGGTATCCGAGAGTTGTACGACGCGCAGGGGGCGAATTCCCAATTCTTCGGGGCGGGAGCGCCGATAGCGTCGCATCGGCAGCCGGGAAAAGCTGGCGGGGCGGGTTTCTCCCAGTTGCAGGCGCACGACTTCCTCCAGGGGGCGGGGGGAGGTAAAAGCGGCCACGATACCCACCACGTAGGGGAGCAGATCCAGGGGAGTCAGCCAGGCCAGGATCGATTGGGCTCCGAGGAGCCAGAGGGGCAGGCGAATCAGAGACAGACCCAGCAGCCAGAAAGTGCTCATGAAAGTCGAGGCCAGGAAGACCTGCCCCGGCAGGGAAATTAATCCCCGGTAGAGTCGCCCTCGAAGTCGGGCGCGCACCAGCAGCGCGTAGTGGGCCGCGGTCGCGGCCATCCCGTATGCGAAAGCGGCATCGAGCATGGAGAGAGCGGGGCCCCCGACCCATTCGGGAAGTCGAGCGTGCACGATCAATCCGCCAATGGAGGAAATGCTCAGCAGAACGAAGCTGAAGATCGCGTAGAAGCGTCCCCGACGCAGTCCCGCGTAGAGGGGGACGGCCAGCCAGGTGGCGATTGCGATGGCGGGAAATGTCCAGCGAAGGATCTCGGTCACGGGTTTGGGAAGCTAGCCCGGATGCTCGATCGCTGCGCCCGGTAGCGTCGAGCGGATATCGCCTCTTTTCTGCCCGCCGCTTCTTCTCCCGCCCGTCTCGCGCTGAAATGGCCCCCTGGAGTCCGACTTCCTCGGGGATTTTCCAGGCATCAGCGCGTCCGATCCGGTTTCGCGAGGGATTCTCGTCTCGCTGAATTTTTTTAGCTGATCGGGGCCTTCGCAGCGGTAGAGTCTGGATTCCCGATGCCGGGCCCTTCCCCGGGAACTTCGGCTCTGCTGCTGGGAGTTTGGCGAGTGGGATCTGGAGGCTGGAAGATGCTGCACCGAATCGCGCGAGTGGCTGGATGCCTGCTCTTCGCGGCGGGTCTCGCACTCTATTCTTTGCGCTCTCCTGTCTCGGCCGCCCAAGGGGATGCCGCCTTCTTCGAGCCGGAAATCCGGGCCTTTGAGCAGCGGGATCGCGCCGATCCGCCCGCATCCGGTGGGATCGTCTTCGTGGGCAGTTCGAGTATTCGCTTCTGGCGAGATCTCGGCGGGGATATGGCGCCCCTCGAGGTTCTGAATCGGGGCTTCGGTGGAGCCCAATTCTCGCATCTGATCCACAACGTCCACCGCGTGGTCACCCCCTATGCGCCCCGCATGGTGGTCATCTACGCCGGGGATAACGATCTCGCCGAGGGAACGGGCAAGACGGCCGAGGTTGTCTTCGATGATTACCGCCGCTTCGTCGCATCGGTTCGTGAGCGGGTACCCGAGGCGCATCTCTATTTTCTGGCCATCAAGCCCTCGCCCTTGCGCTGGGAACGCTGGCCGGAAATGCGCCGGGCCAATGCCCTGATCGAAGCTTTCGCCGCGCGCCGGCAGGGCCTCGACTACCTCGACGTGGCGACTCCCCTCCTGGGCGCCGACGGCAGGCCCGAGCGGGATTTCTTTCTCCCGGATGGCCTGCATCTGAGCCCTTCGGGCTATGCGACCTGGGCCCGGCTGGTTCGCTCCCGGTTGTTGGCGGATTGGGCGAAGCTGCGCTGATCGCATCGCGGGGCTCGCTGGAGTATTCGGGAGAGCCTTCGGGGCCCTCAGACCATGGCGAGCAGCCGCGAGCGAATCTCCGCCACCGCGTCGACGCTGGCCTCGGTCGATTCGGCGACGGCCATCAGGTTGAAGTCGCGGCAGCCCGCCTCGATATAGGGCGCGAGAAATTCCGCGATTTCCCGGGCTTCGCCGAATGGGCTGTAGCGTTCGAAGCGCTCGTAGGGAAGCCGGTACATGGAGGTCATGGCCGCGGCGAGGCGCTCGCGTCCGCGCTTGCGATCGCCGTCCACGCCGATCCAGAGTTGAATTCCGTGCTGCTCGGGAGGCTCCTCGCGCCCGAATTCCTCGGCTCGTTCCCGAATTTCGCTGAGACTTGCCGCGTAGCGTTCCGGGGAGGACCAGATGCCGAGCCAGCCGTCGCCCCAGCGGGCCGCGCGTTGCAGCGCCGCCGCCGAGCGGCCCCCGATCACGAAGGGCACGGGGGGCTGCGGGGCGGGGCGGATGAGTGCGTCGCTCAGCTGATAGAATTCACCGGAGAAATCGGTCCGCTCCCCGGATAGCAGGGCCCGCACCAATGCGAGAGCCTCATCCGTGCGCCGCCCCCGGGTCGCGGGATCGATACCGCAAACCTCCATTTCATGCCGATCCTCCCCGCCGACGCCCACCCCCATGATCAGCCTTCCGGGAGCGGATTCCGAAAGACTCGCGATCTGTCGGGCGACGGGAGTCGGATGGCGCAGGGCCAGCAGGTAGACGCCCACATAGATATCGAGGCCGGGGGCGAGGGCTGCGGCCGTGGCCGCCTGGATCAGCCCGTCCATGCCGAGGCCGGTGTGAAAGCTGACGTGGTCGGCCATGAAAACATGATCGATTCCAGATGTTTCCACGCGTTTAAGCAGTTCGCGTCTGCGCTCGGATGGGCCCGTCAGCATGGCGATATCCGCAAGGGTTCCGACCCGTAACTTGATCATATTCTCTCCCCCCTCGGAGCGTACTATGCTCGCCGAAGGAGATCCCCTATCCAGCCTGGGATTTCCGTATGGGGGTAATCGGGCCGGTGGTTTCGCATCGGGATCAGAAGCAGGGCAAGTCGGAGATGACCAGGGGTCGGCTCATCGAGGCGACCTGTGATGAGATCTCCGAAGCGGGGTCCTTTAGCGCGGAGCGGGTATCCGCTCGGGCGGGGGTATCCGTTGCCACCTTCTACGCCCATCTGCCCACCAAGGAAGCGGCGCTCGCGGCGGCTTTTTCGAATGCCATGGACGAAATGCTCTCCATGGTGCGCCGGGAATTGCGTATCGAGCGCCTGCTGGAGGCGGAGTTGTCCATTCTGGCGGGGAGTTTCGTGCGCGCGGCGCTGGAGTTCTTTTCCGCCCGCTCGCTGATCTTTCGCCATGCCCTGGCTCGACTGCCCGAGAGTCCCGCTCTGCGGCGGGTCTATCGCTCCCATGAGTCCGAATGCCTGGCCTGCTACGGACATTTCATCGAATTGGGTCAGAGCGCTGGCAAGATTCGGCCCGGAGAAGCCGAGGTCCTGGCCCGGGCATTGCTCGTATTGAGCCAGGGACTCAATAATCCCCGCACTCTCGGGATGGTCGGGGACGATCCCCTGATCGAGGAATTGGTCGGGATCGTGGTGAGCCTGCTGGCTCCCCGCGAGATCTGATCGGGTCGGCGACTGCGATCGGGTTGCGGCCACGCGCGCGTTCTTCTTCGATTCCCGTCGACTCCCCGGGCGTTCGGATCCTCACTTCAGGATGGCTTCGGCGTCCAGGTCGAGAATCTGTTCCGCGTGGCGCGACGCCATGGCGGCGAACATCGCATCTCCCCTTTCGCTGACCTCGACGATCTGGGAGGCGACGACCGCCATCACGAGCCCCGAAAAGCTGAAGCGCCTGTAGTCTTCGTGGAGTTCTCCCGGCCCGTAGTCCTCGACGCCCGCCCCGCGGAGCGCGTCGAGGTATTGTGCGAGAAGGGATTCCTCGTGCTTGCGACGCTCATCGGGCAAGAGGCCGGCGCCCAGGAAATACGAGACATCCGAGGCCGGATGACCCCGTGCGCAGGTCTGCCAGTCGACGACCGCCAGGGGCGAGTCGCTGCCCGGTGGACCGAAGAGCATATTGTCGAGGCGGAAGTCGCCGTGGCTGACGCAGCGCGGAAAATGCGGCTCAGCCGCCCAGGCGCCCACCTTCTGCCCGAAGCGGCGCGCGAGGGCCAGCACATCGCCGGGCAGGCGTTCGGCGAAGCGCTCTTCGAAGCCGGGCAACACACCCGCGTAGATCGTTTCCAGCAGGACGGCGGATTCCGGGCTGGGTTGGGTGAGCCATTCGAGTTGACCGAGACCGGGGTCATTCCAGCGAGGAGCATGGAGGCGCGCCGCTTCCACCATGGCCAGGGCCGCCTCTTCGGGAGAACAGCCGCGAAGTTGGTCGCCCGGTACGGCTGGTGCCAGGTCCTCGAAGGCGAGCACGAAGCGGGCGCCGTCGGCCGAGACGTCGGCGTGCCAGACGCGGGGCGTGCGGATCGCCACGCTGGGGGCGATCTCCCGGTAGAAATGAACTTCCCGGGCATAGATTCCCTGGGCGACCGCGGTGCTGCGACTGACCTCGTTGGGGGAGGGGAGTTTGAGAACCAGGCTGGCGGGTCTGTCGTCGTCGCCGGGGGGCATCCCTTCCGCGTTCGCGTAGCGGAGGCTGATGCGGATGTTCTCGCCCACCTGGCCGGTGCCGATACTCTCGGCCTCGAAGCCCGAGATTTCGGAATTCTCGACGCCCCCCTGTGTGAGAATTGCGGCGAGCCACTCCGAACTGATTTCCTCGCTGCGGGTGATCAGGGGAATCGTCGTGGCCATATTCTCCTCAGCCTGAATGCTTTTGGGTTGGGTTGCCCCCCCCGGAACTCGGCTATTCTAGCTCGTCGGAGCGCCGGGGAAGTACCGAGAAGTACCGAAAAGCGCGGAGGTTGGTCGGGCATGGGCGGAGACTCAGGAGACGAAGGCACTCGGGTCGGGAGCGGGATGTGGGATCTCGACGGCCGCGTCGCATTGGTGACCGGGGGCAGCCGGGGGCTCGGGCGGGAGATGGTACTCGCCTTTGCGCAACATGGAGCGGATGTCGCAATCGCCAGCCGGAAGTTGGAGGGCTGCGAGGCCCTGGCCCGGGAGGTGGAGCGGGAAAAGGGCCGCCGAGCCCTGGGCGTGGCCTGTCATGTGGGACATTGGGAGGAATGCGATGCACTCGTGGAACGCGTCCTCGATCACTTCGGCCGCATCGACATTCTGGTCAACAACGCGGGCATGTCGCCCCTCTATCCCTCCCTCGCCGAGGTCTCCGAAGCGTTGTGGGATAAGGTGGCGGGCGTCAACCTGAAGGGCCCCTTCCGGCTATCGGCCCTGGTGGGCGAGCATATGCTGGAGGCGGGGGGCGGATCCATCATCAACATCAGCAGTGTTGCAGCCGTTCAGCCCAATCCGACCGAACTCCCCTACGCGGCGGCAAAAGCGGGGCTGCATAGCCTGACCGTGGGCATGGCTCGGGCCTTTGCGCCCCATGTTCGAGTCAACTGCATCATGCCGGGCCCCTTCCTGACGGATATCAGCAAGGCCTGGGATCTCGAGGCTTTCGAGCGGACGGCCCGCCGGGAGATTCCCCTCGGCCGCGGGGGCGAGCCCCATGAGATCGTCGGTGCGGCCCTCTACCTCGCGAGTGATGCCTCCAGCTATACCACCGGCTCCGTGATCAAGGTCGACGGGGGTGCGGCCTTTGCGTCCGCCTGAGCCTCAGCGAATATTTCCGCCCGTCCTGACCCCGGAAGGGAAGCGAGGCTAAGTTCTGGCAGCGTGATCGAAGATTCCACCACCACTTCCGAGACCGTCACCGAGGGCATCCGAGTTCAGGTGCGGGCCCGGCCCTGTCCCGAGCGCTCGAATCCCGCCGGGGGGCAGTGGTTCTTTCTCTATACGATCCGCATCCGCAACGAGACCGAGATCTCCGTCCAACTGACGGATCGGCATTGGATCATCGTCGACGGCTCGGGTCGTACCGAAGAGGTGAAGGGCGAAGGTGTCGTCGGAGAACAGCCGGTACTCAGGCCCGGGGAAGGGTTCGAGTATACGTCTGGCTGCCCCCTGACGACCCCCTTCGGCAGCATGACGGGCAGCTACCGCATGCAGCGGGAGGATGGGAGCGAATTTCGCGCCGAGATCGCCATTTTCGAGTTAATCGCCGCTCGAGCCATTCACTGATGGCCCCTCCGGTGATCGAGGCCGTGACAGGCCCCCGGGATTTTTTGCGAGGGTCACGCGTGGACTGGCGGCGATGAACGGATAAAATCTATCCGTCCCCGGCGAAAGGCATCGGCCGGATACGAATTTCGAGTCGAATCGTCGACAGATTGGAGTACTCATGACATCACCTCTCTATCGCTCGCGGCCGGGTGGCTTTGACATCAAACCCGCCAGTCAATCCGAGGCCCGACGCATTGCCGAAGGCATCTATGTTTCGGAGGGGTTATCCAATTCCTATCTGGTCGTGACCTCCGAGGGACGCGTCGTCATCAATACCGGCATGGGTTTCGAAGCGCCGATCCACAAGCGTAACTACGATGCGATCTCCAGCGCACCGATTCGCTACATCCTGCTCACCCAGGGCCACGTCGATCACGTCGGAGGTGTCGATTTGATCGCCGAGGAGGGGACGCAGATCGTGGCCCAGGCGAATAATCGGGCCTGCCAGGAGGACGATGCCCGACTCAGCCATTTCCGACCGGCTCGCAGTGGCTTCGCCTTTGCGCACGCGATCCAAAGCGCCCTGCGATACGTGCAGGCAGAGGGGGGGGCGATCTCCGCCCAATCCCATCCGACTCCCAGCCTGACCTTCGAGGACGAATATCATTTCGAACTCGGGGGAGAGCGCTTTGAACTCATCGCCGTTCCGGGGGGAGAAACCGTGGACTCCCTGGCCATCTGGCTGCCGGATCGCGGGATCTGCTTTCCCGGCAACCTCTTCAGCGCGCTCTTCGGTCATATTCCGAACCTGGTGACGATTCGCGGGGATCGCTATCGGGAACCCCTGCTCTTCGTGGAATCCCTGGAGCGCATCCTCGCGCTGGATTCCGAGCTTTTGCTCGTCGGCCATCACGAGCCCGTGGTGGGCGCGAAATTGATTCGGAGTGAATTGGAGCGCATCCGGGACGCCACCCTCTACGTTCATGACGAGACCGTGCGCGGGATGAATAGCGGCAAGGATGTTCATACGCTGATGCGGGAGATCGAATTGCCGCCCGAACTCGAAGTGGGTGAGGGCTATGGGAAGGTGGCCTGGGACGTGCGTGCGATCTGGGAGAACTACGCCGGCTTCTTCCACCATCGCTCGACGACCGAACTCTACGGCACTCCGGTTGAGAGTGTTTACGGCGATGTCGTCGAACTCTCGGGAGGGCCCGACGGGCTGGCGAAGCGAGCCGCCGAAAAGCTGGCCGGTGGATCGCCCCTCGAGGCGATCCATCTGAGCGAGATGTCGCTGAAAGCGGACCCCGGCCATCGGCCCTCGCTCGAGGTCAGCCTGGGCGCCCATCGCCGGCTGGAGTCCGAGAGCCAGAACTTCTGGCTCAGTTCCTGGCTTCGCAGGAAGATATCCCATCTCGAAGAGGCTCTCGCGGAGGATCTGGGATGAGCGCTTCCAGCCAGGAGATTCGCATCGACGATCTGGTGGCTCCGATTCTGACTCCCCTGCAGCAGGGGGCCATGGAAGCCGCCGCCGGCCTGGAGCCCGACCTGAGTGAGGAGGCGGTATTATCCGAAGCCGCCCGCGCGACGGGACTCGATGATTTCGGCGCCGAAGACTTTCGCGAAAGGTTGCGGGTACAGATTGAGAGCATCCGGGAGGATGCCGAATTGGGGCCCGTCGGGCGCATCGGCGTCTATCGCGACCTGGTTCGCTATGCGTCGAATCGCCTGCGTTTCGAGGATCTGCTC
>PVBE011382145.1_pt1 | contig 15356 bp, 16 predicted proteins | sample 1631181 | NCBI WGS metagenome assembly PVBE01 (sample SAMN08397723, study PRJNA350692) | Marine metagenome, whole genome shotgun sequencing project. | isolation source: water | place: Pacific Ocean | collected 2012-04 | reverse complement strand
GCTCAGTGAGATAAGGGATTACTTGGCTAGTTCGCGCACGCCGCCGACGAGCAGGTCGACTTCTTCCTCTGTGTTGAAGAAGTGGAGCGAGGCCCTAACCCCGGCGGGGTTCCCGACCTGACGCACCACCAACCGATGATTTTCCCAGAGTTGTTCAACCACAGGCACCGGCTCGTGTCCGGCAACGGCAAAGCTGACCAGCCCGGAGGAATCGCTCCGTTCCAAAGGTGAGTTCACGGTAACGCCAGGGATCTCTGCCAGTTTGGCCTTGGCCGAGTCTGCCAGATCAAGGTTCCGTGCTTCGATGTTCTTGATACCGACTTCCTGAACAAATTTAGTGGCTTCCAAGAACGCCAGCTGCACCGGAACACTGACTGAGCCGCCCAAGAATTTTTCCATGGTGTCCGCCACCGGCTGGAAATTGTTGGCATCAGCCGGTCTGGCGATACCCCTACCACCGGTGTGGGCCGGGTGTATGCGCTCCAGGTGCTCGCGGCGGATGTACAAAGCCCCCGAGCCCTCATAGCCCAGCAACCATTTCTGGCCGGGTATGGAGTAGAAATCGAAACCGGAACGGGCCATATCCAGCTCGATGTGCCCGCCGGTCTGGGCGCCGTCCAGCATCAGCAGGATTCCCCGGTACTTGGTGATCCTACGGAGTTCCTCAGCAGGCATCCTGCGGCCGGTGGCGTACAGGATGTGACTGACAAAGACCATTCGGGTCTTGGGCGTAAATGCAGCCTCGATCTTGGTCAAGATCGCTTCACTGGAATCGGACATCTCAAGGTGCACTACCTTCACAGGCAACCCATATCGCTGGCCAATCAACTGGGCCGGAGCGATGACCGACCCGTGCTCCATGTCGCAGATGATGATCTCGTCGCCCTGGTTCCAATCCAACCCGCTGAGGACGATGTTCAAGCCCTCCGTGGTGTTGCGGGTAACCAGCACCTCATCCACAGTGGCGTTGAAGACCTTGGCCGCAGCCTCTCTGGCCTGGGCCTGAATCTCCCGGCCTGCTTCAAGTACCTCGGGCATGATGGGGCCCTGTTCCAGTTCCAGGTCGATCCGGTCTTTCATGGCCTGAGCCACCTGCCTAGGTGGCGGTCCCGACCAGCCGGTGTTCATATAGGCGGTGTGGGCCAGCACGGGTATCTGGCTTCTAATCTTCTCTACATCCACGTCAATCAGTCCTTCCCAAGGGGTTAATCGAATTCGATTCCTGAAATCCACATCGGCCCGGACCACTGATGGTTCGGGCCGATGCAATAAGGCTTGGTTAAGGGAAACTACTTACCTGGGTGAATAGTCGGTCAACCGCAGCATGGAGTGCTTGGATACTCTAACCAGCGCCCCATTCTCCTCGGACGCCGCTCTGGCCGTCTGCCAGGCCGGGTCAGACTGGAATCCAGACCAGCCCTTTTCGCGGCCGGCCAGATCCGGGTAACCCAACATGTAGACCAACCGGTTGCTCGTGCCCACGACCTCGGTCCAATAGGCTACGTTCTCGATACCATGCTTCTCAAACAGGCCCATGGTGTGGTTCGAGAAACGGTTATGCAGGTCGGGCAGCTTTCCTGGCATCGCCTCGTAGATCCTCTTTTCCTGCAATGTGGTCTTGAAAGACGGCTTGGGGGAGTAACTCGTCAATTCCATGAAAGAGTTGATGACCTGGGCTACCAGCGGGCCATCGGTCTCGGTTTCGGCTCTGACCTCTTGCCAGGGCTTATGGGACTGGAAAGCGTTCCACTTTTCTTCCCGGTCGGCCATGTTTTCAAAGCTGGTGATATAGGTCAATTGGTTGCTGGCGCCGATCTCGTCGTTCCAGAAACCAACCATTCCGATGTCGAACTCTTTGAAGAACTTGCAAGTGTGGTTGGCAAACCTGGCGTTGATGGCCGGCAATTTGCCAGGCACGGCTTTATAGATTCTCTGTTCGTAGATCAAACTGCTGCTCCTATTCAATCTGGGTTACTTCTTCTCGATGAACTCAAGCTGTACGCCGTCGGGGCCTTCAAAGAACACCACCCGGCGGTCGCCGGACACGGATGTCTCTTCAAGGATCTTGGCGCCGTTGCTCTTCAGGCTATCGATCATGCCCTGAATGTCGTCGGCGTCGATGGCGATGTGTTCGATGCCGTATTTCTGGTCTCGGGTCTGGCTTTCGATGTGCGTGGTCACGTTCAATGTGAGCCCATGAAGGTCCAATCTCACACCTATGTCACCAACGTCTGCAACCTTGGTTGCGCCTAGGGTGTCGATGTAAAACTGGGCAGTCTTCTGCGGGTCCGTGGTCTTCAGATGTACGTGGTTTAAGCTCAGGGCCATGGTGCGCCTCCTTAACTGATCGGTCTGCAAAATAAGCGCGGCATGCCACCGCAGATTAGGGGCAGAATAGCCCCACAAAGTGACCCAGTCAAGCTGACAAAAACCTCTGTGACCAAGACTCGGCGCGCAGGCGGGGATTTCGTATTATAATCCCCCAGTAATTTCGGACCCGCAGCAATATCATCCAGCCCAGAAGACGACCAAGAAACACACTCGAAAGGAGGGGGACATGCCCATAGAGCAGTTTGCCCCGGAATTGTCCAAGATCATCTCAACCGACGAGCCCATTTTGGAGTTGGCCGACGGCTTTGGCGGAACGGAAGGCCCCGCTGAAGGCCCACTCTGGTGGCAGGAGGGCGGTTACCTGCTGTTCAGCGACATCCACAACAACCGTAGGATGAAGCACACCCCAGGCGGAGACACCACTATCTTCCTGGAAGGCACCAACCGGGCCAACGGACTGACCCGTGACCTGCAGGGCCGCCTGGTCTCCGCAGAACACGACAGTCGGCGCGTCGCTCGTCAGGAACTCGATGGCAGCACCACGGTCATCGCCAGCAGCTTCCAGGGCCGCCGCCTGAACCGACCCAACGACGTTGTCGTGAAATCGGACGGCAGCATCTATTTCACCGACCCCTGGACCAGTCCCCATCCCGCAGAACAATGGGACCTCACATTCTCAGGCGTCTATCGCGTTTCGCCTGACCTGGGAACACTCACCCTGCTGATTGACGATTTCGTCGTCCCCAACGGGCTGATGTTCTCTCCGGATGAGAGCATCCTTTATGTCAACGACTCCCGCAGAGGGCACATTCGTTCCTTTGAGGTCCAGCCCAACGGCACACTGGCCAAGCAAAGCGACAAGGTGATAATCGACGTCACAGGGGGCGAACCAGGCGTCCCAGACGGCATGAAAGTGGACATCGAAGGAAACATCTACACCGGAGGCTCCGGTGGCTTGTATATCTTCGATCCCAACGGCAAGAAACTCGGCATCATCCGGCACGGTGCCAGCGCCACCACCAACCTGGCCTTTGGCGGCGACGACTGGAAAACCCTCTACTTCACCAGCCGAAACCACCTGGGCTCAGTCAAGGTAAACATCCCAGGCAACCCCGTCCCAGCCGTGAAGAAAGGCTAACCAAACAACGATCCCTTCCCCCTCGCAAGGGGGAAGGTTAGGATGGGGGCCACACCTCCCCCACAAACCAACTCTCACAAACAACAGGAGAAAACCATGGCTAGACTACCTGCCGTAACAAAAGACCAATTGGCACCGGAAGACCACGAATATTTTGACTCCATAGTAGGCACACGAGGCAGCATCCGTGGCCCCTATGGCGTGCTACTGCACAGCCCCAAGCTGGCCGCGCGTGTCGCCGACACCGGTGCCTTCGTCCGCTATGAATTCAGCATCCCAGAATCTTTGAAAGAGACCGTGATCATCGCCACGGCCCGAGAGATGCGCTCTCAGTACGAGTTCTCCGCCCATGCCAAGCTGGCCCGTGCCGCAGGTGTATCCGACGAGACTATCAAGATCATCGCAACAGGCGCTGCTCCGGCTGGCCTGGAAGGCGATGAGGCGTTATTGACCGGCTACGTGAAAGAGATGCTTCAGAAGCATCAGGTCAGCGCGGCCACCTACAAGGCCCTTACAGACCGGTTCGGTGAGCAGGACACCCTGCATCTGGCCGTGCTGGTCGGCCACTACATGCTGGTCGCCCAGGTGTTGGCCACCATGGACGTGGAGCTTGGCGAAGGCATGGTCGCTGAGATACCTGAGTAGGTCTCAGTCTCAACAGCCAATTCACCAAAGCGTAACTAAAAAGAGGCACCCCTATTTCTGAGGGTGCCTCTTTCGATTCAATCCCAGGTCGTGATCCCGACTCGGTCTACCTGAGAGTGTCGGTTGCGGTGGCCATGATTTCACCGTCCAGCCTAAACTCAAAGTCCACCGGACCGTTTGGTGGTAATTCAGAGCGGTCCACCGTCACCATGGTCATGGGTGCGTAGAGATAGGGCAACTCTCGGCCCTGTGCATCCTCTTCAAGCTCCAAATCAACCACAACCTGGTTGCCTTCGACTTCCATACCGACCACCGATAGCGGGTCGCCTTGAACCGGCAGCCACAGCAGGTAGGCCACCAAGACCACCGAGTCAGGGTACTCAGGACGGCTCAGGGTGACACCAGTTCCGTGGGTTCGTTTACTGACCACTTCGCGGTTGAATTCCTGCATCTCCAACTCGCTGGTGATCACTGCCACCCTCAACTCCCTGGAAAAAGCGTCGGCTGATTGCTCATTGAGAGGCGTGACCCAGCCGCTATTCACGTAACGCCAGATCGGCGCTTCTTCAGCAGATTGGGAGACCTCAGAGTTGGCCCCATCAACAGTTTCCACTGAGGGCGTCGCTGTATCGCCGCCACAGGCGACGAGTAAAACGCTGGCCAGGATCAGAATCAATATCGCTGGAGAAATGGTCGGCATCAGCCCTTGTTGGATATCTACGGGCGTCGGGAATACTCATTAGAAATTCTCCGATTACCCGCCTCGGTTTCTGGTCACCCTCTAGTTACGTATGATATCAAAGTTCAGGTTTCAGACTCACGCCGCTCGCGCCTGGAAATGTCCGAGGAAAATCCTCCTAGGCTGGGTTCTTTGCCCTTGTAAATCCAAAACTCCACTGTCAAACTGGTTATATGCGCATCGGTGATTTTGAACTCCAAGAGCCTCTCCCCGAGCTGAAAGACCCCCACGTGTTGGCCGTTCTCCGACCGTGGATCGACGTGGGAAACGTAGGAACGTTGACCATGAGGCGGTTGGAGCGTCATCTTGAGTCCAAAGAGATTGGCCGCCTGGTCAAACCCGGGCGCTATTACGACTTCACCCGCTACCGACCCAAGTCGGTGCTGAAGCAGGGCGTGCGTGAATACAGTATTCCCTCAACCACCATCAGCGCTGCCGTGCGGGAACACGGGCCAGACCTCATGACCCTGCATATGCTGGAACCCCATCTCTACGGCGAGGACTATACCGACTCGCTGATTGAGGTCTTGAAATATCTTGGGGTGAAACGCTACTCCATGATTGGTGCCATGTACGACATGGTTCCCCACACCCGCCAATTGCTGGTCTCCGGCGGCACAGTAGATGCACGTGACGAAGAAGAATACAAATTGGTGGGCGTGCGCCCCAGTGATTACGAAGGACCGACCACCATCACTTACCTGGTGTCAAACGCCCTTGATACGGCGGGTATTGAAACCCGCATCTTCGTGGTCCACCTCCCACAGTACTTCCAGGTCGAAGAAGACTTCACCGGCACTGCACGGCTGATGGAGATCATGTGCACCCTCTACGGGCTGCCGAGCCGCTTGGCCGACCCAGAACGGGGACGCCAGCAGTACGCATCCCTCCAGAACATAGTCACGGACACATCTGAGGTTGCCGGCCTGCTGGAACGACTTGAAGAGCGATACGACCGGGAGAACAACCCGGATGCCGACTCTGCCAACCCGCTATCTCCCATGGTAGAAGAATTCCTACAGGGCCTGGGCTCAAATTCCGAGTTTGACGACGAACTAGACCTGGACTTGGATTTTGAATCGAACCCGGACGACGACCCCTCAGACGAGTAACCTCCGTCTGCGTTGGCCGGAATATCTTGTCCGCCATTCCTAACCCATCTACCAACCCGGCTTTCATTGACCCCGTTGCGGACCCAGTTGCGCTGACACAACAACTGGTGCGCTTCGATACGTCCAACCCACCTGGCAATGAAGCCGAGGCCATCCAACACATCAAGGCCTTGCTGGACGCCGCTGGCATCCAGAGCCAGACTTTCGCCAAGAGCCCAAACCGTCCTAATCTGATTGCCCGGCTCCCAGGTGACGGCAGCGCGCCTCCACTGCTCCTCCAAGGCCATGTGGATGTGGTGCCAGCAGACCCATCTCAATGGCAGCAACCACCGTTCAGCGGAAACATAGTTGACGGCTACCTGTGGGGACGTGGGACGCTGGACATGAAAGGCGGCATAGCTACGATGGTCTCCGCCTTGATTCAGGCCAAGAGCAACGGGCTAACCCCAGCCGGGGACATCGTCTTAGCCCTGGTCTGCGATGAGGAAGCAGGCGGTCACCACGGAGCCAGATATTTGGTGGAAGAACACGCTGAAGAATTTGAAGGCGTTCAATACGCCATCGGCGAGTTCGGTGGGTTCAGTTTCAACATTGGCAGCCGGCGGTTCTACCCGATCATGGTGGCCGAGAAGCAGGTGTGCCACATCAGGGTCACCTTCCGCGGACCTGGGGGCCATGCATCATTGGGTCAACAAGATAACCCCGTCCACGCAATGACAAGGTTCCTGCAGGGAATCCAGTCGCGGCAATTGCCGACGCATGTAACTCCAGAGACCATGATCATGCTCCGAGCCATCGGCAGGAACCTACCACCGCTAAGCCGAATGGTCATGAAGGCGCTGCTCACTCCCGGGCTCACTGCTCCCACCCTAAAGCTGCTTGGATCGAAAGGGCGAACGTTCAGTCCGCTGTTTCGGAACACGGCCAACCCCACCGTCATCAGGGGAGGCGGGCAGATCAATGTGGTCCCAAGCGAGGTATCCGTTGACTTGGACGGGCGGATACTCCCCACCCTTGCTCCTGAGGTGTTGATCTCGGAGTTGACCGCAGCGGCCGGTGCTGACTCAGGCGCGGAATTCGAGGTATTGAGTCACGACCCTGGCCCGGAGCAGCCGGATATGGGGCTATTTGAAACGCTCGCTGGCGTGTTGAAAGAAAGCGACCCTGACGGCATACCTGTGCCCATGCTCATGCCAGCGGCCACAGATGGCCGACTCTTCGCGCGACTGGGCATCCAGACCTACGGATTTCTGCCCATGCGACTGCCCGCTGACCTGGATTTCGCTTCGACCATCCACGGCCCGAATGAACGGGTAACGGTGGAGGCCATATGGTTTGGAGCAGACGCGTTTTACCGGTTGCTCCAAAGCTACGGCCGCACGCCCTAGCCAGGCCTGGTTTACACTGGAATCTGTTTGACGTGGTATAGGGGGTATGCTAGAGTAAACCCACCTATTTCACGTAATCACCGAGGAATTTATCGGAGGTAGCAGAGCATAGCTAGACAGTATCGGGTTAATGAGCGGATTAACAGCCCCACCGTAAGAGTCATCGGCGACAATGGGGAACAGCTCGGTGTGATGGAAGTTGCACGTGCTCTCCAACTCGCGCGAGACGCCGAAGTGGATTTGGTTGAGGTTGCTCCAAACTCGGATCCTCCTGTTTGCAGGCTCCTGGACTACGGAAAACTCCTATACCTGACCTCTAAGAAAGAACGCGAGTCCAAAAAGGGCCAGAGGAGCACCGAGCAGAAAGAGGTGCGTTTCCGGCCGAACATTGGTACTCACGACCTGGACGCTAAGACTCGCAAGATTCGCGAGTTCATAAGCGACGGTTCCAAGGTCAAACTTACGGTCCGTTTCCGCGGGCGCGAGGCTGCCCACCAGCAGTTGGGACTTTCCGTCCTGAAGCGAGTGGCAGACGAACTGAAAGACGAAGTAAGACTGGAGCGCCCACCCTCAATGGAAGGACGGGCGTTGTCCATGGTGCTAATACCAGCCCTTACCAGCGCTGAAAAGGGCGAGAAAGACGCACCAAACGATAATAATCAGGGACAAGTAGAAGAACTGGCAGATGCCAAAACTTAAGACACACAAAGGGGCCAAGGCCCGCATTCACGTAACCGGCACCGGCAAGCTGATGCGACGCAAGCGCATGAGCAGCCACCTGCGCCGCAAGAAGCCCACCAAGGTAACCAGAAAGTACGCTGATAAGTTGGCAGTTGACGCTTCGGATTACAAGCGCCTGCACAAGATGCTGCCCTACGGGTAAGCCTCTTAACCGACTTAGCTGAATATTTCCCCAAGTAACTTCAGTCCGGAGAGCAACCCTTGTCTAGAGTAAAACGTGGCGTTACTAAGCACGCCCGCCACAAAAAGATACTAAAAGCTGCTAAAGGTTATAGCGGCTCATCGTCGCGCAACTACAAGTGGGCCAAGGAAGCTGTACAGCATGCCTGGGCCTACGCCTATCGCCACCGCCGCGAACGCAAAGGTGAATTCCGTCGCCTTTGGATCGTCCGCATCGGTGCTGGTTGCCGCGAAGCGGGGACCACTTACAGCCAGTTCATGCACGGCCTGAAGCTGGCCGGTATCGAACTAGACCGCAAGATACTGGCTGACATCGCAGTGCGCGACCCGCAGGGTTTCGCCAAGTTGGTGGAGACCTCCAAGGAACAACTGGCCGCAGCGTAGCCAGTCTAAAATGACAAAATAAAAACCGGGGTGTGAATCACACCCCGGTTTTTTGTGCCTACTTTAAAGTGACTGCTGATCTACTTACGGGCAAATCCGTAGTAAGTGTCGTTGTCCAGAATGCGAAGCAGCCGCTCTTCAGTTATGACAATAGGGCGAACCGGTGTGGCCCACTTTTCTGTCAACTCATAGTGCAGGTCAGTCAATGACATGGGCCGATTGTTCCGTGCCAACAGCGTCCGGAAGACGATCTCCTGCACCGGCATGTCAGACCGGATGAAGCTGGAGTCGTTCTTGGCGTTCTGAGAAATCTCGCGAATCAGGCTCTTCATGTCGCCCAGTTCGCCGATGGTCTTTGACTTGGACGGGCTGGCTGCGGTCAGTCTACCGGCCACCAGATGAACTGGAGAGCGCTCCAATTTATCCAGCTTATCGGCGCTGATCAGAAACAAAGGGTTCTCCATCTCCGGTTGTTCTTCTTCTACTACCTCTTCGGCCAGTTCTTCGGCATTAGAGTCCTGTGTCGTCATACTTGCACCTCTTCGTTCCAATCCAACATGATTATCTGTACCACTTCGCCTGCATCCTTCCCCGACAGGTCCTCGGGGCACACCGCCAGGCCATTGGCCTTGGACATGGATGTCAGTATATTTGAGCCCTGTGGGCCGGTGGGAGTGGCTTGGTACTTGCCGTCTTTCAGCTCCACTTCCACCCTGGCGTACACGCGGCGGCCGTCTTCATTCCTGATGGAGGAGGTCAACACCCCCTCTACCATGGGACGGGGAATCCTGCTCTTGCCCAACATGGTGCGAATGGCCGGCCTGGCGAACATCTCAAAGGCCACCATGGCGCTTACCGGGTTGCCGGGTAGTCCCAACAACGGGATATTCTTGCCACTGGGGCCGTTCAGGTGTCCAAACGCCAACGGTTTTGCCGGACGCATACGAACCGACCAGAAATTCATCTCGCCGCGTTCGTTTAGTACATCTTTAACGATATCATAGTCGCCCTTGGAAACACCCGCCGAAGTGATTACCAGATCGGACCCGGAAGCGGCCTCCAACTTGGCGTTCAGATCGGCCAGATTATCTCTGGCGATGCCCAATATCCTTGGAACACCTCCGCTGGCCACAACCGAGGCGGCAACGCTGAAGCTATTTGAGTCGTATATCTTGCCGCCGGATAAAGGAGTTCCGGTGGTTTCCAGTTCGTCGCCGGTGGCCAAAACCGACACTACCGGGCGTCTGATGACCTTTACTGTATCCATGCCCAGAGAGGAGATGACACCGACCTCAGCAGCCCGGACAACCGTCCTTTTTTCCAAGACCAGCATCCCGACACTGACGTCCTCTCCCGCGGGTCGGACGTTGCAGCCAAAGGGCATGTCAGCGAATATGGCCACCTGATCCAGGGGTTTGCCCTCCCGTTTCCGCTCAACCTCATCAGTCTCTTCAAACGGGATGACCGTGTCTGCGCCATCGGGAACCGGAGCTCCCGTCATGATCCTGATGGCTGTACCGGGAACAACGGTCTTATCTGGCATCTGACCAGCGGCCACGATGCCAATGACTGACAGATTACTTGGCTTCTCCTGGGACGCACCGGAGATATCACTTTGGATCACCGCGTAGCCGTCCATTCCCGAGTTTGCCAGCGGCGGCAGCGCCAAAGGAGCGTGAATATCCTCCGCCAGCACCTGGCCCATGCAATCCAACAGGGGCTTTTCCTCAGCCTCAAGGGCTTGGAAGCTGGCGATCACCCGCTCAAAAGCCTGCTCGACACTGAGCATGTCCTCAGAGGCGGCGGCATGGCCGTGGGAGTGGGGAGCCTCGTGGTGGTGACCGTGATTGTGACTAGTCATATGCCTACCGAGGCGGGTCAATTAAGCCCGCAGCGTTACCTTTAATTCCCGGTCCAAGGTCTTCAAAAGACCGTCCAAGGACTTGTTGACCTCTTCGTTGGTCAATGTCCGGTCCCTAGCTTGAAAGTATACGTGAAAAGCCAGGGACTTGGAGCCTTCCGCGATGTTATCGCCCGCATAAATGTCGAACAATTCAGAGTGGTGAACTCCGCGGTGGCGGGTAATCACCCGGGTAACCTGTCCCGCAGACACCTCTGCAGGCATGACCAAAGCCAAATCTCTGGTAGCAGAGGGGTATCTAGTTAATGCCTCAAAATTCCGCTGCGATTCCGGCAGGGCAGCCAAGATCGGCTCAAGGTATAGCTCAAATGCGGCCACTTGGGGTGACTCCAATCCCAAGCGTTCCATGACCACCGGATGGATCTCACCGACCATGCCCACTATGGAGTCGACCGCCTTGATAACAGCGCACCGTCCAGGGTGGAAGGTGGGATCGTCGGCCGGTTCGTAGGTTACGTCTACGCTCAGCCGGTCAAACACCAACTCCACAACGCCCTTGGCGTCGTAGAAATCCATATTATTCTCGTCCTCCAGCCAGGAAGGTTCATGCCGAAGCCCGGCCAGCACTCCGGTGACGGTCTCCCGTTCTTCGGGCAGATCGTCCTCACGAGGACCGAAGACCCGGCCAGCCTCGAACAAGCGGAACGGGCCGATGCTGTGGCTTTGGTTTGCGGCCAAGGTGCTCAGGACGCTGGCCCGGAGGGTGGTCCGGAGGTATTCCCGGTCAGAACTCATCGGGTTGGCCACTTTCAGCGGCAGCGCATCAGCATTTAGCTGTCCCACCTGTTCCAACTGCTGCAGTGTTACCAACGGGTAGTTGATCACTTCTTGGATACCAGCGGAAGCCAGCAGGTCTTTAACCCGATCACGCAGGTTCATCACGGGAACCGGTTGCTGGAAGGGAATGGGGCTGGAGAGCATCGTCGTGGGAACGGATTCATAGCCAATGATCCGCACCACTTCCTCAACCAGGTCCTCTTCGATGGTCACGTCGTTGCGCCAGTAGGGAACGGTCACTTTGAGAGCGGCTTCACCGTCGATCTCCCAGGTGAATCCCAGAGAAGTCAGGGTCTTCTGCGTCTGCTTCAGGTCCACATCCATGCCCAGCATCCGCCTGATCTTGGCGCTGGTCAGAGGCACCACCGGAGGTTCTGCCCCTTCTTCAGACACGATATCGACGATGCCAGGTGCAACGGTCCCACCGGCAACCTCTTGAATCAAAGCCGTGGCCCGTCGCAAGGCAATGGGCGCCAACTCGGCACGCAGACCCTTCTCAAACCGTAGGGTCGCCTCGGTGCGCAGTTCCATAGACTGGGCTGTCTCCCGATTGTTGGCTCCGTTAAAGGTCGCCGATTCCAGGAGCACGTTCACGGTGTTATCGCTGATCTCGCTGTTGGCCCCACCGATGACGCCGCCCAAACCGATAGCATCGTTCGCGTCGGCGATGACCAGGTTCTCGACACTCAATGTACGCTCAACATCGTCCAACGTGGTCAATTTTTCGCCAGGCCGCGCGCGCCGAACGATTACAGTGGCATCCTTGATCAGGTCATAGTCGAACGAGTGCAGCGGCTGGTTGTATTCCAGCATGACAAAGTTGGTAACGTCCACAACGTTGCTTATGGGCCTCAGACCAGCCTTGACCAACCGGTCCTGCAACCACTGGGGAGAGGGTCCAATCTTGACCCCCTGTAACAGGCTGGCGGTATACCTACGGCACAAGTCAGGGTCGGCCACGCTAATCTTGACCTGTTCTGCTATCGGCGCTCCCGATTCCTGGTAACTGACCTCGGGTTCTGACACCTTCTTGCCGGTTATGGCCCCGACTTCATAGGCCACACCCAGGACCGACAGGCAGTCCAGTCGGTTGGGGGTCAATTCCAAGTCCAGGACGATGTCGCCCAGATAATCGTCCAGAGGCAGGCCCACGGGTGCATCGTCGGGCAGCACGATGATTCCATCGTGGTCATCACCCAGACCAAGCTCGACCGCGGAACAGATCATGCCCTGGGACTCCACACCGCGTATCTTGGCGGCCTCCAGAGTCTCGTAGCGTTCCGTATGGGTGTTGTAGACGTTGGCGCCGACCTTGGCGAAGCAGATGTTCTGGTCAGCGGCAACGTTGGGCGCGCCGCAGACAACCTCCATCTCTTCAGTTCCGGTCCTCACCACGCAGAGTCGGAGCCGGTCAGCGTTGGGATGTGGTCGAACATCGGTCACATGGCCGATGAAGACCTCGGTCCAACCGCCGATGACCTCGACCTCACCAACCTCGATTCCAGCCATGGTCAGCCGGTGGGCCAATTCGGGCGCAGGCAGATCCACGTCCACGTATTGTTTGAGCCAGCTAAGGGGTATTTTCATCTGTTATCTCATTCATGAGCGGTGCCCAGGTTCGGTTGGGCGCCGCAAAACGGCAGTCTTCAGCCTGCCAGTTGATTCTGTTACTAGAATTGGCGCAGGAAACGAAGGTCGTTGGAATAGAAGTGACGGATGTCGTCGATCCCGTATTTCAACATGGCGATACGCTCCGGGCCCATGCCAAAGGCGAAACCGGTGTATTTCTCGATGTCGTAACCAACCCCTTCCAACACCTTGGGGTGAATCATCCCAGCACCCATGATCTCGATCCAGCCACTGTCGCGGCAGATCCGGCAGCCATCGCCGTCACCCTGACAGGCAAAACAGTCGATGGACATATCCACACCGGGTTCCACAAAGGGGAAATAGTCACAGCGGAAGCGGATCTTCCGTTCTTCGCCGAACATCCGGCGGGCGAATTCGTACAGAGTGCCCTTGAGATCGGCAAAGGTTATGCCCTCACCAACGGCCAAGCCTTCCACCTGGTAGAAATGCCACTCGTGGGTGGCGTCGGTGGCCTCATAGCGGTAGCACTTGCCAGGAACGACCACTCTGATGGGCGGCTCCCGGTTCTCCATGACCCGGGCCTGCATCGGGGAGGTGTGGGTCCGTAGCAGCATGGCCTTCTGTTCTTCCGGGTCGTCATAGTCGACCCAGAGGGTGTTCCACATATCCCGCGCCGGATGGCCCTTGGGGATGTTCAGCATCTCAAAGTTGTAGTGGTCCCACTCAACCTCAGGGCCTTCTACAACTCCAAAGCCCATGGCCACAAATGCGTCGCAGATCTCTCTAACGATCTGAGTGGTCGGGTGCAATCGGCCTTCGAGGGCGGGGCGACCAGGCAGGGTGACGTCCAAACGGTCTCGACTGGCCGAAAGGTTCAGAGCCTCTTCATTGACCTGCCGGACGCGCTCTTCAAGGCGTTCTTCTAGGGTGTTTTTCGCTTGGTTGGCCAGCGCACCGACGGTCTTACGCTCTTCCACTTCAAGGGAAGCAAGGCCGCGCAGTACGGTGGTCAAAGTGCCACGACGCCCCAGATATGTAACACGCCATTGGTCGATAGCTTCCAGATCCTGAAGGGAATCCAACTCCGCCGAGGCGGTGCCGATGATCTCTTCGATGCTCTGAGCTGAGGGAGGCTGAGTTGAGGGTTCGGTCAAGCTAGGTGTTCCTCCAGGGGTCTAGTGGCGTGGCGACTGGTCGTGCGGTGACTGATTACCGATAAAGCACGCAACAAACAATTATAGAAACCGCCTATCGCAGGGTCAAGACGGCCAGGCACGGCTCCGACTTTATTCACAGACCTAACTCAACGGCAGACCGCCTGCCTGTGACACAGAATTTTTGTCTTAGAACAATTGCTCTGATGACGTGGTTATTGATTACCGAGACTAATGAATGGCGGTTAGGCGGCCCGGCTGCTCGCCAGTCCAAAAATCCAACAGGACAGACCTAAACGGGATGAATCGTGAATTGGTTCCGTCTTAAAAACTGTATCAAATGCCAAGGCGACCTGGCTTCCGACGAAGGCGATTGGATCTGCCTGCAATGCGGCACCTACTACTATACCGGGTTGTACCAGGTCCATTCTCCCATTGATGACAGCCAGCGAACACCGGCATCAATGGCTCCCAACGGCAGTTTTGACCAACCGACCCAGAAGACCGCAGACGTCGTGAGAGCGCCATTGCTCCAATATTTTACCAAACCCAACCCACTTAACGGATTGGCTCCCAGAACAGCCGTAACGGCGCAGATGGGCGCAGCGGTGGCATCTTAATGTCTAGCTCAACGCCCGACGTTCCAGAAAGTCCGGCACTGTTGGCCCTGGACGCTGGGGTGAGAGAGACCGGCTGGGCTATGTTCAAAGACGGCCAGGTGATCGAAAGCGGAGTCACCGGACTCTCAACCAGGCGCAAAGTTGAACCGGAGGTGCGGGTCACCCACCTGCTCCAATCCCTGGACGAACTGGCCGACAAATGGGAGCCGCAGATCATCGCCCTCTGCCAACCCAGCGGCATCAACTGGCCGGTGCCGGCCCTGGACCTGCTGGTGACTTCCCTGATCCAATGGTCGGCCACCCGCGACCTGCCCCAGTTTTCCTACACGGCCCAGGAGGTCAGGACCGCCATCGCTGGGCATCCCAACGCTTCTCGGGACCAGCTGGGCTACGCCACCATGTTGCTGTTGGGACTGATCGGACAGGGACGCTCCACCCACGAATGGGAAGCTATCGCCGTGGGACACCATCACCTAACCCGAAGCAGCCAAAACTTAGGCTCTCAGGCCAACGCCGCCTGACCCAAATATATCGTTGAACGGCTAATGGTTCTCAGCGTCGACGTAGGTTTTCTCGCCAGCGGCGATGGGCACCGTTAGCCGGTTCTCCGACGGCGGTATGGGACAGCTCCAATTG
>PVBE012355299.1_pt1 | contig 15357 bp, 9 predicted proteins | sample 1631181 | NCBI WGS metagenome assembly PVBE01 (sample SAMN08397723, study PRJNA350692) | Marine metagenome, whole genome shotgun sequencing project. | isolation source: water | place: Pacific Ocean | collected 2012-04 | reverse complement strand
CGTTGTCCAGGCCGTCGCAGACCTCCTCGGCGCCGGGGTGGCGGGCCGCGAGGGCGTCGTCGCAATCGCCGTCCCCGCAGGCGGTGAAGCCATCGCCGTCGCCGTCGAGTTCGTCGTCGGGGAGGGCGCCGTCGCAGTCGTTGTCCAGCCCGTCGCATTGCTCGTCGGCGCCGGGGTAGCGCGTGGGGTCGCCGTCGTCGCAGTCCAGCAGCGCAACGGTGCCATCCCCGTCGACGTCGGTGAGGGGGGCTGATTCGATGAGGAAGAAGCCAGCCGAGCCGCCCCGATCGGGCTGGTCGTAGCCGGGCACCGACACCACGACGTCGATGCGGCCGTCGCCGTCGACGTCGCGCCAGGGGAGCAGCTCCCAGCCGACCTGTTCGCCAGATCGGGCGCCCTGCAGCGTCCACGTCGCGATGTCGCTGATCGTGGCCTCCCCGCCGTCCCAGGGGATGTCGGCCGACGCGAGGAAGGAGACCGTGCCGGGGGTGTGGGTGCCGTCGGCGGACTCGGCGCCCGGTGAGCCGATCAGGAGGTCGGGGTAGCGGGTCTCGCCGTCGGTGGTGGTCCAGAACACCGGGACCACGGCCTGCCCCGCGAAGTCGCCGGCGACGCTGCCGTGGAGCTGCACGGCGGCGGCGTCGGGGAGCTGCAGGCCGGGGGTGATCGATCCGCCCGGGAACAGAGCGACGACGCCGCGCGCCGAGCCGGCGTTGGGGAGGCCGAGGAGCACGTCGGCGCAGCCGTCGCCAAGGTAGTCGTTGAGGCCGACGGCCTTGACGCGTGCGGTGGACAGGGGGCCCTCGGTCTCGATGTGGTCCACGCTGAGGATGTCCCCGCCGTCGGGCCAGCCGCCGCCGTCGTTGACGAGGAAGGTGAGGTTGCTGCCGATGTCGCCGGTCATCACGTCCAGGTCGAGATCGCAGTCGATGTCGATGAGGGCGACGTTGAGGCCCAGCTTCGGCTTGGCCGGGCCCGACGTGATGCCCGGCTGGTCCTCGGACGTGAAGAAGTCGGCTCCGCCGGGGAAGAAGCGGACGAGGCCGTAGCCGTCGGGGTTGCCCGCGACGACGTCGTCGATGCCGTCACCGTCGAGGTCGCCGACCGCGAGGGCGGCCCCGAGCAGCTGCGTGGTGTGCAACAGGGAGCGGTCGGTACACTCAGCCGCCGCGCCAGCCGACGATGAGGCGAAGAAGACGCCGCTGCCGTCCCAGAACTCGGAGTCGCCGGGGGAGCCCGCGGCGAGGTCGTCGGCTCCGTCGTCGTTGAAGTCGCCCACGGCGACGCGGTATCCGAGCAGGCGGCCGTCGAACGCGCCCCCGCAGACCTCGGTCGAGGCGGTCAGCACGAGCGGGAGTTCGTCGGTGAGATCGATGCGCGTGACCGCCCCCCGGGTCTGGCTCCCGCGCCACGGGGTCCCGAGGTAGAGCGAGCCGTCCGAGCCGACCGCCATGCCCCCGCCAAACCAGGGCGACGCAAGCTGATCGTTGGCTTCCCCGACCGCGATCAGCGGCACATCGTCGAGCCCCACCAGCACCTGCCCCTGGAGCACGAGGGCGACTGCGGCCAGCAGCCCAACCTGCCAATGACGTTTGCGGCGCGGGAGGACGAGGAGCAGGAGGAACGCGAGCGAGGCGGGGGGGGCGGGGCCCGTGGCGGAGCAGGTCCAGCCGCCGGGCCAGTCGGAGCTGCCGTTGCAGTCCTCGTCGGCCGGCTCGGGGCCATCCTGGGCGAAGGGATGGACCGTCGGATCGGCGTCGTCGCAGTCGATCTCCATGTCGATGCAGTTGAGGCTCCCCGGCACGCCGTCGCCGTCGCCGTCGAAGCCGTCGTCGGGGACTCCGTCGCAGTCGTTGTCGATCCCGTCGCAGACGATCTCGTCGCCCTCGGCGGGCACCCGGTCCGGGTCGGCGTCGTCGCAGTCGCCGTCGCACTCGGTAACCCCGTCGGCGTCGTCGTCCAGCTCCAGCGGATGGAGCACGTCGTCGCAGTCGTCGTCCAGACCGTTGCAGGCGATCTCGTCGTGGTCCGGCGAACGGAGCGGGTCGGCGTCGTCGCAGTCTGGGCTGTCGGGATCGCACTCGGTGCGGCCGTCGCCATCGTCGTCGGTCTCATCGGCGGGCACCGCGCCGTCGCAGTCGTCGTCCAGGCCGTTGCAGATCTCGGGTTGATCGGGGCTGCGGTCCGGGTCGAAGTCGTCGCAGTCGTCTTGTTCGAGGCTTCCGTCGCCGTCGCTGTCGACCCGCTGCTTGTCCCGGTGAACCACCCGCAGCGGCGCGCCGTCTTCCCCGCGCGCCCCGTGGGCGTAGCCGAGGCCGTCCAGCAACTGCGTCCCAAGGTCCGCGATGGCGTCCAGGTCTGCGGGCTCCTCAGCGGTGCGGGACAGCCGCAGGAGCTTGTCCAGGGGCCAGCCCGAGACGAACTCCATGACCAGGTAGAAGCCGTCCTCGAAGCGGTCCAGTTCGATGATCTGGACGATGTTGGGGTGCTGCAGCTGGGCCGCGACCCGCGCTTCGTCGATCAGACTCTGGAGCGCCTCGGCCTCGTCGTCGGACGGACGGACGAACTTGATGGCGACGCGCCGGACGAACCCCGCGGGGCCCTCCTGGCGGGCGAGGAACACCTCGGCCATGCCCCCGGCGCCGATGCGCTCGAGGAGGAGATAGCGCCCGAGTCGTTCGCCCGGACGGGGCACTAGGGGCCTCCGCTCAGTCCCAGTGGAACGTCAGATCGGCGCGGGAGAAGAAGGTGAATTCCGTCTCTCCGGGAAGGAACAGCCCGCCGACGATGATGTCGCCGCGGAACTTCTTGAACTCGATGCCCACGCCGGTGCTGGCGGCGACGTCCACGGCCACGTCCGAGGGGGTGATCGTCTGCACGACCTCCGTCTCGAAAGGGTCGTCCGCGTCGCCGGAAGCCTGGCGCGTGGTCGAGATGTCGCGGCCGCCGACCACGGAGCTGCGGATGCCGGCGCGAACCAGCAACCACGGCATCGCTCGGTACTCGGCGCCGATGCTGATCTCCGGGAGCGCCATGCTCACGTCGTCGGTCGTGAACTGCTCGATGCCGTCCGTGACCGAGATCGTGTCGATGACCTTCAGGTTCTCAACCGACAGCGCCGCCGTGCCATTGACCAGCAGGTCGCCGCCGCGCCACGCCAGGCCCACGCCGAGCTTGACGTTGTTGGCCGAGGCGTTGCGCTGGGCGTTCTCGGCGTCCGAATCGGGGGCGACGAGGTTGTCGTCGAAGCGGAACACACCAAAGGCGTGGTCGAAGGTGACGCCGGGGCTCACGACGAAGCCCTGCTCGATGTCGCCGATGTGGAGGCGGGCGCCGGCGCCGAGGCGCATGTCGCGGTCCATCGACACGATGCGATCCACCGTCTCGGGCGGGTCGGACGCCTCGTTGAAGCCGGTCTGATCGTTCCACGCGGTGGCGTAGGTGACGCGCACCCAGCCCTCGCCGCGGAAGCGATCGGCGAGCGAGCCGCCGGACAGGCCGACGGTGCCGCTGATGAGGTGCGTCTGCGCCTTGCTGATGATCTCTTCGACGTTCGTGTCCTGGTCGGAGTCGTCGACGATGTACTCGCGGGTGGCGCCGCCGGCGTAGTAGAGGTTGAAGCCGAGGCGGAGCTTGCTCCACGGGTTGCCGAACGACAGGAACAGGTCCGCGGGGAAGCGGAGCGGAGCGCTCACCTCCGCCGGTCCGTCGGGTCCCTCCAGCGGGCCCCCCGGTCCTTCGGGCATGTACGCGCCGAGCACGGGCAGGAACGCGTTGCCGAAGCCGTAGTTGGCGGGGCTGCGGTTGAGCACGACGCCGAGGGTGACCTCGTCGGTCAGCCCGATGAAGGCGCCGCCGTGGGGGTCGAAGCCGGTGATGCCGCCGCCCCGGGTGACCCCGAGACTGAAGAAGACGCGGTTGTCGTGGACCGACGCCAATGCGGGGTTCATGAAGAGGTTGCTGGCGTCCTCAACCAGGAGTTGGCTCCCCCCGAGGGAATCCAGCCGGGCCTCTTGGGCCTGGGCGAGCGTCGGAACGAGGAGCAGCGCAGCGAGAAGAAAACAGCGTGTTCGAGGCAAGGGGTCCCTCCGCTGCGGAGATTACCCCAGGTTCACCGCGACGAAGCGGTTGCTCCCTCGCCCGATTGTTGCCGCATGGCCCGGTGGAAGCGCGCAACGCGCTCTCGGGTGCCGGCCCATTCGCGCATCAGCGCGTCGACGTCGGGCAGATCGGAGCGGGGCATGTAGTTGTCGATCGCCATCGCGTGGCCCTCGACATCGCGGAAGACACTGTCGATCGGATCCCGCTTGCCCTCGGGTGAGGAGACGTAGCGCCACAGCTGGGCCATGGAGGTCTTCATCTCCTCGGCGCCGCTCATCAGCTCGTCGCAGACCTCGCCCTCGCAGGTCCTGACCATCATCGTCAGGAGCGTCATCTCCGCGAGCAGGCCGTCGAGCGCGACGGACTCATCTGGATGGGCTTTGTGGGCCCGGGCGCGGTAGTCCGCGGCGGACGCGGAGCTGGCAAACAAGAGCCCGAGGAGGGCTGCCACAACGAGGGAACTGCGCTTCATGGATCTCCCCATATCGGTTGCAGTGTGATGCTTCTTCAATGGAAATCCAAGGGTCGCCCCGGACCCTGGCCGGTCAGAACAGCATGTCCATCTCGTGCAGTTCGGGGGTGCCGACGGGCGCGGTGACGCTGAACCGGAACTCCACTTCCTGCTCCCCGCCGTCCTGCACGGCGAGCTGCCACTCGAGCATCCCCGACTCGCCGTCGCCGTCCTGGACCACGTCCAGGGGCTTGACGGTGACGCGGTCGATCTCGCTGACGTGGAGCTGATCCTTCAGCTCCACGAGGGCGTCGCGGCCGGTGAAGTTGGCCACGCGGATGCGGAAGTGGAACGTGTAGCGGACCGTCTTGCGGGCGGGGCCGATGTACTCCTGCTTGCGAGCGAGCAGCTGGCGGTCGACGCGGACGCGGTCGTCGGTGCCGAAGGCGAGCTCGAACTCCTCGCCGGGCACGACCGCGCCGATGGTGGAGCTGCCGACGTAGTCGCCATCGACGTAGGTGGCGACCGGTCCGGGGAGCAGCGGCACGGTGCCGTCGTAGGCGACGCGGGCCCGGCGGAAGACCTCGGGGACGAGCTTGGGTACCGCCGCCAACTCGATCGTGGTGGCGAACGTCTGGGTGCCGACGGGGATGCGCTGGGCGCTGCCGTCGCCGGCGATGGTGCGACGGCCGGGGACCGCGAACACCACCGCGCCGGAGCCCTGCACCGCCGCTTCCATGCGGCTGTCGAGCAGGCCTCCGGTCGAGGCGGTGGTGGAGCCCTCGTCGGGGGCTTCGGAGTATCCGCGGCCGGCGTCCAGGCTGGAGCCGACGTCGCCGCCGTACCAGCCGTCGCGACCCAGGTACCAGGGGTTGATCTCGGGCATCGAGCCGGACGAGCTGGGGTTGGCGGTCGACAGCAACAGGGCCGCGTCGGTCCAGTCCTCCTGGGTGCTCTGGGTGACGACGCCCTGGTACTCGAACTCGATCTGCTCCCCCGTCAGGCGGGCGTTGTAGGACGGCGTCCAGCCGGCCCCCCAGACCTGGTAGCGGAGGGCAACGTCGACGCTACCGGGGCTGTCCACGGCGAGCTCGACGCGGACCTTCTGTCCGGTGGCGAGGGGGTTGTCGAGCTTGACCAGGAGCGGCTGCAGTTCCTCGTCCAGTTCGCCGACGCGCTCTTCCTGTTCGCGAAGCTGCCGGGCGATGTCGCGCTCGGCTTCGCCCACGTAGTCGAGGGTGGAGCGGACCTCCTGGAGGTCGGCGCGGGTCTGGCCGTCGACGGGGCCGGACAGGAGCGTGCCGCGGAGGTAGGCGCGCTGGGCCAGGAGTGACTCGATGCGGTCGCGGATGCGGCCGAGCTCCTCGGTCTTGACCAGGGCCTCGGCGCGGATCGCTTCGCTCCGGTCGGACTCTTCGACCTCGCCGCTGGCGGACAGCAGCTCGACCCCGACGATGCGGGCGGGTCCGTCGCGCAGGCCGGCGTGCAGGGAGTCGGGGGCGAGCACGAAGGGGAGACCTTCGAAGGTGACGCTCTGGGTGCCGGCCTCGAGGTCGGCGGATAGCTTCCGCGTCACGAGGGCGCGGTCGCGGAAGACGGTCACCTCCTCGACGTCGGAGTTGGCCTCCAGCGGGAGGGGGGGCGGCGCGTAGCTGCCGTAGGCGTTGTACTCGACGGCTGCCGGCGACGGTTCGGAGAGGCGGTCCTCGACCTCGTCGAGGTCGAAGCTCAGCTTCATACGGCTGTGTGCTTCTTCGGAGAAGTCGGCGCCTCCGGCAAGGGAGGACGTAGGGATGACGAGCAGCGCGCACAGCGCCGCCATCGCGGGTCGAAGGTCGAATCCAGGCATAGGGCTCCAGCCGGGGGCGCACGGGTACCACGCGGTCGGACAGCAAATGTTCCCGGGGGTTCCCCGAACGGGTTAGCTGGCGGAGTCGTCGTCGTCCGCGGCGTCGTCATCGTTCGCCGGCGTGTCGTCGTCGTCGCCGTGCAGCCAGGGTGGGTAGCAGCCCGCCAGGAGCAGGACGAGCACGAGCAGGGAACAGCGGGCGAGCACGAACCCAGGGTACTGAAGACTTGGCTACGATCACTACGTGCGGGGACCCTGGATGGCAGCGCTGATCGTCGTCGGCTGCCTGACCTGCGGGGCCGCGGCGGCCCAGACCGAGGGGCCGACCCCGCAGGAGCTGGTGCACCAGGCGCTCGAGTTGATCGACGCGGACAAGGCCGCCGAAGCGCTGGGGCTGCTGGACCAGGCCGTAGCCGACGCACGACCGTTCCACCAGGCGCTCTACCACCGCGCCCGCTGCCTCTGGATTCTCGGGGACGGTGATGCCGCGCTGGCCGATCTGGACGCCTACGAGGCCGGCCAGATCACCGACGCCGAGCGCATCCGGTCCCAGTCGCTGCGAGCAGAGATCGACGCCGCCCGCGCCCCCCCGCCGCCCGAAGAGGCACCCCCTCGGACCACCCGCCGCTCGATCCCCCCGGGGCTGGGCTTCGGGTTGACCTTCGGCGGCGGCCTCGCCACGGGGGCCGGAGGAGCGCTCGCGATGTACGGCATCGGTGAGGGGGACGCTGGCAACGACACGATGGACTGGGAGCGGTGGAACGCGGGCCGCACCCCCTACGGCATCGGCATGGGCGTGATCGCCGGAGGAGCCGCCTCCATCGCCACCGGCATCGTGCTCGGCACCATCTCGCGACCGCCTCCCGCCGCGGTGGCCGTGGTGCCGACCGATGGCGGGGCCTACGCGACCTTCGCGCTGCCCTGGTGATGAGCGACGGCGCGGATCCTACCGGTCTGCTCCCTGCGGTAGCCTCCAGGGGTGCGAACGCGGGCATGGATGGCAGCAGCGGTGGGCGTGATGGTGTTGCTGCCGACGGCAGCGGTCCTCGCCAAGAAGGCCGCCGGCCCCGCGTTCGTCGGCACCCAGGTGCGCACCCAGGACCCCGTCACGATGGAGCGCGGGCTGAGCCGCGCCGAGCTCTCAGTGCTCCGAACGATGCGAAGCCGCGAGGCGCTGTGGCTGTTCGTCGCCCCGTCGCGGGCGGAGTGGGACAAGGACGTCGCCGAGGGGCTGTCCGAAGCGCTCGCCAAGTCGCCCGCGTTGTTCCGCACGTGGGCCTCGTTCCTGCCGCCCACCATCGGCCGCGCCGGCCCCGACATCGCCGGCGGGTTGCTCCACGTGGAACTGCCCGACAGCCGGGGGCGGGGGCTCCTCGGCGTCTACATGCCCCCGCTGATCAACGACGGTCGGCGCGGCACCGCGCTGCTGAACAGCCCCGAGCCCAACCGCGGCCGCTTCGTCTCCGGCGTGGACGTGGGACGCGCCTCCGATGGGGCCGACCGCATGCTCCGGGGCCTGTTCCTCCCTTCGTGGCCCGGTGGCCTGGGCCGCACCGGTCTGGCCCAGGTCCCGCTCCGCCCCCTCCCGGATGGGGGCGAGGGCTCCCTGACGCTGTACCGCGGCGACGTGGGGGAGGAGCACGGCGAAGCGTTGTGGGACCTGGCGGGCTCCCGACAGATCCCCCTGGAGCCGATGGAGACCTTTCCTCGGAAGCTGGCCGGGATCGGCGACCTGCTCCGCAGCATTCGCCTCGATCGCTCGACCGTCGTCGCCGACGAGGGCACCGCGGTGACGTACGCGCTCGCGGCGAAGCACTGGACCGTGGAGGAGCGGCCGGTTCGGCACCCCACCCGCTACGCGGCGATGTCGGCCCCCATCGCCGTCGACCTGGACGGCACCGAGCACGCCGCCGCCCTGGGCGTGGTCGCCTTCTACACCCCGTTGCTGATGCGGGCGGACGAGGCTGCGGCGTGGCTGAACGTGGACGGCCGCGAGTTCGCCCTCGCTGTGCACCGCGGTGAGCTCCCGTTCTTCCGCGACGGCGGCGAACTGTGGTTCCTCCGAGGTTGGCTGCAGCGCTGGAAGGCCGGCGAGGCGATGGAGGTGGGGCGCAAGCCGATGACCCCGGAGCAGGCCGCCGACCAGGCGAGGGCGTGGTCCAAAGGCAAGCTTCGCGGCATCGACCGCGCCGCCGAGGGACCCCTCCCGCAACGGTTCGTGCCCATCCCCGAATCCGAGCAAGCCGAGCTCGTGGACGAGCGGCTGACCGTTCGCGCGGTGGTCGACCGGGAGGATCTGACCGCCTGGCTCAAGCGGTTCGAGCCGACCCTGAAGCCCGGGGATCGGGAGCCCGCCTGGACGCTGACCGAGGTCGATGACGCCGCGGAGCTGCCGGTGACGTTCTCCCTGGAGCAGGCGAGCGAGCCTGAGCGGGCGGCGGCCTCCTCCACGTCGGCCTCCGGCGGCTGGACCGCCCGCGGCTCGACCGGAACCGCGGGCGCGGCGACCGCGACGTCCGAGGACGACGAGGCCGCGGGGGTCACGGCGGCGGCCTTCGACGGCGACCTGTCGCTGGCGATCCTCGACCTGTACGCGGCCGACGGGATCTGCCGGATCGGCACCGAGATCGACGCCGCGCTCTCGTTCGACGTCGGCGGCGTTCCCGAGGGGCGTTCCGCCAAGCTCAAGGTCGAGTGGGACCTCGTTCAGGACGGCCGCTGGATCAAGACCAGCAGCTTCGACGTCGAGCGTGGCGCCGGCAGCCACGAGGTCGAGTTCACCGTCGCCTGTCCCAAGGAAGAGGGCGCCGCGGAGCTGTCCCTGGCGCTGCTCCCAGCGGGCAAGGAAGGCCAGATGTTGGAGACGGCGCTCCCGCTCGAGGTGCGTCCTCCCGGCGGTCGCAGCTGGCCCGCGCTCCGCATGCCCGAGGCGAAGACCTGCCTCGGACCGGCTGCCGCCGAGGGGACAGCCGACGACGAGGGCTTCTCCATGGGGGGCTCTCAGGGGCTGACCGGCGCGCAGATCTCCTCGTCGGCCCGGGCGTTCCAACGCCAGACGCTCCGCTGCCGCGAGGGCCGCTCGGTCTCCGGCACGGTGCAGCTGGAGCTGACGGTCGGCTGCGATGGGCGGGTCAGCAACGTCGACGTGCTCGCCGCCGGCACCGACGACTCGGACTTCGCCGACTGCGTCGCGCGCACGATGGGCTACGCGGAGTTCCCCGCGCACGATCTGCCGGATGGAGCGGTCTTCGGGCTACCGCTGCGCTTCGAGTAGGTCGGGCTAGTCGACGACCCGGAACTCGACCGCGGCCGCGCCGAGGGTCGGGCTGCTGGCCACGGCCGTGAGCACGTAGACGCCCATCGGCAGGGTCTCCAGCGGTCGGCCCTCCTCGAGCTGGGACTGGGCCTCGACCGTCCAGACGGTCCGCTCGACCTCGTGGCAGCCGGCGAACGAACCCGCGAACGCGCTCCCCACCACGGTCCACGCGGGGATCACGCACAGGTGCACGGTGGCGAAGTCGACCGGCTCGTCGCACGGGTTTCGTACGAGGCCGTAGGCGTGCACCACTTCGGCCGTCGTGAAGGTCTCACGGGGGGTGCCCTCGTTGTCCCGCACCTCGAGCAAGAACTCCAGGTCGTCGCCGTCGCAGACCGCCGGATCGGCGTCGATGGGGTCGGGCCCAAAGCCGCCGTCGTCGTCATCGGCTCCCGGGTCGTCGTCCTCCTCCAACACCTCGAAGAAGGCGGAGGCGCCCGCGAGATCGACGGACGAGAAGGCGACCGCGGCGAAGAACAGCCCCGCGGGCTTGTCGGAGATGCGGTGCACCTCGGCGAGCTGCCCGCCCGAGGGGAGGTTCCAGGTGCGCGCGCTGCGGTCGCAGGCGGCGGTGTAGTGGGTGCCGAACGGCTCCCCATCGTCCAGCTCACCCGAAATGGCGATGGCCGGGACGAGGCAGCTGTGCGACGTCTCGAGCTGGACCGCGTTGCCGCACAGGTTGCGCACACTCACCTCGACGAGCACGTCCTCGCCCTCGTCGAAGAAGCTCGTGACGTCGCCAGATTCGCTGACCGTGCGTGCGGCGACGATCAGATCAGACGCGTCGCAGTCCGTGGGCAGGCTGGGGTCGGGGACCTCCTCGGGAGGCAGCGGATCGCACGCGATCAAGAGCGCCAGTACCGGGATCCAAACCCTCACCCACCCATCTTGAACCGGGACAGACCGTTTCGGGGAACGAAAGATCTCCACAAAGGATCCACACGTGGTGGGACCGCCCATGGTGAGGTGATCCCATGCGACGTTTCGCCCCGCTCGCCGCCATCCTTCTGCTCCTCGGTTGTTACGACTGGAGCCCGGCGGGGCGCCTCGACGACGGCGGCGACGACGACGATGACGACAGCGTCGGCGCGGACGACGACGACGACTCCTCCCCGGACGACGACGACGATGACGCGGCCGACCCCTGCACCGAGGACGTCGACCCGGAGACCATCGGGCTGGACCTCGAGTGCACGGTCGAGGTCGAGGTCGAGACGGACCCGCAGCTGGAAGTGGTCTGGCAGTACGGCGTGTTCGAGACCGACGCCGCCTACGACCAGGTGATGATGACGCCGATCGTCGTGCCCCTCACGGACGACGATGGTGACGGCGTCCCTTCCCCCGGCGACGCCCGCGCGATCGTGTTCACGACCTACACGGGCGGCAACTACAGCTCGGACGGCATCCTCCGCGCGCTCCGCGGCGACGGCACCTCGCTGCTGTGGAGCCAGAACGACCCGGCCTGGCGGCTGCAGCCCGGCTCCCAGATCGCGGCCGGCGACATCGACAACGACGGCTGGCCCGAGATCGTCGGGATCCACCAAAGCGGCGTGCTCGCCGCCTTCGACCGCCTCGGCACGCCCCTGTGGTCCAGCGCCACGGCGGTGACGGGCAGCGGCGGCGCGCCGTTCCTGGCGGACATGGACGGTGACGGCACCGTCGAGATCATCCACGCCAACCAGATCTTCGACTCCGCGGGCGTGCTCCTGGGGGCGGGCGCCCACGGCACCGGCGCGACCTACAACAACACCAGCTACAGCGCGTCGATCGTGGTGGATCTGGACCTGGACGGCGATCAGGAGGTCGTCGTAGGCAACGCGCTGTACGACATCACCGGCGCGGCGCTGTGGGCCAACGGCCAACAGGACGGCTGCCCCGGAGTGGGGAATTTCGACTCGGATCCCGAAGGCGAGATCGTCGTCGTCAGCTACGGCACCCTGCGGGTCCAGGACACCAACGGGGACATCCTCGCGGGCCCCGTGTCGCTTCCCGGAGACGGCAATGGCGGGCCCCCCACGGTGGCCGACTTCGACGGCGACGGCATGCCTGAGATCGGGGTCGCCAACCTCGGCTTCTACACGATGTTCGACACCGATCTGACCCAGATGTGGAGCAACCCCACCGAGGACGACAGCTCATCGATCACGGGCAGCTCGGCCTTCGACTTCGACGCCGACGGCTCCAACGAGGTGGTGTACGCCGACGAGCACGACGTCTGGGTCTGGCACGGCGCCGAGGGGACCCTCATTCACCAGGGCCAGGGGCACGCCAGCGGCACGCTCACCGAGTACCCGATCGTCGCCCAGGTGCTCGCCGAGACCGGCCCCCCGCAGATCGTGGTGGCGAGCAACAACATGTGGTGGGAAGGCTGGACGGGCATCACGCTGCTGGCCGACAGCGGCCGCTCCTGGGTGCCCACCCGGCAGGTCTGGAACCAGCACGCGTTCCTGTCGACCCACATCAACGACGATCTTTCGGTGCCCACGAACCCGCCCGCCCCCTGGCTGGAGGATCAAGGCACCCGCAGCGCCGAGGTGACCTCGATTCCGGGGGTCTCCGCGCCCGATCTCTCGCCGGAGCTGCACGCCGTCTGCGAGGAGCACTGCACCATCCGCATCCGGGTCTCCAACGACGGCGCCGCCGCCGGTCCGTACGTGGCGAGCCTGACCGCCAACGGCTTCCCCGTGGGCACGATCGACGTCTCGAGCCACGCCAGCGGAACCCTTGGAGGGGCGCTCGATTTCGTGATCGACCCGGACGTCGTCGCGCCCGATGCGGAGCTCCAGATCCTGATCGACAGTGGCGACGACGTGGAGGAGTGCGACGAGTCGAACAACGTCATCGATGTAGATTCTCTGACCTGCGAATGATGGCGTTGATCGTAAGCACGGCCCACGCGCCGCCGCCGTGGGGGGACCCGCCGCGCGACTGGAAGATCGTGGGGATGTCCGTAGGCGACCGCCTGCGCGAGGCCCTCCCCGAGCTGATCGTGGTGCCGCCGCCCGCGGACGTGCCCGTGCTGGTCCTGCCCGACAACCTGCTCGTCAGCCGCGAGTTCGTCGACGCGTTCCTCGCCATCGCCCAGACTCGGGGCGAGGGACTGCTGCAGGCCTGCCTGGGGCCCGGCGCAGCGGCGGCCCGGTCGGCGGGGCGGTCCGCGTTCCCCGCCGGACCGGATGGGTCGCTGCCGCTGCCGATGCTGCTGTGGCAGGGGAGGCCGGGCCCGATGCCCACGACCCTCGACGAGATTCTCGAGGCCAGCCTGGAGGCCGAAGCGGTCGTCGTCGACCCGCAGGAGCAGTCCCGGGAGATCGACGTCCCCCGCGCCTACGCCGACGAGGGCAAGACCACCATCACGGCGGCCGCGTCCACCCGGATCGCCATCCACCTGCGCCACCGCACGCACCTGCTGCAGGCCAACCTGGACTGGCTCGGCGGCGAGTTCGTGCGGAACATGGGCAGGGCGAACAAGCTGATCCTCGCGCTCAAGTTCCTGTGGCAGCGGTTCCTCAAACCGGGCCCCCGCGTGCTGTTCAGCAAGGTCGGCAAGGGCTGCAAGATCCACCCGACCGCGATCGTGGAAGCGAGCAAGCTCGGCGACGGCTGCGAGATCGGCGCGTACGCGATCGTCCGGGCTTCAGTCCTGGGCCCCGGCTGCACCATCGAGGACGGCGCCCACGTGCAGATGTGCGTGTTGGATGAGGGGGCCCACGTGGGCCGCCAGACCGCCGTCTTCACCTGCTACCTGATGGAGGGCTCGCACAGCACGCAGACGATGATGCAGATGAGCGTGCTCGGGCGGCACGCCGCGACCACCCGCGCCTCCTGGTTCCAGGACACGCGCTTCGACGGCAAACACATGCGCGTGGAGCCGCCCCCCACCGAGTCCGACGCCGGCCTGCTGGACTCCGGCACGCGCTTCCTCGGCTGCGACGTAGGCCACGAGACGATGGTCGGCGCCGACGTCTTCGTCGCCGCGGGGCGCATGCTCCCGAGCCACGCCAAGGTCATCGCCGACCCCCTCCGCACCGCATCGAAGCTCGACTCCGCCATCGACGTGCTGGACGCCGGCGGCGACGTGCTCGTGGTGCGCGACGGACGCTTGGAGCCACTGACATGACGACGCTGCTCTGGCTCATGGCCGCGTACTGGTTCATCCGCGTGATCGTGGTGCGACACCGCATCGACCGCGGCTGGTTCGCCGCCGATCGCAGCTCCTGGCCCGAGCACCCCAAGGATCCGCCGAGCGTGTCGATCTGCGTACCGGCGCGGAACGAAGCGGGCTCGATCGGCGACTGCGTCACCTGCCTGCTGAGCCAGGACTGGCCGAACGTGCGCGAGCTGATCGTCATCGACGACCGCAGCGACGACGGCACCGCCGAGGAAGCGATCGCCGCGTCGATGGGCGACTCTCGGCTGCGGGTCATCCTCGGCGACGGTCCGCCCCCTGGCTGGATGGGCAAGTCCGCCGCGCTGTGGAACGCCCAGGGTCACGCCCGCGGGGACTGGCTCTTCTTCGTCGACGCCGACGTGGCCCTGCACCCGCGAGCCCTCACGGTCGCGATGGGGGCGGCCCGGCACTACGGCGCCGACATGATCAGCTGGCTCGGCCAGCTCGAGACCCGGACCTTCTGGGAGCACGTGGCGATGCCGTTCATCGGCGACCTGATCGCCCTGTTCAGCCCGCTGGTGAAGGTCAACGACCCCGACCTCGACGACTGCCTCGCCAACGGCCAGATGATCCTGATCTCCCGCAGCGCCTACGACGCCATCGGGGGCCACGAGGCGATCAAGGACTCGGTGGTCGACGACATCTCCATGAGTCGCGCGGTCAAGCACGGCGACAACCCCTACCGGTACGTCCTGTTGCAGAGCCTGGGGCTGATGCGGGTGCGGATGTACGACTCGCTCAGCGCGATCTGGGCCGGGTTTTCGAAGAACTTCTACGCCGCGGCGAAGCAGGACGCGAAGCTGCTCGGCATCCTCGTGGTGTACCTGATCCTGACCTCGATCCTGCCGGCCGTGGCGTTGGTGGGAGGCCTCGCCACGGGGAACATGGCGCTCGCCGTGCCCGCCGCCGCGGCGTTCGCCGGCACCCTCGCCTACCGGCAGGTCACCGCGACGTGGAACCCGGCGCCCGGATGGGCCGTGCTGCTGCATCCCCTGGGTGCGCTGGTCACCGTCGGCATCGTCATCGACTCAGCCCTGCAGGGGCTCGGCCTCCGCCAGCGCGTCAAATGGAAGGGTCGCTGAGCGGGCAATGCCAGGCTGACAGACCGCACCAGGGGGGCACCGATTCGTGAAGGAACAACTCCCGACCGTTCTGTACGCGGAGGACGATCCCGACGACCGCTTCCTCGCCAAGGAGGCCTGGGAACAGGACGGCGCTGCGAACCCCGTGGTGTCCCAAAACTCGGGCGTGGTCTCCGTCCATCGATCTGGGAGTTCGGTTGCGTTGTCGGATCCTGGTCCACGAGCGAGCATGACCGGATGCTTCAACTCCCGTTCGCGCTCCAGCTTCTCGTCTTGATCGTGTCGGGCTGGGTCAACCGTCGGCAACAGCTCGCAATCGAGTACCTGCTCGAGGAGAACCGGGTGCTCCGAGAGCAGTTGGGGAACCGGCGGCTGCGGTTGACCGAT
>PVBE011808716.1_pt1 | contig 15357 bp, 13 predicted proteins | sample 1631181 | NCBI WGS metagenome assembly PVBE01 (sample SAMN08397723, study PRJNA350692) | Marine metagenome, whole genome shotgun sequencing project. | isolation source: water | place: Pacific Ocean | collected 2012-04 | reverse complement strand
TCCCCCAGGGCCAGCATGCCCCTGCGGTTGTACAGGCCGGTGAGGGTGTCCTTGTTGGCCGCCTGCTCCAGCTCCGCCACGCTTCGGACCAGGTCTCGGAACATCGTGGTGAAGGGTTGGCTGAGCCCGATGTGGACCAAGGCCCAGTAGACCATGATGTAGGAAAGCAGCATGCAGACGTGGCCCGCTGCGCTGATGGGATCGGAGGGGTGAACCTGGGTGGCGAAGCAGGCGCTCGCCATGATTGCGGCCGAGATGGCTCCTCCCAGGATCAGGAGTTGGTCGCCGTGCAGTCCCTCCCGGGCCCGCCAGTGGGTGATGTGCGCACCGAGCAGCAGGGCGATGATGGCGGTCTCCGCACCCCGGGTGAAGAGCGTGGGCCCTCCCGTCGCCAGGTAGCACTGGGGGATCCACTCCGTGTGGAGGGGCATGCCCGTCAGCAGCACGCAGCCAAGGACCGTGGCCGCCATCAGCGGACCCACCTGCATGCGCCGACCGATGAAGAGGGGCGCGGTGAGCAAGGCCCCAGCGAGCCAGATCCTCGACAGCAGGGCGAGGTGCGTCGAGGCCTCGTCGGGGCTCTCGAAGAACACGTTCATGCCCTCGTGGCTCAAGGTGTGCACCACGCCCATGAACGCCACCGCGCCGAACGAGATGCCCAGCAGGAGCATGTAGTCGTCTCGGCGGATCGCTCGCGTGTTCCAGGCGATCATGGCGACGCTGGCCCCAACCGCGACGCCGAACATCTCCAGCAGGCTGTGGAAGAGTAGGTAGTTCTGGGTGAACAGGAGGATGGACACCGCGCTGGCGCCGACGGTGAGCCCGCCCAACGCCACCCAGCGTGGCCGTGGGGGCGTGGGCTCGTGATGTGGCTCCCTCATGTTCGCTCCACTCAGCTCATCGGCACGCGAGCGGCAGCACGCTCAGCGAATGCGCCTTTCTTTGTATTGTTGGAACACTCCACGACCGGGTGCGACGTCCGCTCGGTGCTCGGGTCGCGTCCGCTGTGGGTACGCTCGGCAGCTGGTAGAATCCCGTTGGAACGGCGTAGAACCAGGAGGAAGCATGGATCAGCGGTTGGACGCCTTGCTCGCGGGACTGCACTGGATGGGCCACGACAGCTTCTGGGTCGAGGGTCCCCCCGTCATCTGGTTCGATCCGTGGAAGCTCGATGGACGTCCCGGCCCGGCCGACATCGTGCTGGTGAGCCACGATCACTTCGATCACTGCTCGCCCGACGACGTGGACAAGCTCTGCGGTCCCCACACCGAGGTCTTTGCGCCCCCTGCTGCAGCGCTGAAGCTGGGTGGCGCCCACGCCGTGCGCGTGGGGGAGAGCGTCTCGGTGCAGGGTGTCGAGATCCTGGCGGTGCCGGCGTACAACGTGGACAAGTTTCGGGCGCCCGGCCAGCCGTTTCACCCGAAGGCCTCCGGGCACGTGGGGTGGGTGGTGGACTTCGGGGGGCTGCGCCTGTACCACGCGGGTGACACGGACCTCGTCCCGGAGATGCGGGACATCGAGTGCGAGATCGCCCTCCTCCCGGTCAGCGGTACCTACGTCATGACCATCGACGAGGCTGTCCGGGCCGCCGAACTCATCTCCCCCAGGGTGGCCGTGCCCATGCACTACGGCGACATCGTCGGCTACGACAGCGACGGCAGCATGTTTGCCGCCAGCTATGGGGGCCGCAGCCTGGTGTTGAAGCCGGAGCGCTAGTCGGGCAGGGTCAGGAGCGTGCCGTCGTTGTTGGCCAACACGAAGCCCTGCAGCCTGCGCCTGGCGTGGGCCCCGGACATGGCTGTGTGCAGGGAGTTTCCAAGCTCGGTGAGCTCGTAGGCATAGTCCTCGAGGCTCTGGCCGCCGGCTCGGAGCACGGACACCCTCAGGAAGCGGTGGCTGGCGTCGGGCAGGGGCTCCACCCAGCGGCGGCCCAGCACGCCGCCCACTTGATAGCGGGCGGACGCGTCACCGGGGGGCAGGCCGCCATCCGCGTAGCGGCGTGCTTGGGGGAGCATGGCTTCGATGTTGTCGGCGCAGTCTGCTGGCTCTGCGCAGGGATCCCACCTGCTGCCGCGGGATAGCTCGTCGCTCCCGGGGAGCTTGTCCAGCTGCGCCCAGCTGCTGGTGGCGAGGGTGATCCGCAGAGCGTCGTCGCGCCTTGGGCGCCAGCCTTGCTCGGGTAGCAGGAGCAGGTCGGGCGTCTCGCTGCCACCGGCCCGGAGCAGCCAGGCCCCGGGGCCCATGGGCAGCACCGCCCGGAGCTCGCCGGGTGCGGCGAGTCGCTCGGTCTGGGCCTTGACCGCTGCTCGGATGGCGTGCGCGGCCTCCAGTGGGTTCTCTGCCTCGAGCAGGGCGGCCTGCAGGGAACGGTAGCTGGAGAAGACGAAGGGCTCGAGGGAGGCCGCGTCTGGGTACCAGCCGTTCTCGAGCAGGAACGCCACGGCGGTGGTGCTCTGGTCCGGCCGGGTCTCGCCGCCTTGACGGTTGGAGCAGCTGGCGGCCCAGAAGGGCGCGCGCGCGTCCAGGCAGGCGCCGTAGCGCAGAGTGAGCCCGCGCCGGCTGTGCCGGAGGTTGAGAACCTCCTGGAACTCGTCCCCGCGGCTCACGGGGCCGATGCGGAAGGCCTGGTATTGACCTTCTTGCCAGGCCTCGGCCCCCACCTCGATGCCGTGCCCCAAGAAGATCACCTCCACCAGCCCTGTCTCGTTGAGCAGCTGGATGGCCTGCAGGCGTCCGAGCTCGTGGAAGGGCTCTGCCTCGGTGTCCTTGCCCTCTCGCGCGGCCTTCATCCAGGCGCCCCAGTCGAACCAGCCCTCCACCCACTCCGACTTCACTCCCACCGAGCGGCTCAGGGTGTCGGTGCGTTCTACGTAGCGACCGTGCTCGAGTCGCGGCGCGTAGCGTAGAACGGGTAGCCCCTGGGCTTTCAGCGCCTCCGTCACCAGATCGGTCCAGGCAGAGAACGTGGCGGCTTCCCGCTCGGTGGCCTGCTCCTGGCCGATGACGAAGGTGGCAACCTGGCGAGCCTGGCCGCGGATCACGACGCGGGGTCGTGGAGCGATCGGGCCGGCCTCCACGAGGATGCCCGCCATGAGCTCGAGCTGAGACTCGGCGCCCGCCAGGACCCGCTGCCGCAGCTGCTCCCGTAGACCGGGGACGCCGTCGATCTGGTCGTCCGGATCCCGCAGGGACTGCTCTGCCCGACGCAGTATGCGCTGGCCCAGTGCGCGCCCGTCTTCGAGGCCGAGCTGCGTGCAGAGTGCCTCGAGCATTCCTTCCGGCAGGCTCCGGCCCGTACCGGCACCCAGGGTGAAGGGTGTCTGCGTGGCGTCGGACCAGCGGTTGGCCACGGGGGTGCTCTTCAGCGTTCGCTGGCTGTTGATCGCGACCAAGCGCTCGTGGGCGTGTTGTCCCAGGCGGTCCCGGAGGTCGTCCGGCATGGCGTCGGGGCCACATGGCTCGGCCACGTAGGCGATGGGCTGGGGCGCTGGAATCTCCGGGACCAAACCAAGGACCCAGAAGTTGCCGATCATCATCGCGCTGAGGACCAGGAACAGCACCGCCACCATGAACGCCCCGGCAGGGAGGCGGTCCAACCAACGCTGAGGCTCGTAGGGTTCCAGCTTGCCTCCTCTCGGCTGGTGGGGACTTACTCCTTGCCTGTCGGGGGTTCGGTGTCCAGGTTTCCTGTCTCCACGCAGCCCGGGTGTCGCCATGACCACCGCCCTTTTCGTGATCGTCTTGCTCACCGCAGCCAACGCTCGCCAGGACCGTACCGACTCCAGCGAGTTCATCGTGGGTCCCCGTGTGGACATCATGGGCGATGGCGATGGCGACGTCGCCCCGTCGGGCGCGGATGCCTTCGACGAAGGCGCGGAGCTGCAGGCCGCGCTGTTCGGCGACTGGACCATGGCCGGAGAGCTGCTGTAGCGCTGTCGCGACCTGGCGCCTTCGTGCGCGTACTCACAGTGCCCGACGGCCTGCACAGGAAGATGCTGACGTGCTCGCGCGTCGTGGCCAGCATGGCAGGGTCCCCTACTCCGGAAGCCCCAATGCCCCGCGTGCTCTTGATGGACTACAGCACGGACCGAACCGAGGGTCCTGCGACCGCTCGCTGGCTACCTGTGGGCTCCGACGTGCACACGTGGGTCATGCTCGACGGGGTGCCCGTGCCGGGACTCGTGGGCTTCACGCACGTCATCCACACGGGCTCCGCCCTGTCGATCAACGACGATCACCCGTTCCTCGAGGCTGCCATGAGCCTGGTGAGGGAGGGGGTGGCGCAGGGCGTTCCCCAGCTCGGCATCTGTTTTGGTCACCAGCTCTTGTGTCGCGCCCTGGGTGGTCGGGTCGCCGTTCGAGCGTGTCCAGGGGGCCCGGAGGCCGGCTGGTGTGAGGTGGCGTTCACGCGCCTGGGCCAGAGATTCTTCGGCGTGGCGGCCCGCTGCCGTGTCTTCCAGCATCACTTTGACGAGGTGGTTGCGCTGCCGGCGGGGGCGGTGGTCTTGGCCTCGAGCCCCCACACGGCGGTGCAAGCCTTCCAGGATCCGGTCCGTCGTCTGGTGGGAACCCAGTTCCACCCGGAGTTCGATCCGGAGCTGGGCAACGCCATCTTCCACAGACAGTCCTCCCTTCTTTCGACGTTTGGGCTGGATGCCGCCGAGCTGGTCCTGGGTCGGCCGGAGGGCTTCGACACCGCTGCCTTCTTGGCGCGCTTCGTGAGGGAACGCAGTGCTCGAACCTGGGATCTCGGTTGGCAGTAGTGATCAGATCCGGGTGCTCGGGGCACTGCTTGGTTGAGCCCGCTCCCCGGACCCCCCATGCGCACTCTCCCGGTCGCCACCACCCTCGCCGCCGCCATTCTCGTCGTCGGCTGCCGCCATCCGTTGGTCGCTCCTGCCTCGGACACCGGCTGGGATGGGGACTGCTTGGCTCCCATGCTTCCGGGTACCGATCGCCAGATCGACCTCTCCCTCGTTCCGGGCGGGCTGTTCGCCATGGGTAGCCCGGAGGACCAGGTGGGGAGGCTCGAGGAGGAGGTCTGGCACGAGGTGCTGTTGACCGAGGACATCTGCGTGCAGACCACGGAGGTCACGCGCACGCAGTTCTCTCGGCTGTTGCACTACGATCCAGAGTGGCACGACGACTGTGAGGGAGAGGGTTGCCCCGTGGCCTGGGTGAGCTGGCACGAGGCCGCGGCCTTCACCAACGCGCTCTCGGAGTCCCTGAGCCTGCCTGGTTGCTACACCTGCTCGGGCAGCGAACACCGGATTCGTTGTCAACCCCCAGCCGATCCATATTCCTGCCGCGGCTACCGGCTGCCGACGGAGGCTGAGTGGGAGCACTCGGCGCGAGCAGGGAGCGGGACGGCTTTCGCCAATGGCGGTGAGTTGTACGAGGGGGACCAGCACGGCTGCGAGTCCGCGGTCCCACTCGACAACGGCACCACCGTCGACGACTTCGCCTGGTATTGCGGCAACAGTGACCTCGAGAGCCACCCGGTGGCGTCCTTGGCTCCCAACGACTGGGGCCTGTACGACGTCTCGGGGAACGTCTGGGAGTGGTGCAACGACTGGTACGACAGCGAGCCTGTCGCCGCCGTGGATCCAAACGGCCCGGCTGTCGGTTCGCACCGGACTGCCCGGGGTGGGTCGTGGAATGGCAGCGCCGCCGGTGTCCGCCTGGCCAGTCGGGCGGGGGCCTACCCGGGCTTCCGCTACGCCAGCCTCGGATTCCGGGTGGTGCGCACCGCGCGCCCGGCGGCGGAACCCGAGCTGTAGGCACACGGATCAACACCGCCCGAGGTGGGCGACACTTCGTAGCCATGGGATACGGAGCCCCCATGTCCGTGCTGCTCGCCTTCCTGCTCGTGTTCGCTCCCTTCGAGGCCCGGGCGGGCTGTGAGGACGTGGAGGCCGCAGTGCTCGACAGCCACGTCGGATGGGCAACCACGGCCCTCCGTGTGGGCCAGCAGGCTCGAGTGGGCGAGGTCTACCACCTGCTGCGCCACGATCTGGACTGCTTGGCGGGCAGTGGGCTCGAGACCTCGAACACAGACCTCTTCCTGGCCTTGGCTGCAGGCGCACTGGAGCATGGAGACGAGGAGGCAGCGATGGCGGCCCTGCGGGCTGCGCTCGTCATCCGCTCGGACTACCGATTTCCAGACCTGCTGGTTCCCGCCGATCATGGCTTGCACGCCGCCCTCGAACGGGCCCGGGCCATGGGCCGGGACGTCGCTGGCTTCGAGGTCCTGTTCTTGGGGCGAGAGCAGCCGGTGGCTCCCGCCCCCCCCGCGCCCGCGGCAGTGCCCGCGGTCTCGACCGCCCAGCTGAACGAAGCCCTGGAGCATCAACGTTTCATGGAAGAGGTCCAGGCTCGGGTCGAGCTGGACGAGACCTTGCACAGGGTCGGAGCTGGCACCGCTCTGATCGGGGGGACCATCTCGGGACTGTCCCTGGCTTTTCTGGCAGCCCGCGCCACCTCCGGGGCTCGCAAGGAAACCGTGGAGCCCCGTCCTCAACAGGAGCTGATGGGGCGTGTGTGGGCGACGACGGCCATCGGCGGTGGTGTCACCATGGGCGTGGGCCTGTGGATGGTGCACATCTCCCAAATCTCGGGGGGTGGAACCCCGGTGTTGGGTCTGGGCGTGCGGTTCTGATTCAGCCGGAACGTTTTCGATCGACCGTGCCGCCCAGGGCCCCAGCCCCCCTGGCAGGCCGGTACGTGTTGGTAACTCGAGCCAGGCAGAGCCGGCGTTCGGTCTCGACCTGGACGATGCGGATCTCGTGGACGATGGCGTGGCGCCCACGGCGGATGACGGTCGCGCGCGCCTGGATTCGTCCGTTCTTGGCTGAGTGCAGGTGAGAGCCGCTGATCTCGGCGCCCGCGGGGCTGAGCCGGCTCGAGTCCACTCCCCAGGTGGCGTGGATGCTAGCGGCGCCTTCGGCCAGCAGCATGCTGACCCCACCGTGCAGCAGGCCGTAGGGTTGGCGGGCCCGGTCGGTGATCTCCATCTCGAACACCAGGCCGTCCGCATCGATGCTCACGAGCTCGACGCCCAGCCAGCCCTCGGCGGTGCGGCCCTCGAGTTGGTCGAACACTCACTTCCAGGTGGCGGCGTCGGGTGGTTCCGCCGGGGCGGTGGGGTGGAGTCGGTTCACGGTGTCTGGGCCGGGTCCCTGCGGCGGGTGAAGCTCTGCTGGGAGGCTTCGAGATCGCCCTCGACCTGGAGGGTGAGCAGGTCGCCCCCCTCGAAGCTGACTTGGACCTTTTCGACCACTCGCTGCCCATCCGTGTTGGAGACGGTCTCGAGGATCAAGCTCGACTCGGCCTGCTCGAGCACCGAGTAGCTGGCCACGTCGCTCTCTTGGCCGTAAGAGAAAGTGAGCTGATCTCCGGTGGCGACGAGGGTGGCGCTGGACAGTTCGTCCAGGCTCTTGTGTACGTCGGGCAGGGCGTGGTCGTCGGGGTGCTGCTCCCGACCCATCAGCACCATGCCGATCATCAGGCTCTCGTCGGAGGAGAGGTCGAGTTGGGCCAGCTCTTCGCGGGTAGGTGGGGGATCGCGGAAGGCCATCTGCAGCAGCTCGAACTGGCGCTGCTGCGTAGGTGTGAGCTCCATGGCCCAGCTACCCACCAAGCGCTCGCTGGGCTGGGGTAGCTGCTCGCCCTCGCCCTCGCTCTCGGGGGCGTCGCCGGCAGCTCCTGGTTGGCCGCCAGGCGCGCTCCCCCCGGCCTGGTCGGGGGCTGGCCCTGGTGGTGGCGGGGCCTGCTTCCCGTCCTCACCTGCGGGTTGTCCCCGTGGGGCGTTTTCGTGGGGAGCCTGGTCCGTACAGGCGACGGCGAGGAGGGTTCCGGTCAGGAGGATGATGATCGCAAGGGAGGGTCGCATCGCCGAGCCGTGCTTTCGCGGGGGGGAATGGAGGGGCCAGGGCGTAGCCGCGGGGCTGCAGTGGGTTCGTAGCCTCTGGCGGCTGCCGCGGCACGCTCCCAGCTTGTTGGTTGGTAGCGTTCCCACAGGGCAACACTCCCGCCGCGAGAGTACACTGCACCAGTCGACACCATGACCACCCCCAATGTCTCACCGCTGATGCCCCGCCTCGAGCAGAGCTTCGAGCTGCTCATGGGTCTGGGCGTGGGCCTGGCTTCTCCGCTCGCCGGTGTCTTGGCCCTGCTGACCCTGGGCTCGACCGAGCTGGACGTGCGACAGGTTGGCGACCGATTGGCGACCTGGGGCGGGCCCGCCGGTGATGGAACATGGATCACGGAGGAGAGCGTGCTGGTGCTCCTGCCCTCCGTCGCTCCGGAACCCAACCCGTCGGTCGACGGGGCTGGCTCGACGCCGTCGGCCGAGCCCGGTCCGATCGAGCACGGCGTGGGGCTTCCCGACGTACCGGGCGCCCTCGACAGCTCGCTGGCGCTTGCTTCTCGCGCCGCGGAGGATTCGCCAGAGGGCGAGCCGTGGGGCCAGGTGGACCACGGGATCCAGACCGCGGCGGCTGGCGGAGGAGTGGCCGGCCATCCAGTCGTGGACTCCGCGGAGTCGTCATCGAGCGATCCCGGCCCTGCTCGCCCGTTCCCCCCGGCTCACTCCGTGTTGGATGCAGCGGCCACCATGCGGTTCGTGGCGGTGGCCGAGGGTGGGTTCTGGATGGGCAGTCGTGCGGAGGAGCTTGGGCGGTTCGACAACGAGGGGCCCAGGCACCAGGTGACGGTGGGTTCCTTCTGGATGGCCGCGACCGAGGTCACCCAGGTTCAGTGGCGCGCGGTGATGGGCGAGCTACCCGCCGTGGGGCCCAGTGGTTCGTCCCTACCGGTGGTCGGGGTCAGCTGGTGCGATGCCTTGCGCTTCGCCAACGCCTTGTCGGTGCGTGAAGGGTTGCGCTCCGCCTATCGCTTCCAGGGCCTCTGCGGCTTTGGGGGCACCGTGCGCTGGGACGAGGGCGCCGACGGATATCGCCTACCTTCCGAGGCTGAGTGGGAGTTTGCCGCGCGGGGCGGACAAGAGGCCCGGTACGCGGGAGGAGGGGAGCTGGACGCCCTTGGCTGGCACGTGGGCAATTCCGGTGGGCAGCCCCGACCGGTGGCCGGGCTGGCTCCCAACCCCCTGGGGCTGCACGACATGAGCGGCAACGTGTGGGAGTGGGTCTGGGATTGGTTGGGTGACTACCCGGCTGAACAAGTGCGGGATCCCAGGGGCCCCGACCGCGGCAGGTCCCGCATCCTGCGCGGTGGCTCGTGGTCCTACGCCTCGCGCTTCCACCGGGTGGCAGATCGCAACTGGAGCCGCCCGGGCTATCGGTCCCCTGCGGTGGGGTTCCGGCTGGCCAGGACGCTGAATCCTGGGGATCTGGACGCGCTGGTGGTGGAGGACTGAGCCCAGCCTAGTCCGTCAAGAACACAGCGTTCAGGTCGATCTCCAGGAAGGGTGGTTGCTCGCTGGCCCGCACCCAGGTGTCGCCCGTGCCGCCTTCGTAGCTGACGCGGATGGCCAGGTCGGTGCAGTCGTAGACCACGTCCCAGACGTTGCTGCTCATGGCCGCGGTGCGCGAGACGAGCTCGGTCTGGTCCATACCGATCTTGACCTGCTCGCCGCCGTTGTCGGGGATGAGCTCTGCGCCGTCCCAGTCCAAGGCCGTGCCGTCTTGGTAGGCCACGGTCATCTGGTACATGGGCCAGTAGCGCTTGGTCCACGAGCTGGACTCGATCATCAGGCCGGGGTTGTCGCGCATCGGGCCGTTTGCCGCGGCCTGGTGGATGCGCACGCCGTAGGCCATGGCTTCGTCGCCGCGGTACAGGGCGCAGTCCAGGGGGTAGCCGGTCTGGATGGGCTGGCCGCCTTCTTCGACCTCGATGTAGGCTCCGTGGGCGTCCTGCTCGAAGAGCCGCACGTTGCCTTCTCCATCGATCTCCTTGGCGTCGGCTTCGGTGTTGACCACGTCCGGGTCGTCGGCGTGGGTCCACAAGGTGGGCTCACCGTCGAGGTCGTAGCGGATCAGGGATTCGTCCACCGAGCAGTCGTTGTTGTGGTGGAAGATGCCGGCCTCGAGGCCATTGCTCTCGAGGATCACCGCTTGGGCGTCGGCTCCGTCGTTGCGGGGATCTCCCCAGCTGACCAGCGCGTTGTAGCCGATGGTGGGCGCGCGGTTGATGCCGTCGCCGACGTCGTTCATCAGGTAGGGCATGGCGTCGTCGAGGTTGGCGGAGTTCTCGAGGGCTTCTCGGGCCCGGAGCAGGGCGGGCTCGGTGTTGATTCGCTCGAAGGGGCTCTCGGCGCCGACCGCGCCCACGGCGATGCCTTCCTGGCTGATGCCCGCCAGGATGCCCAGGTTGGCGCCCAGCCAGGAGATGCTGGCGTAGGGCACGCCGTCGTCGGGCACGTACACCGCCACCGCGGCGTTGGTCCAGATGCCCGTGTCCGAAGAGAAGTCCATGTTGCGGGTCATGTACAGGCCGCCGTCGTCGGTGCGGTCGCCCCAGGCGGCGAAGTAGGAGCACTGCAGCAGGGGGCCACCGTAGACGTGCAGTGGGTCGGCCGAGCCCAGCAGATCGTCCTCGACGCGCTGGGCGTCCGGGTCGATGCTCATGTTGGCGGTGTCGGCGCCGTAGTAGGCCAGGAGGTCCTGGGTGTAGCCGGAGGTGATGTACTCGGCGAGGCCGCCCAGATCGTCGAAGTTGAGCTGGGACGACATGGCCAGATCGATCAGCGTGATGATGCGCCGTGGCATCTTGATGAGATCGTCGTCGCTGTCGCCGTACTCCAACTCGGCGGCTTCCATGCCGTCGGCGAAGCCCTGGATCTCGTCGTGGAAGATCTCGGGGGTGTTGGGGCCGTAGTAGCTCTCCCAGACCGTGTCCATCATGCTTCCCAGCACGGTGTCCATGACCTCGGCCGACCCCAGGCCGGCTTCGTCGGCCAGGGAGTCCATGTAGGTCCACCACAGATCCAGCAGGTAGGGTCCCACCAAGCGGCCATGCTGGTAGCCCATCTCGTAGTGGTTGCCCTCGACACGCAGCACGTAGAAGGGTCCGCCCCAGGGGGTGTCGGCTTCGTCGATCATGGCGAGCACGCCGCAGCCCTCGGTGTCGATGATCTCGCCCACGGTCCAGGTGTCGATGGGGGCGGTGCAGGCCTTGTCGGCCGTGCTGTCGCCGGTGTCGGACGATGGGCATGCGACGGACAGGTTGGCGGCGATGAGGACGAGGAAGGGGGTGATGCGGCGGGTCATGGGACCTCCTGGAGGGCGCGGCCTGCTAATAATAGGATGCAATGGGCGCTGTGTCCCCCAACACCTCCTCCCTGCGGTGGCGGATACCGACAGCATGAGCTTCTTCGGCGACTTCCCTCCTTGGTTCGACCTGGCCCTGCTTACCTACCTGGTGCTGGCCTTGGTCAGCTTCCTGGCCCTGATGTTCCTGAGTGCTCCCTACGGCCGCCACGGCCGTGCAGGCTGGGGGCCCACCATGGAAACCCGGCTCGCTTGGTTGGTGTGGGAGTCGCCCCAGGTGCTCCTGTTCACGGTGGTCTTCCTGCTGGGCGCCCGGCGCGGGGACGTCGTGCCCCTGGTGCTGCTGGGGCTCTGGCAGCTGCACTACGTTCACCGCGGGATCATCTACCCGTTGCGGCTGCGGGCGGATCCCAGCCGGCGCACGCCGGTGCTCGTCGCGGTCTTCGGCTTGGCCCACAACGCCTTCTGCTCGGTGCTCAATGCCGCCTGGCTGACATCGGTGGGGCCGGCCTGGACCGTCGGTTGGTTGTGGGATCCGCGGTTCCTGGTCGGTGCAGCGATCTTCACCTTCGGCTTCGTGCTCAACCGCTGGTCCGATGCCATCCTGCGAGGCCTGCGTCAGCCCGGGCAGGGGGGCTACCGCATGCCCATTGGCGGCCCGTTCCGCTGGGTGTCCTGTCCCAACTACCTGGGCGAGCTGCTGATCTGGGTGGGCTTTGCCATCGCCGCCTGGTCCCCGGCCGGGCTGGCCTTTGCGCTGTACACGGCCGCGAACCTGGTGCCCAGGGCGATCGAACACCACCTGTGGTACCGAAGGACCTTCCCCGGCTATCCCCGGGAGCGCTGGGCGCTGGTGCCGTTCCTGCTTTGAGGTGTGCGTCAAGGCCGGCGTTTCGGAAGCGTGGCGTGGGGGTCGTCCTTGGCCGCGTGATGACAAGAGAACGCCGGTGTTTGCAAGGTCGCGACAAGAGAACCGGGTTAAGTGCACGATCGGGAGTGCCAGGAGTGTCAATCCCGCCTGGATTCAGGCTGAAGGCCATCTCGAGGGGCCGTCCTGTGCTCGGAATCGTGCACTCACCCTCGTTCTGTTGCGATGGCCTTGCATTCGGACCGGTTCTGTTGTCATCGTGCCGCGCCCAGGCCGAAAATCAGGGGTGTACCGATCTCATGTACGTGTCGCGGCGCTCAATCCAGTCGTAGAGGTAGGCCTTCTCTTCCTCGTAGCTGTTGCGGTTGTTGCTGCCCCAGTAGCTGGCGTAGTTCGAGCTCCAGACGGCCCAGTCCCGCTCGGCGGAGCGATGGATCTGATCGTAGTAGGCGTCCATCATTTCGATCATCCACGCGTCGCTCATGGGCCCGCTGTCGGCCATCTCGTGGTAGCGGTCCCACAGCTCGGCGCTCAGCTCGGGGTGGTCCTGGATGTGGTTGAAGATGCCGTTGTAGCTCTGGAAGTCGTTGTAGGATTCGTAGGACACCCGGTAGGTGTACCAGCCCTGGCCGTAGCTGTGGTTGAAGTCCCAGGGGATGTAGCGGAACTCGAAGTTTTCGGGGTCGTTGTACAGGTAGGCGTTCTTGCCGGCCGAGTCGTCGGATGCGGTCCAGTGCACGAAGAGGAACCAGTCCATGAACTCGTCCAGGCGCAGCCAGGCTTCGTGTTCGTCCACGAACTCCTGGTCGCTGGCATCTGCTGTCCAGGCCACCAGGTCTTCGAGGTCCCAGTAGGCGTCGGGCTGGCCGTCGACGGGTTCGCCTTCCTTCTTCTCGTAGCCGTCGTGGAGCGAGGACTTTTGGCTGCCGCCGTAGGTTCGGTAGAAGTTCGCGTAGTGGCTGACGGCCTTGTAGAGGTTGCCGTCCGCCGACAGGCCCATCTCCTGGGCGAAGTGGTCGTCGGGGCGGTCGCTGAAGGTGTAGACGCCTTGGTATTGTCCCGAGAGGTAGATGATGCCGAAGAAGGTGCGGGGGGTGAGCCGGTCGCGCTCCCAGTGCTCGGCCATGGCGTTCCATAGGTCGTAGCAGAGCTTCTGGCGGACGTAGCTGTTCTCGTCGAAGGCGGTGATGGCGTACAGGTGGTCCTTGTTGCCCATGTCCCAGTGCGACGCGTCCAGGTCTTCCTCCGAGAAGCGGATGGTGTAGCTGGGCTTGGGGTAGCTGGCGCTGGCCGCCCCGCGGATCTTCATCTCGGCCAGGTATTCGTGGCCGTAGACAGTCACGACCGCCGGTACGTGGGTCTGGCCGACGGCCTGCTGGGGCTCGAGGTGGATGACCGACAGCCCCCATTCCTCGGTGTAGGTGGCGGGGTCCACCGGCTCGTTGTTCGGGTGGTCGATGTTGTCGGCCACCCAGAAGGTCGCCACGGCGCTCTCGGGAAAGGCGCTGTCGTCGTCAGCGGGGCGCACCGAGAGCAGCAGGTCGTAGCGGTCGCCCTGATCGAGGCCGGGTATCCAGCTCAGGCTCCAGGTCTGCGCGTCGAAGCTGGCGCCGTCGGGCAGGGAGGACATGCTCGCATCGAAGCCGCCCGCGGACGCTCCGTTGCCGCACTCGAAGGCGAAGGAGATGGCGTCGCCTTCCGTGTAGAAGGGTTCGTCGATGACCGCCTGGGGAGAGCAGCGGGTGCCGCCGTTCGAGGGGTCGGTGTCGTGGGTGTCCGGCGATGTGGAGTCGCTGTCGGTGTCGCCGGGATCGATGGCGATGCCGTGGGGGGTACAGGCCCCGAGGAGCAGGAACGCGAGCAGGGAGGAGCGCATTGAGCGCAGTATGCCACGGCTCGCAGCCGTCCTCACCCTTGGTCGGGCCAGCCTACGGGCATGATCAACAAAGGCTCCCAGCGGATGCCCAGGATGCCCTGAACGGCGTCGTCGTCAAATGCGCCTATCGAGACCGTTCCCAACCCCAGCGCCGTGGCCTGGAGGTAGATGTTCTGGGCCACGTGGCCGACCTCGATGTGCACGTAGCGCTGGCCTCTCTGGCGGTACTTGCGGGTGGTGCGCTGGTAGTCCGCCGCGATCACCACGCTCGCCGGTGCCGAGCAGATGCTGTCCTGACGGAGCGCCGCTTGGCAGAGATCGGCTCGCTTGTCCCCAGCCACGATCAGGTCCAGGGCTCCGTCGGCGATGCGGTAGTGGTAGACCCCCGGATCGAGGCCTTCGACCATGCCCGCCACCAGGTAGAGCTCGAGGGGGTGGAGCGCACCCGCCGAGGGCACGGTGCGGTAGTGCTCGGCCGAGCCGGTGATGCCCTGGGCGGCCCAGAGCAGGGAGGATGTCTGGGAGGTTTCGAGGGGCCGGTCGGCGAAGTCGCGGACCGAGCGGCGGTCGCGCAGGACCTGGTCGAGGCTCACGCTGGCTCCTTCGGTGGGGGGAGAGGGCAGGGGAGTGATCGCCGGATCCCCCGGCGTGGTGGGTTCGCTGGCCGTGCCGTTGTGGCAGCTCGTCGACAGCAGGACGAGGAGCGCGAGCGCTCGGGCGATCACTTCCGTCTCCGGGCGGCCAGGCCCAGCATGGCCAACAATGCGATGGCGGTCTGGGGCGAGCGGCCGCTGGCGCCACAGGCACAGCCCTGTCCGTCGACGCTGCGGTAGCCCAAGGGGTTCCGGTCGTCATCGTCGGAGTCGCCCGGGGTGTCGGGACCGGTGTCGGGCGGATCGCTGTCCGTGGGGACGTTGGTATCGTCTGGCGTGTCGGTGGTGGTGAGGCCCTGCACCATGGACCAGAGGTCGGGGTCGCCATCGTCGTAGGTCAGCGCCCAGAAGCCGACGCCCTGCAGGCCTTGGTCGACGGACCAGCCGATCTTGTCGGTCATGCTCTCGACGTCGTCGTACCAGAGCTGATGGCTGCCGTCGGGGAAGGTGTAGGGGGTCGATGTGACCTCGTCCCAATGCCGCCCGTAGGTCTGGCCCTGGGAGATGGCCGAGACCCAGGTGACCGAGCTGCCGTCACCCGTAGCGTCGCCGGGCACGGAGTTGTCCGTGCTGGGCCAGTTGCGACCGTACAGGGGCAGGCCCACGATGATCTTGTCGTCGGGAGCGCCGTTGTCGCGGTAGTCCTCGACACTCCAGTCGATGGCGTAGCTGCTCCAGGGGCTGCCACCGGTCAGTGGGGAGTTGGGCCCCGGGTCGCTGGAGGTGTAGTGG